>Ga0126371_10003782_pt1 | contig 13294 bp, 13 predicted proteins | sample PanSoiMetaPlot_4_FD_110145 | JGI IMG/M metagenome (GOLD analysis project Ga0126371, IMG submission 110145) | Tropical forest soil microbial communities from Panama - MetaG Plot_4 | ecosystem: Environmental > Terrestrial > Soil > Tropical forest > Bulk soil | place: Panama | collected 2016-02-17
CCGACAGCCGCGTACCACGAGTCGAGCAGCTCCATCCGCTGGCGGCGCAGCAGCGCGCCGATCCGCATCAAGGACCAGCCGTACGACCACTCGCGCTCCCACGGGTGCTTCTTGCCCTCGGCCCTGTTGATCTCCTCGAGGCTGAAGAACCGCCAGTTGATCTCCAGGCCGGTCCTGGCGCGGACCTCCCTGATCCACACCGACGTCTGGTACGCGTACGGGCACATCATGTCGAGGTGGAAGTCGATGAATTCAGGCCGGCTTGCCTGGGAAACGCTCATGTGGGCACCGTAACTGGCTGTTCGCGGTGCCGACAACAGCCGCTCGGCTCGCTGACGCCCGGCTCAGATGAATTCAGCGAACTCGCGGACCAGCGCGGACTTCGACTTAGCCCCGACGACCTGGTTGACGACCTCGCCGCCCGAGAACAAGATGATCGTCGGAACCGCCATCACCCCGTGGGCGACCATGCTCGCCGGGTTCTCGTCGGTGTTCAGTTTCACGACCTCGACCTTGCCCGCGTACTCCTCAGCAATCGCCTCGAGCACTGGACCTACCATGCGGCACGGTCCGCACCACGGCGCCCAGTACTCCACGATGACCGGGACGGTGCTGGCCAGGACGTCAGCCGAGAAGCTCTCGTCGGTCACTGATTTCAATTCTGTCGAGGCGCTCATCTGCGCGCCTCAGGCACGACGCTCACCCCGCGCGCCTCCGGCACGGTGCTCACATTGCGGCTCACCCTCAGTTCTCCCTCGTCAGCTGGCCGTCTCGAGTTCGGGCAGGTGCAGCGCGACGCAGTCGTCGCGGCTGCCGTGCGCGCAGACCTGTGCGAGCCGCCGCAGCCGGCATGCCAGCGCGCTGAGCTCAGCGATCTGCGCAGTCACCGCGGCCAGCTTCGCCTCCGCCGCGACGGTGATCTCGTCGGCCGAAAGCCAACGGGGCGACCCAGCGCTCTCGCCTTCTGCTGAGCCGGCCTGGGCCGGCCCAAGCAGGTCACCGATCTCGGTCAGCGTGAAGCCGAGCTGCCGCGCCCGGCGGATGAACGCAAGCCGCCACTGGTCGGCGTCTGTGTACTCGCGGAACCCTGAACCGCGGCGCTCCGGCAGCGGAAGCAGGCCCTTGCGCTGATAGAACCTGATCGTCTCGACGCTGACGCCCTCGGCGGCCGCGAATCTGCCGATCGTCATTCCGGTCATGAGGCAGAAGTTAGCAGCCGTACCCAGGTACGGAGTCAACCGCATTCTTCCAGCCAGATCGCTGTCTCTGGCCTATGATGTGATAATTCGGTAACCGAACAGCGCGAGCCGACTGCGCGGCGACGCGGCGAAGCAGACGACGGTGAGCGAGCGGACGATGACACAGCCTAGTGACATTGCCGCACCCGTCATCGCGGCCGGCGATCCGCGCGCCAACGGCGACGTGCCGTCAGGAACTTTAAGAGATCGCGGCTGGTCCGCCTTCCACCCGAGTTCGGCCGCAATCGACGCCGGCCTTTTCACCTGGGACATTGTCTCGGGCGAAGTGGAATGCGACCCGCAGACCTATCGGATGCACGGTCTGCCAGAAGACCCGTCGGCGACTCTGGAAACGTTCCTGTCCAGGGTTCCCGCGTCTGACCTGCCGCAGGTGCTCGAAGCGATCGAACGGATGACGGGCTCCATCGGGTCGTACGAGATCGAGTACCGGGTCAGGGGTCCAGGCGGGGAAACGCGCACGATGGAGGCGCGAGGCAGGGTCCTGCCGGGAGACGACGGACGTCCCGCCAAGATGACAGGCGTCGTCGTGGACATCACGAGCATGCGCGCCAAGCGCGAAGCCGACCAGCAGAAGCTGCGTGAGGTCGCTGATCGCGCCAGGCGGACACACGACTTCACCGCGGCGCTGGCGTCAGCACTCACGGTCAACGCGATCATCGACGCGGCAAAGGCGGGCATCAGCGCGTACGGAGCGAACAGCCTCATCCTTGTCGCCGAGCGCGACGGGCAGCTCAAGGTCGAAGCGTCCTACGGCCTGGATGACGACTGCGTAGAGGCGCTCAGCGGACTGACCTCGAACCGGCCCGCGCCTATCTCCGTCGCCATTCAGTGGAGCGCGCCCGTCTACATCAGCTCGCCAGAGATTCTGGCGGAGGACTTCCCGCACCTGGTCGAACGGCTGCGGAATTGCTCCGACCAGGCTTGGGTCGCATTGCCCGTGCAGGACTCCAGCGGCCAGATCGGAGCTTGCCTTTTCGGGTTCGGCGAGGCCCACGAGTTCCCCGCTGAGGAAAAGGCACAGTTGTTCGCGGCCTCAGCATTGCTCGCCCTTTCCATGGAGCGGGCACGGATGCACGAGTTCCAGGGCGCGCTCGCGGGCGAACTTCAGCGCGGCGTGCTGCCGCGCGGCGAGCTGACCGCTTCCGGCCTCACGATCGCGACGAGGTATCAGCCCGCGACGTCGGGCGTGGAGATCGGCGGAGACTTCTACGACGTGGTGCAGCTCGCCGACGGCCGTGTCGCCCTCGTCATCGGCGACGTGGAGGGGCACAACCTCATCGCCGCGTCGCTCATGGGGCGGCTGCGGACCACCGTGCACGCCTACGCCCGCGAGGGCCACGGCCCGGCCGAGGTGATGGCGCGCGCCAACCAGTGGCTCGCCGACCTGAACGATAACGATCCTGACCTGGCGCTGTTCGCGACGTGTTGCTTCGTCGTGGTCAATCCGGAAACGCGCGAGCTCGCGATCTGCCGGGCCGGGCACCCGCCAGCGCTCGTCTTGCCGCCACGCGGCAAGCCCCGGGTACTCGACTGCGACGCGGGGCTGCCGCTTGGCATCGACACGAACGCCGAATACCGAACCACCCAGCTGCAGGTCGAGCCGGGCTCGGTGCTCGTGCTCACCACCGACGGGCTGATGGTCGCCGACAGCGCGGACGCCCACAACCTCAGCTCACTCCTTGCGGTGCTGCGGCTCGCGACAGCTGACGACCTCGAAGTGCTCGCCGATGACCTGCTGAGCCTGCCCCGCCGGCAGACCAGGCACGGCGACGACGTTGCCTTGCTGCTGGCTCGCGTCGATGCCGGCGCCAGCCATCGGGCCAGGGCCTGACGGGAGTCGCCGCGATGTCCGAGCTCTCCGGCCGAACCTTCCTGGTGACCGGCGCGAACGCCGGAATCGGCTACGCGACCGCGCAAGACCTGGCCGCCCGCGGCGGCCGGGTCTACCTGGCGTGCCGGTCGCGTGAGAAGGGGGAGGCCGCTGCGGTCGCGATCGCGGCCGCAGCAGGCAGCGATCAGGTCCAAGTGCTCCGCCTCGACCTGGCCGACCTGGCGAGCGTCCGGGAGTGCGCGAAGGAGTTTCTCGCGGTCGGCGAGCCGCTGCACGTGCTGATCAACAACGCGGGCGTCGGCGGAGCCCGTGGAAGGACGGCCGACGGTTTCGAGATCCATTTCGGGATCAACCACCTCGGGCATTTCGCGCTGACGCAGGATCTGCTGCCGCTGCTGCGCGAGTCCGCGCCTGCCAGGATCGTCTCGGTTGCCAGCGACGCGCATTACCAGGCCAAGGGCATCAACTTCGAGGCATTGCGTAATCGCACGAAAGGCATTACCGGGCTGCCGGAGTACGCGGTGTCCAAGCTTTGCAATGTGCTGTTCGCCGCCGAACTCGGCCGCAGGCTCGCGGGCACCGGAGTGACGACCTACTCACTGCACCCCGGCGTGGTCGCGTCCGAGATCTGGCGCCGGGTGCCGTGGCCTGCCAGGCAGATCATGACCAGGCGGATGCTCACGATCCAGCAGGGCGCGCGGACCTCGCTGTACTGCGCGACATCCGACGACGTGGCCGGGGCGTCTGGCAAGTACTACGACAACTGCCGCGAGGCCGAACCGAGCAAGCTCGTCACGCCCGAACTCGCCGCGCGCGTGTGGGAATACAGCGAGGCCGCGATCGCGCCGTGAGCGATCAGCGCCAGTGCTGCAGCGGCACGGGGCCGCGGCTCAGGATCGTCCTGATCGCGAAGGTGCTGTGCGCCTCGACCACCGACGGGATCGTCAGGATCTCGCCGAGCAGCAGCTGCTCATAGCTCGTCAGGTCGGGCACGGCTACCTCGATCAGGAAGTCGTCGGTGCCGGAAATCAGGTAGCAGGCGACGACCGCCGGGATATCGAGCAGCTGCCGCTCGATGCGCGCCGCGGTCGCCTGCGAGTGGCCCTCGACCCTCAGGCCGATGAAGACCGTGAGGGGCAGCCCGGCGCGCAGCCTGCTGACCTCGGCCCGATAGCCCGCGATGATCCCGCTTGCCTCCAGCGCCTTGACTCGCCGAAGGCAGGCTGACGGCGACAAGCCGACCGCGTCGGCCAGCTCCACGTTGGTCATCCGGCCGTCGCCCTGGAGTTTAGCGACGATGGCACGATCCACTCGGTCCGGTTGATGATCCGGCATAGAATGAAGTCTAAACCCGGTCATGCGCAATATTCATGCCGTCAGAGCACCTTCTGGCAGCATATTTGCCATCGCGTGCGAGCCGGTTTCTGGCAGTGTCAGAACCATGACAAGGCACAACAGAACGCTCGCGGACCCTCCCAGCCTGACGACCTCGCGCGGAGCCGCGCTGTACATCGGCGCCCTGCTCGGCCCCGGTCTGCTCTTGCTGCCCGGCCTCGCCGCGGCCGAGGCCGGCCCGGCGTCGATTGTTGCCTGGCTGGCACTGCTCATCCTGTCTGGGCTGTTCGCTGCGGTGTTCTCGGCGCTGGGCAGGCGCTACCCGCAGGCAGGCGGCGTGATCGGCTACGTCGCTGCCGGACTCGGGCGACGCGCCGGCCAGGCGACCGGATGGTCGTTCCTAGCCGGCGTTGTCTGCGGCGCTCCGATCGTCTGCATGATCGGGGCCGGCTACGTCACGCGACTGGCCGGCGGCGGGCGTTCGGCTACGGCAGCGGTCGCGGGGCTGCTGCTCATCGTCGTGATCGTCCTCGCGATGAGCGGGCTGCGCACGAGCACGGGCGCGCAGCTCGCCCTCGTAGGCCTGCTGATCGCGGTCATCACGGTCGCGGTGGCTGGGTCGGCCGGCTCCGCCAGGATCGGGTACTGGAGCCCGTTCGCGCCTCATGGCTGGATGTCGGTCGGGCATGCGGCCGCCACGCTCATGCTGTCGTTTGTCGGCTGGGAGGCGGTCGCGCCGCTGACGACGCGGTTCGCGCGACCCGCCAGGCAGCTGCCGAAGGTCATCGGAATCGCGATCGCGGTCACCTCCGCGCTCTATCTGGGCCTGGCCGTCGCGACCATCGGCGTGCTCGGCCCCGCGTCGGCGACCTCGGTCCCGCTCGCGCTGTTGCTCGGAAGGGCAGTCGGAACCGCTGGCCAGGCCGTCGCCGCGATCGCGGCGGTCGTCCTGACCTTGGGCGCCGTCAACGCCTATGTCACCGGGGCGACGACGATGGCGCGGCAGCTCCTGCGGCGGCAGGCAATCCCGGCGGACGGACGCTTCCAAGCGCGGCCGCACGGGATCGTCGCGGCGATCGCCACGACGGGCGCGACGACGATCACGCTCTACTGGCTCAAGCTCGCGAGCGCGACGGCGCTGGTCATGGTGCCCACTGCGCTCTTCCTCGCCGTCTACCTGGGGTGCATGCTCTCCGCCGCGCGCGTGCTCGGCGGGGCGACTCGGCTGGCGGCAGTGCCTGCGGCGCTGGCGGTCATTGTCATGCTGGCCTACTGCGGCTGGGCACTCGCACTCCCGGTGGCGGTCGCGCTGACCGTCGCGTTCTTCACCAGGTCGCGGCCGGTGCCCGCCGCGACCGCGAGAGGGATGGCAGGAGGCGCAACCGACGGTCAGGAAGTCGGTGGCAGTTCGATCTCGATTGTCAGCCCGCCACCGTCGCGGGGCTGCGCGTGGATAGTGCCTTCGTGGGCGACGGCGATCGCGCGGACTATGGACAGGCCCAGGCCGGCACCGCGGTGGTCGGTGCGGTCAGCAGCCAGCCTGCGGAACGGCTCGAAGACCAACGGCAGCGCGGCGGCCGGGATGTCCTGGCCGGTGTTGCGCACGGTCAACGCGGGCTGCGCCGAGACCGTGACCTCCACCCAGCCGTCTGGCTGGTTGAACATGATCGCGTTGGTGATGAGATTGCTGATGAGCCGCTCCAGCAGCAGCGGATCGCCTGGCACCAGCCGATCCGCGAGCACGCGGCGCAAGCTGACCCCGCGCTTGGCGGCCAGCTCGGCGTGGGCGTCCAGGACCGACGCGGTGAGCTGGTCGAAGCGCACGGGCACCTTGCCGGGCAAGCCGCGCTCGCTTTCGGCTAGCACCAGCAGTCCTTCGATGAGCTTTTCGTTGTGCTCGTTGGCGCGGAGTAGTTGGCTGCCGAGCCGGTGCAGGTCCCTGCTGCTGTCCGGGTCGTCCATGGCTACCTCAGTGAGCAGCCGGTGCACAGCGAGCTGGGTGCGCAGCTCGTGCGAGGCGTTCGACGCGAACCGACGCTGGCTCTCGTAACCGGACACGAGCCGGTCAAGCGCTGCGTCGACAGCGTCGGCTAGATCCTTCAGCGGGTCGGGCGCGCCAGTCAGCCGGATGCGCTGGCCAAGGTTCTGTGGTCCGAGTTGGCTGACGGTCTCGGTCAAGTCGGTCAGGGGGCGCAGCAGCCGGGCGGCGAGCCGCCAGCAGCCCCATCCCGCGAGTATCAGAGCCGCTACCACCAGCACGAGCAGGACGACCCGCAGAAGAAGTGAATAGCCGGGTGAGCAGCCTTGGGCCAGGTCGGGGAGGAAGGGGTATTGCGTGCATGGCGGGTATCCGTCGTTCGCGAATGAGAGCCATACGTTGATCACCGTGAATACGGCCGCGCTCACTACCAGGAAGCCGGCGACGGCGACCAGCGCCAAGTTCAAGGCGAGACGCCGCCGCAGCGCTGGCACTTTGCGTGTCATGAAGCGATCCGGTAGCCGGCGCCTGGCACGGTCTCGATCACCGGGGGATCGCCCAGCTTGCGGCGCAGCGTCATCACCGCGACCCGCACTGCATTCGTGAACGGGTCGGCGTTCTCATCCCACGCCTTTTCCAGCAGGTCCTCGGCGCTCACCACGGTGTCCCCCGCTCGCATGAGGACCTCAAGGACCGCGAACTCCTTCGGGGACAGCGGCAGCAGCAGGCCATCCCGCAACGCCTGGCGCCTGGGCAGGTCCAGCGTGATCCCGGCACGTTCCAAGACGGGCGGCAGGGCGGGGCGTGCCCGCCGTCCCAGCGAACCCACCCTGGCGACCAGTTCGGCGAAAGCGAACGGCTTCGTGAGGTAGTCGTCCGCGCCCAGGTCCAGCCCGTCCACCCGGTCCCTGATGCCGGACGCCGCCGTGAGCATCAGCACCCTGGTTTCTCCGCCATCCGCCACGATCCGTCGGCACACCTCGTCGCCGTGGACTTTGGGGAGGTCACGGTCGAGGATCACGACGTCGTAGCGGTGGGTCGTTACCCGTTCCAGCGCAGCGTCGCCGTCATAGCAAACATCGACCGCAATGGACCGCCGCCGCAGCCCGGAGGCGATGTTGTCCGCCAGGGTTGGCTCGTCCTCGGCCACCAGCACGCGCATCGGCCCTCCTGTACCGCTGTGCCTCCCAGTATCCCCGGTCGCTGGATAAGGACGGGATAAGCGCCACGCTTACGGCCTCGCTACCAGCGGGTCAGTAGAACCTCGTCCATGGACGATCACCGCACCTCGCCGTTAAGCCCACCGCGGCTGGCCGTGGCAGACGCCGTGTCGGGGGGTCCCGGCCACGCCTCGCGGGCGGCGAGGCGCGACCGCGTGCTCCGGGCCATCACTATCGGAGTCCTTGCTCCGCTCACGGCCTGCGTGATCATGCGGTGGTTCGCGGAACCCGTCGACTTCCACATCTACCGCTACGCCTCGGTCCTGGCCCTGCACGGATCGGACATCTACGCGAGGGACATCGCCGGGCCGGGGATCGCCGGTCACGGGTTGCCGTTCACGTACACCCCGTTCGCCCTGCTCGCCCTGCTCCCGACGGCCCTGGCCAGCTGGCGGACCGCGTACCACGTCTGGGGTCTTGCCGCGGCGTTCGCCGTCGCGTGGGCTGAGAACGCGGTAGCGGTCCGGGTGATCCCGCTCGGATCCGGCACGCGCCGCGCTGCGGTCCTGGCCTGCGCCCTGACGCTCACCGCGGCCTCCACGATGATGGTCAACGAGATCTCGATGGGCCAAGTCAACAGCCTGCTGATGCTGGCTTGCCTGGCCGATCTGTTCCGGCCCCGCCACGGGCGGCTGGCCAGGCTGATCCCGCCCGGCACGCTGGTCGGCGTCGCCACCGCCATCAAGCTCACGCCTGGCCTGTTCATCTGTTATTTCGTTGTCACCCGGCAATGGCGGCTTGCCAGGAACAGCGCACTGGCCGCCGCCGCCTGCATGATCGCCGCCGCCGCCGTGTACCCGGCGATGAGCGAGCAGTTCCTCAGCTCGGTGATATGGCACCTGCCGCACCTGGTCGCGTTCGGTCACAGCTTTTCCAGCTCGGGAAACAACTCAGTGCAGGGGATACTCGCCGCCATCGGGCCGTGGACCAGCCCGCTGCGCACGCCGTCCTCATTCGCGGCGGCCGCATTGGGGCTGTGGGCGGCTCGCGCCTGCCACCGGCTCGGTCATGAACTCGAGGCGTGGCTGATCACCGGCATCACGGCCCAGCTGGTCTCCCCTGTGAGCTGGATCCATCACTGGATCTGGCTCGCTCCGACCGTCCTGCTTGCCGCTCTCTACGCGCGCAACGGCGTCCAGCGGACGGGTACCGTCCTCGCGGTCGTGATGCTGCTCATCGGCCCAAGCGCCGGTCAGTACCTGCTTGTTCACGGACCAGCCTGGGCATTGCCGTTCGCCGTCCTGCAGCGTGAGTGCCTGGTACTCACCGGAATTTGGTGTTGCGTCACGTTCCTGATTCACGATCGAGCCGCGCGCCACCGCGGCCCACGCACAGAAACCGATGCGCGCACGAAGCTCGGGAGGCTCCACATCGATCGGGGCTCCGGATGCGATACAGTAGGAGAATCTGAAATTCTTATTGCCGGAGTATCTTATGAGCCAACCAACCGCCAAGATCGAGCGACGGCCTCGGGTGCGGGCACGCGTGAAGGTCCGCCCGAAGGCGCAGCTCACCCTTCCCGAGGAGATCCGGCGTGCCCTGCACATCGACGAAGGCGATGAGGTGGAGTTTGCCGTCCACGACGACGGGACGATCACAGTCCGCGGATTTGTATCCATCCCTACCGATCAGGCCTGGTTCTTCACCCATGAGTGGCTGGCAGGAGAACGCGAAGCGGACGAGGAGATAGCTGCTGGCCGAGGGGTGAGCCACACGTCGGTCGAGGCCATGTTTGACCATCTGGAGGCACTCGGTTCGGCGGACGAGTAATGCCGACGTTCGAGACGCTCCCTCGCTTCGAAAGAGACTGGAAGAAGCTGACGGCCCAGCAGCAAGCGACGTTTCGCAAGGTGGTTTCTGATGCCTTCGTACCTGATCTGATGGCGCCGGACCGGCCGTTCCGGCCGGGACTGCGCGTGAGGGGCGTGGCCAGTCACGACGGCGTCTTCGAAATGACGTGGGACAGCGACGGGCGGGCCACATTCAGTTACGGTCCTGAGCGGATCGCTGGTCAGGCGCACGTCATTTGGAGGCGGATCGGAACCCATGCGATCTTCGCTCCTCCGCCGGGTCCATAGGACTTAACGCCTCAGTGCGGACGCACGCCAGGTCAGCACGCGGTCAAATCGATCAACGCCAACGGCACTTTGACCTCAGCCATTTAAGGTCAACGGCACTTTGGTGTTGATCGTCCCAAGCACGGCGGATGGTGTTCCAGCGCATACGATTGCGATCGTGACCGACTATCGGCACTGTGAGCAATGCGGCACCCGGTTCGAGCCGCGCCGCGAGCATGCCAGGTTCTGCTCGGCGGAGTGCCGCGACGCATGGAACAGGGAGCACTCGACCGATCCCGCCGGCGGAGCACGCGCGCTCTTGTGGTCCATTGCCGCGATGAACGGGACTGCCGACCGGCTGCCCACTGTCTCAGCGGCGGACTTGCCACGCGGGTTCGCGGCAATCGGCGAGGCAGTCTGGTGGGTCACGATCGTCGACGCGACGCTCGTGCGCCATCATCCGGAACCGTACGACCGTGTGCTCGCGGACGCGGCGCCAGCCGTCAGGGAACTGATCGAGGACACGCTGTCAGGGCTGCGATTCGTCAGGAATCGGATGGGTCACTACGTCGACCACGTCGACTTCTTCGACCCGTGCGCCGGAATATCTGAGGACGCCGAAGCCCCGATCACGACGTGGCTGTGGAAGCCCCAACAGGCACCAATGCTCACCGGCCTCTCGCAGCGGGGGCAGGAGTGGGAGCTTGGCCGGTACCAGGCTTATCAGGCCAGGCTGGCGGGACACGGCGTCGGCGAAACGTTCGGCCGCGCGGTCGAGTTCCTCAATCGCGCCGCGTCCCGCGCCTCCCTCGACACGGATGAGGATCTCAGGGCAGTTCGCTGAGGACGGCGCTTCCGCGCGCAGATTAGAGCGCCACCAACCGCGCCGTCCGATGCTTCGTCATAGGGGCATGGCGAGCAGCAAGACTCATTGCCGGCGCCGCCTGGCGGCGGCGACCTTCGGTCACGGGCTAGCACTTTTGATCGCGGCCGGATTGATCACTGCGTGCGGCGCCGCCGCAGCCGGCGGGCAGGGCCTGTGGCACGCCGAGGGGCACCGGCGGCTCGCTGCCGGATCGGCCGGCGCTACCTCCGCACTCCCGGCGAACGTCGCGTACACCGTCCTCGGCCGGATCGCTGTACCCGGACGGGCGTGGGGGCTGGTGGCTGGCGGGCGGGCGCTGCGTCGCCAGTTCGACATCAGCGGCTTGGCACGCCGTAAGAAGCAAGTATTCGCGCGACTTCGGGACTCGGCTGCTTGATGTCGTCGGGCGAGAGAGTGATCGCTGCCGTCGAGGCGCCTGACTCGATGAGCGTGCGCACGGTCGCGACCCAATCGGCATCGCGGTTCGTCGCCGCTCGCTCACCGCTGCCGACAGCGGCCCACTCGAGCGCGGCGCTCCCCCACGTCCCGTCTGGCGATTCGATATCCGCACCCCGGGCGAGCAGGAGCGCGACCACCTCGGCGCGCCCGCCGTACGAGGCGGCATGCAAAGCCGTCGCACCGTCCTCGCGCCGCTGTGCGATCGGGAAGCCAAGGTCGAGCATGAGCGTCACGGCTGCGGCGTTGCCTGCTTCGGCGGCATCGGCGAGAGCCGCGTGCTCCGCATCGCCGAGGCCGTCGAGCAGCCCGGGGTTGGCCGCGATGCGGCGCATGGCCTCGGCTCGGTCCGCTCGCATGCACACGGCGATGAATCGCTCGGATGCCGTGGCGTGCTCGCTCTGTCCGTGTCTGGCGAAGAACTCGGAAAGGTCCTCCCGTCCGCGCAGGGCGGCGAGCCCCGCAGGCGATCTGCCGTCGGGTCCCAGAGCGCTCGGATCGGCGCCGTGAGCGACGAGCAGTTCGAGTAGCTCGGCCGGACAGCCAGCCTCCACGGCGGCGTAGATGACCGATGGCAGCGGCACACCGTCGTCGGAGGCAAAGCGGCAGGGATCGGCTCCGGCCTCGAGCAGCATCCGCACGCCATCTGTATCCCGAGTGCTGATCGGAGCGGAGAGCGCCTTCCTGGCGATCCTCGGTACATCGGCGTGATCGAGTAGCAGCTGGAGACAACGACGGTCGCGGCTGAATGCTGCCAGGTAGATGTCTTCGTCTTCGATCTGGGCGCCGTGATTGATCAGCAGCGCCATGATCGCCTCGTGACCCACGCCGGTACTGGCCGAACCGGCCGCGCAACGCATTGGCGATGAACCCTCCGACCGGCCGCCTTGGGCGATGCGGCCATTGGCATCGGCGCCCGCCGCGAGCAGCAGGCGTGCTGTCGCGACAAGGCCGTCCGCCCGTTCGTGGTCCAGGTAATGCCAGCGTGAGGCGCACACTGCGTGCAGCGCGGTCCAGCCAGTTAGCGGATCGTGCCGGGTCACGATCGCAGGATCACGTTCGACCGCGGCGCGAACCGTGTCGGCATCGCCCAGCACGAGCGCGGTCGCCAGGTCATAGTTCGCCAGTTCGGGAGTCGTCGCAAGCATGCGAGCCGCTCGGCCGGTCCAGTCCGCCACGCTTGCCCGCACGAAATCCGCGGCGTTTGCGGCGAGGTCCGCGCCGCGTGCCTCTACGTCGGCCTTGAGCGCAGGCCAGCTCGGGTAGCCGTACTCCCGCGCGACCGTAAGCTGCGCGGCCGACAGCGTCAACCCGCCGGAGACCTGCCGCATCAGCTCGACCGATCGCTGATCGCCTCGCCGGGCGGCTCGCAGCAGGTCCTTCGCCTCGTGACGCAGGTGGTCGAGGTTCGGGTACTCAGGAAGGGTTGCCAACACGTCTCCTCAGCCGGCCCGCGGTCCGCGTTGCCAGGCCGCAAGGAGAGCGCGCTTGGGCTGTGAGTGCTCCAGCGAGGTGGACTCAGTCCTGCCCGCGGACCCGGCGGCGCCCTCACCCGCGCCACGCAGCAGGCTATCCAACCAGCAGCGTTCGGCGCGAGTTCCGAAGCCTGCCCGGAGTCCGGCGCTCGCTTTCATTGGTCAATATTGGAAGGGTGGACGCCGACCAAATGCTCAGCGCGGTCAACGCGCAGACCAGCGATGGCTGGCGGCTTGTGCGCCGGCTGGCAGGTGGCCTGAACGAGAGCGCGCACCTGGTGACCCGGGCCGACGGTTCGGCGGCCGTGCTGAAATGGCGTGCAAGCGACCCTGAGCGGCTGCTCGGCGCGCGAGACCTAGTGGCCACGGCCCGCGCTCATGGCTGGCCCGCCCCCGCCTGGCTCGCATGCGGGTCGGGACCAGGTGGCGAGGCGTGGGTATTGCAGGAGTTCGTCGACGGTCGAACGCCCGCTCGGCTGGACGATGCGGTCGCCGCGCAGATGATCGAGATCCTCGGCGTGCAGGCCTCACTGTGCCCAGGGGCCATGGGCGGCTGGGGTGAATGGGCGTGGGGCGTCGTGTTCGACGACTGGGAAGGCATGCGTGATCGGGCAAGGGCCAGCATGCCAGGCGGACAACGGATCGTGTCAGCCGTCGACGCCATCGCCGCCGCATGCGATCCATCGCCGCTATCGAGCCAGGATCTGGTCCACGGGAACTTCAATCTCGCGAACACGATTGCCGCCGACGACCGACTGTGGGTGGTTGACGTCGAAGGACTCGGCCCTGGCCCGCGCGCCTACGACCTGGCCGAGGCG
>Ga0126371_10003783_pt1 | contig 13293 bp, 14 predicted proteins | sample PanSoiMetaPlot_4_FD_110145 | JGI IMG/M metagenome (GOLD analysis project Ga0126371, IMG submission 110145) | Tropical forest soil microbial communities from Panama - MetaG Plot_4 | ecosystem: Environmental > Terrestrial > Soil > Tropical forest > Bulk soil | place: Panama | collected 2016-02-17
CGGCGCGCAGCAATTCCGTGAGGATCGCGCGCTTGTCGTCCGGTCCGCCGCTCATGCCGAAGCAAGCCGCTTCAAAATGTACAATCGAGGCACAATTAAAAACGGACCCTTAAAATCGAGCTAACTGCGGCCGGCGGCGCGTAGCGCTATCTGTAACGCTCCTTCGGCGGGACTGCGCTTTGACGGACCGCAACGGTTGCCGGACTCGAGTTCTACTAAGAGACGAAACCGTTCGAGCAGCCGCGCGCTGCGGAAGACGCCGCCGGAATAGGCGATCTCGACGATGTCACCCTCCGGCCAGAGTTGCGCGCGCACCGAGCCGGCTAAGGTCGCGAGCTGATGGGCTGCCGCGTTTAGAATCTCCAGCGCGACCGGGTCCGCCGCTCCGGCGGTGGTGTCGACCAGGGGCGCGAGGCCCGCGACCTTAGCCCGGGGCCACTCGGGCGTATAAAACCGGTGCAGTAGATCGTTGCTATCTCGCGATCCGGTCACTTCGAGCAGCGCCTGGCGCAGCGCGGTTGCGGGACCCCAACCTTCTTCCATGCGGACCGCCGCTCGTACGGCTTGGCGCACGATATCGAAGGCGCTGCCTTCGTCGCCGAAGATGTACCCCCAGCCACCCGCGCGCACCGGCGGCCCGTCGGCGCGGCGTCCCAAGGCCATCGAGCCGGTCCCGGCAATGACGATGATCCCCTGCCCTGCCTCGACGGCGCCCGCTAACGCGATTTCCGCATCGGTGGTCACGACCCACTTGCCGGCGCGCAGCAATTCCGTGAGGATCGCGCGCTTGTCGTCCGGTCCGCCGCTCATGCCGAAGCAAGCCGCTTCAAAATGTACAATCGAGGCATCGAGACGCGCCTCGGCGCACGCGGCGCCCACGCTCTCGCGCACCGCTCGTTGCAGTTTCGCCCGGCCTTCCGTGGCGGCAGCGTGGTTACAGGGCCCACCCTTGCCGGTTCCGAGAACGCGACCGGTTTCATCGCCGATAAGCGCGGTAGTGCTCGACTGGCCGCCATCCACGCCCAGGAAGAGTCTCATCACGGGAAAACAAATTGTAGCGCCGAAGAAACAAAACGGGCGGCCGAGTCAAAGCCCGGCCGCCCCAGGGTGGAAAGTGAAAGGTCTACTTTAGCCTTTCTTCGTCGAGGGATTTTCGACACGCAGGTGGTTAGCGATGGGTCCGAAGCTCAATCCCGCGGTAGCGGTCCGCATGCCGGCTACCTGTTTTTCCAGGTTGTTATTGACTACGCCTTCGAGGGTCACGTGCCCGTTATCGACAATGACGTGAATAGGCGGCACCGCCTGCAGGGCGTAGCGCGAAAGACTGGGATCGCGGTAGATGGCCCGCGCGATCTGGAAGCGCAACTGGTTGTCCATCGGAGAGAGCGGGAGAACTTCCAGCTCATTGGTTACGCTGATGACTCCCGGGATCTTCTGCAGGCTTTTGCCGATGTCGGATTTTTTCCAGGGCTGCGTGACGGCGCCCGTCAGATCCACGCTGCCGTTGACGACGCGGTAGTTGACGTTATCGAAAATCCCGTAATACGGGTACATCACGATCTCATGCCGAACCCGGTTGGCGAGCGCCTCATCGCTCGGAGCGTTACCAGGGGTAGTTGTGGCGCTTGCCCCTCCCGCGCCAACCAGGAGGGCGCCGCCGACCAGCAGTTGGCTCAGAATTCTCAATTTCATCTCTGAAATCCTCCTGCTTATTAAACGCCGCCGGCGCCCCGGCGGGTGCAGGCGCATTGTAAATAGATCGTAAAGGGCCGTTGAAGATTTGTAGTATCAGACGGTTTTGTCGGGCGCGTAGCAGACGGGGTTCAGGCTGCATTCCGCACACTTGGGAGTGCGTGCTACGCACAGAGCCCGACCATGAAGAATGATTTGGTGGGAGAACAGAATCCACTTATTCCGCGGAATCACCTTCATGAGATCCTGCTCGATTTTGACGGGGTTGGTCTGGCGGGTCAGATCGAGCCGGCGCGCGATGCGCTGCACGTGTGTGTCGACGACCACGCCCGAGGCGATGCCGTAAGCGGTGCCGAGCACGACGTTGGCGGTCTTGCGGGCCGCGCCCGGAATGGTCAGCAATTCCTCGATAGTCTTAGGGACCTGACCGCCGAATTCGGTGGTGACGCGCCTGGCGGCACCCACGATCGACTTCGCCTTATTGTTAAAGAAACCGGTGCTACGAATATCCTGCGCCAGGACTTCCGGTCGTACCGCAGCGAAGTCTTGGGGAGTGGGATACTTCGCAAACAATCCCGGCGTTACTTGGTTGACACGCTTGTCCGTGCATTGCGCCGAGAGAATCGTCGCCACAAGGAGTTCCCAGGGATTGCCGTGATGCAGGGCGCAGGCGGCGTCGGGATACATCTTGTCAAGACCGCGGAGAATTTCGGAAACGCGCTGCCGGCGCTCGGCGGCGTTCTTGGGCCGGGTCACTTTGGGCGCGGCTTTGGCTTTGGGTTTCTTGCGCGAGGCTACCGTTTTCACTCTGTCGATTATGCCATTGTCACTGCGGCGCGGTGATCTGCAGATCGGAGGTGACGTTCTGCCAATCGGGCAGCTCGTAGACTTTGAGCTTGGTGGTGAGCGGCGCGGTGAATTCGCGCGAGGTCTGGGGACCGATGTCGCCGGTGAACGAGAAGGTCCCGACGGCGTCCTCCTCCGACTTCTGGGTGCGGCCCCAGATAGTCACGTTGCCGGCCAAGCCGCTGATGTCAGCGTCGGAGTGGTTGGTCAGGGTGAACTTGACCTCCAGTTTCTTTTTCGCATCCTCGGCAAAACGGATGCCGGAGACTTCGATGTACTTCTGCATTGGGCTGGTCTTGGCGCCTGGCTTGGCGGCAGGGCTTTCGACGTTGCTGGCCGGTGTGGCCGCGCTGGAACTGCCGCCCCGGAGATATCCGACGGCCCAATATACCCCGGCCACAAGTCCTACGAAGGCAAACGCGAACAGGAGAGTAAGCAACCACGTGGGTAGACCGGGGACGCCACGCGGCCGCGGCGCTGCGTATGCCTGGTGGGCCTGCGGCGGCGCATACGCCGGCGGTTGCGGCGGGTATGCGGGCTGTTGCGCCTGATACGCGGGTGGCTGGGGCGGATACGGAGTTTGCTGGTTCTGGTACGCCGGCGGCTGGTAAGCGGCCTGCTGCGGTGGCGGCGGATACACGGGCTGTTGGGGCGGGGGCGCCGGCTGTTGCGGCGGCGGAGGAGCCGCGGCCTCCCTGGCCTTGCAGTCCGGACACTCAGTATACGAGGGAGGTACTTCACGCCCGCACTGCGGGCAAATCCACGAGAACATAAAGTGCGCCTACTTATACTACTGTACCGCCGGACGGATTCCGGCGAAGGAGTGCATGCGGCCGGCGGCTTCCCGGTCGCGGCGGAACGAATGAAACTCATCGGCCCGGCACATGGTGCACAGGTTCGACGCGTAGACCCGGCCGGGCGTTACGCCGGCCTGAATCACTTGAGCGCAGTTGGAGGCGGTGAGATCGATATGGGCCCTGCCCTGCTCTCCGAACTGCGCCGCCACCTCGGGCCCCACTTCGTAGCAGCACTTGCCAATGCCGGGACCGATCGCGGCGTGCAGGTCGGCGGGCTTAGTGCCGAATTGGTCGCGCATCGCGGCGACTGCGCGCTGGGCGATGCGCGCGGCGGTGCCGCGCCACCCCGCGTGGACCGCGGCTACGGCCCGGTTCCGCTCGTCGACCAGCAGGATAGGAATGCAATCGGCGGTGCGCACCGCCAGCACAGTACCGGGCGCCTTCTCGACCAGCGCGTCGCCTTCGCCCAGCATTCCCGAGCGGCCTTCGGCGGCCACACAGGTAGCGGAGTGGACCTGCTTCAGCATGGTCAGATTCTTGTAAAGGGCGGGAACATCCACGAGACGCGTGCCGAAGCCGTGCTCGAGCCAAGAGAGCGCATCGAGCTCCGGCACGCGATAGATCTGGCTGGGGTCCTTATAAAACACGCTTCGCGAAAAACAGCTCCTCTCGTTGGCTACGCCGGAATTCCGTTATGCGCAATTCTCACCTGCCGCTTGAAGTCTTCCAGCATCGATTCTTCGAGGCGGACTTCGGTGGGCCGCTTGACCAGGGTGGTCATCTTGTCGATCTTATCCTGCAGTTTGAGCAGCCCGTAGAACAGGTTTTCCGGGCGGGGCGGACAGCCGGTGACGTAGACATCGACGGGCACGATGCGGTCCACGCCCTGCAGCACGGCGTATGTATTGAAAGGCCCGCCCACGCTGGCGCACGCGCCCATGGCGATGCACCACTTGGGTTCGGGCATCTGGTCCCAAATGCGCCGCAGCACCGGGGCCATTTTCAGACTGACGGTGCCGGCGACAATCATCAGGTCGGATTGCCGGGGACTCGGCCGGAAGACCTCGGCGCCAAATCGGGCGATATCGAAGCGCGAGGTGGAAGAGGCGATCATTTCGATGGCGCAGCACGCCAGACCGAAGGTGAGCGGCCAGAGCGCCGATTTGCGCGCCCAGTTGAAGACATAATCCACAGAGGTGGTTATGACATTCCGCTCGAATTGGTGTTCGAGTAAAGCACCCACCGCAGCCATTCCCTGTCTCTCTACACTGAATTTTAACACCCGTACCAATAAAGCGGATAACGTTACCCGAAATCTGCGGCGGCACTGCTGGGGCCGGGTCGATCCAGTCTGCCCAGTCCGAAGTGGTATACCAGAGAAATGATGCGAAGCGTCATTTCTCTCCTATATCTTGCGCCTGTTTTTGCCCCTGCATTCGCGGCGGACGCGCCGTCGCTGGGGCAGACTCTGGACGGGCAGTTCCGCAACGCGGAACGTGAGATTGTCGGGCTGGTGGAAGCGATGCCGGCCGACCGAATCAATTTCATGCCGGCCAACGCGGAAATCAAAGGCAGCGACTTTAAGGGGGTTCGCACATTCGGGCAGCAGGCCAAGCACCTTGCGACGTATGTCTACATGGAGTCGTCGGCGATTCTCAATGAGAAGCCGCCGGTTGACATCGGCAAGGACGACAGCGGCCCGGACGCGGTTCAGACCAAGGCGCAGATCGTCGAGTACATGAAAGGCGCGTTTGCCTTCGGGCACAAAGCGCTCGAATCGATCACCGAGAAGAACGAGATGGAACTGGTCCCGGCGAACAGCCCCGGGCGGAAGATGCCGCGCATCGCTGCCGCGACCTTCATGATGTATCACAACTTCGACCACTACGGCCAAATGGTGGTGTATCTTCGGATGAACGGCCTCGTCCCGCCGGCAAGTCAACCGCGGTAGCACCGCTCCGACCCCTAACACGGGTACTCCGGTCGCGGAAAGGATAGAGCATGTTTCGAACAGTCGCTTTCGCACTGGCCGCTGTCTTTTGCGGCTTCGGCCAGCAACCAACTATTTCTCCCGAAAAAGAAGCTTCGCTTAAAGCCGACCTGACGGGCCAGATTGACGGGATGAAGAAGCAGACGCAGGTCATGGTGGACACCGTCTTCAGTTTCGGCGAGTTGGGATTCCAGGAAGTCGAGACCTCGAAGTACCTCACCGGAATCCTGGAGAAGGAAGGCTTCAAGATTCAGCGCGGCATTGCCGGCATTCCTACTTCGTGGCTGGCCACGTGGGGCGAAGGCAAGCCGGTGATCTCGCTGGGCTCCGACATTGACGACATCCCGCAAGCTTCGCAGAAGCCGGCTGTGGCGTGGCACGAACCGATGATCGAAGGCGCGCCCGGCCACGGCGAAGGCCACAACTCGGGAGTGCCGCTCAACATCCTGGCGGCCCTGGCGGTGAAGAAAGTGATGGAGCGCGAGCATCTGAAAGGCACCATCCAACTGTGGCCTGGCGTTGCGGAGGAATTGCTGGGAACGAAGGCGTATTACGTCCGCGCGGGCCTCTTCAAGAATGTCGATGTGTGCCTGTTCGCGCACGTGGCGGCAAACCTGGGAGTTTCGTGGGGCGGCTCGCCCGGGCAAACCGGCCTGGTGTCGGTCGAGTACAACTTCAAAGGCGAAACGGCGCATGCCGCCGGCGCTCCGTGGCGCGGCCGGAGCGCGCTCGATGCGGTCGAGTTGATGGATGTGGGCTGGAACTTCCGGCGCGAGCATCTCCGTATCGGCCAGCGGTCGCACTACGCAATTACCGACGGCGGCGATCAGCCCAACGTGGTTCCGGCCACCGCTTCGGTGTGGTATTACTTTCGCGAAGCCGATTACGAGCACATCCTGGACATGTGGCGGATCGGGGACAACATGGCGCGCGGCGCGACTCAAATGACGGATACCACTTTCTCGTCGCGGCTGCTCGGCAGCGCCTGGCCTGGCCATTTCAACCGGGCCATCGCGGAGGATATGTATGCCAACATCCAGAAAGTCGGATTGCCGCAGTGGTCCGACGACGATCAGACGCTGGCCAAGGCGCTGCAGAAAGAGCTGAAGGTCCGGGTGCGCGGCTTGGCGACCAAGATTCAGGAGATGCGCGAGCCGCCGAAGGCCGAGGAAGACGGCGGCGATGGCGATGGCCCGGGTCCCACCGGCGGGGGCTCCGACGACATTGGCGATGTGTCGTGGAACGTGCCGACGGTGACTTTGCGGTATCCGTCAAACATTCCGGGCGGACCGGGCCACAACTGGGCGAATGCGATTTCCATGGCGACACCGATTGCTTATAAGGGCGTGATCGCGGGGGCGAAAGTGCAGGCGCTGACGATGCTCGATATCCTGATGCACCCGGACCTGGTCCCGCGAGCCTGGGACTACTTCAACAACGTGCAGACCAAGGACGTGAAATACCGGAGCTTTCTGCGGCCTGACGACAAGCCGGCCATCTGGCTGAATCAGAAAACGATGGAGAAGTACCGGCCGCAGATGAAGAGCCTGTATTACGACGCGTCGAAGTACGACAACTATTTGGAACAGCTCGGCATTCACTATCCGACGGTGCGCTAAAGAAAGGTAGGTTCACCCCCGCGCTCACGCGCCGGGGCTGGAACGGCTGCTGCATCGTTTCAAACAGGCGCGGGCCTTCACACTTAGGGCGCGAATTCGCCGACCTTACGCACTTCGAGGATTACGTCTCCCTCGTCGTCGACGAAAAATGCTGGGGCAAAGTGTTTGTCCCAGCGCAGCTCATCATGCCGGTAGGAGTAGCGCGTTATCACCGTCTGATTGAATGTGTCATCGTAGCCTTTCAGCAGGATCAGTAATTCCGCCTGCAAGCGGTCGAGGTCCTCGGCGGTCTTGCCCCAGAGCGGGCTTTCGCGGTCGATGGGATGAACCACGGTCCAGGTCAGCGGTAAGAATTGAACGCCCTCGCGCTCGAGCTTGAGCATGGAATAGGACCGGCGGGCATCGGAACCGTTCCGCTCGACGGTCATCAGTAGCACGCGCGCTTCCAACTCCACCAGAGAATTCGACCGGCGGTTCACCACGCGGAACTGCAGACTGTGCCCGTCCTGGTAGGGCGCGACCACCGCGTTGGGGCTGAATCCGATTTTCGCCGACGGGCGTGAGACGCGGCCGTAGAGCAAACCGGTCGCTACGGCGAAGCCGAGTACGCCGACGAGCCCTTCAAAGGAGGCGAGCAGGTTGGCTCCCACACCGACCGGCGAAATGTTGCCATAGCCCACTGTGGTCAACGTGTGTGCGCTGAAGAAGAAATCGTTCCAATAGCGATGGAACCTTTCCGGCGCGTAAGCTCCCTGCAACTGGCCGGGCGTCAGAAAGTAGTACGCGGCGGCGAACACGGTATTGGTCAGCAGGTATCCCATAAACAGCGTGCTCAGAAAGGCCATCCAGCTCAGGTTGATCAGGTGGAGGTACGGATGGAAGTCGCGCCAGGTGGTGCCGACGCGGTGGATGTTGAAGCTGCCATCCTTGTTAATGATGCGGCGCAGGGGCCGGTCGAATTTCTGGGTCAGGCCCGGATCGAAGCTGGGTTTCTGCATACTTCTCGATGGTAGGAGATCGCGGACCGTTTCGGGTTACGATTGAACCGGATGGGGGATGCGATACGCGACCGGCTGACGAGTCTGCGCAATGGGTTGCTGAAACTCCACAAGACTCTTCTCGACTCGGAGCGCGCGGTCTACGAGCGGGATGTCGCGCGCATCACTTCCACGGGCCAATATCTCCAACTGGTGCTGAACGACCCGTGGTTCGCCTGGCTACATGAGCTGTCCAAGTTCATCGTGCTGGTGGATGAGACTTTGGATTTCGACGACCCGCCGACGACAGCGGACGCCGATCGCCTGATCGCGCAGGCGCGCGACCTGGTCACACCTTCGGAAAACGGCGCCCCCTTCGGGCGGAGTTATTTCGAGGCCATGCAGCGCGATCCGGCCGTCGTGCTGGCGCATCGGGACATGATGCGGGTCTTTGGTTCGCTTTCGTAAGATGGCCCTGCAGATCGCTGCCGCCCTGTCGCTGGCTATTTGGCTGTATCTGGTGCTCGGCCGCGGCGGGTTCTGGCGGATGCAGGACAGCACGCTTCCCACCGCACTGCCTTCTCCTTGGCCGCGCGTGGCGATCGTGATTCCCGCACGCAATGAATCCGAAGTTATCGGCAAGGCGGTCGCATCGCTAGCGGCCCAAGACTACCCAGGAGCCTTTTACATCATCGTGGTCGACGACCATTCGACCGACGGAACCACCGCGGCGGCGCGAGGGGTGCCGGCGCCCAACCTCACCGTGGTTCCGGCGGAACCGCTGGAGCCCGGCTGGACAGGTAAACTCTGGGCGGTAAACCAAGGCGTTCGGGAAGCGTTGCGAGTGTCGCCCGACTATCTGTTGCTCACCGACGCCGACATCGTGCATCCTCCGGGCAATCTTTCGGCGTTGGTGGCGCAGGCCGCCGCCGGCAATTATGACCTGGTTTCGCTGATGGCGACGCTCCACTGCCGGACTTTCGCCGAGCGCGCCTTGATTCCGGCCTTCGTTTTTTTCTTTTTCCTGTTATATCCTCCGGCTTGGATTCGTACTCCGCGTCGCCGCACGGCGGGCGCGGCCGGGGGCTGCATGCTGATCCGCCGCGACAAGTTGGCAGGATTGGGTGGCATCGAACGGATCCGGGGCGAACTGATTGATGACTGCGCGCTCGCCCGTGAGGTCAAGCGAAGTGGAGGCGCGGTATGGCTCGGCCTGAGCGCGCGCACCGGGAGCATTCGCGAGTACGGGACTTTCGCCGAAATCGGCGAAGTGATTTCGCGCACGGCGTTTACCCAACTGCGGTATTCCTGGTGGTTTCTCCTGGCGACCGTCGGGGGACTTGTGCTGACTTATCTGGTGCCCGTGGTGGCGGCACTTTCCGGAAACGCGCTTGGCGCGGGCGCCTGGATCGTGATGTGCATCGCATACGTGCCGATTCTTCGGTTTTACGGGCGATCCCCGTTTTGGGCTCCGGCTTTGCCGGCCGTGGCGCTTTTTTACCTGGCCGCGACGGTTCATTCGGCGATCGCTCACGGGCGTGGGAGCGGCGGCATGTGGAAAGGACGGGCCCAGGCCGCACGCCGTTAGATCCGCCGTCCTCGCGTTACACTCAACTCAATGCCGCGGTGGGTTCCTAATTTTTTCACGATTTTACGGCTCGTTCTAGTACCGGCCGTCATCCGCGCCATCCTCGCCGGAGATCATTTGCAGGCGCTGGTACTCTTCGCCGCTGCGGCCGTCACGGACGTACTGGACGGTGCGACGGCACGCACCTTTCAGATCACGAGCGAATTGGGCGCATACCTCGACCCGATTGCGGATAAGGCGTTGTTGAGCGGAGTCTTCCTGGCTTTGGCCCTATCGGGATCCATCCCATGGTGGCTGGTGATTCTCATTTTCGGCAGAGATATTTATTTACTTTTGGCCGCCGGCTTGCTGCTCTGGCTTACCTCCCGCAGAAAATTCCCGCCGAGTTCATGGGGAAAGGCGTCTACATTTGTTCAGATTGTGACGGCGATCGCGTGGATGACGCGGAATCTGGGCCACGTTCCGGTACTGGATCGGATTTCCACGGCTCTGCTGTGGCCCTGCGCGGCCGTAACAATCTGGAGCGGCCTGCATTACACGTGGCGCGGAGTTCAGCTGGCGCGGACGCATTGACGGATCTGGGGAGCGGAGGTAGGCTAGAGGTAGACGGAAGCGCATGACCCGATACTTGCCCGCACGTCACTACCTGTGGTTTGGCATCGCCGCCGTCGTGTTCGCAGGATTGTCCGGTTGGCTGGGTTTTGGAATGCCGCTGGCGTTCATCCCGGCCGTTTTGTTCTTGCTGACCGGGAGCGCGCTTTTTGCAATGGCGTTTCGTCCGGGCATTGAAGTGCACGAAGGCTACGTCTCAATCGGAACCCGGCACATTCCCTGGATGGACATTCGCCGGCTGGATCGCACCGGCTGGATCTCGCCGCTGGTGGTGCGCCTGACGCTCTACGACGACTCGCGGCTGCTTCTGATCTATCCCGGCGATCTCGATTCGTGCAACAGCCTGCTTCGGCACTTGCGCCGCTTCTCGAGCGACGCCCTGATCGATGGCATCCCCTACCGTCAGTATTGGGGCGAGTTGCTGGCGCCCGGCGTGGAGCGCAAGCAGGTTGCTTCACCGCGCTACCGCATCCTTCGGCCGGAAGATGAAGCGGAAGTCGAACGCCTCTATCAGCGTTTGAAGACGGTCGGCAACCTGGATCAAAAGAACTCCGCGGACGACAAGTAGTGGAGTCCGAGGTTCCCGTCACCGACCCGCGGCCTCTCAGCGGGTTCCCTCCTGACTGATGTGGGAATCGTTCGCACCCGTAAAGAAATACCTGCGCCGCTATCGCCGGGGCATGTCGCTCGGCATGTTGTGCCTCGTGCTGAAAGACCTCGCGCAGGCGGCGCAACCTCTCATGATTCGGGGCGCGGTGGATGCGCTGACCTATGGGCGGGGCTCGCGGGTTTTCGTGCGCTTCGCACTGTACCTAGTCGTGCTTTCGCTGGTAAAGGGCATCTTTCAGTACTGGATGCGCGTCATCATCATCGGCATATCCCGGGACGTCGAGTTCGATCTCCGCAATGATCTGTTCGCGCACCTGGTGCGCCTGTCTCCTGACTACTACCAGCGCACGCGCACCGGCGATATCATGGCGCGGGCCACCAACGATCTCAACGCCGTGCGCATGATGCTTGGCCCTGGAGTCATGTACTGGACCGAGACCAGTCTGACATTTGTTCTCGCCATCGCGATCATGATTTCATTCGATTGGCGCCTGGCGTTTTTCTCGATTTTGCCCGCGCCGGCCGTAAGCCTGGCGGTGATCTATTTCGGGCGTTTGATTCACGCGCGGTTTGAGCGCATCCAGGCCATGTTTTCGGACATCTCCAGCCGTGTGCAGGAAAACCTGTCGGGCGTCCGCATGATCCGCGCGTTCGTGCAGGAAGAGGCCGAGTTGCGCCGCTTCGAAGAGTTGAACCGGCAATACATCGGGCAGAATCTGAAGCTGGTGAGGATCCAGGGCTTGTTCCAGCCGCTGCTCGAGGCGTTGATCGGCGTGACGTTCCTGGTGGTGCTGTGGGTGGGCGGCTATCAGGTTTTGCTCGGAAGGATCTCGGTTGGCAGCTTCGTCATGTTCAACACGTATATGGGGATGCTGGTATGGCCCATGATCGCGCTCGGCTGGGTGATCAATCTGATGCAGCGCGGCACCGCATCGCTGGAACGCATCCACCAGATCTTTCAGGAGCGACCTTCGATTGCGGCTCCCGCTGGCGCGGTTACGTTACCGGACGTGCGCGGCTCGGTCGAATTCCGCGGCGTCTCGATGGATTTCGGAACAGGCCCGGCGCTCGATCGCATCGATTTGAGTATTCCGGCGGGCGCAACGATCGCGGTGGTCGGGCACACCGGCTCGGGCAAGAGCACGCTAGTCAGCCTGGTGCCGCGGCTCATCGATCCCAGTGAAGGCGCGGTTCTGCTCGATGGGCACGACGTGCGGCAACTGGATCCCGAGGCGGTGCGACGACAGATCGGATTCGTTCCGCAAGAGACTTTCTTGTTCAGCGCGACCATCGCCGAAAACATCGCGTTTGGCGTGGAAGATGCCACGCCCGAAAGGATCCGGCAGGCGGCGGAACTGGCCGGGCTCGCGCCCGATATTGAGAGCTTTCCGGAAGGCTACGAGACGATGGTCGGGGAACGCGGGATCACCTTATCCGGCGGGCAGAAGCAGCGCACAGCGATTGCGCGGGCCATCCTTCGCGATCCGCGCATCTTGATCTTGGACGATGCGCTGTCCAGCGTCGACACGCTCACGGAAGAACGGATCCTGACGCACCTGGCGGACGTGATGCGCGGCCGCACCGTGATCCTGATCTCGCACCGGGTCTCCACGGTGCGGCAGGCGGACACCATCGTAGTTCTGGAGAAGGGGCGGATCGTCGAACAAGGCGCGCACGCCGAGCTGATCGGGCGCGGCGGGTATTACGCTTCTCTGGCGCAGAAGCAGATGCTGGAAGAGGAGCTGGAAGCGATTTAGGGGCGGAGTCAAACGAACCCCGCCCTAACAGGCGGGGCTGCACAACGGTCTGAAGCGACGATGGCGGCAGTGTAGCCCCGTCGCGTGAGCGCGGGGTTTTCACAGGGAGTGTGAACTGAGCGCGGCCAGTTCTTCCAGGTTCAGACGGCCGGTGTAAATCGCCATGCCTAACGCGGCGTGCACGTCCATGGCGAGCAGCGCACGGGTTTCATCGAGAGTGGTAATGCCCCCCGCTGCGGTCAACTCGAGAGTAGTCGCGGCGCGGAGGCGGCGGAACCAATCCAAATCAGTACCCTGCAACATTCCTTCTTTGTCGACGTAGGTGCAGAGAAAGCCCGAACAATAGGGTTCGAGCGAACGCAGCACGTCTTCGGCAGCGAGAGTTGTGGATTCCCGCCAGCCCTTCACTACGATGCGGCCTTCTTTGGAATCCACGGCAACCAGTAAACGGTGGCGGCCGATGGCGTCCCGAACGGAAGCGAGGAAGGATTCGTGGATGCCGGCCGCGGTGAACGCCGAGGTTCCGACGATGACTTTGCGCGCGCCTTGTTCGATGAGCGCGCGCGCCCGGTCGACTGTGCGCACGCCGCCGCCGACCCGCGTTACCGCCTTTGAAGCCAGCATCCGGACCAGCCCGTCATTAGAGCCGCGGCCCATGGCGGCATCAAGATCGATCACCTGAATCTCGGGAAACGCGGCGAAGCGGCGCAGCATCTCTTCAGGACTATCGCCCTCGAGAGCTTTCTCACGGCCCTGAACGAGCTGGACGACCTTGCCGTCCATCAGGTCTATGCAGGGGACGATCA
>Ga0126371_10003784_pt1 | contig 13293 bp, 15 predicted proteins | sample PanSoiMetaPlot_4_FD_110145 | JGI IMG/M metagenome (GOLD analysis project Ga0126371, IMG submission 110145) | Tropical forest soil microbial communities from Panama - MetaG Plot_4 | ecosystem: Environmental > Terrestrial > Soil > Tropical forest > Bulk soil | place: Panama | collected 2016-02-17
CATGTAGCCGAGGAGCTGCGTGCAGGTCGGGCCCGACTGCACGTGGGTGAAATCGAGGATGCGCACGCCGTCGAGCGCCTTGCCGGCCTGCCCGAAGGGCTTGCCCGAGACCGGCGGCAGTCCGTTGCCGTTCCCGTTCCTGGCGACGCGGGTTGCCACTCGCTTGGCGCCGCGCTTCGCGGCGGCCTTGGCCGCCGGCTTGCGGGCGAGCTTCACGACTTTCTTCGCGGTTTTCTTCACCGCCTTGGCTTTCGTGGCCTTGCTCTTCTTGCGCTTTGCCATTGTCGTTTCCTCTGGCTCTCTATTGGTTCAGTCGCGCCGCGTCACTTCTTCTTCAGCGCGCTTTGCGGGTTGAGGTTGCCGATGCGGCCGCTCTCGCTGCCGGCGCCCGGATCGAGCACCGCGTTGATCAGAGTCGGTTTACCCGAGTCCATCGCTTCGTTGACGGCGCGGCGCAGCTCGTCGGGCGACGTCGCATTGACGCCGACGCCGCCGAACGCCTCGATCATCTTGTCGTAGCGCGAGCCCTTGACGAAGACGGTCGTCGCCGGATCGTTTCCGGCCTTGTTGACGTCGGTGCCGCGATAGATGCCGTCATTGTTGAAGATGACGACGCAGACCGGCAGCTGGTAGCGGCAGATCGTCTCGATCTCCATGCCGGAGAAGCCGAAAGCGCTGTCGCCCTCGATCGCCAGCACCGGCTTGCCGGTCTCGATCGCGGCGCCGATCGCATAGCCCATGCCGATGCCCATGACGCCCCAGGTGCCGACGTCGATGCGCTTGCGCGGCTGATAGACGTCGATGATGCCGCGCGCGAGATCGAGCGTGTTGGCGCCTTCGTTGACCAGGATCGCGTCCGGCCGCTCCTTGACGACCGTCCGCAGCACGCCGAGCGCGCCGTGGTAGTCCATCGGCGAGTTGTTGTTCATCAGCCGCGGCGCCATCTTGGCGACGTTCTCGTCGCGCTTCGACGTGACGGCCTTGACCCAGTCCGCGGGCGGGGCCTGCCAGGCGCCCATGCCGGCAAGCAGCGCCGAGACGCAGGAGCCGATGTCGCCGACCACCGGGGCGGCGATCTCGACGTTGGAGTCCATCTCCTTCGGCTCGATGTCGATCTGGATGAACTTCTTGGGCTCGGTGCCCCAAGCCTTGCCCTTTCCGTGCGAGAGCAGCCAGTTGAGTCGCGCGCCGATCAGCAGCACGACGTCGGATTGCGCCAGCACCGTCGAGCGCGCCGCGCCGGCGCACTGCGGATGGGTGTCGGGCAGAAGGCCCTTGCCCATGCTCATCGGCAGGAACGGGGCGCCGCTCTTCTCGACGAAGCTGCGGATCGCGTCGTCGGCCTGGGCATAGGAGGCGCCCTTGCCGAGGATGATCAGCGGCCGCTTCGCGCTCTTGAGCACGTCGAGGGCGCGTTTGACCGCGTCGGGTGCCGGAATCTGCGCGGGCGCCGCGTCGATCACCTTGACGAGCGACTTCTTGCCGGCCTCCGCATCCATCACCTGGCCGAACAGCTTGGCGGGCAGGTCGAGATAGACGCCGCCCGGACGGCCCGACACCGCCGCGCGGATCGCCCGCGCAAGGCCGATGCCGATATCCTGCGCGTGCAGGATGCGGTAGGCCGCCTTGCACAGCGGCTTGGCGATCGCGAGCTGGTCCATCTCCTCGTAGTCGCCCTGCTGCAGGTCGACGATCTCGCGCTCGGACGAACCCGAGATGAGGATCATCGGGAAGCAGTTGGTGGTCGCGTGCGCGAGCGCGGTCAGGCCGTTGAGGAAGCCGGGCGCCGACACCGTGAGACAGACGCCGGGCTTCTTGGTCAGGAAGCCGGCGATCGAGGCCGCGTAGCCGGCGTTCTGCTCGTGGCGGAACGAGATCACCCGGATGCCGGCGGCCTGCGCCATGCGGCCGAAGTCGGTGATCGGGATGCCCGGCACCCCATACATGGTGTTGATGCCGTTGAGCTTGAGCGCGTCGATGATGAGATGGAAACCGTCGGTAAGCTCGCGCTCCTCGGTTTCGGGCTTTGCGGTCTTGAGTGCAGCGTCGGCCATGGGCGGCCTCCCTCGGATGACGGGTTCTTGTCTCAGTCCAGATGATCGGCGTGCCGGGCGACATGCTCGGCGAGGCCGAGCGCGTGGTTGCGGACCAGGTCCTCGGCGCGCTCGGTTTCACGCGCCTCGAGCGCGTGGATGATGTTCATATGGTCGCGGATCGAGCGATCGACACGGTCTTCCTCGCCGATCGTCTTGCGGCGGATCATCCGCATGTGGGTGAACAGGTTCTCGGCGAGGTGGATGAGCACACTGTTGCGGCTCATGCGGATGATGGTCTGATGGAACTCGATGTTCACCTCGGAATATTCGTCGAGTCGGGCATGCAACTCGCCGTTCTCGAACTTGGTGAACATCTTGCGCAGCTCGGCGATCTCGGAATCGCTCGCGTTCTGCGTGATCAGGCGCGCCGCCATGCTCTCCAGCGCCGCCCAGGCGGTGATCAGCTCGATCACCTCGGCGCGCGTCTTGCGCACCACATAGATGCCGCGCCGCGGCACCGAGCGCACGAAGCCTTCGCGCTCAAGCTGCGCCATCGCCTCGCGCACGGGCGTGCGGCTGATGCCGAGATCGTTCGCGAGCTGGCGCTCGTCGAGCCGCACCTCGCCCGGCTTCTCGTAGATGTCGAGCGACAGGATCACGTTCTTGAGCGCCGCATAGGCGCGGTCCGCGAAGGTCGAGGTGTCTTCGAGCGGGGCGAGCGCGACGCGGGCCGATGGGGTCACATTGGCACGGTTGCGACTTGGAAGATCGGTCATACGATCACGCGTTCCACGTGGGTCGGCGCTTCTATAATACGTTATACCAGCGGCTGACAAGCCGACTCGCTCACCGCGTGGCCGTCGCCCCGGCCCATGCCGGGCCGGGCGCCCAAAGGAATGCGAGCCGGCCCCAGGTCGTGTCATTCGCCCCACAAGGGTCTACGGCGCAACGCAAGCGGTACGCCGGAAATGCGTTCATGAAGAATTCGGTCAAACCGATGGGCCGCCTGCACCATAAGCGGCGCAGACGGCCCTGGGTATGTTTGCCGCAGTGACGGTCGGGAGCCTGTCGCCATCAGTCTCCTTGAGGGCCGTCCTGCGGCGGGCAGGCGCCGGAGGCTCGCCCCGGCGCCCAAGCACCTTTTGTGTCTCAGCCTTTTTGCGCCATCGTGCGGGCGCGCAGCGGCTTGAGCACGAACAGGGCCAGTGCCACGACGACGAAGTTCATGATCGCGGTCAGGACGAACACCAAATGCCAGCCACCCGACGCTGTCTTGATGAGGTTGGCGACGGGCGTCAGGAAGGCTGAAAGGCCTTTGGCGGTGTAGAGCAGGCTGAGATTCACCGTTGCGAACTTGGTCCCGAAGGTGTCCGTGCAGGTCGACGGGAACAGACTGAAGATCTCGCCCCAGGTGAGGAAGATCAGCGCCGCGAAGATCACGAAGCCCCACGGCGCATGGCCGAGGGTGCCGAGCAGCCAGTAGGCAACTCCGCCGAGGCCGAACGCGATCACCATGGTGTATTCGCGGCCGATGTTGTCGGAGATCCAGCCGAACAACGGACGGGCACCGCCGTTGCACAGGTTGTCGATGATGCCGGCCAGCGCCAGGGTGGTGAAGCCGCCGAGGATCACGATGCCGCCGATGCCGAAGTCCTTGGCGATGGGCGCGAGCTGCGCGGTGGCCATCAGGCCGCTCGCCGATACCATGACGAACATGACGTAGAGGACCCAGAAGACCGGGGTCTTCACGGCTTCCCACGGCGTGTAGCTTCTGCTCGTCTGCGCGACCTTGGGCGCAGGCGCTGCGGCCACTTCACCCGGCTCGGGCGGACGCAACACCCACGCGATCAGGAAGACCAGACCGCCCTGGATCAGGCCAAACCAGAAAAAGGCGTTTTCGTAGCCGTAGGCATTGATCACATTCAGGATCGGAATGACCGTGATGGCCGTGCCGGCGCCGTAACCGGCGGCCGTCAGGCCGACCGCAAGTCCGCGCCGATCCGGGAACCACTTGACCGCCTGGCCGACGCAGGTCGCGTAGACGGCGCCACCGCCCGTGCCGCCGACAACCGCGCCCAAATAAAGCAGCGTGAGCGAGTCAGCGTACGCATTGATGATCCAGCCGGCCGCCACAAAGAGGCCGCCACCGGCGACGACGAGCTTGGGTCCGATGCGACCAAGACTGTCGGCGATCCAGCCATGGATCGGGGTGAGCCAAGTCTCGAGTGCGATAAAGATCGTGAAGGCGACCTGGATCGAGGCGATCGACCAGCCGTGCGCCTTGTTGATCGGATTGACGAAGAACGTCCAGCCGTATTGCAGGTTGGCGATCAGCACCATGCAGAGGACGCACACGATGAGCTGTGTCCAGCGCGTTTGCGAGACTACCGCTGGCGTCGCGCCCGCGGGATTTGCGACGGTTGTCATAAGACACCCCCAATAGTTCCTTGGTGTTTCCATCACGACAGCGCGACACGCCCCCACCCTCGCGCTGCCTCGATTGATGTAGGTTATACATAATACGCAATGAGTCACGCTGTTGATATCTCCGTTGCAGACCCAGCGACGTTGCACCGCATTTGGCAAAGACCGGCTGTCCAATTGCTGCTTTGCAGCGGATACGGTTTCCGTTCCGCGCCGGCGAACTCTCTGTACTAATTCGCGGTGTTGCATCGGTTCCAATCGCAACGAGCGAGACTCTTCTTGTGCGACGCAGCATCGGGCGATCGCACACGCTTGAGTCGCATGACCCACGGAAGATCACGCAGGCTTGACCCTCGAATGCGGCCGGTCGGACGGCGTGTTATGAAATGGAAGGCCAGCCCCGACGCTCCGATCCCACCGTTCGCGGCGCGAGGCGCACTTCCCAAGGACCGATCGTGCCGCGCCACATCGTCTGCCTGACCTTCGACTTCGACACCCAATCCGGCTTCATCTCGCGCGGCATGACGTCGCCGACGCCGCTGTCGCGGGGCGAATTCGGCCTCGTCGGCGCGCGACGGCTCCTCGCGCTGCTCAAGTCGCACGGGCTGCGCAGCACATGGTTCACGCCGGGCTTCACCATCGAGAGCCACCCCGCGATCTGTGAGGAGGTGGCCGCGGCCGGCCACGAGATCGGACATCACAGCTGGGCGCACATCCCGAATGCGACCCAGAGCCGCGCCGAGGAGGAAGCCGACCTGATCCGCGCCAATGCGGCGATCGAGAAGCTCACCGGCGCGAAGGCGCGCGGCTATCGCTCGCCGTCCTGGGACTTGAGCGAGAGCACGCTCGACCTCCTGGCCGCGCACGGGTTTCTCTACGACTCGAGCCTGATGGGCGCGGATTACTGGCCTTATCGGGCGCGCCACGATCGTGCCGAGCTTGGCCAGCCGCTCGAGTTCGGCAAGGAGACGAAGATCATCGAGATGCCGATCAGCTGGTCGCTCGATGACCATCCGCATTTCGAGTACATGCGCGGCCCGCAGGGCATCATGCCGGGCCTGCAATCCGCCCGCGCGGTGATGCAGAACTGGCACGACGAATTCGTCTACATGCGCAAGAGCGTCGACTGGGGCATCCTCACCTACACGATGCATCCTTATGTGATCGGCCGCGGCTATCGCATGCTCGCGCTGGAAGACCTGATCGAGAAGCTGATCGCCGGCGGCGCGGTGTTCATGGCGATGGAAGATGCCGCACGCGAGGCGGAGCAGAAGATGTGGGGCAAGTGAAGTCGCAGACACATTGGCGCATATCCTTGTCCGCGAACCGGCCTCCACTTCGTCGGGATATGCGCTAAGCGGCCGCGGCGCCGGGAGGAAGGGTAATGCTCAAGCTCTATCACTACTGGAGCTCGGTGTGCTCTCAGAAGGCGCGCATGTGCCTGTGCGAACGGAAGATCCCGTGGCAGAGCCACCACGTCGACATCTTCCACTTCGAGAACTACTCGGACTGGTACACGAAGCTCAATCCGAAGAACGTGGTGCCGACGCTCGATCACGACGGCAAGATCGTTATCGAGTCGAACGTGATCCTCGAATATCTGGAAGATGCGTTTCCCGAGAACTCGCTGCGCCCGGCCGATCCGCACCAGCGCGCGATGATGCGCCTGTGGGTCTACAATTCCGAGGAGATGGCGCACTGGAACGTCAATGTGTGCTCGCACAATTTGCGCCACGCCAAGCGCATGGAGCAGCGCTACTCCAAGGAAGAGCTGCTGCGCGCGGCCGACCAGTGCAGCAATCCGATGATCGCGCTGCGGCTCAAGCGCCGCCTCGCCGTCGGCGTGTCGGTGGAGGAGGAGGAAGAAGCCTACGCCAAGCTCGAGTACATGCTCAAGCAGATGGAGGAGCGGCTCACCGGCGGCACATGGCTCGCCGGCAGCACGTTCTCGCTCGCCGACGTCGCCATGGCGCCGATGATCAACCGCATCGAGGTGCTGGCCCGGCCCGAGATGATCGCGCCGGCGCGCCGGCCGCGCGTCGCCGACTGGTGGCAGCGCATCCAGGCGCGGCCCGGCTTCCAGGAGGCTTTTGCGTTCAAGAATCCCGATCAGGCCGACCCGGTGAAGCGATAGGCGACCGCGCAGTCAACACGCGGGCTTCAAATAGACGACGGCACGATCGACGCATAAGCGCCGACCGCGCCGTCAAAACCGCCGCGCTGCACTCAGCGATAATGGTGATGATGGTGGCGATAGAAATGTCCGCCGTATCGTGCGTAGGCGCCACCATAGGCCCCATGGCTCCGGGCATAGCTGGTTCCGGCCTCGGTGCTCGCCTGCTGACCGGACTGCGCCTGCGTGGCGGCCACTGAACACAACAACGCCCCCGCAACCGCCGCGATCTTGATGAAGGTGCGCATTTCTCAACCCCTTTCCTCGTAAGGTAACGAGTGCCCGCGCGCACCCGTTCCTCGGTTGCGCAGCCCCCGGACCATGCCAACCGCTCACCATCAGCGCAGAAAAATCTGATAGCCCGCGCCGACGAGCTCGAGCGCAATCAGGGCGACGATGATGATCTCGAGGCGCAGCGAACGGCGCGTGTCGATGATGTCGGTCAAGACCTCGGCGGTCTCGGCAATCACCGACAGCTTGCGCGACAGGGCTTCGGCGCGTTCCTTGAGCTCGTATTCGTCCTGCAGGCGGGTGGTGAGACGTTCGAGATCCGGCCGGTCCCACACCAGATCCGGCTTCTCGGCGACGGCGACGCGGCCCGAGACGCGATGCTGCACCAGGAGCGCATTGCCGATGTGCTTGAGAATGGCGCGACGCCCGCCGGTGCTGCCGCCTTTCTCGGCGAGCTGACGCGCGAACGGCTCGACCAGGTCGAACACGGCGGCGACCTCGCGCTCGTCGCGCGCCAGCACCACGCTCTTGGCGAGCGCGTCGGCGATGACGATGAGATGCTCAGGCGTGAGCGTCTTGAGGCTGATCGGTCCGCCTGGGAGGATCTGGTCGTCCTTGCCGGCGTCGATCGCGACGAGGGCAGTCTCCTCTTCCGGCGTTCCGACGGCGCGACTCACGCGCGGCCGCAATTCGCGCAGTACCTCCTCGTCCTGCGCGTGCGTGAGGCCGATGAGCACGGCAACGCCGTAACGAAACAGAGTGACGAAGCCGTCAGCGCCGATCCGGTAGGTCAGCGGCGCCGGACACACCACCGCCGCCGGATCGATGCCCGCCGTGTTGATGCGGTCACCGAGCAGGAGCGCGCGGGCACGATACGGCGATTTGGCGGGAGGCAGCGGCTCGGGCATGGATCAAGTCTCGGCCTCGCCGCATCGACCCGCGGGATGGTACGGACACATCGGAGCTAGGCGAAGCGCTCGCGCGCCCGTTCGCGTGCCTTCGCGGCCTCGACCTCGCGATTGCGCGGCGGGCTCGTGGTCGACAGGTCATGCAGCAGGCGGCGCGCGATTTCGCCGACTTCGTCGACAGCGCGGTGGAACGCGGCCTCGTTGGCCTTCGAGGGATGCGCGAAGCCGGAGAGCTTGCGCACGAATTGCAGCGCGGAGGCGCGAATTTCCTCCTCGGTCGCGGGCGGCTCGAAATTGAACAGCGTGCGGATATTGCGGCACATCGGAATCGCCTCCGTTCGGCTCACGGTAGGTAGTGCGCGCGGGCGAGGGCTGCCCGCGGACCCATAGAAAAGCCCGCCGGCCAGCATCTAAGTTGCTGATACGGCGGGCTTTTTTATTTGGTTGCGGGAGGTGGATTTGAACCACCGACCTTCAGGTTATGAGCCTGACGAGCTACCGGGCTGCTCCATCCCGCGGAAATCCGGTCGCGCCGGTCGCGCGCAGGCGCTATGTAGCAATCGGGGTCCCCCTTGGGAAGCCGTCCGGGCGGGGAAATCATCCTTATTTTCCTCTATGGTCCAGCCTTGATGGTACGGAACGAGGCAGTGAACCGGGGATCTCCGCGCAAGCCGGATTCGGCGGCGGCAGCGCGACTGCGCGAGGCCTCGGGCGATCTCCTGGCCGAGGCGCGCCGCCAGATCGACGCGCCGAGCGGGGACGACGCCACGGCGGTGCACGAGTTCCGCAAGGCGATGAAGCGCTGGCGCGCGCTGCTGCGCCTCTACGAGCCGCTGCTCGGTGCGGAGGCCGAGCAGCTGCGGGTCGAGGCGCGCGATCTCGCGCGCGAACTCGCCGGCACGCGGGATGCCCGCTCGGCGCTCGATGCGCTCGCCGACCTCACCGACGCGCCGCTGTCGGAACGCACGCTCACGACCATCCGGGCCCGGCTCGAAGGCATCGGCACGTCGGCCGAGGCCGCAACGCTGACCGACGCGCTGCGCGAGCGCATGCGCGAGGCGCTCGACCACGCGACCGCGGCCGCGATGGGCTGGCCGATGGATCGAGTCGACTTCGCGGCGGTGGCCGACGGGCTCGCGGCCTCCTATGCGCGCGCGCGCCGCGCGATCCCGGAGCATTGGGGGAGCGCGTCGGCGGAGGCGATGCACGTGTTGCGCCAGCGCGTGGTCGTGCACCGCTATCAGATGGAGCTCGCGGTGCCTTTGTGGCCCAAGATCGGGCGCGTGTGGGTCGCCGAGGCGCAGAAGCTGCGCGACCGCCTCGGCCATTTCCAGGACCTCACCGTCTTGCAGGACTTCACCGCGCCGCATCAGCCCCTCGCCCCCTGGCGCTCGCGCCTCGTGCCGCTGATCGCGGCGCGCCAGGCCGAGCACGCCGGCTCGGCGGCGCGCGTCGCCCGCCGCCTGTTTGCCGAGAAGCCGAAGGCGTTCCGCCGCCGGCTGATCAGCTTGTGGGCAGGCCGGCACTGAGGCGGTCTCAGGCGCCGCTCGTCAGCAACCCCTCCAGTCGATCGATGAAGACGCGCTGCGCCGGGAGGATGAACTCGCGCGCCTCCTGCGGCGTGAACCATCGGGCGCGGTCGACCTCCGGAAACGAACGCGTGCGCCCGCTGCGCGGCGGCCATTCGAACTCGAACGTATGAGAGACGAGGGTCGCGGGATCGAAGTCGCCCTCGACCGCCCATGCGGCGACGTGCTTGCCGCCGGGCTGCCTGATCTCGCCGAGCGGCACGAAGGCGCCGTGCGGGCGGGCGCCGGTTTCCTCGACGAACTCGCGCTGCGCGGCCGCAAGCGGCGCCTCGTCATCCGCATATTCGCCCTTGGGAATCATCCAGGCGCCGCGGTCCTTCTTCGCCCAGAACGGGCCGCCGGGATGGACGAGCAGGACCTCGAGGCCGGCGCCGGCACGGCGATACATCAAGAGGCCGGCACTGCGCCTGGGCATCTTGCTCCCGTCACAGCCGGTTGATGCGCGCGATCAGGCGGATGGCATCGGCGGGCGAGTCCACGTCGGACTGCGCACGCAACTGGCGCGCCGCGCGCGCGGCCGGTCGCTCGAGGCAACGCCGCAGCCAGGCACCGAGGCGCGGCGTCGCACCGAGATCCATGTCGATCGCCCGGCTGATCACCGCCGCCACATTGAGATCCGCGATGGTGAACTCATTGCCGAGCAGGTAGGGGCGATCGGCCAAAGCCTCGTCGAGCACGTGGAACGGCCTGGCGATGACCTTGAGCGCCTCCGCGAGCTTGTGCGGGTCGCGATCTTCGGGCGGCAGACGTAGCGCATGCAGCGACCAGATGTTGACGCCGCGGTCGACCTCGTTGAGCGCCCACAGGCTCCATTGCCAGCATTTCGCCTCGTCGCGCAGGTCGGCCGGATAGAGCCGGCCGACGGAGTGCTTCTTGGCGAGGTAGAGCGTGATCGCGAGCGATTCCCACAGCACGAAACCGTCGTCCTCGATCGCCGGCAGGCGGCCGTTGGGGTTGACCGCGAGATACTCGGCCGTACGGGCGCCGGCGTCGCCGATCTCGATCGGCACGTGCTCGTAGTCGAGGCCGATCTCCTTGGCGACCCACAGCGCGCGAAATGCACGCGTGCGTGCGATGCCGTAAATGCGCAGTCGAGACATGCCCGCGGCTCCCGTCTTGGCGGGCCCGCTTATACCCGTCGCACGCTTCCGAGGCGACTTCCAATCGCTTGATGATGGGTTAGAGTCCGCGCCGGAGGCTCGAGGCATGCCAGCTTCTCCGTCGCGCATTGTGCTGCTGACCGGCGCGGCCGGCGGCATCGGCGCGGTCATGGCCGAGGCGCTGCTCGCGGCCGGTCACGCGGTCGCGGCGGTCGATCGCGACGCCGCCGGGCTCGACAGGCTCGCGGCGCTGCCGGGCGCGCGCGGGCGGCTGAAGGCGATCACAGCCAATCTTGCGAGCGAGGCCGGATGCGTGCAGGCGGTCGACGCCGCGCAGCAGCGCCTGGGCGCGATCGACGCCGTGGTCAACAATGCCGGCATCGGCATGAGCAGCGTACGGCCGGACGCCGAGGCGCGGCATCCGACCATCGAGGAGCTCTCCCCCAAGGTTTACGACCGGTTTCTCGCGATCTTCGTGCGCGCGCCGGCGGCGCTGGTGCGCGCGGCCCTGCCGGGCATGAAGGCGCGCGGCTTCGGGCGCATCGTCAACAACACGACGAGCTATCTCACCATGCTGCGGGTGATGCCGTACGGCGCCGCCAAGGCGGCGCTCGAATCGATGTCGGCCGTGTGGGCGAGCGAGCTCGCCTCGAGCGGCGTCACGGTCAACGTGCTGGTGCCCGGCGGGCCGACCGACACGCCGATGATCTCCGACGCGTCGGGCTGGCCGCGCGAGAAAATGCTGCGACCGCGGATCATGGGGCCGCCGATCGTCTGGCTCATGTCGGACGAGGCGAACGGCGTCACCGGACGGCGGATCACGGCGGCGCGCTGGGACACGGCGCTCGCGCCGGCCGCCGCCGCCGAGCGCGCCGGTCGCGCGATCGGCTGGCCGGAGCTCGGCGCCGACGCCGTGTGGCTGCAAGGATGAGGTTCGTCATGCATCGGTTCGCCTATCTGCTCTCTTTCGCGCTTCTCGGCGCCGCCACGGCGCCGACCGCCGCAGTCGCCCAATCGAATGTCGAGATGGCGCGCAGCTGGGGCCTGCTCGGGACCTGGCGGCTCGAGTGCGGCAAGCCGACGAGCCGGGAAAACCCGGACCTGAAATACGTGGTGCGCGACGGCAAGCTGTTTCACGATCGGGATTTCGGCGACACCACCGATTCCCAGCCCGTCATCGTGGCGACGCGCCGCCCCGACGACTCGCTCGAGCTGGTCGTGCGCTTCGACGGGTTCCACCAGACGCGGCAATTCATCTTCGTGCACGGACGCAACGACTCGCTGCGCGCGATCAATAACCGCGACGTCGACAGCGGCGAGCTGTCGATCCGCGACGGCAAGTTCACGGCGAGCGGCGAGCCGACGCCCTGGCAATTCCGCTGCAATTGAGTTTTTCGGCGGCGCTCTTGTCGGCTCAATCGCGCGGAAGCGGTTTCCCGGCCGGGCCGCCCGCGGGCTGCGCCGGCGGCGTAGCACCCGGGCGCGGCGTAGCACCCGGGCGCGGCGTGCCTGGGTGCGGCATGCCGGCGACCCGCTGCAGCAGGTCATCGGCCTCGGCATTCCCGGTCACGATCTGCGGGCAACGCAGGCACGCGGCGCGGCCCTCCTGCCGGAACCAGCGGCAGTCGGCGCGGATGTTGCACGCCGGCAGCGTCTCGACCGCCTCGGGAAGCAGCTTTGCGATCCGCACCGCGAGCTGGCACTTCGAGCCGTCGAAGTGCATGCACTTCGATTCCTCGCAGCGGGCGGACAGGCGGAAGATCTCGGACACGGCGACCGGCGCCGCGAGCTCCAGGATCTCCGGCGTCGCCGTCATCGGCTGGTCGAGATAGGCGAGCCGTGGCGCCTCGGCGTCGCGCGAGACGACGCCGAGCACCTGCACGTCGCCCATGCCGGGCTGCGCGCTCGGGCATTTCAGCGCGCCTTCGCCGCGCCGTGCCACGGGCGTCACTCTTCGAGGATGGTGACGGGCTCTGGCGGCGCGAAGCCGATGGTGAGATTGCCGTCCTGGAGGACGGCGCCGGCGACGCCGCCTTTGACCGCCGGCACGGCGGTCGCAATCCCGGCATGGATGTCGGTCGCGAGCGACTGCACCTTGCCGAGGTCGGTCAATCCCGGATTGCGGATGATGATGCCGAGCCACCACCAGGGCGGCCGGACATAGCCGAGCGGAAAGCCCGGGGGCACATTCAGCTTATGCTGGGCAAGCGCCTTCGCGACGGACTGTTTCGCGGCGGCGGTGATGTGGGCTGCGGAAAGCGATGTAGGACCGGCCATGACATGTCTCCCTTCTGTCGCCTGGAAGGATCGCGGTCATCGGTACCGCGCGGAACATGCCACAACCTTTACTAGTTGTCTATCGACATACGACCATTACGCTAATACCGACAACGCAAAAAGCCGCCGGCCCGGGCGGGCGCGGCGGCTTTTGGTCGAACACATGAAGAGGAGAATTCCGTCCTTGGCAGGCCTGGCAGCGACCTACTCTCGCGCGTCTTAAGACGAACTACCATTGGCGCTGGGAAGTTTAACGGCCGAGTTCGGGATGGGATCGGGTTCAGGCTCCCCGCTAGAACCACCAGGCCGGCCAAAGACGGAATTGAAGCAAGCGTTCGCGCAGCGATACGCAGTCTGCGGGCTTGACCCGCGGACCTCGATCCGCATGCGCTGGTCTTTCAACGTTTCTCATTCAGGGCGCGCTCTCGCGCCCGAATGGGCATTGACTAATGAGAGCGATCAAGCCGAACGAGCGATTAGTACCGGTAAGCTGAACGCGTCACCGCGCTTACACACCCGGCCTATCAACGTGATCGTCTATCACGGCTCTTGAGG
>Ga0126371_10003785_pt1 | contig 13292 bp, 10 predicted proteins | sample PanSoiMetaPlot_4_FD_110145 | JGI IMG/M metagenome (GOLD analysis project Ga0126371, IMG submission 110145) | Tropical forest soil microbial communities from Panama - MetaG Plot_4 | ecosystem: Environmental > Terrestrial > Soil > Tropical forest > Bulk soil | place: Panama | collected 2016-02-17
CCGACCGCAAGGTCATCGGCTTCGTCACCGAGGCCTATGCGCTGCGCCGCTACAACCAGGAACTCGAACAGGCCCGCGGCGACGAGTTCGCCGATCCCACCCTCTTCGGACCCGTGTGAGCGTCGTCGTCTTCGCCGTGGCAGGGGTTTGGCGGGTATTCCCGATTCCGCCGCTGCCGGCCGGCGCATGCCGGCGCTGGATGCCGTGTTATCGCCCGATCATTTAGGTTGAGTGCGGCCCCAACCTTGTGTTCGATAGCGTTGACCGTAGCGTGAAATAAAGCACCGGCGCCAATGGCCTTCGAACACGGCACAGCGTCGCGTGAACTGCGCCAAGCAAAAACGGGGATGAACGCATATGACGACGGGCACCACACGGCAGCTGCGCATCGAGGATGAGCCGCTGTTACGCGGCAAGGGCCGCTATACCGGCGACGTGCACGAGCCGCGCCAGGCAACGGCCGCGTTCCTGCGCGCGCCGATGGCGTCGGCGACCATCCGCCGCCTCAATACGGCAGCGGCGCAGCGGGCGTCCGGCGTGCTGGCGGTGTTGACTGCGGCTGACATGGCCGGCACCGGAAGTTTGGCCCATCCGCTGCCGGTGCCCGGGCGGGGTGGCTCGAAGCTCGCCGCGCCGCGTTGGCCTACCTTGGCCGAAGGCCGCGTGCTCCATGCCGGGCAGCCGGTCGCGATGGTGGTTGCCGAAACACCCGCGCAGGCGCAGGACGCCGTCGAGCTGATCGAGGTCGACTACGACGAAACGCCCGCAGTCGTCGACGCGCGCCGCGCCATTGAACCGGGCGCGTCGCAGATTTGGCCCGAAGCGCCCGGCAATGTCGCGCTCGATTTCACTTGGCCGCTCGACAAGGAAGGCAGCAACGCGGCCGAGGTGGCCAAGATCATCGCCGGCGCGCCGCTGGTCGCGCGGCTGTCGGTTTCGAATCAGCGGCTGGCGGTTGCCAGCATGGAACCGCGCACGGCGACCGGTTGGTACGACGCCAAGACCGGCGAGTACACGCTGCGGACCGGAACGCAAAGTGTTTGGCTGATGGCCAATCAGATGGCCGAGTTGCTCGGCGTCAAGCCGGAACAAATGCGCGTCCTGACCGACGACGTCGGCGGCGCCTTCGGCATGAAATCTGGCGCCTATCCGGAGTATGTCGCCGTGCTGGTCGCTGCCAAGCGGGTCGGCCGGCCGGTCGGTTGGGCATCGACCCGTGCCGAAGCTTTTTTGTCGGACAATCAGGCGCGCGACCAGGTCATGGATGGCGAGCTCGCACTCGACAAGGAGGGCAAATTCCTGGCCTTGCGTGTCAAGTCGGTGGCGGATATGGGCGCTTTCGCTAATGGCGCCGGGCCGCTCACCGCGACGATCAACATGGTGCGGTGTTTCCCCTCGGTTTATCGCATTCCGCGGATTGTCTGCGACGTGCTGTGCGTCCTCACCAACACGGTTCAGCTCGGTCCCTACCGTGGCGCCGGCCGGCCCGAAGCGAACTATCTGATGGAGCGGCTGGTCGAGGAAGCGGCCCGCGTTAGCGGCATCGACGCTGTCACCCTACGTCGGCGCAACCTCGTAACGCCGGCGGAGCTGCCGTACAAAAGCGCGACGGGCACGGTCTATGACAGCGGCGATTTTCCCGCAGTCTTCGACAAGGCGCTCGAGCTCGCCGACTTCAAGGGCTTTCCCGCGCGCAGACAGCAAAGCGCCGCCCGCGGCCGCCTGCGTGGCATCGGCGTCTCGTGCTTCCTCGAACATTCAGGTGCGCTTCCGCCTGAAGGCGCGGCGCTGTCGTTCCCCGGCGACGGCACGGTCGTCGTCGGTTTGGGCGCGCAATCGACCGGCCAAGGGCATCTGACGGTGTTTCGCAAAGTCGCCTCCGAAAAACTCGGCGTCGATCCGGCGAAAGTGGTGGTACGTGAAGGCGACACGCGGCTTGGCGTTGAAGGCCACGGCAGCTTCGCGTCGCGCTCGGCCGCGGCCGCCGGCAGCGCGATCTTCTTCACTGCCGATGCGGTGATCGAGAAGGGCAAGAAGATTGCGGCACAGATGCTGGAGGCGGCCGAAGCTGACATCGCCTATCGCAACGGCCCGTTCGAAATCGCCGGCACAGACCGACGGCTGTCGCTGTTCGAGATCGCCAAGAAGGCGCAGGAGCTCAAGGCCAAGGGCGAAGTCGCTGAATCGCTCGATACGAACAAAGTGTCGCAAACGCCGCAGCATTTCCCCAACGGCTGCCACATCGCCGAGGTCGAGATCGATCCCGAAACCGGCGCGCTCGACATGGTGGCGTACAGCGGCGCCGACGATTCCGGCCGCATCCTCAATGCGATGATCGTCGAAGGTCAGGTTCACGGCGGCGTCGCGCAGGGTCTCGGCCAGGCACTGCTCGAGAATGCGCTCTATGACGATGCCGGCCAGCTGCTGGCCGGCTCTTTCATGGACTACGCCTTGCCGCGCGCAACCGACATGCCGGCCAAATTGGCCGACGCGTTTCTGGAATTTCCGTGCAAGACCAACCCGATCGGTGTCAAAGGCGCGGGTGAGGCCGGCACCACCGGCGCGTTGGCTGCGATCATGAACGCGATCGCCGACGCCATACCTGGCAGCGCCGGACGCGCGCTGCAAATGCCGGCGACGCCGCAAAAAATCTGGCAAGCGTGCCGCACGGCGCCGAACGGTAGGCGCACATGAGTTTGGTTTATACCTGCGCGCCGGCTGCGGCCGGCCGGGCCATTGCACGCCGCAGCAAACGCACGGCACGCGGTCGCACCAGACGCCAGCCGACCATCGACATCCACTGTCACGTCTTCACGCCCGAAGCGGCGGCGCTCGTCAAAGACGTGATGCGGCCGCAGAACGATCCGTATGCGTTTTTCGAAAGCGCCGCGTCGAAGCAGATCGACGCCAAGCAAATTGCCGCCATCGGACCGAAGCTGACCTCGATCGAGGAGCGCCTCAAGACGATGGATGCCGACGGCATCGACATCCAGGCGATCTCGACCGCGCCGATCCAATATTATTACTGGGCCGACGGCACGCTGACGCTGCGCACGGCGCGCCTGATCAACGACAATATCGCGCATATCTGCGCCACCCATCCCAACCGCTTCGTCGGTCTGGCGACGGTGCCGATGCAAGCGCCGGAATATGCGGTGCGCGAGCTCACCCGCGCGGTGCGCGAGCTCGGCCTCAAAGGCGTCGAGATCTGTCCGCATGTCGAGCAGGAGGAGTTGTCAGCGGATCGCTTCCGGCCGTTTTTTGCCAAGGCGGAGGAACTCGGGGCGGTGGTTTTCCTGCATCCACACGGCTTTCCCGACGGCCGCCGTCTCGGCGATCACTTCTTCCAGAACATCGTCGGCAATCCGCTCGATACCACGGTGGCGATCCACCACCTGATCTTCAACGGTGTGCTCGAAACCTATCCGGGACTCAAAATCGTGTGCGCCCATGGCGGCGGCTATCTGCCGGCTTATTCTGGACGCATCGATCACGCGCACGCCGCCCGGCCCGATGCCCGTACCAAGATCACCAAGGCGCCGTCGAGCTATCTGAAGAAGCTTTATTTCGACACCATCGTTTTCAGCCATCATCAGTTGGCCTACCTGGTCGAGCAATACGGCGCCGATCACATCTTGCTCGGCACCGATTATCCCTACGATATGGCGCTGCCCAACGCGGTGCGTTTCGTGCGCAAGACACCCGGCTTGTCGGAACGCGAACAGGGATTGATTCTGGGGGGCAATGCCGCGCGGCTCTTGGGCATCAAACTGCCGGCGGCGGGATCAACGCGGCGCTAGTGACGATGCTCGACGACGTTCGTCAGCGCAAGCATGCGCGTCAGGTTGATACGCCGGACCAGTAACCGTGCCGCGCCGCCGCAGGCCGCGGCCGGCTCGATCAACGCATTGATCTGATCTCGGCGTGCTAAACGTCAGCGCGCGATGCGCGCCTCGATCTCGGCGCAGAGATAGTGATAAAGGCAGATGTGAACTTGCTGGATGAACGGCGTGTCCGTCGCGGGCACCGCGAACAGGATATCGGTTTTGGCTGCGAGCTTGCCGCCGCCCGCGCCAGTCAGCGCCACCACCGTCATTCCTTTCTCGCGCGCTGTCTCGGCGGCGGCGATCACGTTCTTCGAATTGCCGCTGGTCGACAGCGCCAGTAGCACGCCGCCGGCTTCGCCAAAGGCCTCGACCTGACGGGCGAATGCACTGTCATAGCTGTAGTCGTTGCTCCAGGCGGTGACGACGGCCGGATCGGCCACCAGCGCCATCGCCTTCAGCGCGCGGCGCTCCTTCTTGTAGCGGCCGACCAACTCGCCGGCGATGTGCATCGCATCGGCCGCCGAACCGCCGTTGCCGCAAATCAGTAGCGGTTTCTGGGATGCCAGCGCCGTGTGCATGACGTCGATCGCCCGCGCGACCTGGGCCTCGTCGATGGCGGCCGCGGCCGCGGCGAGCACATCGCGTGACGCGTCGAGATACGTCCTGATTCCGCCCATGATCCCCGGCCGCGTATATGGCACGGCCCGGCGCACGCATAAAGCGCCGATTTGCCGCGCGTCGGCGCGGGTGCTGCATTGCGGCGGCCGCGCTTCAGAGTATCCGCCGAAACACGCTACCATCAGCGTCATGCGACAACCGGAACGGGTTCCGTTCGGTCCAGGGGAGACGACGTCATGACGCAATGGGTTCGGTTCGAGCGCGACGGCCGCATCGGTTTCGGCACGCTCGACGGCGACACGATAGCGGTTCACAGCGGCGACATGTTCGCCGGCGCGAAGCCGACCGGCGAAACCGTCAAACGCGGCGCGGTCAAGTTGCTGGCCCCGTGCGAGCCGTCGAAGATGGTCTGCCTGTGGAACAACTTCCATCAGCTCGCCGCCAAGAATAATTTTTCGGTGCCGCCCGACCCGCTTTATTTCCTCAAGGCCAACAACGCGTTTTGCGGTCCCGACACGCCGATCGAGCGGCCCAAATCCTATTCCGGCCGGATCGTCTACGAAGGCGAGCTCGGCGTCGTCATCGGCAAGAAATGCTCGATGGTGAGCGAGGCCGAAGCGCCCGGCTACATCTTCGGCTACACCTGCGTCAACGACGTCACCGCCGTCGACCTGTTGAAGAAGGATCCGTCCTTCGACCAATGGGTCCGCGCCAAGAGCTTTGATACCTTCGGCCCGTTCGGTCCGGTGATCACCACCGGCGTCGATCCGATGAAGCTCAATGTCCGCACCATCCTCAACAACAAGGAAGTGCAGAATTATCCCGTCGCCGACATGTTCTTTCCGCCGGCGAAGCTGGTGGCGATGGTGTCGCGCGACATGACGCTCATGCCCGGCGACATCATTTCTTGCGGCACGTCGCTCGGCGCCGGCGTGATGCCCGAAGCGCACAATATCATCGACGTGGTGGTCGACGGCGTTGGCTCGCTGCGCAATCCATTCGACCAGACCATCCCGAGCCCCTATCTGCTCAAGGAGGCGCCCAAGCCGATGCGCATTTGCGTCGTCGGCGCCGGTGCGATCGGCGGCTTGATCGCGGCCAAGCTCGCGCTCGCCGGCAATCCGGTCACGGTCGTCGACATCGGTCCCCATCTGGCCGCCATCAAGGCGAACGGCATCAAGCTCGAATGGGAAAACGGCAAGACCGAAATCGCCAAGGTCAAGGCGGTCGACAACGTCGCCGACGCCGGCAAGCAGGAACTCGTCATCCTCGCGGTGAAGGCGCACCACTTGGAGGAGGCGGTCACGGACATCGATCACATGCTCGAGGCCGGCACCGCCATCCTGACCGTGCAGAACGGCCTGCCGTGGTGGTACTTCCAGCGTCTCGGCGGCAAATACGATGGCCGCAAGCTCGACAGTCTCGATCCGACCGGCGTGCTGACGAAGAACGTCGATCCCAACCGGTTGATCGGCTGCGTCGTCTATCCGGCGGCGGCCGTGACGGCGCCGGGCGTCGTCCGTCACGTCGAAGGCGACCGCTTTCCGGTCGGCGAGCTCGACGGCAAGGACACCGAACGCGTCAAGCGGCTGCATGACGTGCTCACCAAGGCCGGCCTCAAATCGCGTGTGCTCAAGGACATCCGCGCCGAAATCTGGCTCAAGGCTTGGGGCAATCTATCGTTCAATCCGATCAGCGCGTTGACGCACGCGACGCTGGTCGACATCTGCCGTTTCCCGGAGACGCGTCATCTGGCGGCGCGGATGATGGAAGAGGCCGAGACCATCGCCAAAAAGCTCGGCGTCATTTTCCGGGTCTCGATCGAGAAGCGCATTGCCGGCGCCGAAAGCGTCGGCGCGCACAAGACCTCGATGCTGCAGGATGTCGAGGCCGGCCGCACGCTCGAGACCGAGGCGTTGATCGGCTCGATCCTCGAAATGGCGCACGTTACGGAAACGCCGACGCCGGCGATCGAATCGGTCTATGCCCTGGTCAAGCTGTTGAACAAGGTGATGGTGACCGAGGGCGTCGCGGTCGTCGAGAAGCCGTCGGCCGACGCCAAGGCGGCTTGAGCCGCGGCGCCGGACTCACTCCGCCGCGGTTGAGTTTGGCGGTTTGGCCGGCGTGGCGGCCCAATAATCGGGCTTGGCCTTGGTGACGGCGAGGCGCTGGGCGGTCTCGAAACCGGGTGCCATCGAGGCGTCGGTGCCGGACAGCACTTGGTGATGCTCGATGTTGAGGAGGCGCAGCCAGCTCTGCTGCCCCAGCGTCAGTCCGATCATGCAGCCGAGCTCCACCAGCTCCGCCTCGGTGTAGTGCCGATAGAGCCGCTCCCAGAAGGCGTCGTCGGTGTTGAGGTGCCAGACGATCGCCTCGGCATAGGCCAGCGCCGCCTTCTGCCGGTCGTCGTAGTTCTTCGACGATTCGAAGTTCAGCAGGTCCTTGACGTGGTCCTCGATCACCGCCCCCGACTGCGCCGCCTTCACCGATCGCTGGTTGCCGCAATATTCGCACTGCACCGAGCGCGATACATAGAGCCGGCACAGCTCCTTGATCGCGTGCTCCAGAATGCCGTTGCGGAAGATGTCGCGCCACGAATTGGCAAAAAACCAGAAACACGCCGGTACATGCGCCCTTACGGCCGAGCTCTCAGGCCGCGGTGTCCCTTCCCGCTGGCACCGCTCCATCTCCGCCCGCATCGCCGCATCCATCCGATCCAGCGCGACGTAGCTGATCCGCTGCTTCGACATCAGAGGCTCCTTCGCAGGCCGTTCGGGGCCAACTGCGCAAACGTTTGTACCCGCGCGGACCTAAGTCAAGCGTCAAGGCGCAACGCGTTGCCCACGGCGGATCAGGTCGGCGGCGCGCTCCGCCAGCATCAGCGTGGGCAGATTGGTGTTGGCGCTTGGAATGCGCGGCATGATCGAGGCGTCAACGACGCGTAGGCCCTGCACGCCATAGACACGACATTCCGCGTCGACGACGGCGCGCGGATCGTCGGAACGGCCAATGGCGCAGGTGCCGACCGGATGGAACATCGGCGCCGCGGCGGCAAGGATTTCCGGCGGCAACAGCGGCGCATGCCGCCGTCCGTCGGCGACCATGCGTCCGGGCGCGACGGCGCGGCCGATTGCCATTCGCCGCAGCGCCGCCGGTCCGTCGATGATCGCGGACGCGAGCGCTGCCTTTACGCTGCCGATGGCGCCGCGATGATTGAAGCGCTGCAACGGCGGCTCTTTCGGCAGCAGATAGAGTTCGCGATAGGTCTGCCGCACCACCGGATCGACGAGAAGCCGCTCGGCGAACCGTCCGGCAGTAACCAGCCGGGCGGCGTCGCGTTCGTCCGACAGCATCCGGAACGAAATTCGCGGCACCGCATCGGGATCGGCCGAGCCGAGTTCGACGCTGCCGCGCGACATTGGCGTGTACAACGCCGCCGCCACGATGCCGACGCGGGCGCCGAATGCGCGCACGCTGACGCGCCCGATCGCGCACAACAGCAGGTCGCCGGGCGGACAGTCGGCGTAGCCGGACGACAGCCGCAAGCCGGCCACGGCATAGTGACGGCCGCGGCGCGGCACGCCCGTACCCGGATTGAGGGTCAGCGCGAAGTGAATGAACACGTGGTTCTGAAGATTTTGTCCGACCCCAGCGCGGTCCGCGATCGGCCGGATGCCCATCCGCGCCAGCGATGCGGCTGGCCCGATGCCGGCGCGCAGCAACAGCGCCGGTGAATGGATGCCGCCCGCCGACGCGATCACCTCGCGCGCTGCCAGCGTCCGCCGCGCACCGCGCTGTTCGACCTCGACGCCGCCAATACGCGTGCCATCGACCGTCAGACCGACAACCCGCGTCTCGGCCAGGATCGTCAGGTTGCGCCGCTGCCGCACCGCCGCCGTCAAATAGCAGCGCGCGCTGCCGGCGCGTTCGCCGGCTTGGTGATTGAGGGGCATGGCGAAAAATCCGTCGGCCGCCACGGTGTTGATGTCGTCGTGAAACGGCAAACCGCGCACCGCCGCCGCATGTTCCATCGCGCGCGCAAAACCAGGCCACTCCTCGCGGCCGAGGCGCCGGATCCCGGCCGGCGTCACCGCGTTGCCGATCCCGTTCCCATCCACGCGATTGATGCGCTGGAAAAACGGCGACAGGTCGGCCCAGCTCCAGCCGGTCGCGCCCGCCTGCGCCCAACCGTCATAGTCGCGCGGCAAGCCGCACAGCGCCCACATACCCATGACGCTCGAGCCGCCGCCCATGATTCGCGCTTGGGTGAACGGGCGCGGTGGCGTGCCCTCAACCATGCTGGCTTCGAGCCCGGGCCAGAAATAATCCGAGTTGAAATACGCGCTCGGAAAGACATCGCGGATGTCGGCGGGCACGGCGCCAGGCGGCGTATCGGCGCCAGCTTCGATCAGCACGACGCGGCAGGCGGGGTCTTCCGACAGGCGTGCGGCCAAGACCGCACCGGCCGTACCGCCACCGACGATGATGAAATCCGCCTGCTCCATCGCACAACCATCCTGTCGCACGATTTTACGGCCGGGTATCTTGGTTGGAAAACTGGTGCCGACGCGCGGGTTCGAACCGCGGACCTACTGATTACGAATCAGTTGCTCTACCGCTGAGCTACGTCGGCATCCAAAGTCGGCAAGGCGGCCGAACCTACAACTGCTCGGCGCGGAGCGTCAATCGGCGCTCCAGCCATGAGCGGCGGCAGTGCCGTCGCCGCGACGTCGCCGTGGCCCGGCCTGAGCCGCCAGACCAGCTGATCGAAGCTGCGGCAGCGGGGGCACAGCGGCGTCCAGGTCGTCGTCTCGAAGCCGCAGGCGTTGCACGCGTAGGCCGGGTCGGGCGACGAAGCCCGTGTCGCGCGTTCGAGCCATTGCCGCGCGCGGCTGCCGTCGGCGTACTCCGCCTCCTCGAGCGATGCCATCAGCCGGTAAAGACGCGGCGGGGCGTCGGCTTGGTCGACGCCTGCCTCGGTCAGATGGCGGCGTGCTTCGCCCCACAGACGCGCCTTGATCGCCGCCTCGGCGAGCGCGATCCGCCCCTCGACATGGTTGGGCTTCAAGCCTTGCAGCCGTTCGAACCGCTTGATGCGCGCCAGTGGCGCCTCGTCCGCATAGAGCGCGTCATAGGCCGCGGTCAGCATCGGATGCGGTGCCGTCTGCCAGCCGGCTTCGATCGCCTTACGCGCGCGCCGCGCGCTGCCGTCGGCGGCGAGCAGGTTCGCGTACCAGGCCGTTGCCGGTGCGAAGCCGGGATCGGCGTGATGCGCCTGGCCCGCCAGCTTCAGCGCTTCGCCGTCGCGGCCGGCGGCCAGCGCCGCCCGTCCGCGTTCATAGAGAATGGCCGCGCGGTGGTGGCGGCCGTCGCCGGGTGCAATCGCGCCACGCCGCAGCGCTTCGACCAGTCGACCTTCCGCCGCCTCCCAACGTCCGGCGCGCGCCTCGAGCTCGACCAGCGCGCGCTGCACCCAGCCGGTGCGCGGCCGCAGGGCGCGGGCGCGCTCGACCAGCTTAAGCGCGACGCCATCTTCGCCGCGCGCCAGGGCCTGCACGATCAAGCCGCGCAAGCCGAGAAATTCGGTCTCGGGTTCGGCCAACATGGCGGTGAAATAATCGCGCGCCGCCGCGGTATTGCCTTTGAGCTGCGCCGCCTGCGCCGCCAGCAAACGCGTCAACGGCGGCTCGTCGAGCAGCGCGTTGGCACGGCGGACGCAGCGCTCGGCTTCGTCCGGATCGCCGGCGGCGACTGCCGCCATCCCATAGGTCAGCGCACGATAGCCTTCGCGCCGCCGGCGTTCGCGCCGGGCGCGGACAAAATTGCGCGGCGCCGCCACGAGCCGGCGGAGCAGCGCCACGCTCCAGCCGAAGACGAAGACGGCGAGCGCGGCGGCCAGAGCCAGCGCCGCGACCGACGTGTCGATGCGCCAGCCGTGCCAGACGATGGTGACGGCGCCCGGGCGGTCGGCCAGATAGACCGCGGCGCTGACGACAACAACGATCGCGATCAGTGGAACGAGGACGCGCCTCACGGTGTCTGCGATGTCGGCTTGGCCGGCGCCGCGGCAAGCGCCGGTACGACCTGCCGGAGTCCCGCAGCGACGAGGGCTTCGGCATCGAGCCGCTGATGGGCGGCTGCAAGCCAGCTTTGCGCCGCGCCGCGCGCCGGCGCTGGCGCCGCTTCGATCGAGCCGACGGCGCCGGCCAGGTCGCCCTGGGCTAGCTCGTTGCGCGCCGCGTCGACGGCCGCGATGGTCGGATCGGGCGGTGTCGTGCTGTCGCCGACGCGGTGCACGACCACGAGGCTCGCAAGCTTCGCCCAGAAGCGCTTCGTCCAGCCCTCGTTTGCCGGCGCCGCCGGCGTCGCCAGCAGCATCGCCGGCGCGGTCGCCGCATTGAACCGCGCCGCCAGCGCCGCGGTGCTCGGAATGCCGGTCGCGGCCTGCGGCTCGAGCGTCAGCAGCTTGGCGCCGAGATCATGCGGCGCCAGCGTCTCGGCGGCTTTCAGTTCGTCCGGAAACGGCCGCGAGGTCGCCACCGCCGCCGATAGCTGGCTCAGCGCCAAGAACAGCATGCGTTCGGGATTGTCGCTGGTGTGCGCCAGGCGATCCTGCAGCGCGGCGATCCGCGCCGCGTTGCCATCGACTGCCGATTGCAGTTGTTGCGTCGTGGTATCGAGCCGTTTGACGGTGTCGGCGAATTGGCCGGTGTCGGGCGACGCCTGCTTCACTTGTTTTTCGAGCGCATCGAGCCGCACGAAGATCTGCGCGTTGGCGCTTTGCGCGTCGCGCAGCGCCTGCACCTCGGATTCGACGTTGGCCAGTTGGTTGGCGAAGATCTGATGCGCCGTGTCGTCGGCCGGCTTGCCCCATGGCAGGATTTGCGCCAGCGGCGGCGCCCAATAAGGCGACGTGCCGGTCAGGCCAAGCACGAACGCCAATGCGAGGACAAGTCCGACGATCACCACGACGCGCCGGCGCCGGCGGCGCGGCAGGTTGACGTCGGCGGCGTCGATCACCGGCGGTTCGCTCACGCTGACAGCCTCATGTCCGACGTTCCTTGTCTCCCGTATGGGCCGCGTGCAACGCCCGGTCGAGTGCCGCAAGCAGCGCCGTTTCGTTTGGCGCGGCGGCGATTTCGATCCGGCGCCACGTCAGCGGTTGAAGTGCCGCCGCCACCGCTTGACTCAGCACGACCGCCGCGATCGAAGCGGCGCGCCCCTCGATTCCGGCCGCGCGCGCGAGCGTAACAAAGGTTTCGGCGGTGCGGGGAGAGAAAAAGATCGCGGCCGCGACTGTGCCGGCCGTCATCGCGTCGCGCGACTCGGCGGTGAGGCACGTGGCCGCAACGGCCTCGTAAAGCCGCAGCCGGCGCACCGTGAATCCGGCGCGCGTCAGATCGCCCGCAAGGTCGCCGGCGGCCGCGCTCGCCGCCGCGTGGATGAGCGCGCCCGCCGCCGGATCGAGGCGACGCGCCGCCAGCGCCGCCAGCGCGTGGACGTCGCCGCCGGCACTCTCGACGCGGGTAAAGCCCGCCGCCTGGGCCGCCCGCGCGGTGGCGTCGCCGACCGCGAATACCGGCAGGTTACGGCGCGGCGTGATGCGGGCGAACGCGCGGGCGCCGTTGGCGCTGGTGAACAGCGCGGCTTGCGCCGCCGGCAGCGCCGCGGCCAGCACCGCCTGTGCATCCGGCGCGAGTTCGATCGATAGCAGCGGCTCGAGCAGCGGCGCGATGCCGCGCGCCAAGAGCGCTGCCGTCAGGCTGGCGGCATCCTCGCGCGGCCGGGTCACCAGCGCTTTCATGTGAAGAAATCGGGACCGCCGCGCGCCTTGAGCTCGACGCCGGCGTCGCGGCCGAGCATCGCCGCGTCGACGGCAGCGCCGTCGCGCCGCGTGCGGTGAAGCTTGCTTCCATCGGGACTGACAATGGCGGCGTCGAGAGTCAGACGCCCGCTCGCGACGGTCGCGAGCGCGGCAATCGGCGTGCGGCACGAACCGTCGAGCGCCGCCAGGAACGCGCGTTCGGCGGCGGCGCAGGTCGCCGTCTCGGCATGATCGAGCGGCGCCAGCAGGCCGCGCGCGCGCCTATCGTCATTGCGGATTTCAACCGCCAGGATGCCTTGCGCCGGCGCCGGCAGCATCTTGTCCGGCGGCAGGGTCGCGGTGATCTTATCGGCGAGGCCCAGCCGCTTCAGGCCGGCGACGGCGAGGATCGTGGCATCGGCGTCGCCGGCCGTCAGCTTGGCGAGCCGCGTTCCGACATTGCCGCGCAGCGGCACGATCGTGAGATCGGGGCGGACGTGCAACGCCAGCGCCTTGCGCCGCAACGACGCGGTGCCAAGCCGCGCGCCCTTGGCCAGCGCCGCGAGCGAATTGGCGCGCGGTGATAACAGCGCATCGCGCGGATCCTCGCGCGGCAGACAGGCGGCGATCGTGAGTCCTTTGGGCAGTGTCGCCAGCATGTCCTTCATCGAATGGATGGCGACGTCGATGCGTCCATCGAATAGAGCCTCTTCGATCTCCTTGGTGAACAGGCCCTTGCCGCCTTCCTCGGCGAGCGGCCGCTCGCCCGCGCGATCGCCGCTGGTGCGGATGGCGACGATGTCGATCGCGGTGGGCGCGGCCAGCGACGCATGTGCCGCGGCCAGGCGGCGCTTGAGCTCGTCCGCCTGCGCCAGCGCCAAGGGGCTGCCGCGCGTGCCGATGCGCAGAAGAGGCGGGGCCATGCCCTGTTCTTAGGCGGAAGGCGGCGGCAAGGGAAGGTGCTATGGTCCCGCGCCATGTTGATCCTGGGCATCGAGACCAGTTGCGACGAAACCGCGGCCGCGGTGATCGAGGACGCGGCG
>Ga0126371_10003786_pt1 | contig 13291 bp, 9 predicted proteins | sample PanSoiMetaPlot_4_FD_110145 | JGI IMG/M metagenome (GOLD analysis project Ga0126371, IMG submission 110145) | Tropical forest soil microbial communities from Panama - MetaG Plot_4 | ecosystem: Environmental > Terrestrial > Soil > Tropical forest > Bulk soil | place: Panama | collected 2016-02-17
ATGCCAGAGAGAAAACCACGCGCTGGCGGATGCAGGCTTCTAGCGTCCGGTGATATGCCTCACGCAGCGAGTTGAAACTTCGTTCGAACCAACGCTGGAACCTGGCGAAAAGATTCCACGCTGCCGGCGCGCGCGAGCTGTGCGGCCCGACTCGGAGCAGATACATAGCGAGCGTAGGAACCAAGGTGCGCGAAAGCACATAAGACGCGAGCATCGCGAACACGACCGCTTCGGCCAGCGGGACGAACAGGAATCGTGCCACGCCGGTGAGAAAGAACATCGGCAGGAACACGATGCAGATGCAAAGCGTGGATACCAACGCAGGCAAAGCGATCTGGGCCGCGCCATCGCGGATGCCATCGTGCAGCCCTTTGCCTTCGTCGAAATTGCGGTCGATATTTTCAATCGTCACCGTGGCGTCGTCCACCAGGATTCCCACCGCCAGCGCCAGCCCGCCAAGCGTCATGATGTTGATCGTTTCGCCCAGCGCGCTCAGTACGCAGATGGACGTCAAAATCGATAACGGAATCGAAATCGCGATGATCAGCGTGCTGCGCCACGTACCGAGGAACAGCAGAATCATGACGGCGGTCAGACACGCCGCGATGATCGCCTCACGCACCACACCGCTCACCGCCGCTTGTACGAACAGCGATTGATCGGAGATTGGCTCGATCTTTAGCTCCGGCGGAAGCGTGGATTCGATTTGGGGAACCAGGTTCCGCACTTGCTTTACGATATCGAGCGTGGACGTGCTGCCGATCTTCATGATCGTAAGCAGCACACTGCGCTGCCCGTTGCGGCGCACGATATTGGTCTGCGGAGCGTAGCCGTCGCGCACGTGAGCGACGTCGTGAACATAGAGCGTCGTGCTGCCGATGGACTTCACCGGGAGATCGTTCAGTTCCTGGATCGTCGTCGGGCTCGCGTTCAACGTTACGTCATATTCGAACTCGCCGATCTTCGACGTTCCTGAAGGCAGGACCACGTTCTGCGAGGTCACTGCAGTGACGATGTCGCTCGGCGAGAGATGCTTCGCCTGCAGCAATTGCGGCTGAAGATCGATCATGATCTGCCGCTGCTTGCCCCCGTACGGCCACGGGATGGCTGCGCCGGGAACCGTGACCAGCGCCGTCCGCACCGTGTTCGTAGCAAAGTCGAAAAGTTGCTGCTCCGACAGCCCTTCGCCCGAAAGCGCTAATTGCAGGATCGGCACGCTCGACGCGCTGTAGATGATCATGAACGGCGGCGTGATCCCGGCCGGCATCTGGCGGGTAGAGGCCTGCGCCACCGCGGTCATCTGCGCCATCGCCACGTCCACCTTGGCGCCCGGATGAAAGAAGACCTTCACGATGCTTCGGCCTTCAACCGTTTGCGACTCGATGTGCTCGATATCGCTGACGGCCGTGGTAAGCGATCGCTCGTACTGCGACCCGATGCGCTCTTCCATTTCCTCGGCGTTCAGCCCGCCGTAGTTCCAAAGGGCCGCAACCACGGGAATGTTGACGTTCGGAAAAATGTCGGTCGGCGTCCGAAGAATGACGATCGGGCTGATCAATAGAATGAGCAGCGCCAACACGATAAACGTGTAGGGACGCTTGAGTGCGATGTCAACGATCCACACTTAGAGGAAACTCCAGCCGGTCAGAATCGAGGAACCACTACCAATTTGCCAGATTTGAGGCGCGGCCATCGAGCCGCACAACTCCACGAGGCTTTGGATGCGCGGACGGGTGCTCGGGATGCCGCGGAGTTCGGCGCGACTGGCCCAGTCGATCGGCGTCCATTGCTTCGGCAATGCGCTCAGCTTCGGCCCTCGGGCGGCAAACATCTTGAACCCCTTAATCCGCAACATATCGATCACCTGCTGCGTAAGCCCGTGAATGTAGCTCTCAAAGTGAGATCGGATTCATGGCAGAATCGAAAATCGGGCTTGCGCTCCAGGTCTTGGATATGCACATCGCTCTGCTGCGGGCGAAAGACCCCTTTTCGGATGCTCTCGTCTATGAAATCCGGGAGGGATTGGGTCTCTATTTCAATCGGGTGCCATGCTCGGCGCTCGGAAGATTGCATGCCCAGCCATACATAATCGGAATCCGGCTCCAGCCATGCGCGACCAAGAAATCGGCGATGTCATTGACGCTCTCAAGGATTTGATCAGCGCTGAGCTGCTCAGTGCGAACCGGATCTACTAATGAGGGTTCTTGATCCACTTAGTCAGAACATCAACTTCAGCCCGAACTGGATCTGCCTCGGCGTCGTCGCGAGCGTCGTGATCACGCCTGCCGACGGGTTGATGGCGCCGTTCGAAAACACCGTCGCGTTGGGCGTTCCGAGATTTACGCGGTTCCCGATATTGAAAAACTCCGCGCGAAACTGCAGCGAAGCGCGCTCAGTAATGGACGCATTCTTGAACACAGAAAAGTCCACCTCCGCAAGGCCGGCTCCGCTATACACGCCGCGGCCCAAAGTTCCATATGTCCCGAACTGCGGCAACGCGAACGCATTCGGATTGAACCACTGCGACTGCGTACCCTCGATCACCGAACCCGTGAACGCCGGATTCAAGTTCGGCCGGTCGGGATTTCGCGTGTCCCCATCACCCGATCGGTTCGACCCCACCTGCGGCGTGAACGGAAATCCGCTCAGCAGCGTCGTGATCGTGTTCACCTGCCACCCGCCGATGATCTTCTGCTCCACGCCCGTCGCATCTCCAAACCAGCGCTGACCGTGCCCGAAGGGCAGATCGTAAATCGCAAGCAGGCTCGCCTGGTGCGTGATGTTCAGCGCCGACGGCCCCCAATCGAGCGGCAGATCGTTGCGATTCAAAATCATTTGTGCCTGGTTCTGCGCTTGCGCGCCCGTCGGTCCCGAGTTCATATCCAGATTCTTCGACCACGTGTAATTCCCGCGGAACAGCAACCCGTAGCTGAAGCGCTTGCTTACGTCCACCTGCAGCGCGTTGTAGCTCGAGTTGCCTTCGCTGTACCAGAAGAATCCCGCGCCCAGTGCTGGATTCGGCCGCATCCCAACCGGAATGTACTGCGCTCCCTGCGGCACGTGGCTCTGGCTCGCCGCTGCGGCGGGCGCGCCGCTGGTTGCCGCTCCGCCCGCCGTGCAGCCCGTGGAGCTCGAGCAAATCGCTGCCGGGATAGTGTTGGGATCGATGCTCAGCAATCCGTGATATCCGTGCGAGCCGACATACCCAAGCCGCATTACGATGTCATGGCTCAGCTGCTGCTCGGCCGTGAAGCTCCATTCCTGAACGGTCGGTGTCTGCGCGTTCGGCTGCACTCCTTGCGGCGCGTATGTCGCGCAACCGGTGGGCGTGTTGAACCCGGTGCATGTCGGCGGGGGCGGCGTGTTGGGAATGATCGGCACGATCGACGCCAGCGGCCCCGAGAATGTCAGCGATCCGTTGTAAGGCGGCAGCGCATTCATTAGGAACGCAAGCGAATCGATCAGCGAGTAATAGGTCCCGAACCCTGCACGGATCGCTGTTCTGCCATTTCCGAACGGATCCCACGCCAAGCCGGCTCGCGGGCCCAGCAAATGTGTCGCGTTGTTCCGCGAGTAGATCGAATTGCCGACGTGCGGGCTGGTGATCAGCACGCCGTTCGAATCCGTGAAATAGTTCGACGCGCGCCCCAGCGGCTCGTTCCAGCCAGTCGTGAACTCGTACCGGAGCCCCAGCGACAGCGTCAGATTCGGCCGCAGCCTGATTGCGTCCTGCGCGTACCACGCACCGAATAGGCTGCGCCACGCCAATTCATTCGCGGTCGGAATCACTTGGAAACTGCTCACGGTCCCCTGCAAGAATGACGTCAGGCTCGCAAACGTCGCCTGGCCGAGCTGCCGCGATGCGCTGTCTTCGTTATCCTGCATCCGCTGCAACCAGACGCCGAAGCTGAGCTGATGCCGGCCTTTGCTCCACTGCATCCCGTCGGCATAAGTAAAAAGGTTCCGCCGATTCCACGCGCCCGCCGCATTGTTCGGACCGGCCGAGGTAATGCTGCCGTTGCCGGTCGTCGTGACTCCGCCTCCGATCACGATCCCGCCCGCGCCCGCTCCGCTGACGAACGAGAGATTCGTCGGGATCTCCGCCAGCAGCGAGGAATTCAGCTTGTACGCCGCACGAGAAAACCCCGCGCGAAAAGTGTTCAGCATGTCCGGCGAAAGGACGTGCGTCTCATCGATGCTCGCCACCTGGTCGCGCAGAATCGTGTAGGAAGCGAACAGCGGATCGGCCAGCGGGATCAGGCTGGTCCCATCGTCGATCAGATAGGAGAACGAAAACGTATCGCGAGTGCTGATCGAGTAATCGCCGCGTAGCGTCCCGAAATCCTCGCGAATCGATTGTTTGGGGTTGTTGTAGGAATACGCTACGCCTGGCTGCCCCGCGATCGGCGGCAGCTCTGCGCCATTGGGTAGCGGGAAAAACGACATGTACGCCAGCATCGACCTGTTCAGACCGGTAATCGGCGTGCCGTTTGGCAGCAGCCCCTGACGCGCGTTGGCGTCGGGCACGATACTCAGACTCGATACCGCCAGCCGCTGCTCAAAGCCTTCGAAATTTCCGAACAGAAACAGCTTGTCTTTCTTCAACGGCCCACCGAGCGCTCCGCCGAATTGATTGCGGCGGAACGGCGGGACAGTCCCGTTGTCAAACGCGCCCGGCGAGTCGAGCGCGCTGTTGCGTAAAAACTCGAACAGCGTCCCGTGCAGTTGGTTGGTCCCCGACTGCGACACGACGCTGACCTGCCCGCCCGACCGCTTGCCGTATTCCGCCCCATAGGTGTCCGTCAGCACGTTGAATTCGCGCACCGCATCGATGCCGAGCAACTCGCCGCTCGCGCCGCCGGGTGTGACCGCAAGTTGGCTCGAGCCGGTGTACTCAATTCCGTTCCATAAGAAAATGTTGTCCGACGGCCGGCGCCCCGCCACGGTAAACGTATTGCCGTCGCTGGTCGAAGTATTGGCGCTCTTCAGCGTGTAGTTCACGGCGCCGGGATTCAATGTAATCAAATTGTCGAAGCTGCGGCCGTTGAGCGGCAGGTTCTTGACTTCGCTTTCGTTCACTACGCCCCGGACCGAAGACGTCGTCGTATTTACTACCGGCGCCTCGGCGGAAACTACCACTTGCTGGGCGAACTCGCCGACTTGAAGCTGGACGTTCACCACGGCCTGCTGCGCCACTTCCAGACTGACGCCCGTGCGCACCGCTTCCTTGAATCCCGACTTGTTGACCCGAATCTCCTGCGGGCCGACCGGCAGTGAGAAGACGCTGAAGTTGCCGGCATCGTCGGTTGTAGCGCCGCGGCTCACGCCCGTCTCGAGACTCTTCACCGTCACCGTCGCTCCGCCGATAGCCGCGCCTGTGGCGTCCTCAACCCGGCCCGAGATCGCGGCTGCCACCTGGCTCCAGACCGGAACCGCAGCCGTCGCGAGCAACGATATAACAAGAACGGCAAACCGGAGCATAGGGTCCGCAGAGCGAACCGGGCGCTGCTTGGTCACGAAAACCTCCTGTAGCAACCAAAACGAGAATTATATATATTGTGCCATCGCTGGAAGCAGCTTGTGGGGCCGTGGGGCGGGCGGTCCCGCTCGATCCGCGGCGCGTTAGCTTTTGAGGAAATACTGGATCGACTTCGTTGCTTGCCGGATCCGATGCTGATTCTCCACTAACGCGAACCGCACAAAGCCTTCGCCCATGGGCCCGAACCCGATCCCGGGCGAAACAGCTACCAGCGCTTTCTCCATCAGCAGCTTCGAAAACTCGAGCGACCCTTGCTCGCGATAGCGTTCGGGAATCGGCGCCCAAACGAACATCGACCCGCGCGGCGGTTCTACCGGCCATCCCGCGCGCTGCAGCCCGGTGACCAACTCATCACGCCGCTTTTGATACGTCGCGCAAATCTTATCTGTCTCGCCCGCGCACTCGCGCAAAGCAATGATCGAAGCGATCTGAAGCGGCTGGAAAATTCCGTAATCGAGATAGCTCTTGATGCGCGCCAGCGCCGCGATCAGCTTACGATTCCCCAGGCAGTAGCCCACGCGCCACCCCGCCATGTTGAAGCTCTTCGACATCGAATAAACCTCGATCGCCAGCTCCTTCGCCCCATCCACTTGCAGAATGCTGGGTGCACGGTAGCCGTCGAAACAGATGTCGGCATAGGCGAAGTCATGCACGATCCAGGTCCCATGCCGCTCGGCCAGCGCGACCACGGTCTTGAAGAAATCCAGATCCACGCAGTGCGTCGTAGGGTTGTGCGGAAATGAGATGAGAATCATCTTCGGCTTCTTCGACGACGTCTCGTAAAGATGTTCCAGCCGGTTCAGGAACGTCGCAGGATCGGGCATCGGCAGCATGCACGCGTGCCCCTCGGCCATGATCACGCCGTATTGGTGAATCGGATAGGCGGGATTGGGTGAAACCACCGCATCGCCCGGCCCTATCACGGCGAATAACAAGTGCGCGAGCGCATCTTTCGCTCCCACTGTGACGATCGCTTCCGATTCGGCGTCGAGTTCGACTCCATAGCGCGTCCGGTAATGCTGCGCGATCTCCTCGCGCAGCCGCGGAATCCCCCGCGACACAGAATAGCGATGATTGCGCGAGTTGCGAATCGCCTCGATGGCTTTTTCTACCACCGGCTCGGGCGTCGCGCCGTCCGGATTGCCCATGCCGAGATCCACCACATCCATCTGTGCCGCGCGTGCCTTCGCCTTCATCTCGTTGATGACGGCAAACACGTACGGTGGCAGCTTTTGGATGCGATAGAACTCGTCGGAGACTGAAGCCATAATCTATTGTAAGGTCATGCTCACTGATTTAGTCCAGATCCGGCGGCTCGGCTCTCGAAAAGAAAAAGAGAACAAGCGCTTCACCACATACATCGAGCGCCACAAATATCCGGGCCGGCGCCTGCGCCGCCTCGCACAAGAGATTCACGACGAGATCGACTGCCGAAAATGCGCGAACTGCTGTCGAGAAGGCGAAGCGGGCGTGTCCAAGCGCGACGTTGAGCGCCTGGCAGACTTCCTGGGGCTCGCACCCGACGAGTTCCGCGAGCGCTACACCATGCGTGCCAAAGACAACGATCTTATCCTCAAGCGAAGCGACAAAGACGGCTGCGTTTTCTTGAAGGACAATCAGTGTTCCGTTTACGAGGCGCGCCCGAAAGCCTGCGCCGACTATCCGCACCTGGTGCGCGTCGACGGCTCCGTCGCCGCCCGCATGTGGATCATGCCCGAGCGCGCCACTTACTGCCCAATCGTCTACAACTGGATGGAAGCCGCTAAGAAAGAGGTCAACTTCCGCTGATGTAGCGCACGCACTCCTGCGTGCCGTGTCGAGACTCGTCTCGACACCAAGTTCGGTTGAAAAGAGAGTGCCGAACCTACCCAGAATTAACGCAGCTTCTCGTCCCAAACATCACAGCGTCCCGTAATACAAATTCGTATCGTACGCGAAATCGACCGTTCCACACAATTGGTGCGCATCAAACAACTCGCGCAACCCGCGCATCAGGGTTTCGTAATTCGCATCGCCCGCACACGGCGCATACGACGACGATTCCAGCCGCCCGCGAAGTCCCGTCCAGTCAAAACGCTGCACATTCGGAAACGTATCGAGCTTCCAATCGCGATGCTCGAAGAAATCAGTGATCCGCTGAGCATCGATCCGGCGATGATCCACCCTTGCATACTCACCCGAGTACCGATGCAGCAGGCGCTCATACCCGACGAGAAACTCACCGATCTCCAGCCGTTCGTTCCAAATCAACGCGACCCAGCTCGGCTTCCGCAAAATCCGCCGGAACTCAACACGCGCCCGGACAGCATCGAACCAATGGAACGCCTGCCCCGCCGCGACCAAGTCGACACTCGCACTGCCAAGCCCCGTCTCCTCCGCGCGCCCCTCACGGCTGACGAACTTCCGATGACCTTCCAGAACTCGCTCGCCCGCCTCGCGCATCTCCTTGTTCGGTTCGACGCCGATCACCGAACAGCCCGCATCCAGAAAAAGCTTCGCAAGAAACCCTGTGCCCGAGCCAATATCGGCCACCACCGACTCAGCGCTCAACCCGCATTGGCGCGCGAGCGTCTCGACAACCTCGCGTGGATACGATGGCCGATAGCGGATGTAGTCATCTACCCGCGATGAAAAACGCCCGGTCGGATCGAGCCCTGTCACGGCCCGCTACGCCAGTGCCTGGATCGCGGCCACCGCCCGGTCGATATCCTCGCGCGAGTTATAAATGTGCGGCGAGAATCGCAATCCTCGCGACTCCCCGTTATCGGTCTTCGCAATGGAAATCCTGTTGCGCTCCCACAACGTGTCGTACGCGCGCTGGATCGGCACGTTGCTCAACTCGAATTTGATGACGCCCGCCGAAAGCTCCGGCTCGCGATTCGTCTTCATTCGCACAGTGGGCATCTGGGCCAGCCGATCCTTCATAAAGCCCGACAACACGCGCATGCGCGCCTCGATCTTGTCCACGCCGATCAAGTTGAGAAAATCCACGGCCGACTCCACCGCCACCAGCCTCGGATCATCGCGCTGGCCGTACACCTCGAACTTGCGCGCTCCCTTGATCTGATCCGACCACCCCACCGTCACCACCGACGGCCAAACCTGCGCGATGCGATCCGCGCGGACATAAAGAATGCCGCACTCCAGCGGCCCCATCAGCCACTTGTGCGTGCTCGCCGAATAGGAATCGCAGCCGATCTCTTTCAAGTTGACATCGATCGCACCGAAGCTCTGCGCGCCGTCCAAATGCAGCCAGATGCCGCGGCGCCGCGCAAGTTCAGTAATTTCACGCGCCGGAAACATCATGCCGGCAAAACTGGACACATGCGTGATCGCGATCACCTTCGTTCGCGGCGTGATCGCTTTCTCGATTTGCGCGACCAACGCATCGCGGCTCGGCACCGGCACAGGAATCGGCAGCGTCTTCACCACGAACCCTTCGCGCTTGGCGCGCACTTTCCAGGAATCGTCGTTCGAGGCGTGGTTCTGATCGTTGCTGATGATCTCGTCGCCAGCCTTGAGATCCAGCCCCTGTACGATGATGCTGTTGCTCTCGCTCGTATTCCGCGTCAGAGCGATCTCGTCGGCCGAAACACGCAACAGCGCGCCGATCTTCCCTCGTAGACGCTCGTGCAGCGCATCATATTTGGAACGGTTCTGAAACGACGGATTCGAGTGAAAATCGCGCAAGTATTCCGAATACCGGTCCTGCACCGGGCGCGACGCAGGACACACGTTCGCGGCGTTCAGATAAATCAGATTTTCATCCAGTGGAAATTCGCGCTTGACAAGTGACCAATACGACTCATTGTTTGCATCGGGCGAGCCCGGAGCTGCCCGCAGTGCCTGCGAGAATGCAGCCCAGGAAGCGGGTAGCGCTGCGAGCGCGGGAACGGAACGGAGGAAACTGCGTCGCGAGCTGTGCATGTGATGATTGTACTTCGTATCGGATTCGTGCATGTGGCGCCGAAAAACCAGCGCTCAGCTCCGCTGCTTCAAAAATTCAATCAGCAGCCGGCTGACTTGTTCGGGTTGCTCCTGCTGGACCCAGTGCCCCGCGCCCTCGACCAGATGAAAGCCGAGCATTCGTGTGCACGCTGTGCTACGCATTCTCTCGGCCGCGCCCGCGGTCTGATAAACGCCCCAATCGCTCTTCCCGGCAATAAAACAAGACGGTACGTCAATGGTTCGGCCAGAAAAAGTAAGCAGCTCTGCATTGTTCTTCGGATCGCTCCCGCGGCGGTAGCCATCGAGCGCCCCCTGGAATCCCGTGCGCCCGTACTCTTCGGCGTACACATCGACCTCGGCATCCAGGAACCATTTGCATGCGGCAACCTCGGCGTCTGACGGCATCATCGGCGCGACGGTCTCGCACATGCCTTTGTCGCGATCCATCACGTAGTAGGTCGGCATTTTGGCCATCTCTTCGGCAGTGCGTGCTTTCAAAGGGAACGGCTGGTTGCCTTTCCAGTCAGCGCTTTTGTAGTGGTAATAGGCGCGGAAGAACGCATGCAGACCCTGCGGACAGTTGCGCATATTCGGATCGGCTTCGCGCGTGCGGTAATAATCTTGGTAATACTTGCGAGGGCGGGGAAGCCCGGTGAGCTGGCGATCCAAATCATAGGCCGGCGAAGCAGTGGAACCGGCCGCGTTGGCGGAGTTGAACGGGAACGTCGGCGCTCCCGCGAAGGGCGCGCTCATCATCACGACTGAACGAAACACGTCAGGCCGCGTCAAAGCGCACCATGCGGCCGCGGGTGAACCCATGTCGTGTCCGATCACCGCGCCGACAGATCGATAGCCGAGCCCCGCGACCAGAGCCAAGGCGTCGCGGACGATATTGAGCTGACTGTAGAGAGTCAGGTCCGCGTCATAACTCGCGTCCCACCCTGTGGTCCGTCCGTACCCGCGCTGGTCCGGCGCAATCACGTGGTAGCCTTGCGCCGCCAGCGGCAGCATGACCTTTCTCCAACTGAAGGCGAGCTCCGGAAAACCGTGCAGCAGGAGCAGGCAAGGCCCGTTGCGATTCTCGAACCCAGCCTCCAGCATGTGCACTCTAAGTCCGTTGACGTTCTCGACGAATCGCGATCGAATTCCTTCCGGGATCGTCGTTGGACCGTAGGCGACGTCTCGGTTCGCAGCGCGCGCTTTTGTGATCCAGACAGCTTGCGCCGCGCCCGCAATCATCGTTTGAATCTGCCGGCGGCGCGTGATCGCTCTACTTGCCATAGTTCGCCAGCCTTTACCTTGATTCCTTTTCCTGCACGCGCCCTCCGCCGAGGATCAGCACAGGCGCCTCGTTCCCCTCGTGGCAGGCGTACTCATACATCCGGTAGTCATCGTCGCGAACAAGCGGAATCGCGACCTTCCATGGCGCGGAGTACATCACAGGATCCGTGATCGTCACCTCATAACTCAGCGTGTCGGCATCCATGCGCTTGAACCGCTCAACCACATGCGTCGCCTCGGTCTGCGGCACGCCTTTTACGCGCCCGGTCGCGGCACTAGTCGCGATCCAACCCTTATTGTTGAAATTCGTCGTGTCCACTACCAGCGTGTTGCCTTCCCAGTGCCCCCTCGAATCCCCGTCCCACAAACGCACACTCGCTGGAGGATGCGGGCTCCCATCGATCGGAATCACTCTCACGTTGTGAATCATCTCGGAAATGAGGGCCACCTGCCCCGGCGTCTGGATGATCTGATAGGAATTGTTGTAGCCGGCCGTGAACATTCCGCCGGGAACGCCGCGCGTGATGCAGCGGTCCCACACGCTCATATATTTGTAGTCTTCGCTTTCGTGCGCGTGGTTGTAGTCGCGCGCCGCTTCAGCAGCAGCCGTCAACGGGACGCGCCCGTTCGCCGGTTCCACCACCAGCGACGTCTGCCGTGTCTTCACCACCTTCGTTCCGGAATCGATCCAAAGGTCGTTGTAATTCCCGACGTCACCCGCCCTCGGCGGACGATCCACGCGATTCTCAGCCGCACGCTTTTCCGCAGCGGCCGCCTCCTGCGCGGTGAGGTACGCCTTGTTTCCGAGCGCCACGGGCCGCTCGAACGGTGTGATCGTGGCGCCGATCCACATGCCCTGAAGATCTGGTTGGCCGTCCGGCGTGCGCTTGCTGAAGGAATCGGTGGACGATGCCTTGGCCGCACCACTCGGCTTCGTTTCTGCGGCGATCAAGGTTTGCGCATAAGCGGCTAGCGGCCAGAGCAGTGCGGCCGCCAGCAGAACAAATCGGTGGACCATCGGTCACCTCTTTCTTGCATCTACTTTACGCCCGATGAGCCAGCACTTGCACTACGCTAGATTCGGATCGTGGCCCAATACGCCTATGTCGTCGGCTCCGGACCAAACGGTCTCACCGCCGCGATCACTCTCTCTCGCGCCGGCCTCCCGACGACGATTCTGGAGGCCTCGGACACCATCGGCGGTGGAACTCGATCGGCCGAACTGACTCTGCCAGGGTTCACGCACGATGTGTGCTCAGCCGTACATGCCATGGCCGTCAGCTCACCCGTGTTCGCTTCGATGCCGCTCGCCGATTACGGCCTCCAATGGATCCAGCCGCCCATCCCCGTCGCGCATCCCTTCGACGATGGATCCGCAGCCGTGGTCCACCGCTCGCTCGCCGAAACCTGCGCACACCTCGGCGGAGATAGCGATTCCTACCGGCTTTCGATCCGCCGCTTCGCCGAACATTGGTCCGGCCTCGCGACCGATCTCCTGCAACCAATGCTGCATTTCCCCCGACGCCCCGTTCTGCTCGCGCGCTTCGGTTCGCTAGCAGTCCGATCGGCTGTTTCAATCGGTAAAAGTCTGTTCCGCCGCGAGAAAACACGCGCTCTCTGGGCCGGTTTGTGCGCTCATTCGGTGCTCCCGCTCGAAGCGCCCGGCTCGGCGTCGTTCGGCTTTGTTCTGGCCGCCTCCGCTCACGCCGTCGGATGGCCGCTTGCGCGCGGCGGCTCCCAAAAAATCGCTGATGCCATGGCAGCTTACTTCCAAACCCTCGGCGGCCGAATCGTCACGAACATTCGAGTGAACTCGCACTCTGAAATCGACGACGCGCAGCTGGCTCTTTTCGACCTAACGCCCCGCCAGTTGCTAGCGATCTCGGACCACCGCTTCCCCGCGCGTTTCGAAAACCAATTGCGCGAATACCGCTATGGCCCCGGCGCATTCAAAATGGACTGGGCTCTCAGCGCACCGATCCCGTGGCGAGCGCCGGAATGCCGCCAGGCAGCGACCATTCACCTCGGCGGCTCAATGGACGAAATCGCCGCTTCCGAGCGAGCCTGCTGGCAAGACGAGATTCCAGAACGCCCGTTTGTGATCCTCGTGCAGCCGAGCCTCTTTGATCCGGCACGCGCGCCCGAAGGCCGCCACACGGCTTGGGCCTATTGCCATGTGCCCAACGGATCTGAGACCGATATGCGCGAGAAAATCGAGCAGCAAGTGGAACGCTTCGCGCCGGGCTTTCGCGACTGCATCCTCGCCCGCAGCGCACTCGCTCCTGCCGATCTCGAGCGCCGCAACCCCAATCTCGTCGGAGGCGACGTCGTGGGCGGCGCGCACTCCCTGCAACAGCTCTTGTTCCGTCCCACCCCGTTGCTTTATCGCACGGCGCTCGAGGGAATCTATCTTTGTTCGGCTTCGACACCACCCGGCGGGGGCGTCCACGGGATGTGTGGATTCAACGCCGCGCGCGCCGCTTTGCGCGACGCAGGAATTGCGCTCGCTACCATTCGCGGTGA
>Ga0126371_10003787_pt1 | contig 13288 bp, 16 predicted proteins | sample PanSoiMetaPlot_4_FD_110145 | JGI IMG/M metagenome (GOLD analysis project Ga0126371, IMG submission 110145) | Tropical forest soil microbial communities from Panama - MetaG Plot_4 | ecosystem: Environmental > Terrestrial > Soil > Tropical forest > Bulk soil | place: Panama | collected 2016-02-17
ATCCATATGGTGCAAACGATTCAGCGTGAATTTCGGAGCGGCTGCGTTAAGACCGGCGCAGACCTTCCAAAATCAATAGGCTCGCGTCCCATGCTGGAATCGTCGCGACTCGCGCTTCAGGATACACTTGCCAGGGCAGCATTCGAGTCGAGGCATTTTGAGAGGCTTTGGATTGATCTGCTCGCGTTGCTCTTGTATCTGCGCCCCGAACTTCCCGGGGGGCGGCAGTGAGGATGGTGAGTCCCTTCACGCAGTGCTTCACAGCCTCGGTGCGAGCAAGAAACTATCGTGAGGTGATCAATGGGATTGTCCTGGCAACAAGGCCCGCTCTCCCTAAGAGCAATCGGCCGGTTCCTGGTGCCCGAGTCCCTGCCGCAGCGGCTTCTGTACATCGAGCCGTTGCGACGGCGCATGCGCGTACGTTTCGGCGGAGCTTGGATCGCCGATAGTGAGCACGTTCTTCTCCTCTTCGAACCAGGTCGGTATCCGGTAGCGTACTTCCCACAGACCGACATCTCTCCAGAAGTCCTGGAACGCACCGAGCATACTACGCGGCACCCGGACCTCGGGCTTACGGCTTGGTACACCGCCAAGGCGGACCAGCAACACGCGACGCGTGCGGCGTGGCAGCACGTCGACCTGCCGTCCTACGCGACTGATCTGCAGGAGCGGGTCGCATTTGCTTGGCGGGCCATGGACGCCTTCTACGAAGAAGACGAGCGGATCCTGGGCCATGCTGCCGATAGCTACCATCGCATCGACATCCGCCAAGCTTCACGTAACCTCGTGGTTCGTCATCATGACCGGGTCGTCGCCGATACCAAGAGGCCGGTGGTCCTGTTCGAGTCCGGTTTTGCGCCGCGGTGGTACGCTCCGCGCGCCGACATCGATGAGTCCGCCCTGACTTCTGTCGAACATCAAACCTTCTGCCCGTACAAGGGCTTGTGCAGCTACTACGACATCGGTGACGCACGTCTAGCGGCGTGGTCGTACCGTGAGCCTTATTCCGAGGTCGGACGCATTTCCGGCCTAGTGTCCTTCGAGCCGGACATAGTTTCCGTCCAGCTCGATGGCAAGCTGCTCCGGCTTGAGCCCGGTCAGGCGGTAATTCCGCACGGGCCCGATCGCGAACTCACCATTGCCGAGGCATCCCCTCGGCGATAAGACATGCAGGAGGGATTCTTAACCGTATGGCTCGACTACTATCGGTGAACGTCGGAGTTCCACGCGACATCGCGTGGAAAGGGCGCACCGTACATACCGCGATCTGGAAAAATCCTGTGTCTGGTCGCAGTCGCGTTGGCCGGCTGAATGTCGAGGGAGATGGTCAAGGGGACTTGGCCGGCCACGGAGGTGAACAGCGAGCCGTTTTCGTGTACCAGATCGAATCGTATCGTTATTGGCAGGAACAGTTGAAGAGAACTGACTTTGTTCATGGGCAGTTTGGAGAGAACTTCACGATCGAAGGATTGCCAGATGATGCCGTGTGCATCGGCGATCGTTATCGGATCGGCACCGCAGTTTTGGAGGTTACGCAACCTCGGGTCACCTGCTATCGCATCGGCATTCGGATGAACGAACCCCGAATGCCGGCATTGCTGACATCCAGCGGACGGCCCGGTTTCTATTTCCGCGTTCTGGAAGAAGGCGAAGTGGGAGCCGGCGACGAGATCGAGAAGGTGGGAGAAGCGGACGAGCGAATGACCGTCGCAGAGATCAACGCGCTTCTCTATTTGCCCGATCACGCACGGGATCGACTGGAGCGCGCGCTGCGAGTCCAGGCGCTTTCGCCCGGATGGCGCGGCTCGTTTGAGGCGTTACTCCAGGGCCAAAAAACACAGGCGAGCATTGGCAACGCAGGGCTCGCACCAGCCGCAGCCATCCATCCGGCCGCGCCAGGATTTCAGCGGCTCGCGGTGACAGCGATTGATCCGGAGTCTGCGGACGTCATCTCGCTGGCGATGGAGAGAGCCGACGGTCATCCATTGCCTGCGGCTTTGCCAGGACAGTATGTCGTTTTACGCCTTCAACCGAGTGTCGACAGTACACCTCTTTTTCGCAGTTATTCGCTTTCGGGACCGGTCTCGACCGAACGCTATCGAATCAGCGTGAAAATCGAGCCGAATGGAGCGGCCGGAAGCTACGTGCGGGAGCGTATCCGGGTGGGCGATACTCTCGACGTCAGCTCACCGCGTGGAAGTTTCGTTCTGCAGTCTGGAGAGCGGCCGGTGGTGCTGCTCAGCGCGGGAATCGGAGCGACGCCCGTTCTGGCGATGCTGCACGCTCTGGCGGAAGACGGCTCGACACGGCAAGTATTGTGGATCCACGCCGCACGTGACGGACAGCATCATCCATTCGCCGCAGAAGTCCGCCGCGTTATGGGTCCGCTTACCAACGGACGCAGCTTCGTGTGCTATAGCCGCCCGACCTCAGGAGACAAGCTGGGTGAGCATTTCGACGCCACCGGCCACCTGGCGCGATCGGTTTTCGATCAGATCCGCGTCCCACGAGATGCGGATGTTTACCTTTGTGGGCCGACTCGCTTCATGGCGGAGATGAAACAGACGCTCACGGACATGGGTGTGGCACCGGAGCGGATTCACTTCGAGATTTTCAGCGGGCGCGAGCCGATGACCCCTGGTGTCGCCGACGCCGCAACTCAAACTCCGCATTTGCCCAAAGACGACGCCGATACCGGCCCGCTGATATCGTTCGCGCGAAGCGGGATCGCCGCACATTGGAAGGCGTGCGAATACCAAAGCATCTTAGAGCTCGCTGAGGCGTGCGACGTCCCCGTGCGTTGGTCATGCCGGACTGGAGTCTGTCACAGCTGTGAGACCGGCTTGATTTCCGGCGAGGTTGTCTACGGACCGGAGCCACTCGACCAGCCGGCCGAGGGCAACGTTCTCGTTTGCTGCGCGCAGCCGCTTGGCGACGTCTCCATTGATTTGTGAACACAGATCGGCATGGCGCTGAGTAGCATGGATAGAGGAGATGTCACCGTGAGAACGCCAACGTTTTCAGTCGAAGTGATCACGCTGCCGGTGAGGGATGTGGAGCGAGCCCTGCGGTTCTATGTCGATCAAGTTGGCTTCACACTAGACGTCGACTATTCGCTGAACGACGCGTTCCGCGTCGTGCAGCTTACTCCGGCGGGCTCCAGCTGCTCGATCCAGATCGGTAAAGGCCTCACCGACGCGCCTGCCGGCTCACTCCGCAACATCTATCTTGTCGTTACGGATCTGGCGGCGGCGCGGAGCCGCCTGCTCGAACATGGGGTCGATGTCAGTGAGATCCGGCACAAGACGCCCTTTGGAGCTTGGGACGGAGGTTTCGCGGCCGGGCTCGACCCCGTACGCGGAGACTATGCCAGCTTCGCCAACTTCTTGGATCCAGATGGCAACAGCTGGGTCCTGCAGGAACGGGGCTACCGCAATGTTTGACGTCGTGTGGCAGCTTGGTGATGTCGACCGTGCGCGGCGCAGTAGAAACACCCACGGGGCGCTGGACGAGAACTACGAGGGCCGCGGGTGTCCCGGCCTTACGCGAGATCACTCACATGCGGCCACTCTGAACTGGTCCTGAGCTTTCCGACAACCTATGAGGTAACCTCAGTCGAAATTCTTTAAGCCAACGCTGACCCAGCGGACAGCGACTCGTTCTTGTGACGCCATGATCGCCGCTCTTCGATATATGGACAGGTTCGTAAAGATGGACGGCGCCTGGCTCTTTGCGGAACGATTGCGCTACGTCGACTGGCTGGAGGAGCACGCACTGTGATGACCGCGACCAAACAGGCGGATCTAATGTGCGCCTTCGCACCGTCGAGGAGTCACGGATGAACGTTTCGACGACTGGCCAGACAAGTCTCGTAGTGGTGGGCGCGAGTGGATTGGTCGGCGAATAAAGTCAACTGCGCCCGTCGATTGATCCCTCGTTAACAAAGAGGGCCGAGTGCTAGTCAATATCCAGCTTGGACCTATATTATGGAGTGGCTGTTCACCGAAGTCCTTTCATTGCTCTCGCACTGACCAGGAGAGGACGTGGACCTTCGATGGTAATGTCAGTGGCAGGCTTGAAGAATGGAAATGGTGCCGCTCGCCGCCGATTCTGGTTGGCAATGTCGGGGTTTGTCATGGCGCTTACGCTGCTGCCCTTTTCCTACAAAGTCGAACGTCGCCTGGAGACAGCTGCTCACATCAAGGACGGAGAATCTGAAAAAGTTGCTCTGGAACTGGCGCAGCGTTTCCAGTCTCCGTACGCCCACCGCCTGGTCGTGGTGATCAGCGGTATTCCCGATCCGGATTCAGCAGAAAGCGCAGATGCGTTGAGCTCGTTAACCAGTTCATTGCGTAGTGTGCCTGGAGTGTCGGGTGCCGTCTCGAGTCTGGATTGGCCAGATCCTCTGTTCACTGGGAACAATGGCGGGGCCCTGATCATCGTCGGGTTGGACCCGCACAATGAAAGTTTCGAGGCGTTAGTCCCGGTACTGAGGGCAAAAGCAGACTGGATGGAAGGTCAGCTTAGGTCGAAATACCCGAATATCAAACTGCAGATCACAGGTGAAACACCACTGACCTTCGACCTTCGCAAGGTCAGCGCAGACGACGTCAAACACGCCGAGGAACGAGCGATGCCGGTAACGCTCTTACTCCTGTTGCTGGCTTTCGGCACTCTTGTGGCCGCGTTATTGCCGCTCGGAATTGGAGTACTCTCCATCTCGATGGCGCTGGGTGCGGCTGCGCTACTCGCGCACTATCTGCACCTGTCGATTCTGGTACAGAATCTGGCGACGATGCTCGGCCTTGGCTTGGGCATCGACTATGCATTGCTGATGGTGAGCCGGTTTCGCGAAGCATTGGCCGAGGGATATGATCCCGGCCAGGCTGCCGATATTGCCGCCGGGCAAGCGGGGCGGACGCTGGTAATCTCGGCCACGACTGTTGCAATCGGGTTTTCAGCGCTGCTGACTGTGCCGATCAGCGAACTGAGCTCCATCGGTATAGTCGGCCTGCTGGTAACCGTTTTGAGCGTCATACTGTGTATATTCATTCTGCCTTGGGTGCTTGGTCTGCTAGGGCATCGCATCAATGCCGCTCGAGTGCGTCTGCCAGGCAGGCAATTCAAAACGCCGGAAAGTCTCGGTGCGGCGAGTGAGCGGTGGGTACGGTGGGGCAGTATCACAACTTGCCGCCCCTGGACAGCTCTGCTTGTCGCCGGGGTTCCGCTACTGATCCTTGCATACCAGGCACGGAGAATTTCTCCCGGGATTCCTGACCATGACTCGCTCCCGGCCGCAGCCGAGTCGGTGCGAGCACTGCACACGCTTCAAGACATGGGGCGGTCGGGTATTGTGCAGTCCCTCCGAGTGGTCCTCGAGCTGCCGCCGCAGTCTCCGCCGCTTTCGCCAGATGGCTGGCTTGCCGTCAGTCGCTTGACGAGACGCTTCCAGAGCGATCCTAGGGCGGAAGAGGTCTTATCTCTTCCGACCCTCACGGGAATGTCCGACACTGCAGGTGCTGTCGACGATATGCCCGAGTCAATCCGTAAGAGTTTTCTTCGCAGTGATGGCCAAGCTACGTTGATTGAGTTGCTGCCCAACGCCACTCTTTCGCCCAACGAACAGATACGATGGGTACGAGAGGTGCGTTCCTATGATGTCGCGTCGATAACCGGTGTGCCCGGCACTGTGTTGCGCGTCGGCGGCGTTCCTGCGCTCGACGCAGACTATGACTCGGTGGTAAAAGCGCGGTTGCGGAGGGTAGTCCTGGCCGTCGTATTCGGGAGCTTGCTGGCGCTCCTGATTGGGCTACGTTCCTTATTTGCGGCTGCCAAAGCAATTCTCCTCAATCTGCTTTCCGTTGGTGCTTCATTTGGTGCGTTGGTTCTCGTTTTTCAGGAAGGCCACGGCAGCAAACTCTTTGGGCTCGACGGGCCGACTGGCTCCGTATACCCGATCGTGCCGATTCTCTCGTTTGCCATCGTCTTCGGATTGAGCATGGACTATGAGGTCTTCCTGGTCGCCCGAGTCCTCGAAGAACGGCGGCTCGGTCTATCCGAAAGATCGGCGGTGGTCGAGGGCCTGGCGCGGACAGCCGGGCTCATCACGAGCGCCGCGGCAATTATGATTGGCGTCTTCGCCGCATTCACCTTCGGAGGCTTTCTGGTCGTCCAAATGCTGGGGTTTACGCTCGCTGTGGCGGTGTTCATTGATGCTACTGCGGTGCGGATGGTTGTCGGGCCGGCACTATTGAAACTTGCCGGCGACTGGAATTGGTGGCCCTTTGGCCTTTATGGCGCCCCAGCAACGACTAAAAAGGAGCTTATGCCATGACGGCGAACATCGTGGATGCTCGAGTGACAGCGCGGGGCCTTGCAATAGTCTTAAGCGATTTGACCTATTTCACCCTCTCTCCTTGAGCGCTGAACTGGCTGATATCAAAGTCCTTGCGTCCAAGATTCGCCTTTCCCGAGCCCCCTTCGACTACAAGAATCGAGGAGCCGGGCTTTCCCTGGAGCTTCGCCTCCACTTGCGTCGCAGACCAAGCGCCGCCGACCTGCCGCAGGCCATAGTAAATGAATTCTTTCTGCTGTCCCGTCCCGCGAAGCGTCTTCACCACATGCACAGGGAACAAAATGCCGCGGTCAATCCACGATGTTACCGACTCATAGTAAGTCCGGTCCTGAGAGCTGGACTTGCTCTTGAGGACGAGGCAATCCCGTGCCCCGTATTTCTCCGGCGCCAGAAGTTCCTGATTCTTCCAAAAGAACTGGCTCTCGACCATGTCTTCATAGGAGAAGTCGGTTCCTACTAGTGGGTCGTTCCAATGTTCGAAGGGCAACACGCTAGCGGTCTTCTCGCCAGGATGCGCTGTCTGAATGGTCACCTGCCCGCTCACGCTCATACGCAAAAGAAGGCTGGTCTTCCCTGAGCCAGGCGCCGAGATCTCGCATAGCACACGCAGACCATCGGAAAACCAGCGGGCCTTGGCGACGAACTTATAACTCGTGCGCTTGCCATCGCCTTCCACCCGTGTGAGTCGCCCGGTCAGGCGGTAATCCAATTTCTCAATACGCTCGCGTGAGCCCGTCAGCACCGTCTCCAGGTCAGGATTCCCGGTGGAGGCCCTCGATGCGCGCACAAGCGACAACAGCAGTAGCAAAGCGGTGAACGCTCGAATCGTCCCCAAGGTGCAATTCGGCAATCTGGCCTCCGGATACGGGCCAAACTTGCGGCTAGAAGAGAGCATTACGACGCGGCGTAAGAAGGTCATACCTATGTATACAGCTAAAGTCCGCATAGCGCCATCCAGGGCGGTGGTATGCAATCCATTTCTATTCCGTGAGGTGGAAAGCTAGAGCCGTTCGCCGCGAGCTCAAGCCATCGTAGTAATCGTTTCAGTCGGCAATCTTGCCGTCTCTGACCCAGATGAACCTACATTCGTCGACGATGCCGCGGGCGTCGTGGATGACGCCGTGCTGGTCTCCACCGTCAACACCAATCTACTGGGAGCCATCCGCGTGACCTCGGCGTTCATCGAACACCTGAAAAAGCAACCGGCGGCAACCATCATCTACAACACTTCGGTGCTCGGATATGTTCGATTAGCCATGACCGCTGTGTATTCATCGACGAAGGCAGCGTTGCATTCCTATGTTCTTTCGCAACGCTACAAACTCAAGAACACAACAGTCAGCGTACTCGAGATCGCTCCTCCCTGGGTCCAAACCGACCTGATGGGCAGCAACAATGAAGCGCGGGCGATGCCGCTTGCCGGATTCATCAAAGAGACTATCGAGGTTCTTGGGACGGATGCACAGGAAGTCTTGGTGGAGCGGGCGAAGCCTTTCCGCAACAACCCGGGTCCAAACGAAGGGGCGCTCGTAACCCAGTTCAACGATTCGATGTCGCAGCAGCAGTTCTGAATAGTGCTGCTTGAACTTACCGATGTAATTACATTTCGACTGCTAGCCGCGAATTGAATCATCGGCACAACATTTCCGACGAAGGAACTAGGCTGTAACCTAACTTTTCTTGGAGGAGGCACCACATGGAAAAAACAATCCAGCAGAAAAACAAGGAACTCTTGATCGAAGGATTCAATACGTTATTCAACAAGCGCGACTTTGCGGCGGCTGAGAAATTCTGGTCGCCTGACTATATTCAACACAGCGGACATATTCCACCCGGGAGAGAGGGTCTGTTTGGGCTGGTGAAAGCGTTTCCACCGGGTACTTCGTGGGATCACGGCATCATGATGGCAGAGAACGACTACGTGATGGTGAATAGCCGGTTCTCGCTTCCCGACGGCTCGGAGCTCATCGTTGCGGACATCATGAGGATCAAGGACGGAGTCTTCGAGGAGCACTGGACGTAAGTGAGTTGGCCCGAACCGAAGCTGAATCAAAGAGCAAGCGCCCCATGTTCGGGGATAAATTTCCAGCACGTGGTTCCGCCGATAGCATTGCGAAAGACGCGTGGTGACGGTGGGGTCGCCGAAGTACCTCCAGCGCAGCGCGCACATCCCGTCGGGGCGCGAAGGATTGGTCGAATTTATCAAGGGCATGCCGACGACCTTGAAGTACGAACCCGGCGAACCAATGCCGGGAGACGAGATCGTTCGATGACTAAGGATTCCAAAACAGGCAGTCTGGACTTTTACAGAACACGACTTGCGGAGGAGACGCCTTTGACCACGACAGTGTTAGTTGCACTCGCGCAAGCGGACCTCTCCTACAAGCCGCATGAGCGTTCTTCGAGCGCTGGCCAGATCATCTCGACGATCATAAAGGGGCTCGAAATTCGCAACAGCTTGGCGGCGAAGCGTTACGCAGATGTTTCTCCTCGTTCCACGGCTTCGTACAGAGAGCTCATCGGTGAGTTCGAAGCGGTGTCGAGCGCGTTATCGACGAAGTTGCGCCACTTGAAACAAAAGCAGTGGGAGGAACCGTCGCAACTTCGGCTTGGCGAGCAGGTGGTCCTTGAACGGCCGCTCGAGGAAATCATGTGGCTCTTTCATTTTGACCTGATTCACCACCGCGGGCAGCTGTCAACCTATCTTCGGCCAATGGGCGCGACCGTTCCGTCGATCTACGGGAAGTCCGGAGATGAAAACCGAGGATAACAACAAAAGGAAACAAGACATGAAGCCACGTGCGTATCGAAGAGTCGTAACAATGAATGCTAACGGCAAGTCCGTCGTTCAAAGTGATGAACAATTGCAACCGTATGAGTTCAAGAGCGTACCCAACTACCAGCACGCGCTTGTCTGGGTAAACCCGACTACCCCAAACCTCCGCGAGGAGCAGAGATTTGATCGCTATCCCGACTCCGTTGTTCCCGGGCCCGGCGGCACCAGTCTTCACTTTGTGACGTTTCCGCCGAGTTCGGTCTTTGCGGACCCGTCGTTTGACGGCGAAGCTGCTCGCAGAGAGGCTCTGATTCGCCTCAGAGGGTTAGCCGATCACTTTGAACAAGAAGGTCCGGCGATGCACAAGACCAACACCGTCGACTACGCAGTAGTGTACGACGGCGAGATTTGGCTGGAGCTTGATGACGGAAAAACCGTTCATCTCCAGAAAGGCGATATCGTCGTTCAGAATGGCACCCGGCACGCATGGCGAAACAAAGGCACAGCGCTGGTGACGATGTTGTTCTTTCTGAACGGCGCGAAAGAGTGACGACGAAAGAATGACTGAGAAAAGGTGAGGTTATGGCCAGAAGAGTATGCCTTCGTGAGACCGGTCCTGCTGATGTCCTCAAGATCGAGAATGTGCCAACCCCTGATCCCAAGGCAGGAGAAGTCAGGATTCGAGTCAAGGCGATCGGTCTGAATCGTGCCGAGGTCAACCTTCGCGCTGGGACTTATGGAAAGCCGCCCAAACTCCCGATGCCGATTGGACTTGAAGCGGCTGGCACGACTGACGTGATCGGGGCCGGGGTCGCGGAACGGAAAGTCGGTGATGCCGTGAGCGTGCTTCCGGCATTCGACACATGCACATATGGAATGTACGGCGATGAAGTCGTCGCCCCCGCGAGAGCGGTCGTTCGTCATCCCGAAAACATCAGCTGGGAAGAAGCGGCGGCAACTTGGATGTCCTTCACTACCGCTTGGGCAGGGCTAGTCGATTATGCCGGGATAACTCCGGCTGACTTCGTGTCATCAACGCAGCGTCAAGCAGTGTTGGGTTATCGGCGATTCAAGTCGCGCATCGGGCGGGAGCCAAGTCGATCGCGTTGACCCGCACAGAAGCTAAGGCTGAGGCTCTTCGTGAGGCGGGTGCCTCCCACGTCATCGTCACTGAGAACGAGGATGTCGCTCAAGCCGTTCTGAAGATCACCGATCAACGCGGGGCAAGGGTTATCTTCGATGCTGTCGGAGGAAGAGCTTTTCCCAGTCTGGTCGCCGCCGCCGCTGCGGAAGGAATCATCCTGGTATACGGAGTCCTCAGCAAAGAAGAAAACATTTTTCCGGCCATCCAAGCGCTTCGAAAACAATTAACGATCAGGGGTACGGCTGCCACCGCAATACTTCAAAACGACGTCAAGCTGGAGGCTCTCACAAGCTACGTCACGAGCGGGCTGAAATCCGGCGAGCTTCGGCCAACAATTGCCAAAGCATTTCCGTTCGATCGGATAGCTGATGCTCACCGGTACATCGAGTCGGGCGAGCAATTCGGGAAAGTTGTCCTGACGGTCTAGGCGCCGGATCGAGATAGGAGAAACAGTTCATGAAATCACTTCCAAAGTTTTTGCTGGCACTTCTAATAAGCCAAACCTGTCTGGTGATCGACGCCATATCCGCGCAGCAGAAACGGGCTGCGGTTGTTCAATTCCTAAAGACGTTTGAGACCCGGGACTTGAGTGGGTTGAGCGTCGTAAATCCAGACAAATATATAGAGCACAACCTCGGTGTTGAGTCTGGATTCCCCGCTCTGAGAGAACGAGTCTCTCGTATCCCACCCGGATCGAAAGTCAACACGGTTCGAGCCCTCGTAGACGGGGACTTCGTCATTCTTCATTCCGAGTATCAAACACCGCAGCAGAAAACGGTTGTTTTCGACATCTTTCGGTTTGAAAGCGGGAAGATCGTCGAACATTGGGACAACATCGAGGACGAAGCAGCCACTCCGAACCCAAGCGGGCGCACGCAGCTTGATGGTCCCACTGACGTCCAGGACATCGATAAAACCGCTTCAAACAAAGCCTTACTGAAAGAGTACTTCGAGAAGGTGGTGATTGGCGGACATCGGGAGCTAGCCCCTAACTTCAGAGGTCAGTTTCACCAACACAATCCGCTCGGAGAGGATAATAAATCTGGGGCGCAGGCGGCTTCGGGGCCATTCGCGAAGCCTGGGTTTGTCTATCGAGTTGATCGAGTCCACATGATTTTGGGCGAAGGCAATTTTGTATTGGTCGTCAACGAAGGGCTCTTCGACAACAAACCAGCATCGTTCTACGATTTCTACAGAGTCGAAAATGACAAAATCGCGGAACACTGGGACGTCATTAGGCAATTCCTTCGAAAGAAAGGTGGAAAAACAGCAAGGGCAAATTCTAACGAGGAAAGTATTATGACTGGCGATACCCATAATACCGTATCCACATGCTCCGTATAGCGATACTTGATGACTACCAGAATGCGGCTCTCGAAATGGCGGACTCGTCCTCGCTCGCCGGTCACGCCATGACGACGGTCTTTAATGATCATCTCTGTGACGCCAACGAGATCGTGACGCGCCTTGCGCCGTTCGACGTAGTTTGCGTGATGCGAGAGCGAACTCCACTGTCTCGTGAAATCCTCGCGCGTTTGCCCAAGCTCAGAATGATTGCCTCAACCGGTCCGCGAAATCCATCTATCGATCTCGCGGCGGCGGCGGAACACAATATCGAGGTGATGCACACGCGATATGACCCCAGCTCGACAATCGAGTTGACTTGGGCTCTCATTCTCGCCAGCGCACGGAATCTCATCGTGGAGACGGCATCCGTCCGTTCAGGTGGTTGGCAACGAACGGTTGGAGACGGAATTCGAGGCAAGGTTCTAGGGGTTCTTGGCCTGGGCAATATCGGGCGCGAAGTTGCACGTATTGGACGCGCCTTCGGAATGGACGTTATCGCATGGAGCGAACATCTTGAACCGGAAAAGGCACAGGAGCATGGTGCGCGTTGGGTTTCGAAGCAGGAACTATTTCGACAGGCCGATATTCTGACGATTCATCTCGTACTGAGCGATCGAACGCGAGGTCTGGTGAGGAAGGACGAGCTCGGCCTCATGAAACCATCTGCGCGTCTTGTGAATACCTCGAGAGGACCAATCGTTGAAGAAGCGGCGTTGATCGACACGCTCCGCGAGCGGCGGATCGCCGGCGCGGCCATAGACGTTTTTGATGTTGAGCCGCTACCGCAGGATCACGCGTTGCGTCATCTGGACAACGTAATTGCGACTTCGCATATCGGATACGTTTCACGCCACCTTTACCGAGTCTTCTATCAGGACACGGTTACGAATATCGCCAACTGGCTGCAAGGGAAAGATCGCTTGTAAGCGGTCAGAGAACGCGTCATGAGCAATCTATTCCCGATGCTGGCTCCTTTGCGCCGGTTCTGGATTCGCTTCCACTCAATCGTGATTGACGAGTCGTCATCCGAGGACCGGCGGTGTCGCTGGCGCTAACTCCCGAGTTGTCCCCTGAATTTTCCCCACAGTTGATTTGTTTTTCGGATCCACATGCCGCATTTCTTCTAGGCTCAGCACCTGCACGCCTGCGTCCCAGGATCTGCCGCGAAGTTTTAGGTGATGTAACTATCGTCCATGGAACAACAACCTGCACCGAGTCCGCCGACTCTTGCCCATACTGACCTCGCGAGGCAAATCGCCCCTTTAAAGATCGCTCCGTGCCAGTACCCAGTATTGACCGCCGGCGGTGGGCCGCTGGCCGAACGAGACACTATTATGTGATCTCGCCTTTGTAGCGGCTGTAGCCAGGGTGGCTCGAACACAAGCGCGCACAAGCATCTGCCATCGAACAGACTCCGGTCATGTAGGTGCATGCGGCCATGGCACTTCGAAAAATGGAATTTCCCAAGACTTGCAACACCAGACCACGTTTCGATCTCGTGCGAGTTCACAAGGGTTGGGAAATTGCGACTGCGAGTAATTCTCACTTTAGAGTAAGCTCGTAGGGCAATACGCAGCGATCTTAGATGAGGACTTTAGCGAATTTCCCATGTTGCGTTGGCGAATCGCAATCTTGGTCAGCGCAGCTATAGCGATCAGCTATCTCG
>Ga0126371_10003788_pt1 | contig 13283 bp, 12 predicted proteins | sample PanSoiMetaPlot_4_FD_110145 | JGI IMG/M metagenome (GOLD analysis project Ga0126371, IMG submission 110145) | Tropical forest soil microbial communities from Panama - MetaG Plot_4 | ecosystem: Environmental > Terrestrial > Soil > Tropical forest > Bulk soil | place: Panama | collected 2016-02-17
CCAGGTACGTCGCGGCGCATTCCACGCTCATGATCCACCAGAGCATCGACGTCGCCGGCCTAGCCCGTGATGACGCCGAGCCGGGCAGCGGCATGGAGGCTCACCTGCGTGATGCGGTCGCCAAGATGGAGCGGGAACTTGGCCAGCAAGGCTGGCCAAGTGGCCTGATGGAGCTGCGGCCAGGCGCTCCTGGCGACATCGGCGTTCGCGTCCTTTTCGCCGTCGAGCCGCGAGGGACCGCGTTGCTGCTGTCGGCGATTGAAGGATCGGAAGCGGTCAAGGACCACTACGGGCAAGCCATCGTGCTGTCCGCTGACATTCTGCGCCGAGTGCGGGCGGGCCAGGAGCCGGAGGCATCGGCGCGGGGCTATCCGGACGCGCGCTCGTTCCTCGACGAGTTCCAGCCGGACGACTTAGGAGCTAGCGATGACTAGCTCAGGCTGGATTGGTAGAGCTGCCGCAGCGCGTCCCAGTGCCTGGCGCTGGCCTCGGCATCGTAGGTCGGGTTGTCGGGCACAGCGAATCCGTGCCGGGCTGGATAGAACTCCAGCGTGTGACGGACCGCGGCGTCGGTGAGCGCGCGTTCGAGCAGTTCGGCTTGCTGCCGTGGAACGAGGCCGCCGCCGCGATCTACTGGCCGAGGCCGGTCGCGGCGATCAGCGACATGCGGCCGCCGAGGCAGTCGCCGGTCGTGCCGATCGCCGACCCGGTCACTTCGGGCCTGGCGAGCAGGTAGTCGGCGTATGCACGGGCATCGCCGATGATCCGGTCGTTGGTCAGAACGCCCACCAGCGTCCCGAGCCGAGCCCGTTCTTGCGGGTCGGAGAACAAGGTCGCCACGTCGAACGGCGCCCACTGGCCCGCACGGTAATAGATGTCAGGGTTCAGCGGCCGGTCAGCAGCTCAAGTACCGGTGCGAACGCCGTGCCAAAGGCGGCGTTGACGCTGAAGTAGGTGATGCCGAGAGTTTCCCTTCGCCGCTCAAGTTCGTCGGCCATCTGCCTGGGGGAGCCGCGCAAAAGCTGCAGCGAGTCATGCGCGGCCAGCGTCGCGACGTCCGTCTGCAGCCACCGCGTCACCCACGGCGGTGCCTCGTCGCCGACAACGAAGATCGGCGTGGCGAACTCGATGTGGTCGCCTCGGTCGCCAGCCTGCCGTATCTCGCCGATCAGCCGTGCCACCTCGTCGCGGCTGGCCAGCGGGCCGGTAGCCAGCGTGACGATGTCGGCCTTGGCCGCCGCTAGCGCTCTAGCCCGCGGCCCGCCAGCAGCCATCAGCACCGGAGTATGCCGGTCGACGTCGAGCGCCCGCAGTTCGTCGATGGTCTGCTCGACCATCGCCAGGCGTTCGGCGGGACCAACTGGCGGACGGCCTGTCACCTGCGCCGACTGCTTGATGACGTCCGGCTGTCCGGTCCCTATGCCGAGCTCGAAGCGCCCGCCGGTCAGCATCGACAGGGTATGTGCCTCCCAGGCGGCTAGCCCTGGCGGCCGCAGCAGGCTGGCCAGGACGAACGTGCCGACTCGCAGCGAGGTCGTCGCTCCGGCGGCCATGGCGAGCGACGGGAAGGACGATGGCAGCCGCGGCCCGTCGGGCATAAGCAGCACCGAATATCCCAGTTCCTCCGCCTGCCTGGCCAGCCCAAGCCATTGGTCGCCGTCCTGCGGCACCCCTTGCAGCGCGAACCGAAAGTGCTTGCTGGTCATACCGCGAAGGCTAGCTGGTGGCACCCGCCGCGTGGCTAGCCGACAGCGAAGACGACCGTGACAGAGACGCTGAGCTGCTGCGTACCTGGTGAGATCGGAACCGACTTCGGAGCCGCGGCACCGGAAGCCGTCGCAAAGAACGGGTACGGCTGGGCCTGAGCCTGATCTGTGATGCTCACTACCGGCCCAAGCGGCTGGCCGATCGCGCTGGCGTACTGGGTGGCCTTGTGCTTGGCGTCCAACACCGCCGCGGCCCTGGCGCGCGCGAGCAGGCCACTGGTGTCGGTGAGGTCAAGCGAAATCCCGTCGACTGTCACGACGTTGCCTCCGGCCTGCACAGCGGCCTGGATCTGCGCGCCCGCCACGCTGATCTTCCGCAGCGTCGCCGTCAGGTACTCGCTGACCCCGTAGCCATCAGGAATCTGCGAATTGTTGTGGTAGTTCGGCTGGATCGACAGGCCAGAGGTCTGAATGTCCCTGGCGGCGACGCCGCGCGCCTTGAGCACCCCGGTCACCCGGGACACGGCCTGGTTGGCCTCCTGCAGCGCGGAGTCTACCGATGAGGCGTTGACCTGGACGCCCATCGACAGCGTCAGCTGATTGGGCGTGCCGTTGACAGTTCCTGTGCCGGTGACCGTGATACGGGCCGACCCGGCCGATGTCACCACCGCCCGGTCTTGGGTACCTGACAGGTTCTGCCCGGCCGACGAGGGTGCGGCGCTGCCCGCCGTGATCCCGAGCGCGAACGCGCCGATCAGAATGGCGGCGGCAATGCCGCCCAATGCCAGTGCCCGGTAGCGGGGCGTGAGCGTTATAGGCATGACAGCTCCCGGTGAGCGAGAAAGGACATGCCCATGTGACGCACCGCCGCACCGCCCGGTTCCACAGCCAGTCGGATCCGGATCGGCGGTTCGTGTCAGCATGTCGAATATGGAGAGCAGATGATCATCTGGATTAACGGGGCGTTCGGCGGCGGCAAGACGACCCTGGCCGAGGAACTGCACCGGCGGCTTCCTGACGCGCTGCCGTTCGACCCCGAATACGTCGGCTACATCCTCATCAAGTGGGCTCCGCCGGCCGACACCGGCGACTTCCAGGACATTCCGCTGTGGCGCAAGCTGGTCGCCGAGTTCGCTGTCGGGCTGGCCAGCGACTACGGAAGGCCGCTGATCGTGCCGATGACGCTGGTGAACCCGAGCTACCGGGACGAGATCTTCTCGGCTATATCGAAGGCCGGTCACCCGCTTCTGCACGTGTTCCTTGACGTTCCGGCGGCCGAGTTGCGCCGGCGCATCGAGTCCCAGGTGCTCGCCCCTGACAACCCAGCGGTTGATGCGGAGTCCAGGCGGTTCCGCCTGGGCAACCTCGACCGGTGCGTCGCCGCCCGCGATGACCTTCCCGCTGACACCCTCGTGCTGAGGGGTGATCGGTTCTCCCCGGCGGAACTGGCCCATCAGGTGCTTGAGGCGCTCAGCCCCGATCAGCTGGCGGGGAAGGTGGTAACCGACTGACCGCGGTAGTTGGCGACCAGGAGCTCGCCGCCGTCGGTCACGATCGCGTCCGGATCGTTGAACTCGTAGAAGGCCGCCGATCTGACCCGGATCAGGGCGCCGGTAGCGCTGTTGAGCTCGGTGACGGAGTTGCCGTTGGCGTTGACCACGAAGAGCTTTCCGGCGTGGACGGCGATCGCGCCAGGGCCGTTGAACTGGTCACCGGCAGCCGAGATCACGCGGACTAGGGAACCGGTTGCCGCGCTCAGCTCGGTCACCGAGTTGCCGCCGAAATTGGCAACGAACAAATCAGGGCCGTTGGAGGCGATCGCGTCAGGGAAGCTGAACTGATCGTCGCCCGCCGCGATCACCCGGACCAGCGCACCGCTGGCCGCGCTCAGTTCGGTGATCGAGTCGCCGTAATTGTTGACCACGAACAAGTCGGCTCCGTGCGCGATGATCGAGGACGGCTGGGCGAACTGATATCGCGACGCGGAGATCACCCGTATCAGCTTGCCGGTCGCCTCGTTGAACTCGGTGACCGAGTAACCGCTGTAGTTCGCCACGAACACGTGCCCGTCGTCGACGGCGATCGCATCAGGAAAGGAGAACTGATATCGCCCGGCGGAGATCACCCGCACCAGCCTGTCGGTCGATCCGTTGAACTCGGTGATCGTGTCGCTCTGCGAATTGACGACAAAGACGTCGGACCCGGCCGAGGTCAACGCGTCCGGGCCGCAGAACTGATACCTGATCGCGTTGACCTGACGGATGAACCGGCCGGTCCGCGCGTCGAACTCGGTGACCGCCGTGCACAGCTCGCCATCGGTGTTGCCAACGAATACGTGGCCGCGGTCGATCGTCATGGCGGTTGGCCCGCCGAAGCCGTACACCGAGCCGTACGTCACCCGTACGGCCTCGCCCGTTGAGGCGGAAATAGTGGTGATCGACGCGAGCAACGACGCTCCGGCGTAGTTGACGATGAAGACGTCGGGGCCGTCGCTGGCCATCTGGAACGGGTCGTCGAACTGGTAGCTGTTGCCAAAGTGGACCCGGACCAGCTTGCCGGTGGCCTCGTCGAACTCGGTCACCGATCCGTAGCCGAAGTGGGTGCCGAAGTTCGCGACGAACACATGGCCGCGGTCGACCGTCGCGCCGTCGGGAGCGTCGAAGCCATACCGCGATCCGCGTATCACGCGCACGAGCGCGCCGCTGCGGGCGTTCAGCTCGGTGACCCACCCGCTATCGAGCACGAAGACGTCCTCGCCCTGCGCCGTGGCGATCAGCGCGAGTTTGAGCCGGTAACGGGCGGCCGAGATGACCCGAACCAGCCGGCCGCTCGCGGCCGCGATTTCGGTGACCGCCCCGTTGTCTGGTACGACCACGGCGCCGCCGGCGACCACGATCGACTGCGGGCCGAAGAAGCGGTACCTCGCCGCGGTGATGACCCGCACGAGCCGGCCTGTGGCCGCGCTGAACTCGGTGACCGAGCCGTTGCCGTTGGCGCCTCCGGAGAAGTTAGCGACGAACAGGTTCTCGCCGTCGGCCGCGATCGCCATGGGCTGATCGAACTGGTCGGCCGCGGCCGAGATGACCCGCACAAGGCTTCCGTCCGAGGCGTTCAGCTCGGTGACGGAATTGCCGCCGTTATTGATGACGAACAGGTGGGAGCCGTCGACCGCGATGCCCTCGGGGGCGTTGAACTGGTAGGCCGCCGCGGAGATCACCCGGATCAAGGCCCCGGTGGCCCCGTTCAGCTCGATCACCGAGTTCGCCTGGGCATTGGCGACGAATAGGTGATTGCGCATTGTCGCAATGCCGCTTGGCCCATCGAAGCCCCAGCCGAGAACGTGCGTGCCGGTAAGCGCCGGGCTGGCCGGAGCCGCCAGCACAGGGAGGGCCACCGATCCGGCGCTTGACCCGGCGAGAAACGCCGCCAAGGCGCAGGCCAATCGGGCAGCTTTGGATCGAATCGCTGGTTGCCGCACTTTGCCCCCCACATAACCCCGGCCCGCGTCGGCACAGTGACCATAACACCGGGCCAAACTTCGCGGAAGACGCAGAAGGTTGGCCACTAGAGTCGGTGGCGCGGACATCATGGCGGCGATCGTTGGGGAGTTGGCGTGGATCTAGGGCTTGAGGGCAAGGTCGCTGTCGTCGCGGCCTCGAGCAAGGGGTTGGGCAAGGCATCGGCGCTCGCGCTCGCCCGCGAGGGCGCCAGGGTGACGATCTGCGCGAGGACGGCTGCTGACCTTGAGGCAACCGCGGCCGAGATCAGGCAGGAGACCGGCGCCGACGTGCTCGCCGTGCCCGCCGACCTCTCGCTGGCATCGGATATCGAGAACGTGGTCCTGGCCACGGCGGAGCGTTTCGGCGGGGTTGACATCCTGGTCGACAACTCAGGCGGCCCGGCCCGCGGCAGCTTCGCTGACCTGACCGACGACGACTGGCGGCAAGCGTTCGAGGTGGTCACGCTGAACTTCGTGCGTTTCGTCCGCGCCGTGCTGCCCTACATGCGGGCCAGGAGTTGGGGGCGGATCATCGGGATCCAGTCAAGCTCGGTGAAGCAGCCGGTGCACAACATCGACCTGTCGAACGGCACCAGGCCCGGCGTCGCCGGGCTGATGAAGGCGATCATGCCTGACCTGGCAAAAGACGGTGTCACGATCAACCTTGTGCTGCCCGGCATCTTCGCCACCTCGAGGATCAGCCCGAGCCTGGCGAACGGCACCGCAGAGGCTGACCAGGCGCTACTCGCGGAGATCGCCCGCGCCTCCGCGATCCCGATGGGCCGCCTCGGCGAGCCGATCGAACTCGGCAACCTTGTCGCCTTCCTGGCATCGGAGCGGGCTTCCTACATCACCGGGGCCGTGTACCAGGTCGACGGCGGCATCATCAGATCCAGCTTCTAGCCGACCTGGGGTGTGCGCATGACGGACGTATTTGAACGTCAGGTCGATGTCAGGTGGCGTGACACGGACGCCATCGGTCACGTCAATCACGTGGTGTTCCTCACCTACCTCGAGGAGGCCAGGGACGCGCTCTACGCGCAGGTGATCGGACGCGAGCCGATCTACGTGGTCGCGCGGCTCGAGATCGATTTCCGCGCCGAGGTCAGGCATGAGGACCGACGGGTGACGGTTCGCATTGAGGTTGAGCGGGTCGGCACGACGAGCCTTGTGACCAGGGAAACCATCACCGGCCCATCCGGCGAGGTGGTCGCCCAGGCGCGAGTGGTCACCGTGCGGTGGGATGCCGACCGCCGCGCGCCTGTGCCGTTCAGTGACGCCGAGCGAGCGCGCCTGGCGGCGGCAAGCTAGGAGATCGTCGCTGTCACGCGGTTGGATAGGGCAGGGACGGCACCGGGGACGGCCTTTGAGGTCTCCACCATGAATTGATACTTGTCGCCCACAGTCAGCAGCTTCAGGTCGATGCTGCGGGTGCCCCAGGAAAGGGCGGTGCCGCATTTGGCTGACGGCGTCGGGCAGGAAGCCGGCACCGTCGAATTGTTACCGCAGCTCATTTCGTCCGTGTCGCACCAGGTCACGGTGTAGAGCCACATGGCGGTCGGTGTCATCGTCCAGCTGAGCGAGATCTGGTCGTTCTCATTGCTGGTGATGGACAGCGCCGGGCTACTGGCAGGCGCTGTATTCGGCTGGCAGTTGTCGGCCACCCAGTTGTCGCTGGCGCTCTGCGGGTGGAAGGTCTCCTGGCCTGGCGGAACCGGCGGAGTGGTGCCGGCCGGCGGGGTCGGCGCGGTGACCGTGGTGACCGGGCCCGACGGGCCACCGATGGCAGGCAACTGGATGTCGAGGAACCTTGGCCGGTAGATCCTGGCGTTGTAGTAGTTCTCCGCCATGCACGACTCGTCCTGGCGCAGCGTGTCCGTGCTGTAGCTGACTAGCACATTACTGCCGTCGCTGAACTGCGGCACGATCCGGTACTCGTAGGTGAGGTAGCCGAACGGGCTGCTTGGCTGGAAGACCGTGTACGAGGGGCTGGCCGCTGAGAAGCCGGTCGGGCAGTTCGCGTAGTGCGCAACCGCATCCATCGGCGCGCTGCTCGTCGGGTCGTTGGACAGCAGCACGAACGTGCCGTTGACGTCCGTGACGCTGAAGCCCTCTGACGCCCCGGTCATCAGCGCCGTGGCCTGGGCGGAGCCGCTCGCCCACGCACCTGACCCGGGGCTGCAGCTCGGGCTGGCGTCGTAGTAGGTCCAGGCGCTGGTGTCGGCCAGGCTGCCGACCGGCGCACGAGCCAGGTACAAAGAGCCTGAGTTGTAGGGCTGCACGCCGTAGATGTAGACGTAGCCCCCGCTCACTAGCAGCGCGGCGCCCCAGATCACGGGGTCGCTGGTAGCGGAGTCCTTGACCTCGAACGCAGTACCCGCCGACGGCGTGAGGTGACCGTTCGACGCGTCATAAGTGAAGCTCTCGATGACGGTGCCGACGAGCTTGTAAGCGAATCCTTGCGGATGCAGATTACGGTCGGCCAGTTGCATGAACTTATAGACGACGCCGTTGTCCATGACCTGGTCGCCGTTGAGCAACTCGAACTGGCTCGCCGGGTACGCCGCGGGAGGGCTCACCCAGGAATAGTCGGCCTGGAAGTTGTAGCCGCTGCCACGAGGCTGCGCGAACGTCGGTCCAAGCGTGCTGCCGTTCTGCAGCACCGCGCTGTTATGCGCCAGGCCGGTGCTGAGAGGAGGCCTCGTGTAATCGGCGTTGATCGCGCCGAGATAGGTGTCGCCGAAGAACCACATTGTCTTGCCGTCGGGCAGCAGCAGGGACTGGGCGCCGTCGCCACCGCTCCACGCACCTGAATTGTCGCCGTAGTCGGTGAACAAGTTGTCCCAGGAAGTGTCGGCTGTCGCCGCCGAAGCCGCCAGCGGCGCCACGCGATGTGCCGCTGGCCGGCCCGCTGACTGCCTGGGCAGGTACCGACGCCATTCCTGCGATTGCCGCGATTAGGACAGCGATTACGCGAACCCGGCGCCACATATCTCCCGATTCAACCACAATCGCAATACAATCGGCGGCGCTTGGCCGATAAATGTCTGGTCGAGGCAGGTAAACCTACCGCGCAGCCTGACCGTCTGTTATGTGTGTTGTAGATATCTCCGCACCATTGCGGAGATCGGTAAGGGGGTGGTCCGTGAACGGATTCATCGTGCGCGGAGCTAGCGCGGCGGCCGGTATCACATTGCTCGCGGTGGGCGGAGCCTTGCCCGCCGCGGCGCAGTCGGCCGGCGGCCATACCGCCGGCGTCGCCAGGACGTGGCTGAACGGAGTCGCGGCATCGTCAGGGAGAGCCGCCTTCGCCGTGGGCTATGCCGGCAACGGACCGCTCGCGGTCAGATGGAACGGCAGTTCCTGGAGGCGGGTTCCCAGCCCGAGCCCCAGCCAGAACGCCATCTTCAACGGCGTAGCCGCCCTTTCGGCACGGCGGGCGCTGGCGGTCGGCTGCTTCTCCGTCGGCCACGACAGCTCGCAAGTCCTGATCGAGCGGTGGAACGGCAGCACCTGGCGACCTATGCCGGTACCGAACGTGCCAGGCGGCGGGGACCTCTGGGGCGTGACCGCGCTGTCAGCGCGCGACGCCTGGGCGGTCGGTGAGAGCGGTGACCCGAACAACGGTTCCACCAAGACGTTGATCTTGCACTGGAACGGCATCGCATGGAAGAGGGTGCCGAGCCCGGGCACCACTCGCGGCGTCAACGCGCAACTGTTCGGCGTCGCCGCTGTCTCCGCTCGCGACGCGTGGGCCGTCGGCGACTCCGGTCTCACGACCCAGAACCTTGTGCTGCACTGGAACGGCACGTCATGGAAGAGGGTGCCAACCCCGTCAGCCACGCGAGGCGCCGTGCTCAACGGCGTAGCGGCGACCGGCGGCGCCGTGTGGGCGGTAGGCACCCTGAGCGCGTCTACGTACCAGACGCTCATCCTGCGCTGGACGGGAAACCACTGGGTTCGCGCACCAAGTCCGAGCCCAACTGCGGACGGCGGCAGCCAGCTTTACGCCGTCGCGATCACCGGCAAGACCGCGTGGGCGGTCGGCTACGCCGGCGGCAGGACGCTCATCGAACGCTGGAACGGCACGGCCTGGGCGCGGGTGCCGAGCCCAAGCCCGTCGGGCCCGGACGATCTGAAAAGCGTGACAGCCGTCTCAGCGAGCCAGGCCTGGGCCGCCGGCGAGAGCAACGGCAAGACCCTGATCCTGGCCTGGAACGGGAGCGCCTGGCGACGGCAAGCCAGCTGACGCCGCCCAACTCGGTCGACCGACTCTCTTGGCGCGGGACCGAGCCGCGATAGGCTCGTGGTTCTCGCGCCAAGAGACGGGGGTAAATGGTGCTCGTGACAGAACGCCAGATCGACGTCGGTGATGTCAGGCTCGCGATCGCCGAGTCGGGCGCCGGGCAGCGGCCGCTGCTGCTCGTGCACGGGTTCACCGGGGCTAAGGAAGACTTTGCCCCGTGGCTTGACCCGCTGGCGGCGGCAGGGTGGCACGCCGTCGCGCCTGATCTGCGCGGCCACGGCGAGAGCTCGAAACCGGCGACGGAGGCGGCGTACTCGTTCGAGCTGATGGCCGACGACATGCTCGGGCTGACCGACGCGCTCGGCTGGGAGCGGTTCGTAGTGCTCGGGCATTCGATGGGCGGCATGGTCGTGCAGTTCCTGGCGCTGGCGGCGCCTTCGCGGCTGGCCGGCCTGATCTTGATGGACACCGCGCACGGTCCGCTCACGCATCTGGATCCCGACCTGATAGCCGCGGCTGTATCCATAGTCCGCGGTCAGGGAATGGACGCACTGGCCGCGGTCATGGCTGAGCGGCAGGGGCCGTTGCACACTCCAGCGCACCAGCGGCTGCTCGACCAGCGGCCTGGCTACGCGGAATTCGGCGAGCGCAAGCTGCTGGCGACTTCGCCAGCCCTGTACGCGGCCATGGCGCCCGAGTTCCTGAAGACACCGGACCGGCTGGAAAGCCTGCGCCGGCTGCCCGCCTCGCTGCCGGTGCTGATCATCGTCGGCGAGCAGGACCAGCCGTTCATCGAGCCGTCGCGGCAGATGGCGACCGCCGTAGCCGCAAGCACGCTCGCGGTCATTCCTGACGCCGGGCACAGCCCGCAGTTCGAGAACACCGACGCCTGGTGGCAGAGCCTGACCGGCTACCTGACCGCCCTCTCCGCTCCTGCCGCCTGACGACGCAGGCGGCGCCTGCCCATGATCGCGATGACCGCGACGAGTACGACGACGATGGCCGCCACGATCCACCACGGCGCCGACGACTTCGCCAGAACCTTCTGACGGACAGCAGCGGCTCGGCCGACCTTGTCGGTCAGTCCTGCGATGGGCACAGGCAGGGCGACGACCGGATTCGCCGGCGGGCGGCCTTCGAGCACAGCCCGCGGCAAAGTCCCTGCTGAGGTGTAAGGACTCGGATAGGTGGCCGGCCGACCTACCGAAATGACCTCGCTGACCGTTCTGGCGCGCTTGGCTGGAGCGGTCACGGTCAGGCGCAATGTGCGTGATCCTGCGGCGGCGTAGACATGACGCACCGTCTGCCCGGTGGCAGCCGTGCCGTCACCGAAGTGCCATGAATACCTGAGCTTGGCCGCCGCGATGCCCGGTGCGAACGCGGTGGCGCTCAAGGTGACCGGATGATGCGGCCTGATCTGCCCGATGCTGCCGATCGCCGCTATCGGGCGGCCATCAGCTCGCGCCTGCCCGAGCACATCCGGCTGGCTGAGCATCCAGGTGGTCAGCATGCCGGGCAGACCGAGCGCCATCGTCAGGGCCTGGCTCTGGCTGGCGCCGCTGTCGGCGAAGGCGTTCATCAGCTCAATCGTGTCCTGCGGGCGGTCAAACGGGTAGGACCCGGCTGGCGCCGAACGGTCGTAGTAGCTGAAATTGCCGAGGAACATGGCGTCTGGAATTCCGGCCATGGTGAACGGGATCTGGTCGCTTGCTCCAACCGTGTCGCTGGTCATAGGAACATGGTTGAGCTGGCCGTTGGTGAAGATCGGCTGCCATGTCTGCTGGCCGCCCCCGCCGCGGTAGGTCAGCTCCCGATAACCGAGCCGGCGGAACGCGGCGAAGGCCCCCGGCACCGCCCTGCGCAAGGTGGAGGCGAAGGCACTGTTCGCCGCTGCCTGGGCCGCCGGGCGATGAAGTGTCCGGTAGAGGTGGTTGGGCCCCGGCGGAGAGACATATATGTGCTCAGGCATCAGAGGGTTGGCAAGCCTGCCTAGATACCTGACCGGATAGCCGATGCCGTTCTGCTCCTCATTGAACATCGCCACGATGTCGGGGACGGTGCCGTTCGCTTCGTGATTGACGTAGTCGAACGAGCCGAGCACTCCCTGCTCCTCGGCATCGAAAATGACGAAGCGCAGCGTCCTGGCCGGATAAAGGCCGTGACTGCGCCAGAATCTGGCCATTGCCTCGGCGACTCCGAGCTCAATGGCGCAGCCGCTGGCGTCGTCGTTGGCCGACTGGGTGGAACTGGCTTCGCCGTCGTAATGGCAGCCGATAACGACCACCTTGGCCGGCTGCGTGACGCCGGGAACGGTGACCTCGACATTGACCGCTGGCGCCGTCGCCGGCCGGCCGAGCCAGCCATTGACCTTGAACGGATATCGCCGCGTCGTCGCGCCGAACGCGCCGAGGAGCCTGCGCATCTCCGACGTCCAGTACCTGGCGAAGCCGTCATGACCGGCCGCGCCGGCGACGTAACCGGCCTCACGGTGCTGGAAGTGCGTGGCCATGTAGTCGAGCTGGCGGTAGATGAACTGCGGGTCGACGGCGGGAACCGGCTGCGTCGCGGTCGCCCGCGATACGGCGGCCGCCGCACTCACTGAGCCCGAGCCTGCCAGCACCAGCCCGATGGCACCTGCCACGGCGGCGGCCCGCCGGGTGAAGCTGAACGCAAACAGGCGCATGGCACCGATGTTCCCCCGTTAGCGTGACTAACTGGATGCGTTTTGTATGCGGTTGCAGAACGATTTCTGATGATTGATGCCCAGGTTCTCCTGGCGGCGCAATCCGTTCAGCTATTCTGCCGGTGCGGAGGGTGGGTGGTGCGTATGCCGGAGCGTTCGTCCTACCGGGTCGTCATCATCGGTGCCGGGTTCGGCGGCATCGGCATGGCGCTGGCTCTGCGGCGGGCGGGCATCGATGACTTCCTGATCATCGACGGCGCCGACGAACTGGGCGGCACGTGGCGTGACAACACCTACCCTGGTGCGGCGTGCGATGTCCCGGCGAACCTCTACTCATTCTCTTTCTCGCCGGGCCGCCCTAGCCGCCGGTTCCCCGGCCAGCCGGAGACACTCAGCTACCTGCAGGAGCTGTCCGCCGAGCGCGGGATAGGCGACAACATCCGCTTCGGCTCACGGGTCGCGTCGGCGCGGTTCGACGAAGGCGCGGCCCGCTGGGACATCGCGCTCGATGATGGTGCGACGCTCCGGGCGGACGCGCTCGTCTGCGCTGTTGGCCAGCTCAACCGGCCGAGGCTGCCCGGCATCAGCGGCCGCGATGAGTTCGTGGGCCCCTCGTGGCACTCGGCCCGCTGGGATCACGATGTCGATCTGGCAGGCAAGCGGGTCGCGGTCATCGGTACAGGGGCCAGCGCGATTCAGTTCGTGCCGGAAGTCGCGAAGACGGCGGCTCACGTGGATGTGTACCAGCGCACGGCGCCGTACGTGCTGCCAAAGCCTGACCGGCCCTACCGCAACGCCGAACAGCTGATCTTCGACCGGTTCCCTGTGGTGCGGAAGGTTGACCGGCTGCGCACGTTCCTCTACGGCGAGCTGCTTACCAGCGGATTCGTGGTTTCGCCAAAGCTGCTCGCCGCGCCGATGCGGATGTGGCGTCGCCAGCTCGACGAGCAGATCACCGACCAGGAGCTGCGCGAGAAGTGCGTGCCCGGCTACGTGATGGGCTGCAAGCGGGTGCTGTTCTCCAACGACTGGTACCTCGCGCTTGCCCGAGCGAACGTCGACCTCGTCACCGAGCCGATCGAGCGCTTCGCTTCTGGCGGGGTGGTCGTGGCCGGCGGCAGGCTACGCGAAGCCGACGTCATCATCTAC
>Ga0126371_10003791_pt1 | contig 13276 bp, 12 predicted proteins | sample PanSoiMetaPlot_4_FD_110145 | JGI IMG/M metagenome (GOLD analysis project Ga0126371, IMG submission 110145) | Tropical forest soil microbial communities from Panama - MetaG Plot_4 | ecosystem: Environmental > Terrestrial > Soil > Tropical forest > Bulk soil | place: Panama | collected 2016-02-17
AAAAGCGAACCTTGAGAGGATCTTGGCGGTGCTGCCCGCGTTGAATTCGCCAACGGTTTCAGCCTTGAGCGATTCTTTGTGGGTCGCGGTCAATACCATCCTTGAGGAAAGCGTCGTCCGCGATGTCATTCCAAAGCTGAAAGCGGCAAACGCCACCGGCATTGTCGAATACCCGCTCAGCAAGGTGGTGTTGTAAATGAAGGTGCTGCGCACTACCGGGCGCGATGCGAAGCGGGCGGAAGCGCTAATCGCAAAGCTGGAAAATCGCCGCAATAGTATCGATGAGCGAGCCGTCCTGGTTGCGCGGCGCATCATTGATGCCGTGCGCCGCGGCGGCGATGCGGCCCTGCGTCGCCATGCCACCCGCTTGGACGGGATTTCGCAACAATCACGGTTACGAATATCCGAAGACGAGATGCAGCAGGCATGGCGCGAGGCTCCGTCTGCATTTCGCTTGGCAGTTCAAATAGCGGCAAAGAACATTCGCGGCTTCGCCCAGTGGCAAATGCCGAAAAGCTGGACCTTCGAGCAGGTCCCCGGCCTGACAGTTGGCCAGCAGGTCCAGCCTCTGGAATCTGTTGGGTGTTATGTTCCCGGCGGACGCTATCCGCTCCCGTCCACGATGCTGATGACCGTTACTCCTGCACAGGTCGCGGGAGTAAAGCGAGTTGTAGTAGTATCGCCAAAGCCGGCGCCGGAAACACTCGCTGTTGCAGGTTTTCTGGGCATCACGGAATTTTATCGAGTTGGCGGCGCACAGGCGGTAGCCGCTCTGGCGTATGGGACGGAAGGCATTGCTCGTGTCGACAAGATTGTCGGTCCCGGCAATGCTTATGTAACGGCAGCGAAAAAGCTCGTTTCGTTCGACTGCACCATCGACATGCTCGCGGGACCGACGGAAATCGTGGTCACAAGCGAGAAGGGCGACCCCGCTGGTATTGCATCCGACCTCGTCGCGCAGGCGGAACATGATCCGGTCGCGCTTGCCGTCTTCATTACCGCAAACAGCGCTTTGGCCAGTCGTGTAATTGCGGAAGCAAATCGCCGTGCAGCAACTAATCCGATTGCCAGAGAATCGATAAAGGACAACGGGATCATATTTGTAACTGAAACAGTTTCAGAAGCCCAGACTCTCACCAATCGTCTCGCTCCTGAGCATCTCACGGTCGATGAAGAGAGTGACCTTGCCTGGGTCACGAATGCAGGATCAGTCTTTGTTGGACACTACTCAGCCCAACCGCTGGGCGATTACATCTCCGGGCCGAACCATACATTGCCAACAGGCGGTTTGGCGCGGGTACGAGGCGGTTTAAGCGTGTTAGATTTCCTGAAACTCATTACTGTTCAGAAATATGATCGGAAAGCGGTCAAACAACTCGGCCCATCTGCGATTGCGCTCGCCGAGGCCGAAGGACTGCATGGCCATGTGGAAGCCATCCGTGTACGAGGCGCCAATGGCTGAATATCCGAGTCCGCGAAAAGCAGCGCTGCGCACAAAGGAGTATCACCCTCCCCTGGGATCGCGCGACGGCGTGCGCCTCGACTTCAATGAAAACACTTTCGCCTGCTCGCCAAAGGTGCTGGAAATGTTAGGACGCATCTCGCGCTCGGACCTCACAAAATATCCTGAGCGCGAGCCGGTGGAGCGGTTGGTAGCGTCGCAAACGGGCCTGGACCCCGCACAAGTCCTGCTAACCAATGGCGTCGATGAGGCGATCCATGTACTCTGCCAGACCTACCTCGATATCAGCAATGAGTTTCTGTTGCCGGTGCCAACCTATTCTATGTATGAGGTGTATGGCTCTTCGACAGACGCAAAGCTCGTTTGCGTACAGGCGACGGATGATTTTTCATTCCCACTGGATGCTCTGCTCAGTAGGATCACACCCGCGACAAAGCTCATCGCCATAGCAAACCCAAACAGCCCTACGGGACGCGCGGTGCCGCGTGAAGCAATTCTTAAAGTCCTAGAAAGCGCTCCTCACGCGATTGTGCTGGTCGACGAGGCGTACTTCCACTTCTACGGTCAAACAGTCCTTGATCTGATTGATCAGGCTCCGAATCTGGTCGTCGCCCGCACATTTTCAAAAGCATACGGACTGGCTGGCCTACGTCTCGGCATGCTGGCCGCGCATACAACGCAGATGCGCTGGATGCGGCGCATGATTTCGCCCTATAGCGTGAACGGTCTCGCCCTGGCCTGCCTGCCTCCAGCCATTGAAGACGAAGCGTATTTAAATTGGTATGTCGATGAGGTATTGCAGGGACGCAAGCTCTTCATAGATGCCCTTGAACGGATCGGTGTCGCTTATTGGCCGTCAGAAGCTAATTTTGTCCTGGTAAAAATCGGCGCCAAACACAAGGAATTTACAAGTGCCATGCACCGGCGCAACGTGTTGGTGCGCGACCGCTCCAGCGATCCCGGCTGCACCGGCTGCGTGCGCATCACCGTCGGGACATTGGAGCACACGGCAATAGGCGTTAAGGCGCTTGAAGAAACTCTGATGGAAATTGAATGGAGTCCGGATGAAAGCTAAGCGACAAAACCGCGCGACACGCAGGCGCACTGCGGAAATCAACCGTAAGACTGCGGAGACGCAGATCGCGCTGCGCCTCACGATTGAAGGATCAGGGCGCTACAAGGTCAGCACAGGTATTCGCTTCTTCGACCACATGCTGGAGCTGTTCACGCGTCACGGCGCGTTTGATCTTGAACTGACGTGCAAGGGCGATCTGGATGTCGATCAGCATCATACTGTCGAGGATGTGGGCATCGCACTGGGCGAAGCCTTCGACCGCGCTCTCGGCGATAAAAAAGGCATTATGCGAGCGGGATATTTTCTGATGACCATGGACGAGACGCTGGGCATCGCCGCCATTGATCTCAGCGGGCGAGTTTCTTCCGTTATCGAAACCAAAGTGAAAACACGTCTTATCGGCGATTTGCAATCAGAGCTTGTCGAGGATTTTTTTGAGGGCTTCGCTAGAGGCGCGCGCGCCAATGTTCATCTGAAAACGATGTATGGCCGCTCGAACCACCACAAAGTTGAATCGCTTTTCAAGGCGTTTGCGCGGGCGCTGCGCTTTGCCGTCATGCGCGACCGGCAACTCGGCGGCATACTTCCCAGCACGAAGGGCCTTCTGTGATCGCAGTCATCGATTACAAAGCCGGCAATCTCACTTCTGTGATGAAGGCGTTGCATGCAGTCGGAGCGAATGCAATAGCGACATCCGATCCGGCCACCGTTCTACAGGCCGATAAATTGGTGCTCCCCGGCGTAGGACACTTCTCTGCGACAAGCTTCCTTGACGAACACGGATTGAGAAGCACAATCACGGAGCGGGTCCAGAGAGGCGCTCCGTTTCTGGGCATCTGCGTGGGTTTGCAATGGCTTTTTGAAGGCAGCAGCGAATCCCCGGACACGTCGGGATTTAAAACATTTCCCGGCCGATGCGAGCGGTTCGCGGATTGGATGAAAGTTCCGCATGTAGGCTGGAACTCGCTGGAAGTCAGGGAGTCTCGCCTGCTGCAAGGCATTGCGAGCGGTGATTTCGTCTATTTCACGCATTCCTATTACGCTCCTGTCCTTAATGAAACAGTGGCGGTTACAGAATACGGTGTAGCGTTCACCGCCGCTGTCGAACGCGGCAACATTATGGGTGTGCAGTTTCACCCGGAAAAATCCGGCCAGGTAGGCCTGCGGATTCTCGACAATTTTGTGAGGCTGGCATGAGCCTGACAAAGCGCATCATTGCATGTCTTGATGTCAAGGCAGGCCGCGTAGTCAAGGGTGTACAGTTCGTGGACATCATCGACGCCGGCGACCCGGCTGAACTGGCCCGCCGCCATGCGGAAGCGGGCACGGATGAAATCGTCCTGCTCGATATTACGGCAACTCACGAAGGCCGCGGGACCCTGATCGATACAGTGAAACGCACTGCGGCCCAGCTTTTTGTTCCGTTTACCGTCGGTGGCGGGATCCGCACTGTCGATGATGCAGCGGCTGTCTTCGATGCCGGCGCCGACAAGGTCAGCATCAACTCCGCAGCCATTGCCAGGCCTGAACTCATCGACGAAATCGGCAGCAAGTTTGGAGCGCAGGCCGTTATCGTGGCCATCGATGCAAGGCGTGCAAAATCAGTAGGCAATCCGGTCGCCGATGCCGAAGTCTTCGTAAGCGGAGGCCGCAAACCCACAGGCCACAAGGTGCTCGATTGGGCAGAGGAAGCCGAATCGCGCGGAGCAGGAGAAATTCTGCTGACGTCAATGGACGCTGATGGAACGCGCGCAGGCTTCGACTGCGAACTGACCGCACGAGTGAGCGAGGCGGTTCGAATTCCGGTGATTGCTTCCGGCGGAGCAGGCACATCTGATCATTTTGCTGATGTGCTCCTACGGGGAAAAGCGGATGCCGCTTTGGCGGCAAGCATTTTCCACTTCGGCATCGCCAACGTCCGTCAACTTAAGGAAGAAATCGCCATACAAGGCGTTCCAGTGAGGTTGCCATGCTGATTCCTTCAATTGATCTGATGGGCGGCCGCATTGTCCAGCTTGTACAGGGCGAAAAGTTGAAGCTCGCCTTCGATGATTTTGAATACTGGATCGAGCGCTTCAGCGCATACCCTATGGTGCAGCTGATCGATCTCGATGCTGCCATGCGCCAGGGAAATAATGCAGGATTGATTGAGAAAATCGCCCGCCGTCTGCCCTGCCAGGTCGGTGGTGGCATAGCGAATATCAGGCGTGCTCGTCAAGTTCTTGATGCGGGAGCCAGGCGCGTCATTTTTGGCTCGGCGCTGTTCGGAAGCGACAACGGCGTTGGCATTGTGAACACCTCTCTCGCCGCGCAGATTCAGGCAGGCATTGGCACGGAGCAATTCGTAGCCAGCATCGATACCAAAAAAGGCCAGGTTGCCGTCAAAGGATGGAAAGAACAGGCTGGCCTCACTCCGCAGCAGGCAATCGCCACGCTCAATCCCTTCTGTACCGCTTTTCTCTACACGCATGTCGATACCGAGGGAACGATGAGGGGATTTCCGCTGGACGTAGCCCGGCAGTTGCGAAATCTCACAGACCGTCAGCTCATCGTTGCCGGCGGAATTCGCGAGCAGGCTGAAATTGACGCGCTGCACGAGATGCGGGTCGATGCTGTCGCGGGCATGGCCATCTATACGGGGGCGCTCGCTACCTGATTTTCTCTTTGCGACGAAACGATATGGCCACGGCGAGAAACACAAGGGCAATAAGCGCCTGAAACCATGCCAGCCGCCAGCCTTGATGCAGCGCAGTGATGATTGTGACCACGAACCAGAGTACTGCGATCAGGAACCAGATGGCGGAACGGCGCATAAGCCGAACATAACATTTTCAAACGCTCCTCTGAAAAACCCTCACACTACGGCGGCTTCGGATAAGCTAGAGAGTCTGGCGCTGCTCCTCCTCGCATCACGCCGGGCGGACTTCTTCGGAGAACGGTCAAGATGACTACGAAAAAAAGCGCGCTGCGGCTTGCAAGACGGCTTGATGAAGTCGGCTTTTCTGACATCGTGCAGATTCGCAATAAGGTCATCGAATTACGTGCAGCAGGCCAGATGGTGCACGCGTTCCATGGTGGCGAGCCGTTCTTTGAAACTCCCGAGCCCATCAAATACGCCATGGTGCGCGCGCTGGTTGAGAACAAGACCAAATACGCGCCATCCTCCGGGATCGCCCCTCTGCGCGAAGCATTGGTGGAAAAGCTGAAAAAGCGTAATCATCTCGATGTGACAGTGGACGAGGTGCTCATAACTGCGGGCGGTGCCCATGCGCTTTATGCGGCTTTCCAGGCAGTACTCGATCCGGGCGATGATATGCTGCTCTTTTCGCCCTACTGGACCCCGATCCGCGACATGGTGACAGGCGCCCAGGCACGTCCTTTGCTGGTTCCCACAGCGAGTGCAAGGCGCCATGGCCTGACTGCGGCACTGGAACAATTTTCCACGCCCCATACAAAAGCGATCTACTACAACACACCGCAGAATCCATCCGGGGCCGTCTTTTCGCGCGAGGAAGCGGAGGAGGTTGCAGCATTCGCGAAAAAGCACAACCTCATCGTAATAGCCGATGAGGCTTATGAAGACCTCGTCTATGAAGGCGATCATGTGTCCATTGCTTCATTGCCGGGCATGGCTGAGAGAACTATTTCCACCTACACATTTTCCAAAAGCTATGCCATGACCGGATGGCGAGTGGGCTATGTCATAGCGAAGGAGCCATTCATCACCGGACTTCGCAAGTTGGTTCTTTACTCCGTGAATGGAGTTTCTACGCCCTCGCAATGGGCGGCGCTGGAAGCACTGGCCACGCCGCAGAGTTTTATCGAGCAGCGGCGGAAAGAATACCGTGAAAAGCGCGACCTTCTCGTGAACGCTTTGAATGAGCTTGGTCTTGATTGCGAAATGCCACAGGGAGCGTTCTACGCGCTTCCTAAAATCGGGAGGGTACACAAGGACAGCCGGAAGGCAGCCGCAATGCTGCTGGAAAAGGCCCACGTCGCAACGATTCCCGGCGTGGTTTTCGGAGCGCAGGGAGAAGGACATGTGCGGTTCGGCTACTCCGTGCCTACGGCGGCGATCGAAGCAGGTATCGCAGCCCTGTCAAATTTTCTTAAATGATGGATTTGTTGAAATGCTTGCTCGGTTTCTTTGCACCCGGTTCGCGATATCGCTCGTCTAAAGCAACATGCACTCACGCACGTTTTTGACGAGATGGATCGTTTTTAGCCTTCTCGCCTGCGCTACTATGGCGCATTCGCAATCGATTGCATCTGGCAGCGACATTCCTGATGCGCCTGACGTTGCCTTGGCTCAACAGACATCAAGCCAGAGCGACAGCGCTCAGAAGCAACAACCCGCCAGCACGGATCCTACACTTGAGGGAAAACAAACAAAGCGCATTCTTTGGATTGTGCCGAATTTTCGTTCTGTTTCAGTCGATGAGAAGCTTCCGCCTCAATCGCTGAAAGACAAGTTCATCACAACAACGCTGGACAGTTTTGACTATTCAGCATTCATCTTCGCCGGCATACTGGCTGGCATCAGCCAGGCGCAGAATTCCTACCCCGAATTTCACCAGGGCGCCGCTGGATATGGCCGATATTACTGGCACACTCTGGCCGACCAGGCAGTTGAGAACTACAACGTAGAATTCATTTTTCCCACAGTGTTCAAGCAGGATTCACGTTATTACACGCTGGGCCGGGGCGGCATCATCAAGCGGACAGGATATTCTTTTTCTCGCGTATTGATTACACGGACCGACTCCGGCAACGAGACGTTCAACGCCTCGGAAATCATGGGCGCCGGTTCTGCGTCTGCTCTTTCGAGTCTCTACTATCCCAGCCGCGAACGGACGTGGACAAAGATCGGCCAGCACTGGCTCACGAATGTCGGCCTCGACGGAATGACGTTCATCTTTAAAGAATTCTGGCCGGACATCAACAGCGCCATCTTCCACCAGAAGCAATAAGATTGTTGCATGGTGAAAGTTGGAGTTCCGCACTGGGCTGAAGATTACATGCTGGCAAAACTGCCTGCTGACGCGGATGTCTGCGTTCTGCCGAAAACCCCATCCGCCCCGGTTGAAATCGACTTCTGGGCCGCGCCGCTCTTTCGCAAAGACGCTGAACCTGTGGCGCCGTACCTCCGCGGCGTGAAAGTAGTGCAGTCGCTTCAGGCGGGTGTCGACTGGCTGCGGTCTTTCGTGCCTCCCGGCGCTGTTTTGTGCGACGCTCAGGGCGCACACAATGTGGCTACCTCCGAGTGGACAGCTTCGGCGATTCTGGCCATGACGAAATTCTTGCCCTTTTATTTTGACCTGCACCGCAATGGGAAATGGGTTTCACGCGAAGCCGCCGAAGACAATTACAGGTCTATCTATAGAACAAACAAGCGCAGCTATCCGCCCGTATTGATTGAAGAGTTGGCAGGCAAGACGGTCATGATTGTCGGCTATGGCTCTATCGGCAGGTCGATTGAAGAGCGGCTTGTTCCGTTCGGAGTAAATGTCATTCGCGTTGCGCGCTCGGCAAAGCCCGGAGTGGAACCGGCCGGCAGGCTCAAAGAATTGCTCCCGACCGCAGACGTGATTGTGTTGATCGTGCCGCTCACGCCGGAGACGCGCCACCTCATCGATGCTGACGCCATCGCATGCATGAAGCAGGGCGCGCTGCTGGTAAACGCGGCGCGCGGCTCGGTCATCGATACAGACGCGCTGGTGAAAGCACTCACTGAAAACCGTATTCGAGCCGCTCTCGATGTTACCGACCCGGAACCTCTCCCCGCAGGCCATCCACTTTGGAACGCGCCCAACTTGCTGCTCACGCCTCATGTAGGTGGATCAAGCCCGCTCTACATGTCGCGCGCTTTTGACCTGGTAGCGGAGCAGGTGAAGCGCTTCGCCAGCGGTGAGCCGCTTAAGAATGTTGTCAAGGGAGATTACTGAGGATTTCGGCAAAGTGCAGCGCCCGCCGGTCAGTGTTTTGAGCAATCTGCTCGCGGCAACTGAAGCCGTCTGTGACCACCAGCGTGTCCGAAGCTGCGCTGCGAACCGCAGGCAGCAGCACGCGCTCGCCCAGGGTCTGCGACACCTCATACTTTTCCTTCTCAAACCCAAACGGCCCGGCCATGCCGCAGCAGCCCGAGTCCAGCACCTCCACCTTTGCGCCTGTTGCCGTGAGAATGGTCAATTCATCATTCATCTTAAGCAGGGACTTGTGATGGCAATGCCCGTGCAACACAATGCGTTTCCCCGCCAGTGATGGCGGCTTGTATTCAGCGGCTTTCTGCGCGAGAAATTGACTCAACAGCAGAGTCTGACCGCTAAGGCGCTTCGCCCGTTCATTCGTTGGAAAGAAATTCAGCAGCTCATCGCGAAAGACGCTTGCGCAGCTCGGTTCGAGAAATACAAATGTCGTCCCCGCATCGATCTGGGGTGCGAAATCTTGCAGAATCTTCTCGAGATATGCGCGTGCTTCCTTCAGAAAGCCAAAATCATAAAGCGGGCGGCCGCAGCAAACATGCTGCTTTGGCGTATAGGGAGCGTATCCCGCATCCGTGAGCACCTGTTGCGCTGCTTCCAGCACATGCGGATGGTAGTAGTTGTTCCATGTATCCGGCCACAGCAACACCGAAGCCTGCGCGGAATGATTTGATCGCATTCGGCTCTGATAGCTTCGTCCTGCAAATCGCGGAAGCTTTCGCTGCGGCGCGATTCCCAGCGTCTGCTTCACCAGCGCCGATAAGCCGGGGACCTGCAACGGCAGGTTAGCAAGGTGTGGAGTGACACCTGGGATCGCCGACGCGAGCCGCGCCCACCGATCCATAAAGCCAAAGGCATAATCGCGTAGATGATGACGATGTGACTCGTGATAGTGCGCGAGAAATTCCGCCTTGTAGGTGGCCACGTCCACGTTGACCGGGCACTCACGCTTGCAGGCCTTGCAGGAAAGGCACAAATCCAATGCCTCGCGCACCTGCTCATTGCCCCAGTCGCGATCGAGCACGTCGCGCTCCATCAACTCCCACAGCAAATGCGCGCGCCCTCGCGTCGAGTGCCGCTCTTCCTGCGTGGCCATATAGCTGGGGCACATCGTGCCTGGACTCTTCTTTCGGCAGGCGCCCACGCCAACGCAGCGCAGCGTAGCTTCGGCAAACGACCCTTTATCGTCGGGGAATTGAAAATACGTAACGTCTTTCGCCGATTCGTATCCCGCGCCCAGTCGCAGATTTTCGTGTGGCTCGTAGACATTCACCGGATCAATCAGCTTGCCGGGATTCATCCTGTTCAGCGGGTCCCACAGTGCCTTGAATTCCTGAAATGCCCGCATCAACTCCGGCCCGAACATCTTTGGCAGGAGCACGGCGCGGGCCTGTCCATCGCCGTGCTCGCCGGAAACCGATCCTCCATGAGCGACAACAATGTCCGTGGCCAGATCAAGGAAAGCCCTGAATTTGCGGATGCCTGGCTCGCTCTCAAGGTCGAAGTTAATGCGCATGTGCACGCAGCCCTCGCCGAAGTGTCCATACATGGGACTGCGGTAGTCGAACTCTTTCAGCAGCTTGAAAGTTTCGCGCAGGAAAGAGCCAAGCTTTTCCGGAGGAACGCCGGCATCTTCCCATCCTTCCCATCCATGCGGCTCGCCCGGAATAAAAACGGTCGAGCCCAAGGCTGATTCGCGCACATGCCACACTCTTGGCGCTTCAGCGGCGGTGTAGCTGCGAACGACAGCGGGAGTTTCCGATATGGCACTTAGGAACCGCTCTACCTGCGCGTCCGCATCTTCCGGCGACCATCCTCCAAACTCAACGAGCAGATGTCCGCGGCCTTCAGGCAGCAGAACCACATCGTCAACCGCAAGCTCCTTGCGCTTCATAAAATCGACCAGCATGCCGTCGAAGCCTTCGAGTCCAATCGGCTTGTACTCCAGCACGAGCGGCACATGGTCCGCCGCAATAAATGGATCAGCGAAGCCGAGGCCCACCAGCCGCCGATACGGCGGGCTTGGCTTCAAATGCAGAGTTGCGCCAAGCACCGTGGCACAGGTGCCCTCAGTCCCCACAAGAGCGCGCGCTACGTGGAAGCCGTTCTCCGGCAGCAGTTCGTCGAGGTTATATCCGGAAACACGGCGCGGGATGCGTGGGAAGCGCTGGCGCACGAGATCCGAATACTGGTCGCGGATGCGACGCAGTCCTGCATATATCTCGCCGCGACGTCCTCCGGCAGCAATGATCGCGCTCAGTTCTTCTTCCGTAGTCGCGCCGACAGTCATACGCGTTCCGTCGTAGAGCGCAATGTCGAGCGAGTGGATGTTGTCTACCGTTTTGCCGCCCATCAGCGCGTGCACGCCGCAGGAGTTATTGCCGATCATGCCGCCCAGCGTGCAGCGGCTATGCGTTGCCGGGTCCGGCGCGAACGTCAGGTGATGTTCTTCAGCCGCTTCGCGCACGCGGTCGAGAACAATTCCCGGCTGGACTTTCGCCAGCTTCTTTTCCGGATCAAGCCATTCGATCGAGCGCATGTACTTCGAGAAATCGAGTACAACGGCAACGTTGCAGCATTGCCCGGAAAGACTGGTGCCCCCGCCTCGTGCCAGAATCGGCGCGCCAAGTTCGCGGCAGGCAGCAATGGTTGCTACTACGTCAGCAGAGTCGCGCGGAATAACCAGTCCAATCGGCACCTGACGGTAATTCGAGGCGTCAGTGGCATATAACGCGCGTGATGCGGGATCGAAGCGCACTTCGCCTCGTATCGTGGCGCGCAGTTTCTTCTCCAGTTCCTGAGAGTCGGAAAAAGCCTCGTGCGGATGATGCGTGTTGTTCAGGACCGGAAAAGGCGAAATAGTAGTCACGGCAGTATCGTAGCAGTTCATGGAGATGCTCTATTACCATTCCGCGGTGTTCCATCGCGATTGCCCTCTGCTACACTCAAAGGTTTTCCTGCTTCCGAGGTTTCACGTGCCCGACACACTCGCTACAAGTGCGCTGCCACTGACGCAACTGAACGAAGACGAACTGCTGTTCCGCTCCACCGTGCGTGATTTCGCGCAACAAAGTATTGGCCCGCTCGTCCGCCAGATGGACGAGGAGCAGCACTTTTCCCCCGACCTCTTGCCGCAACTCTTCAGCCTGGGCCTGATGGGAATCGAGGTTCCCGTTGAATATGGCGGCAGCGGTGGCACGTTCTTTGAAGCCATTCTCGCCGTCGAGGAAATATCCGCGGTCGATGCCTCCGTTGGAGTGCTGGTCGATGTGCAGAATACGCTATGCGTCAACGCATTCCTTCGCTGGGGCACGGAATCCCAGAAGAAGACATGCCTCTCGCGACTAGCGGCAGACACAGTCGGCGCCTATGCGCTCTCGGAAGCTGCGTCCGGCTCTGACGCCTTCGCCTTGCAGGCGCGCGCCGAACTGCGCGGAGACTACTACGTTCTCAATGGCCAGAAGCTCTGGATCACAAACGCGAAGGAAGCCGGAGTCTTTATCATCTTTGCCACGCTTGACCCTGCCGCCGGATATAAAGGAATCACTGCCTTTATCGTCGAAAAAGATTTTCCCGGCTTTTCTGTCGGCAAGAAAGAAGACAAGCTTGGCATCCGCGCCTCATCTACTTGCGAATTGATTCTCGAAGACTGCCGGGTGCCCGTCGCCAATGTTCTAGGCGAGCCGGGCAAGGGCTACAAAATCGCCATCGAAACGCTGAACGAAGGCCGCATCGGCATCGGCGCGCAGATGCTCGGCCTCGCGCAAGGCGCATGGAATTGCGCCGCGAAATACGCTCAGGAACGCAAACAATTCGGCAAAGCCATTGCGGAATTCCAAGCGGTACAGTTCTCGCTCGCCGAAATGGCGACGGAAATCGAAGCCGCTCGCCTGCTCGTCTACAACGCGGCCCGTTTGAAAGATGCGAAACTCAGCTACATCCGCGAGGCCGCGATGGCAAAATATTTTGCCTCACAGGTTGCCGAGCGTGTCGCCAGCCAGGCTGTTGAAATCTACGGCGGCTACGGCTTCGTCAAGGACTATCCCGTCGAAAAATTCTACCGGGACGCCAAGATTGGAAAAATCTACGAGGGCACCTCGAACATGCAGCTTGCGACCATCGGCAAACTCGTGCTCAACACAAAATAGAGTAGTTTCGCTGCTTTGAAGGGGCACGGCTTCAGCCGTGCCATAAAGTGGTTGCATGAGGACGGCTTTAGCCGCCGAGGGAATTTTTTCAATAACGACAGCCCGGAGCAACTGTATCCCATCCTCTAAACTGATGTTTGGCTGACATCGAGACCATTTCACCCGAGGCCCCAGTAGAACTGCATCCGAGGCATCGCAGTCTACTGCCTTTTCTCGGTCTGGCATGCGGCGTCGGCGTCTCGAACATCTATTACAACCAACCGCTTCTGCTCGACATGGCCCGCAGTCTGCGCGTCGATCACAGCCAGATGGGCACTGTGGCTGTGGCCACACAGGTCGGCTATTCCATCGGTATCCTTGCCTTTGTGCCGCTCGGCGATGTCATCGAGCGCCGCGGCCTCATGGTGCGCCTCTTTGCCGGAGTCGCTCTCTCGGCCCTGCTCACCGCACTGGCGCCGAATCTCGCCACGCTACTCGCGGCCAGCATTGCCATCGGCTGCACCGCTGCGGTTACCCATGTTGTAGTGCCCATCGCGCCTGAACTCGCCGATGAAGAAGAACGTGGACGCGCCATTGGCACCGTGATGACCGGCCTGCTACTGGGCGTCCT
>Ga0126371_10003794_pt1 | contig 13273 bp, 9 predicted proteins | sample PanSoiMetaPlot_4_FD_110145 | JGI IMG/M metagenome (GOLD analysis project Ga0126371, IMG submission 110145) | Tropical forest soil microbial communities from Panama - MetaG Plot_4 | ecosystem: Environmental > Terrestrial > Soil > Tropical forest > Bulk soil | place: Panama | collected 2016-02-17
AACCCTGCCAATCCTCGATGCGGCGATAAATATCAAGAACCGATTCATAGCCCCACGCTGAGTCCCCCGTTTCTGATGCAAAGAAGTCCCAGTCGCTCTTGTGACCGCGAGCCCAGATCATCGCGTTGATGCTCGATCCCCCGCCCAAAACCTTTCCCATGCCCATGGGAATGGCGCGGCCGTTGAGGTGTGGGTTCGGCTCGGCGTTGAACTCCCAGTATCTCTCGCTTCCGATATTCGTGACCCATTGGCGCGCATCCGTGACACTTGGTACGTCATCGTCCCCACCTGCTTCCAGCAACAGGACACTCACGTCCGGATTTTCCGCAAGACGACTTGCAATTACGGACCCCGAAGAGCCTGATCCACAGATGACAAAGTCATACTGCGTTTTTAGATTGGACCTGAGCTTCCGCTGATTAGCATGAACGCGTTCTGCGAAGTTATCACCTGGTTGGTTTTCAGTCTTGAAATTCATTTCAGCACTCCTTCGGCAACTCAGTCAGTAAACCGGACGATGGAGAGCGACTTGTGTCTGCATCTCGGGCTTTGTGCACAATCCTGAGGGATTGTTTATGTGGAACCATCGCAGGCGTTGTTGAGGGGACACGAGCGTTTAGGTAGAGCTAGGGCGGAAGTCGGCACCACATTGTGTCATTGGTGGAAATAATCTGGTGATTCCGCGTATCAGTCCCAAAATTCGTGGCAGCTCGGTTCAGATCAAACACAGTTGCAGTGCAGTGGGGAACTGCGGGATTGGGCTAATCAAGGCGAATAAAGGACAACGGTGTAGGGACTTCCTTAAATCTCTGGGGATCTGTCACTTTGGAGAAATCTGAACTAACAGCTTCTCACACTGAGGCAATGTTCGACTGGTTTTCGATTGAGAATTGTGCTCAACGCGACGCACACCTCAAAAAGGTCCAATCTGCACGCCCAGTTGCTTGTTTTCAGCGCAGGGATTGGTACCGGTATTCCGTCGGGCTGGCTCCGCACATTCCGCGGAATACACGGGCGAAGTGCTGCTGGCTTTTGAAGCCGCAGGCGATAGCAACATCCAGCACGCGCATTTCGGCGGAACGCAACATCTCCTTGGCTCGCTGGACCCGATACCACACGAGACACTGGTGCGGCGTCTGGCCGGTCGTGTTGCGGAAGACTTGCGAGAAATGCGCAGTGCTGAGGCCAACTGTGCGCGCCATTTCCTCAAGACTCAAGTCCTCCTCCATTTTTTCCCGAACCAATTCTTTAATCTTTCGCAATCTCGCGGGGCTCAGCCCGCCGCGATACATCCGAACGCTGTAGTCGCGCACGGCATAACCGAGAACCAGAGCCCTGGCAAGTGCCTGCTCGATAGAGTCGAGAAAAAGACGTCCGCTGGGGAAACCCGCATTCCTTTCCACGTCCACTGCTGTGGCCAGCGCACGCAATCGTGGATCCACGAGTTCGTGTTCGAGGCGCAATTCTATTCTGCTCCCTGCGCCATCAGATGCGGCCATCAACGCTTCGTCAGAAATGGTCATAGTTATATGTGTCATGTCACACGTGCCGATCCAGTACTCCGATTGCGGCGGACACAATCCCATCAGGCCAGCATCGAATGTCAAACGCTGGATGGCAGAACGTTTTAATCCGATTTCCATTGAGCCTGCACACAACGTCATCCCCAAAACGTGCTCCTCGTTCCGCTTCAAGTATGGCTCGTCAACAGGTCCGCGAGTCTCGAATGCAACCTTCACCGTCGTGGCACTCCTTTCGAGAATTCGATGCTTTGTCGCTGAAAAAGAATTCCGGAGAATTCGATCCAAAATCGCAGCTTAAGTCACAAGACAGGCTCGCTGGGCTGTTTTGCTAGACACGTAAAGTCCAGGGTAAAGAGATGAGCAACGTAAGTTCCTCAGAAGCCGTAAAAGCCGTTGTACGCCGGAATACCGAAGAGGTTCAGGGAGAGGGAAGATTTGACGTCTTCGATCAACTCTTCGCCGATGATTTCATCGATCACACGCCGCAGCCGAACACTACTCCAGACAAGGCAGGCGTACGAAAACTTTACACATATATTCGTGCCGCGTTCCCCGATTTTCATGCGGAGATCCACTGGCAACTTGCCGACGGCGACCGAGTGACAACGTACAAGACCTACCACGGCACTCACGAAGGCCCTTTTCTTGGCGTCCCTCCAACTCACCGCAAAATCCATTTCGAGACGGTCGACGTCATGCGTGTCCAACATGGCAAGATCAGCGACCATTGGGGTGTCGGCAATCTCCTTTCGCTTATGCAGCAGATCGGAGGCTGGACTCAGCCAGCGGAAGGATTACGAGGGGCTGATGATTTCACCGTCCCAACATTCAAGACGAATTGCCGGCTATGAAGAAACTCCTCGCGCTTTCTTTATTGGTATCCACGACATGTCTGGCACAATCTCCGGGTGCCCAGATTCTGGTCTTAGAGAAAGATCAAGGTGAGAAGCGCGTCAGGCGCCCGCGCGAGAAGATGCCCAATCCGACATCCGAGTTTATTCTGAAGGTCACTCCTCAAAACAGCAGCTCGCGGTTCCTGTCGGAATTCCGGGAGCGGCTGGTAAGGTTCGGTCTGGAATTACATCCGGACAAGACGCGTCTGATCGAATTCGGGCGGTTCGCCGTCCGAAACCGAAAGCAACGTGGCGAGGGAAAACCCGAGACCTTCACGTTTCCGGGGTTCACACATTTTTGTGGCAATCTCACAAGCAGCGGAGCCTTTAACGTTTGGCGCACTACGGCGAAGATGCGGATGGTCGCGAAGCTCAATCTCATCAAGGCAGAGCTTAAACAACGGAAGCATCATCGCACGAGTGAAGTCGGTGCATGGCTTCGGAAGGTTGTGCAGGGCTACTACCAATACCATGCTGTGCCGGGTAACACCGGTCAGTTGCGCGTCTTCAGGCGTCGCGTGTGCCGATTGTGGCGGAACGTTTTAGTGCGTCGCAGTCAACGCGCGCAGGTGGGATGGGATCGTCTCAACCCACTGCTCTGCCGGTGGATTCCGTACCCTCGCGTACTGCATCCTTATCCTGACAAGCGCTTCGACGCTATTCATCCTCGGTAAGAGCCGTATGCGTAAACGCGCACGTACGGATCTGTGCGGGGGGCGGCCAGCAATGGTCGTCCCTACCGCGACACTAATCCCAGATCGGGAACACGCGGAGCTTTTAGTGCCAGTAAGTCGGCTTGTGGACCTGATTGTGGCGTGGCAATCTCAAAATCTTCGACAATTACCCCGTATGACGAGCTATTCGGAACCGATGTCAATCGAAACACATGGCTAGAGACAGTGTCCTGGGAGTTACGACGATGCACCCCTGCTCAGTCGGTTCAGCAGCATATGAAGTCGTTGGCTCGAGCGAATGCGATCGAACAGCGGTTCTACCCTGAGCTCGATCAGATCAGGATCGCGCGCTTCGCACGCCTTCTCAAGCCAAACCAAGGTCTCATTTTCATCGCAGAGACAAATGCAAATCTTACTCATCAGATACGGGGAAACGTAGCTTTGCAAAGATTGGCGTTTGAGTTCGTCGAGCAATGCTTGCGCCTGCACTCGTGAACCGGCCGCGGCATATGCTTGCGCCAATCCCGCTCGCGTCTCTGTGCTTAGGCCCGATAGCGCCATTGCCTTCTGCATTGACGCAATCGCGGAGTCGTACTGCTTTGTCTGGATATACACCTGCCCCAATCGAAAATGCGGCAGAAAGTGATTAGCGTCGATCTCCAATCCCTTGTGGATCTGTTCAATGGCCTGGTCAAATCTGCGCGCGAAATAAAGTGCGGTCACGACTGAAGTGTTAATGACCGGGGCCTTCCTGTCCATGAACCGGCGCTGGACTATTTCCGGAATACTTCTGGACAGGTATTGGGGGCTCGCGCCGCCAAGGGTCGAACCCCCACGAAACGCTGGTTGATTCCCGTCGCGCTCCAACAAAAGGCTTCGGCACCCACCACCTCTCTGGAAACGCGCACGTCTACGTCAATGGCCTTGGTCGTGCGGTACCGTCACCGTCACCTTCGCGCTCGATGAGAGAGGCAGTTTGTCTTTACAGGAAATCTCAACGGTGTACAAACGGCCGTCGCCGCCTCCGTTGCGTGAAGCGCGTAGTTCAACGTTGTGGGCATCTACCACCATGGAGGAATCGGCCGTATCGTCGATACCACCACCCGAATCTGCCGCGGTCACGCTGAGAGAGCAGGCGGGAGCCGAATCGCAGTCATCGCTGACAGAGTAGCCGACCGTCACTGGGACGAACTTGTTATTGGGTGGCCAGATAACGCTGGGGCTGGCAGAGGCACCGCTGATCATCGGTCCGTGGCAGGTCGTCAAGCTGCCGAAAAGTCCGTCCGCCTGCGCGTTAATGCCCGCACTGAAGTACACCACGCTGGGATCACCGCCGCTTTTGCCGTTGCCGACGATCAAACTCCAGAGGCCATCAATCGAGAGCGGTTTGCTGTCGGTGCCCTGAAGCAGTCCGAGAAATTTGCCATTGTCCGGGCCCGGCGCAAGACTGAAGGCACTAATGTGGCCCGGCCCGGCGGCAGCAATCCCCGTATTAAAGTTGCCGACCAGCAGAGCGCCGCCGAACTTGCCAAAATCTGTAGGCGCGACCGCCATGCCCCACGGATCGAGAAGCGTTCCGCCGGCCGCAAATCGCTTAATGAAATGACCATCGGTGTCGAACACGTTGATGGCACCGGGACCGACGGCCGTGGGGTTCATCGGAGTGTAGCTTACGTAGAGGTCGCCGTTGATATTGGCGATGTTGAACGGAACCAGGCCTGCCGGAAGATTCGGATCGGTGAAGGTACCGGGGAGAGTCGCTTTCGCGAAAGTGTTATCCCAGACGTCGATCCGGTTGCCGGCGGCATTTGCTGCATAGAGAAATTGCACGCTGGAACGCAAACCAAGCGCAAGGCCCGTGTATGCCGCAGGCATCGTGCCAGTCGCGCCCAGTTGAGCTTGATGTGAAGGCACAGGGGGCGGAACACCTGGACTCCAGCCATAGATGTTCCCGTTCAGGCCAGCAAAGAGAAAGGGCGCCGAGCCGCTGGAACTCCCCGAAGTAACAACGAAATCGGTTGCGACTCCATTGAACATCTGTCCCGAAGGAAAAGGGACACTCACGACCAGTGAATTCTTCGTGACCTTGCCGGTGCTATCGATTGAGTAAAGAGTTGCTACTGACGTGTCCGCATTTGAGACCCAAAATGGGCTGCCACCGCTGTGGGACACACCCCAGGGATTCTTCAGTTGCATGTCCTGAACTTGAGCCATTCCAGCAACGTCCGAAACCAGGTTGGTTTGCCTATAGAACTGCGCGCAGGCAGGGAGCGTTGTGAGGAGAGCCATGCCTGCCCAGAGGGCACACGAAAGCCGATTAGACATAGAGCGATTCCTCCTAATTCTTGCGCCAAGATCTCCATTTTTGTCCTGGTGGCGACGTAGTTTACTTCTAATCGCCTCCGTTGGGACCTTGCCTTTTCCGCTTTTTACCAAACCTCATGGGACCATTTGGCACCGTTACTGCCAAGCGAACAACGTCTGGTCTGCTTCATTTGCCAAATCGGCAACAACTCAAAAAACTCTTTCGGCTACCCTATGAAAAGAATTTACGCATCGAGCTTCACGTCTCCTTCTGCGTGGCCGACACATGTCAGAACGAACCCTCGGGCCCTCGATTCTGAATCAAGTCCTTGCTCCGCTCGGCCTGTCGGATCACCAGAGATTCGCACGTCAGACGTCTCTGTTGGGCCCGTTTGAAAATCTAAGGGCTCCAAAATCATGGCGGGGCAATCAGATCAGCTTTTTCGTGCTCGGCAACAGTAGTGGTGGAAGCGGTTTACGGTTGATATCAAAGTCATTAACCAAGTCACTCATGGTGTCCTTCAATGAGAAAGGTAGGAGTCAGGACACCTTGAAGAAAGGCATCCATCTGCGCGATCCACTGCCTTGCTCCCATTTGGCCCACGGAACACCGAGTGGCTATCGCTTCTGAAGTGATAGGTGAACGATCCAGTGGCATACGACTTAAGCGGAAATCCGGTAATACGCTCGAAGGCGGCACCCTCGCTGGGGAGGGACAGCGTCTCGAGAGTTTGACCTCCGTAGCCGCTTGCAATAAGAAAATTCATGCCGACGTCGATACCCTTGCGATCAAACTGCCGGATCAGTGCACTGCGAAATTCCCGGACTGGAACGGACACGAAGCTGTCTCCGAGCGGTTTTCTACCGACGTGCTCGTACTCCGCGCGAGCAAGCAGATGGAACGGGAGCCGGTCGAGGGTCCCGAGAACATCCCAGATCAAACGCGGCGCCTCGGGAGTGGGCTCACCCGTAAGGCGATCAAGCGCATCCGCACGAGCGAATTGTCCTTGCAAAAAGCCATGACTGAAACTGCGTCGGGCCGTGAAGGTCACTGATTTCAGGATTCCTGGGCCAACATCCTCCTGCAGACCCGTGTCGTTCGAGATGCGCGCAAGTTGCTGTGCCGTGGTTACGTGCTCCAGGGTGACTCGGAATTCTGTCCTGGCAAGAGTCTTACTCGCCACGAGCTGATATGAACGCGCTTTGCTTACTATCGTGCCATCGTGAATCGCAGTGGTTCCGATGCGCGGATCGTTGACATGAAAAGACTGCCCGTAACTCAACGATATGGTTGGAAAGTACGATGCTGAGTGAGGAGGCAACAACGTGATCGTTCCCTTCGGGGAATTAATACTGGCATGCCGCAAAAAGGAGAGGTCGGGACGATCAACGTCCTGATTGTCGAAGGTGACCTCATCACGGCGATAGCCGACGTTGTAGTGAAGGAGTCGCAGGATCGTGCCGTCGGCTGAAAGAAACGGGCTGTAGAAATTCAACGTCAAATTGTTGTTGGTAACCGGTTCGATAACATTGTTGTTGGTTATGTGATCGAGGGCGAGACCGCGGGGCGCATCGCGACGGAGGTTCACGCCTAGAAGCAGCGAAAAGGATTTGTTGAATTTATCAGCGTAGAGTGCATCTTCGGAATTTACGTTGCGGTGCTCGCTTTGCCGAATGAGTCCATCCCCAAAGTTCGGGCGAACATCCAGCGTGTAGTAACGATAAAAGCCAGAGAGCTGAAACTGGCGGTGGTCGTTGACATGCCAAACGTCGTTGAAAATAGCCGCTCCGTTTGATGTCTCCTCGCGTTGACGCGCATCGATTGTGTCGTTTGCGACAGGAACGTCGATAGGAATCAGCCCTGGCTGATAGGCGAAGCCGTAGTACCCGATCCCATAAAGCGTTAGCTCGTGCTTGCCAAGGTCAAACACCTTCGAGACGTTTCCCTTGTACTGCTTGCGATGCTCGAGCCGTTTCAGGAATCCATTTCCGTATGAGACTTCCATTCCCACCCAAAACTTGTTTGACGGGTTCGCTGGACTCCAACCTGCAACCAAGTTCAAATCTCGATAGTCGCCGGTGAGGCGGATCATCGGATCAAGGCGGTCGCGTAATCCGAGAGTGACGGATGAGTTCACTGAGTTATTTCCCTCGCGCACATTGAAGGCACCCCCATCGGTTTGTGCGCTTTGAACCGCCACGGGAATGATCACGTTTGGGTCCGCATAGCCATTCCCGTGAGCATTGGCGGGCAGGTTATTGGGAAAAAGAAAGCTCCCGATCTGGAAGAACATCGCGATGGGCTCGCCGTGATCACCAGCCACGCCAGGAACAAAGTATTGAGGTGGTTTTACTCCGCCCGCAGGAGACTCCACTGGCAAGCCTGGAATCGAAATGGGCATCCCAGGCCTTCCGGGATTCGCGTCCAGGGTCTCATCTCGGACCATGATCCGCTGTGCGGGGTCCGGCGCGAAGAGGCCCGCGTCGGAGATGTCGGCCGATACATTAACCGATTGGATTTCTGCAGCAATGCCGAAGAACTGAATGTCCTCACTGCGGGTGGAATCGCCCAAAGTGATTGTTCGCGTGATTGGTGCAAAGCCAGGATACTCGGCGGTGAGCTGATATTCTCCCGCCTCGACATTTTGAAACAAGAAGCGACCTAGGCCGTCCGTCTGTATTTCATTTCGGGAGAAATCGGCTCGACGCACAAGGCGTACCGTCGCGCCGGGAACCACGCCACCCTGGGGATCGGTAAGGCTTCCCGACAAACTGGTGGCTGCCGACGCAACCGGGCCATAAAAGCCGAAGCTCAACGCGAGCAGGACAGAACAAAGAAATTCGTGAACCGTTCTGTTGCTTCGCCTTTTCATTTTCTCCACTCTCTCTGATTTTGACCAAATTGGATTGCGCTCAATTAGTCTTCTGCGCTATTGCGTTGATCTGATCTCCCGCGCATGCGCGAGGATCTTTGGGTCGCGGACGCCAACCGCTAGAACCTCATCAATCTGCTTACAGGCTTCTTCGTCCCGTCCATTTGCGCGAAGGGCCCACGCGTAAGAATCGAGGGTATAGACATCGTGCCGTCGCGCTAACTCCCATTTCGCGACTTCCAAGGCCTTGACCGGTTCGTGAGCATAATCGGAGTAATAGAAGATCAGCTCTCGATTTGAGTTGTCGGCGCGAGTCGTCTCGGCGAGAGATTTTTGTTCAAACTCTGCAAACGCTTTCCTGGCTTCATCTTCCCGCCCGGCAAGCTTCAGCGCTTCCGCAAGATCGAATAGATTCTCTGCGTGTGGCGCCGCGTTGTAGCGCTGCTCGAGCAACTGAACAGCGTCGGTGTACCGTTTTTGCTCGATTCTTGCTTTAGCCAGATTGCCCAACGCATAGTGATATCCAGGAAAACGATTAAGGGCTTGTTGAAGATGCTTCTCAGCTTCAGACGTCTTTCCCAGAATGAGTTCCAGATGGCCAATTTGCGAGAGGATCCAGGCCGCGTCCTCAACCTCGCTGGGCGTGGTCGATTGCAACGCCATGTTCATCAAGTCGAGGGCACCATCGATGTCGCCGAATAGTTCTCTCAGATACGCGGCGCGCGTGAGTCCCGGTAAGGTCCCTGGGCGCAGATCGAGCATCCACTGCGCCGCGGTTTCGGCGTCTTTGTAATTTCCCAGTTCCACATTGGCATCGGTGAGAAAGCCGTAGATCATGATGTCGTCCGGCATTCTCTTATTAAGCTTCTTTGCCTCTTCGAGAGCGGCCGCGAATTCGTGCTTTCCCAAAAGTAGCCATACATGGGTGCGGGTACCATCGAAGTTGTCGGGAGAGATGGAGAAGGACCTCTGGAGCGCGGCCTCTGCCTGGGCGTAGTAGTTCACGTCCGAGGTCTCTCGCGCCCGCCGCGAGAGCGCAAATGCCAGCGCGTTGTAGGCCTCGAAGTCCTTCGGGTTCTTCTCGATGAGGCGCTTGGCTTGGGCGATACTTCGTTCGGCAGGAGAGAGCTTCGTCTCTGTCGGAATCGCGGTTGTTTTCGCGAACGCCGCTACTGCGGATAGAAGAACCAACAGGAAAGTGGGCAGATTTTTCATGATCTCCTTGATTCCACGAAATTCGTGGCCGCTAGTTGACTCCAGCGGCCACGAAGCAGTGGGTTACTTCACAGGGCAGATTCCACCGGGCTGACCGGTGCAACCAAGTTGTCCCGGACCAGTGTGGTGACTGTCGCGACCACTAAGAGCGGGAAGTACATACGGGAACGTCGCTCCAAAACCTCCCTCCTTCGTGTTCACGCCATCGCCCACGGGAGCGCCGAACTTGACCGGATCGACGAGGATGCCGGCCACGGCGCGTGACGCAATGTCCACGACATCGTCGATCGGGCGTCGCCCTTGCGGGAAGCCGGCGAGGTCTCCCGCCAGGAATCCGAGACGCTTCTGACTGCCAACCGGTGTTGGCGGAATGCCGGTATTGAGCCGAAGCAAATCAGCGATCGGACCCGCGTCATCCGGATCACAGCCTGGACAGATCGGCGCCGTGTATTGGACCAGCGGGAGCAAATCTGTACGCGGCGCTGGAGGCACGGGAATTCCTAAAATGGAAGAATAGAGCTTTGCCAACAACGGATCGAGGAAGAAGCCGGCGAACTGAGCATCGTTCTTGGGATCGTCAACGCTGAAACGGTCTTTGAATCCAGTTCCGATAATCAGCTCGTTGATAAGCGAATTACCTTCCCGATTGACTTGCCGCCAAGAGCCTTCGGTCTTGATCGCGTCGCCGGCACCATCGATTTGAGCCGCCTCACGGCGAATCGTGATGCGCTGGCGCGAGGTTGCGCCGTATGTGCCAATCACAGCATTCTTGTCAGTAGCTGGATGAAGTTTTCCGTCAGAGGTGAGCATAGTGATCGGAACTTCCAGCACGATGGAGTTCACATTGAAGCCAGAGACTGCGTCAGGCGCGTAGTTGTGAGTGTCATCAGCATCAACAGCAGGCGAGAGAATTCCCCCCACCCCCATCCGAAAGTGGAGTGAATCAAATGCTGCTCCGAGATCGATATAAAACGGATCGCTGACTGTTCCGGCAAATACTCGAACCCCGTTGCCCAGGTCATACACACCCTGGTTGAACAGGTCCTGATACTTGGGCATAGTCAGCGGCCCGGCATTAGAGGGAACTGCGAACAGCGTGCGGCCGTTGGCCAGATCGGTAGCGACGCCGTTCTGGACCATGGTCACCGTGTATGTTTGACGTAAGCTCAACCCTTCTGAGCCTGGACCATCCAGCGATGTAATTTGGGGAAATCCTCCTATGCCCCCGACGAATCCCGTAAACACTCCGGGCTGACGGACTTGAGTGTTAAAACGGAACTGGAAAACGATGTCCTGTTCTCCATCACGATTGTTGTCAACGTTCATTTCGTATCGAACGTTAGGATCAAAGGGAAAGTAATTTGGGCCATTGGAAGGTTCAAGGAAACCATCGACGTTGAGAATCATCGTCACGCGGTCAGGATGGTCGTAGCTGACGAAGGCGTACCAATCAGTCACGTCTGCCGCGTGGTCGAGAGCGGAGATCGGCGCCTCGCGGTGACTCGATGCGAGCAGACTAGCTGGAGACAGCAAGAATAGCGCCATGGCGAGCGTAGCCATTGCTTTAAGTCGTTTCATAAAGCTCCCTGTCTTGGATTTAGTTAGACGATCGCGAAATGCGAACCGCTGCAGCGCGTCGCTCACGCTTGAGCGATTACGATTTGTTTTCCGTCATGATCGCAAGTACGCGAACAACTCGGGCGAAGGATGTGTAGTGGGATATTCTTCCCGGGATCGGTAGGAACGTTCAACTATTCTGACGCGCATCCTGCCGCGGGGTACGGCGCCAGAAATCTTCTGGCTCGCTAAGGGGCTTCTCAGCCGGTCTTCGCCTGGGATGAGCTGCGGCATCTGAGTCCGGGCGCAGGCTCCAGGGCGGTCCGTCCCAAATAGGTACTTCAAGAGCGAGAGCGACAAATCTGCTTGTTTTGTCAGGCGAGACTCAGTGAACCTGATTCGCTTTGGCGAAAGCCCATCTAAAAGGCGTAAGTAGCACCGCGACTACAAAGGAAAACGGCTCCAAACTCGACATCGTTTGGAGTCGCATATTTACTACTGAAATTGGTGAGCGCGGAAGAATCGAACCTTCTACTGATTTTCAATCAGCAACCCACAGATCAACGGTTTCCCAAACATGTTCGTGGTCATGACTAGGCAGAATTAGGCAAGGTTGTTACCTAGTGTGTTACCCAATCCCGATCCTAGGTCAGATCAATGTGATCCAGTGCAAGCCTCAAATCTATGTCCCGTTCTGGGAGTACTTCCGGATAGCCGACGACTCGGCGACCGGATGGTCGATCTAGAGTTTCGAGGAACATCGATTTATCAACAATTGACGAAAAGGAATTACAGAACCGAGGGCGACGCAGCTGAACTCACCGAAGACGAAGCCGCCCGTGGGGCCGTCTCCTTGACGAGAAAGGAGAGAGCATGTATTCTCTCCTTTTTCAGATAGGAGAGAGATTTGAAGCCGGTTGAACTCCCGCAGGGCACACTCGAGATACTCATCCTGAAGGCGGTCTCGCTCGGCCCGCTGCATGGCTACGGCATCCTGCTGCGCATCCAGCAAATCTCCGGCGAGCGCCTGGAAATCCTGCAGGGTTCCTTCTACACCGCCGTGTATCGTCTTGAGCGCCGAGGCTGGATTAAAGGCGCATGGGGTGAGTCGGAGAACAGCCGCCGCGCCCGCTTTTACTCGCTCACCACTGCCGGTGCGCGTCAGCTCAAGAGCGAGACTGCCAAATGGACCGACATGGCCGCTGTTGTCGCCGGCATTCTCAACAGGAAGGCGGACGAGGTATGAGTCTCCTCGCCGCAATTCGCAGGCTCTGGCGCTCGCTCGCGCCGCGCGCCCGTAGCGACATCGAAGAAGAGTTTCTTTCTACGCTCGACGCCTACCGGGAAGACTTAGTCCGGCAGGGCTTCCCCGAAGAAGAGGCGCGCCGCAAAGCCCGCATCGACCTCGGCCGGGGTGCTTCCCAAAATGAAATCTACCGCGCCGCCATCGGCCTGCGTCGCTTCGATGAGTTAGGCGGAGACATCCGCTACGGTCTTCGCGCGCTTCGTAAAAACCCTCTTTTTTCTGCGGTAGCGGTGTTGACGTTGGCGCTTGGTATCGGCGCGAACACGGCAATGTTCAGTTTGCTAGATCAGGTCGTCTTGCGGCTGTTGCCCGTCAGTCATCCGGAGCAGCTCGTGATCGTCCGAGAGACCGGGAACCATTTCGGGAACACGTATGGCCCAAACACTATTTCCTGGCCGATGTTCGAAGATTTGCGCGACAACAATCGTGTCTTCTCCGGGATGTTCTGCCGGTTCCCAGCCACCGTAAACATCGGCTACAGTGATCGAGCGGCACAAATTCCCGCGGAACTGGTCTCCGGCTCATATTTCCCGATCCTGGGCGTGAGTGCGACATTGGGCCGCACCATCGCTCCGGACGACGACGCGGTTCCCGACAGCCAGCCGGTTGTGGTACTCAGCTACAGCTTCTGGCGGAGCTACTTCGATGGTGACCGCACCATCGTCGGCCGAACGATTGCCCTTAACAGTCACGCGATGACCGTTATCGGAGTTGCGCAGCCCGGTTTTGACGGCGTAGAACAGGGCCTCCGTGCGAAGGTTTTCGTTCCCATCATGATGAAGACGGAGATGACGCCTCACTCGGATGGCCTGAAGGACCGCCGCCGCAGGCTGAGTTGGGTCACGGCGTATGGTCGCCTCAAGCCGGGCGTCAGCGTCGAGCAGGCGCAAGTTTCGCTTCAGCCGCTCATCCATAGCATTCTCGAAAT
>Ga0126371_10003797_pt1 | contig 13272 bp, 12 predicted proteins | sample PanSoiMetaPlot_4_FD_110145 | JGI IMG/M metagenome (GOLD analysis project Ga0126371, IMG submission 110145) | Tropical forest soil microbial communities from Panama - MetaG Plot_4 | ecosystem: Environmental > Terrestrial > Soil > Tropical forest > Bulk soil | place: Panama | collected 2016-02-17
GATCGCGCACGGCTACGACCAGCAGATGGGCGCGCGGCCGATGGCCCGCGTGATCCAGGAGCACATCAAGAAGCCGCTCGCCGACGAGGTGCTGTTCGGCAAGCTCAAGGGCGGCGGCCACGTGAAGGTGATCCTCACCAAGGACGAGGCCGGCACCGAGGCGCTCGCCTTCGAGTACCTCGACGGGCCGATCACCCCCAAGCCGGAGGAGATCCCCGGCGCGCCGAAGGCGAAGCGCGCGCGACGCCGTACGCCCAAGCCGAAAGGCGGATCGGGCGGCCCGCCGTCGGGCCGCGGCGGCATCGTGCCGAAGGTGCCGCTGGTCAAGGTGTAGACGTCGCGGCGCAGATCGCGCCCGATCGATGCTGTGGCTGCGGCCGCGGACGTGCCTCAAGGGCGGCGTCCGCGGCCGCGGTCGCGACAGGGCGGCCCCGCGAATGGCGAGTGGCGAATAGCGAGCAGGGCATCTACTATTCGCTGCCCGCTATTCGCCACTCGCGTTTCATGGAATCCGCAACAATTTCGCTGCCCTACGGCTCGGGCTTCATCGGCGGCGCGCGCGCGGGACTGACCTCGGTCTTCGCGCTGGTGCTGATCGGCTCGTATCTGAGCATCGGCGCGCTCGCGCATGATCTCGGCTTTCCGCTGCCGTGGGCGGTGCTGACGACGCTCCTGGTATGGGCGGCGCCCGCCCAGGTGATCCTGATCTCGGCGCTCGCCGCCGGCTCGGCGCCGCTCGAGGTCGCGCTCGCGGTCGGTCTCTCCAGCATGCGGCTCCTGCCCATGGTGGTCGCGCTGCTGCCGCTGGTGAAGACGCCGACGACGCGCGCGCGCGACGTCACTTTCCTGGCACACCTCACCGCCATCAGCATGTGGATCGAGGCTCTGCGGCTGCTGCCGAAAGTGCCGCGCGCCGAGCGCATCGCCTTCGGCAACGGGCTCGGCGTGTGCTTTATGCTTATCGCCGCGATCGCGACCGGGCTGGGCTACTACCTCGCGCACGGGATGCCGAAGCTCGTCGTCGCGGCGCTGCTCTTCATCTCGCCCATGTCGTTCCTGATGTCGGCCGTGCGCAACACCCGCGTCACCGCCGATGCGGTGGCGCTCGTCGCCGGCCTCGTGCTGGCGCCACTCCTGCAATGGCTGGGCGTCGGCCTCGATCTCATGTGGACGGGCCTCATCGGCGGCGCCGCGGCCTATGCGGCGGGGCGCATCCGCAGGAGGCTGCGATGAGCGGGCTCGGCGGCTATGCGCCCTACGCGCTCCTGATCCTGGTCGGATTCCTGCCGAACGAGGTCTGGCGCATGCTCGGCGTCGTGCTGGCGCGTGGGCTGGACGAGGATTCGGAGATCATCGTGTTCGCGCGCGCCGTCGCGACCGCGATCCTCACCGGCGTGGTCGGCAAGCTCGTGATCTTTTCGCCCGGGGCGCTCGCCGGCGTGCCAATAGGAGTGCGGCTCGGCGCGACCGCGCTCGGGCTTTGCGCCTTCGTGCTGTCGCGCCGATCGGTGCTCGCGGGCGTCGCCGCGGCCACGGCCGCGATCATGGCCGGCATGCTGGTTTTCGCACCCTGACGGAGCCGCCGCACGATGCGAGCAGCGCCGCCACGGAAGAGGCCCGCTATTCGGCCGCGATGCTCGCCCAGCACACGATGCCGCTGCAGACCGAGCTCCAGCGGCCAAAGCCCTTGTAGATGTGAGCCGCGATGGCCTCCTGCTGCTTGAGCGTGCCTTCCGCCTTGATCTGCGGATCGGAGACGTTGCGGATGCACAGCCACCGCGGCGCCTTGTCTCCCAGCTGCTTGGCGACGAGCCCGAGCACCGCGTCTCCCATCTCGGACAGGTCGCCGAGACCCTGCAGCTTGAAGTGATTGTCGGACGTGTCGAACCCGAAGAAGTCGGTCGTGACGACGCAGCTTTTGAGCCCATTCTGCGGCACGCGCACGATCTTCGGCCCCCGCGTGTTAGTCTGCGGAAGTTGTCCGGCATTGGCCTTGAACAGGGTCTTTGCGGTCGCGAAGAACTTCGTCTTCGGTACGGCGCTGGTGTAGTGGTCCTGGGCGAACGGCTCCTTCTTGAACTTGGCGGTGCAATCGAAGCGCACGACCGGGCTCACGATCACGTCGCCGACCTCGAGCTCCTTGCCGATGCCGCCGCCGGTTCCGGTGGTGAGCACGAGCTTCGGCTGCACCTCGTCGATGATCTGGTGCCACACGTCGATGTTCGCCAGTTGCGGACCGTCCTGCGACATGTGCGAGTCGGACTTGAAGACGACGACCGACTTCTTGCCGATGGTCGTCGTCCAGTAGGTGCCGAGCCGTTTTGCCTCGAGGGCCGGCGCGCCCTTGCGCATCTTCTTGGCGATGGTCGCGAAGTTGTGGGTGTAGGGGACGTAGTCGTTGCGCGAGTCCTTGCCCGGGGTCAGCACGCGGCTGAGCGCATGGCCCTCGTCGACGGTCCATGTCACGACCAGCACATCGGCGCGCGGCAGCGGCTTTCCGCTGCCGCCGGGCGCCTTGGTGCTGGCGATCGGCGCGAGTCCCTTGGGCCAGGGAATGTCGGTGAAGCGCGACAGGCCCGTCGAGGTCGTGAAGGCCAGGAAGGCCTGCCCGTCCGGGGCCTCGGAATCGAAATCGATGATCTCGCGCTGGAAGTCCTCGGACTTGGGGCTTGCTGCGGTCGCCGCGGCGGTGGCGAATGCCTCGGTAGGAAGCGGCGTCGAGAGCGGGTCGAAGCCCAGGTTCTTCTCGACCCAACTACGGCCTGCTTGCATGGGTGTGCTCCATTATCGGGTCATGCTGTCGGGGATATGTCGACGCGCCTGCTTAGGACGCGTACTGGCACGCGGACTTGGCCGGCAGCCGCCGCATGAGGCGAGCTGCCAACCGCAAAGTCGGCGGCCTGCCCGGGGGCAGGCCGCGGCTTCATCTGTTATGTCAGCTTGGCGATGAGCTGCTTGACGTTGGGCGCACCTATCCCGGTCACCATGTCGTAGCCCGGGCCGGCCTTGAAGGCGCCGTTGCTGCCGGCCGTGATGTCGCGGAAACAACTCGTCCCCAGCAGCGGATAGATGAGCGGATTGAGGAAGGGCAGGGCCGGCTTGCCGGCCTTCTGGCGCGCCTCGTTGATCAGCGCGCAGAAGCCCGCCCAGACCGGCGCGCTCCAACTCGTGCCGCCGATTTGCGTGACGCTCCCGTGCAGCACGAGAAGGGCACCGGTATTGGGGTCGGCCGCGGCGCACACGTCGGGCACGTGGCGCGTGTTGTCGGGCGGCACGCCGGCTCCCTTTTGCCAAGTCGGCTTCTTGAAGAAGATGCTCTTGCCGCCGCCACCGCTGCTCCAGCCGGTTTCGCTCGCCACCTGTCCGTTCGGGCTCAGGGTCAGGCTCGTGCCGCCGACCGCAACGACGCACGGGTCGGTCGACTCGTACTCGGCTTGCAGCGGGCCGGTCGCGCTGTGTCCGGTATTGTCGGGATTGGACCCGGCGTCGCCGGTCGAGACGAACACGTTCACGCCGGCTGCGGCCAGGCGCAGCAGCTTCTGGTGCTGAGCCGCGACCTCGCCGCTCGGCCCGCCCATGAAGGTTTCGCCGAGACCGAGGCTGATCGAGACCTGGCGCATGCCGGGTTGGCTGGCGAGGTCGGCGATGATGCGATCGAGGCCGGCGTCGAGATCCACGAACTGGAGGGAGCCCGTTGCGTAGATCCGGATCGTCGCGCCGGACGCAATGCCGCTCGTCCATTCCGCATCGAGCGTCTCCTCGCCCTCCTGCGGTGGCATCGGCACGTTGTTGACGTTGATCTTCTGGATCTGCTTGATCGTGACCTTCAGGCCGTTCTTTTGCCAGAACGATTTCAGATCGGCGTCGGCCGGAAACGTGTCGATCAGGATCCCGATGGTCTGGCCTTTGCCGGAGACGGAAAGGCCGTCGGCGCCATAGGCCTTGAGGATCTCGCTCACCAGATAGGGCGGGGCATTCTTGACGTTCGGCGTCGGTATGGCGGCCGCCTTGCCGCCTTTGGTTACCCCTTTGGCGCGCACGGGCTCATTCACGCGTGCCGAGACGGGGCCGACCCGATTGCCGCTCGCCGGGGTGCACACCCGAAAGTGCTTGTGTGCATGACGGAACGGCTGCAGGCCGACGATTGCATGGACGTCCTTCGCCACGTCAGCCGGCATGCTCGGGGGATTCTGCGCCGCGTTGTAGGTCACCCCGTCCTTGGTGACTCTCACCATGTTGACCGCGAGGCTGCTCGCGATCTTGTCGACGCTGGCCTCGGCGTAAACGCCCGTGTTGTCGGGCGTCGTGTTGGTGACCTTGTACCCTTGCGTCTTGAGCCACGACTCGAGCGCCTTGCGGCTTCCCGCGTTGGCGGCATATTTGCGATTGAGCTCGTCAGGCGGCACGACCTCGCCGTTGGCGACGCGCGCCTCCAGATCCTCCTTGGCGCTCGCTGGAATTTCCAGCGAGAACAAGAGTTTCATCTTCTCCTTGCGGTGTTCCGGCCGGGCGGCCGCAACCATCAAGCCATGTGCCGTAAGCCCTTCCTCGGGCAATGCCGTTACGCTGTCGGCAAAGACCTTCCTGTCGCTCATCTTTTCGCCTCCACCAAAGCCATGGGATATTGTGCGAAGTCGCCTCGCGCCCGCGCGAGTCCTGGCGAGCCTTTGCAAGATCGAAGGGGGGGTGCCTTCGAATCCCGTCCAGGCGCCGTTCTCTCCGGACGCCGGTAGTCTGGTCAGATGACAAAGTTGGTCTTCGAGTAGGGCCGAAAGGTTCACGCCCTTACGCGCCGGAAGCAAAAAAAATGTCGGCCCTGGCAGTGTCCGGCAGCGTGCCAGCATACCACTTATCGGTGCATACGAAAGCGACGGATTGTTGGTTTTATCGATTCAGCGAAAAATTGTAGGCGCTTTTCCCGCCGCATATCCTTGTCGGCGAACCCGTGTCCGCCCTCGGATCAACTGCCAGCCATGCTTCGCCGGGATATGCCCGGCTGACTCAATCCTTGAATGGGTCGAATACGTCGGCGCCCGCCATCACGACCGCGAAGGGCTTGAGGCGGTGCTCGATCTCGATCGTGCCGGCGTGGTGGGCGAGGACGTCGGGCAGGCGGCGATAGGCCTGCGGCGCCTCGTCGAGATCGCCGCCGACGAGGTGCACGCCCTGGCGGCGCAGCCACGCCTGCATCTCGTCGTGGCGCACGCGGCCGGGCTCGCGGATGCGCTTGCCGGTTGCCGGATCCTTGCGGAAGCGGCCGCGCGCCTCCGTGCGCGACATGACGCGGCCGGCGCCGTGCACGGTCGAATAGAAGCTCGCCGCCGACCGCTCGCCGTCGACGCCGCGCAGGATCACGGCGTCGTCGCCCATGGAGCCGCCGACGAAGCCGCGCTGGCCGGGGAAAGCCGGCGTCGCGCCCTTGCGCACGACCCAGAGATCGCGCCCGCCATGGCGCTCGCGCCAGGCGTAGTTGTGATGGTTGTGCACGGTATCGAGGACCTCGCCGCCGACGACACGGCGCACGCGCTCGATGACCCACTCGCGGCCCGCATAGGCGTAGCGGCCTGCAAGCTCCATGGCGGCGAGATACTGGCGGCCGAGATCGCTGTCCTGGTGCAGCAAGGTCGGCGCGACGTCGATGCCGTCGGCGCCGCCCGCGAGCTTGATGAAGGCGGTCGCGGTCTTGTGGCCGAGGCCGCGCGAGCCGAAATGCACGCCGATCCACACGAGGCCGTCCACGTCCTCGAACAGGTCGACATAGTGGTTGCCAGAGCCGACGGTGCCGAGCTGATCGCGCGCCATCTGCTTGAGCGATGCGCTTACCTCGCTTTCCTGCCAGAGCTTCGAGTCGAACACCTCGTGCTCGACCTTCTCGGCATTGCTGCGGCCGAGGCCGAAGCTGACCGCGCCCGCGATCTCGGCGACGAGCGCGCCGACGCGGTCAGCGATCGCCGTCTTCGGCACGTCGAGCCGGATCGCCATGTTGCCGCACGCAATGTCGAAGCCGACGCCGGAGACCGACACGTGCTCCTCGTAGGCGATGACGCCGCCGACCGGCTGGGCATAGCCGAGATGGCCGTCGGCGCACAGCACGCCGCCCGCGACGCTGCCGTGTTGCATGCAGCGCGCCATCTGCGCCTTGGTCCGCTCGTCGTGCTCGCCGAAGATCCTCATCTCGGTCATCGTCTGCTTTCTGGCATATAGGTGGCCGCCGCCACGCGCAGCCGCAACCGGCCGCCGTTCGACTTCGTAAACGTCCACGAATTGGCAGGAGAGGCAGGGATCGAACCCGCGCCGACGCGGAACCCGCCGCTCTTCCGCTGAGCTGCTCCCCTGTGAGGCGCGTGTCGCACCTGTCGAATTTGTAATCGAGCCCGTGTGAACCGCGTGGTCCTCCGAACGCGACCGATGGATACGAACTCATGTCGTCCTCATGTCGTCCCAACATGGAGAAACCGTCATGAAACGGAGCATTCTGGTCGCGGCCCTTCTGCTTGCCGGCGGAGCTGCCGCACAAGCCGACAGCGACCACTTCACGAACATGCTCAGGCGGCCCCGCGGTGACGCTGTCCTTCACGCCGACGCAGAATCTTGCAGGGAGAAAACCGGCCCGAACTACGACGGCGTGCCGACCTCGGCTGCCTACAAGCGTTGCATGCGCGGCCGCGGCTGGCGCTTCGACTACACCAAGGTCGTGCCGACCTGGACCGATCCCGACACCGGGCTCATTTGCCACGCGTTTGCCCACGGCCACGGATCATTGTGCTCGAACTGACACCGCTCGCGGGACACCTGCCCTGAGATCCTCCGCGGGCTCGGGTCTTCCTGCGGCAACATCTGGTGACACGGCTGGCGGGAAGTCGAGGAAAGGAGGGAGACGTTCCCGCCCGAGACCGAGGCTCGCGGCGGGAACGTCGATTCCCGCAAGGTCACCTCCGGGACTTCACGGCGGTGCGCCGCTGTGATGTCTTGGAGGTCCAGGCGGATGGATGATCATGCAGGAGCGGGGCAGGCAGCAGGAGGATCGCGATCTCGTCGATCGCGCACGCGCTGCGGCAATTGCCGGCGAGGTTGCGCAGGCGATCGAGCTTTTTCGCCAGGCGCTCGCGGTGAGGGCCGACGATCCCGCGCCGCACCGCGAGCTCGGGCGCCTGCTGCAGGAGACCGGCGCGGTCGCGGAGGCCGCCGGCTCCTACGAGCGCGCGCTCGCGCTCGATCCGGGCGACGCGATCGCGCACGAGGAGCTCGGGCGGTTGCTCATGTCGCAAGGCAATCTCGCCGGCGCTCGCGCGCATGTCGCGGCCGCCGCCGCGGGCGACGCGCGGCGCACCAGCGCGCAGGCGGCGCTCGGCGACCTGCTGCGGCGCGAGGGCAGGGCGGCCGAGGCTGTCGCCGCCTATCGCGCGGCCCTCGCGCGCGATCCCGCGAACGCGTCGTTGCATTTGCGTCTCGCCAATGCGCTGCTCTCCGATCCCGACCAGCTCGACGCCGCGATGGACTGTTTGCGCCGCGTCATCGCGCTCGCGCCTGACCACGCGGCGGCGCACCTGCAGCTCGGCCTGGCGCTCTGGCGGCGCGGCGATGCCGGTCCCGCGATCGCGCTTGCCGAGCGCGCGATCCGGCTCGATGCGAACCTGCCGGTCGGCCACGGCGCCCTCGGCGCCATGCTGCGCGGCGTCGGTCGCGTCGATGAGGCGATCGCCAGCCTGCGCGCCGCGGTGACGCGCAACCCGCATGATGCGGAGGCCTGCTTCAATCTCGGCGCCTGCCTTGCCGACACGGGCGATTTGGCACAAGCCGTGGACCTTCTTGAGCGGGCGGTGGCGCGCGCGCCCGGCCATCTGGCGGCGCAGATCAAACTCTGCTCGCTGCTGACCATGCTGGGCCGGCGCGACGCGGCGCTCGCCGCCTATGGCGCGGCGCTCGCGCGCTTTCCGCACGATCCGGCGTTGCGCCTCGGCGCCACCGTGGCGGAGCTGCCCATGGTGTACGACGACCTCGCCGAGGTCGAGCGCTGCCGCGCCCGCTATGGCGCGAGCCTCGATGCGCTCGCTCGGTTCTTTGCCGGCCGTGGCCGCGACGTCGCGCCGTCCGATGCCGAGGCGATCGGCACCGAGCAGCCGTTCTTCCTCGCCTATCAGGGCCGCGACGATCGCGCGCTCGCGGCGCGCTACGGCGAGATGGTGACGCGCGTGATGCAGGCCGCCCATCCGCAATGGGCGCAGCCACCGCGGGTCGCGCCGCCGGCGGCGGGCGAAAAGATCCGCGTCGCGATCGTGTCGGGGCATTTCTGGGCGCATTCGGTGCTCAAGGTTCCGACCCGGGGGTGGCTTGCGTTCCTCGACCGCCGCCGCTTCAGCGTGTTCGGCTATCACCTGGGGACGCGTCAGGACGCCGAAACCGCAAGCGTCCGCCGCGCCTGCGAGCGTTTCGTGCAGGGCCCGCTCCCCATCGCGCAATGGTGCGAGACGATCCGGGCCGATGCGCCGCATGTGGTGATCTTTCCCGAGATCGGCATGGACGCGGTGACGCCGCGGCTCGCGGCGCTGCGGCTCGCGCCGATCCAATGCGTGAGCCTCGGCCACCCGACGACGACGGGCCTGTCGACCATCGACTATTTCCTGTCGAGCGAGCTTATGGAGCCGGCCGACGCCGACGCCCACTACACCGAGCGCCTCCTCCGCCTGCCCAATCTCGGCTTCGCTTATGTGCCGCCGATCGTCGAGGCGGCGGCGATGCGGCGCGACGCGATCGGCCTGCGGCCGGACGCCGTGGCGTTCTGGTGCTGCCAGCACCTGCCCAAATATCAGCCGCAGTTCGACCACGTGTTCGCTCGCATCGCCGCCCGTGTCGACGACGCGCAGTTCGTGTTCATTGCGTCGCCGCGCGGCGAGGAGGTGACGGCGCGCTTCCGTCGGCGCCTCGTGCGCGCCTTCGCGGCGCAGGGGTTGGACGTGTCACGGCATGTCGTCATCCTGCCCCGCCTCGCGACGGCGGAGTTCGCCGGCATTGCGGCGATCTGCGACGTGTTTCTCGACAGCATCGGCTGGTCCGGCATGAACACGGCGCTGGAGAGCCTCGCGAGCGCCCTGCCCATCGTCACCTGGCCCGGTCCGCTAATGCGGGGCCGCCACGGCCTCGCGGTCCTGCGCATGCTGGGGGTGAGCGAGACCGTTGCCGGATCGGAAGACGAATATGTGGACATCGCGGCGCGGCTCGGCCGCGATCCGGCCTGGCGTGCCGCAATCCGCGCCAAGATGGCGGCGAACCGGTCGCGGGTTCATTCCGATCCGACGCCGGTGCGCGCGCTCGAGGCCTGGATCGACCGCGCGGTCGCGGACTTGCGCTGAGCGGCCAAGGCGGACGGGCCCTACTTCTTCTGCGTGAGCGACACCGAGCAGGCGCGATTTTCCGTTTTGCCGATCCAATCCATGTGCATCCCCCCACAATCCGGCGTCGCGGCCCGGCTCGCGCCGTACGGCGGCACCGACATCCCCGATCTGTGGGTATCAGGACGGCACGCCCGGACAACTAGCGGAAGCGCCAGTTGTCCGCGGCCGGGACCTAGAGCAGCCCGCGAGCCGCTAGGATCGCAACGGCCTGCGGGCGGGTGTGGGCGCCGAGCTTGCGGCGGGCGCCGTCGACGTGGAAGCGCACGGTCGCGGCCGAGACCTTGAGGATCATGCCGATCTCCCAGTCGGATTTTCCCGCCGCGACCCAACGCAGGCACTCGCGTTCGCGCGGGCTCAAACCGAATGGCCGCTCGCCCGGCGGGGCGGTGGCGCGCAAAGCGTGGCAACGTTCGTGGGCGAGAAGCGCGGCGAGGTGCAGGCGCATGCGAGCATCGGTGCCAAGATCGAGATCGCGCTCGCGACTAGCCATGCCCACGTAGGCGAAGTAGCCATCGGGACGATGTACCGGGACCACGACGCCTTCGGTCCAGCCCCACGCGTAGGCGATGGTCAGGACCTCGCGCTCGCCGGCAGTGAGATGCGAGCCGGCGACGTCCGTCCAGGTGAAGGGGAGAAGAGTCTGCCGCGCGCGCTGCAGGACCGGCGAACGCGCGCCGAGCCCGCGCGCGTCGCTGAGCTTTTTCCAGCTCTCCGGCCAATTGCGAAACAGCGGCCGCAACGGTTGGCTATCCGCGCTGGCGACCAGCCGGCACATGGAGGAGACATAGCCGTGACGGGCGACCTCGCGGCGAAAAACCTCGCCGACGCCTTCCAGCGTGGCACAAGCCGTAATGTGCTGCGCATAGTCGCCGAGGTCGCGCATCCTGGCCCGCCGGTGCGGTCGTTCGTGTGGCTATATGACCGCAAAGCGAGGGCGTGGTCCACTCCCGGAGGCTATGCATTCTGGCGCGCCACGGGCTTGGGCGGAGCATTCGTGTCCCGGCGCAGGCACAGCAGGGCAGCAAGCGCGGCGAGGCAGAGGCCGGCCGAGACCGCGATCACGGCCAGCCCCATCGCACCGAGCAGGAGCCCGAAGAGCAGGGGCGCAACCGCCTGCGCGGCACGCGCGGGCGCGCCGAGAAGGCCGGTGCGTTCGCCGTAGGCGTGAGGGCCGAAGAGGACGAGCGGCACGGTGCCACGCGCGATGGTGAGGAGCCCGTTGCCGGCGCCGTAGAGGATGGCGAACGGCGCGGCGCCCGTCGCGCCCGCGATCGCGAGAACGGCGGCGCCGAGGGGATGCAGTGTGGTCGCGATGCGCGCCGAGACCAGCGGATGAATCCACCGCAGCGCGACGAATTCGACGAGTCGCGCCGCGACCTGCGCGGGGCCGACGAGGGCGGCTGCCGCGATCGCGGCGAACGGCGTCGCGCCCGCGCGCTCCAGCAGATCGGGCAGGTGTGCCGCCATGGAGCCGGTGACGAACCAGCCGGCCGCGAACACGAAGGCGAGCAACAGCATTTCGCGGCGCGGGTGCCAGCCGACGCGCGCGCGCTTCGGCGTCGCCGCGCCGGCGCGCCGCGTCGAGCGCGGCAACAGGGCGTTGAGGGGCAAGCCGAGCAGCAGATTGAGCGCGCCCCAGATCAGGCAGGTCTCGCGCCAGCCGACGGCGCCGTTGAGCAGCGAGCTCAGCGGCCAGCTCACCGTCGAGGCGAAGCCGGCCATCAGCGTGATGCCGGTGATCGGGCCGCGCGCCTGCATTCCATAGAACGAGGCGAGCGCCGCAAAGGCCGCGTCGTAGAGGCCGAGCGCCATGCCGATCCCGAGGAGGGCCCAGGCCGCGAACAGGCTGATGGGCCCGCTCGCGGCCGCAAGCGCAAAGAGCCCGGCGGCGAGCACGAGGCTCGACAGCGCGAGAACGCCGCGCCCGCCGTGCCGATCGATGGCGCGCCCGACATAGGGTCCCGCAGCCGCGGCGATCAGCAGCGAGGCCGAGAAGGCGGCGAACACCCAGGTGGGCGAGAGGCCGGTGCCGGTCGCCATCGGCCCGGCGAGGATCGCGGGCAGGTAGTAGCTCGAGCCCCAGGAAAGCGTCTGCGCGACGCCGAGCATGGCGACGACGCGGGTGCGGGAGGGCGCTGCGCCGGCATCGAGAACCTCACCCACGGCTGCTTCCGACCTCTTCGTCCAGCGTCACGTCGCGTGACAATGTCTGCCCGAGTTCGCGCTGCATCAGCACCGTATCGAGCCAGCGGCCGAACTTGAAGCCCACCGAGCGCAAGGTCCCGACCATGTGGAAGCCGAGCCGCTCGTGCAACACGATCGACGGTGGTGTGCCCGCTACGGCCCGCGCTCGTGCGCGACCTCGCCTATGTGCTGCGCAAGGACAAGGTGATCGACCGCGGGCTACGGGTTTTGCTCAGCGAGCCGAGCAAGGCCGCCAACCGGCCGGCCGCACCGGACTTGGCGCGCCGCAGGGAAATCGCATCTCTCGCCGGGTCATAACCCCGGCAGCACGCGCGTGTCGCCGCCGTCTCCCACCGTGACCGTCACATCCAGCCCGGGTGTTTCGGGGAGAAAGACGAACCAGAACACCCAACGGTCGTCGACCCGCGAAGCGGTCAACCGATAGCGATCGTTCCGCAAGGCGCCGTCGCGCCGCAGCGTCTCGACGGCGATCCGCAGCGCTTCGTGGATCTCGATCATCGCACCTGGAGCGTATGGAATCGAAATACGCTCTTCCTTGGTTTCGCGCATATTCTTATCGGCGAACGGCGTCCACCGACGGTCAAGTCGGGCGCGGCGTTCTCCGTAATATGCCCTAGGGGCCGCCGCAATTGGCGGTGACCCAGGTCTGGAGCAGGTCTCGAAGGGCCGTCATCCCGGTTTTGCAGACTCCGGTCGAGCCAGGGAGAATTGCGTTCACTTCAGCAATGGTCTCCCGTCGGTGCGTGCACTCGGACGCCATGGCGGCCGAAGGATCGCGGAAGTTCGGACGATGCAGGCCGCCGGCTGGATTGCAGTCGACGTCGCCGAGGTGGCGCCGCTCATGCGCAACCGCGATGGCGTCCATGCCCGGACAAGCACCGCGCCTGAGCGGAAGGGGCGGGATGTCAAAAGAGCAAGGACACTTCGTCGCGCCATCGCATACGACCCCGCCGCCGCCGTAGTTCAATGAGGAATTGGCGTAGGCCCGATCGCAGATCGATCCGCAATCCCCGCCGCCCGCTGTGGGCGCCGTGCCGGCATCCGGCGCGGGGGCCGCCCCGGCATCCCTCGGGGGTGCGGCACCCGCATCCGTTGCGGGCGCCGACGCGTCGAGCGCAGGCGTATCCAAGTCCTCGGAGATGAGGCCCGGCGCTTGTCGCGCCATCTCGCCCTTTGGCGCCGCCTCTTGCGTGCGGCGGTCACCGCGCTTCTCCGCACTCAGGCCGGTCGCGTGCCGGGCGAGGCGCCGGAGCGCCGCCTGATTGCCGATGCCGGCTTGATGGGGCCCGGCACGCTCGATGGGAGCGCGGCCGAATGATCGCGCCGCAACGGCCGCGTGCCATTCCTGAGCATTGCCGGTCGCGCTTGCGCCGGGTTTGTTGCGCGCCTTCCTGACCGGTGGAGCAAGCATCGATGCACTCCTTTGGTCGGTTTTGACGGCGAAGAAGAGCGATGTCGGCTGCTACCCAAGGCGGCACTTTGCGGCAACCGTCACATCATCGCACTCTAGGGGCCGCCGCAATTGGCGGTGACCCAGCTCTGGAGAACCCCCCGGATGGTCGTCATGCCGGTTTTGCAAGTTCCGGTCGAAGTGGGGAGAGCCCGATCGATTGCGGCAATGCTCTCCCGGCGGTGCGTGCATTCGGACGCCGTGCCGGTGGAAGGATTTCGGAAC
>Ga0126371_10003798_pt1 | contig 13271 bp, 10 predicted proteins | sample PanSoiMetaPlot_4_FD_110145 | JGI IMG/M metagenome (GOLD analysis project Ga0126371, IMG submission 110145) | Tropical forest soil microbial communities from Panama - MetaG Plot_4 | ecosystem: Environmental > Terrestrial > Soil > Tropical forest > Bulk soil | place: Panama | collected 2016-02-17
CTCAGGACGTAGGGAAGCGATTTCGAGCAATCCCCACAGCGAGAAGATGTGCCCGTTGAGGATGTGACTCGCGGGCTTAACCGCGACTTCTTCAAGGAACATGTCGCCCGCGCCCGAGAGGAAGACGACGCCCCCTTCTTCGACGCTGAAATGGAAGGGGTTAGCGACGTTTCGCGCAGCCTCGTAGTACGAGTCATCGCCCTCCGCCTCGGCCGCGCGCAACAGCAGCGAAATCGCTTCGCCTTGAGCCATCGCCGAAATCCAGCCAGCGGCCGCGCCGTACTTCGGCCATGGAAAATCGAAGATCAGGCAGCCTGAGACGCCGTTCCGTTCGCGGGCGTTGTCCGCCAGCCAGCGCGCCTGAGCCAGATATGCACGTCGGTCGGCTTCGTCTCGGGAGATCCACCAGCGCGCATGACTGTGAAGCCCGAATTGCGCGATGCGGATCGGATGATATGCGCGCGCCGTGCCAGTCAACAAGACGCCGGCCGGGTCGCGCATCGCGTCAGTCCAATGCTCGCCGTACGGGCCGTTTCCGGCATCCCACTCGATGTGGTACGGACCGAGCCTCGACTGCGGAAGCCGGTAACCGCGTTTTGGACTCCAGTCGAGCGGAAAAGCCCGCAAGATCGAGTTGAGGTAGTCTTTCGGAAGCACGCGCGAAAGAGATGCCGGCATGACGCTTCTTCCGTCTTGGCGGAAACACGCATCGCCGACCTTGAGCCCAAGGTCCCACCGCGCCGTCATTACAGGTCTTGGGACTCAGGCTCAGCACGGTTTGGACGTTTCTTATGCGGCCGGTCGCGGACGCGCTAGAATGGGCAGGTGCACAAGCTCTGGCTCCCATGGTTGATCCTATTCGGTCTTGCCCTGGGATGCGCCGCATTGCTCGTTCTGGGCTCGAAAATCGGCCCGATTGCGGCACTGGCGGTCGCCCTGCTGCCGATGCTCGCATATTTCGCTATCACGCGCCCGTTCATCGTGCCGTATGCGATCTACGTCTTGTTGCTTCCGTTCGACAACGTGCTCGCATTCTCGTCAGGCACGACGCTGACGAAATTCCTCGGCATCGCGAGCGCTGGCGCGATCTTGCTCTGGGGAATCGGTCGCCGGAGGGTGCTAGGCCCGTCGACGACGTTGTGGCTTTGCGCGCTGCTGGTCTTTTGGATGGCGGCAAGCCTGCTCTGGGCCTTCGACGTCAAGGCTTCGATGAGCATCATCCCGACATACGTCGGACTTTTCTTCCTGTACGTGGTCCTCTCAGTCGTCCGCGTCGAGCGCCAAGACTATGTCATCCTGCTGATCGCAATGGTCGTGGGCTCGATCGTGGCTTCTATGTATGGCATCGCGGTGTTCCATAATCAATCGGCAACAGACGCGCAGGCGCTTGCCGACAACCTCGGCCGCATGGAGGTGAAGATCGGCGATAACACGATCGATCCAAACGCTTATTCAGATGCGATTCTGTTGCCGTTCTGCATTTTGCTCACCTGGGGGCTGCGTTCGAAAGATCTTATTTCAAAGGCCGCGACGCTCGCCGGTATCGTCGTGATGTTGGGTGCCGTCTACGTCAGCGCTTCGCGCGGAGCGATCCTCGCGATCGCCACTGCCGTGGGGTACCTTATCATCCGCTCTCGTTATCGTTTCGTGCTCCTGGCCTGCGCGCTAGTCCCAACCATCCTCATCTTCGTTACGCAGAGCGCGCTGATCGATCGATTCAACGAGGCACAACGCACCGGGGGCGCGGGTCGCATGGGCATCTGGTCGGTCGGCATGGCCGCCTTCCAGCATCACTGGCTCATCGGATCCGGCATCGGCAACTACCGCGCGCTCTATGACACTTTTTTCATCCAGGTGTATCAGCGCTACTCGGGCGGATGGGGCCGCCCCTCACACAATCTGATCATCCAAGTCGCGGTGGAGATGGGCGTCGTCGGGCTTGTCCTCGTCCTGACGTTTTGGGCCAGCAATCTCTTCGCGTTGCGGCACATCAGGCCGAACAGCGAATGGTACGACTACCGGCTTGCGCTCGAAGCGGCCACTATCGGGATTTTCGTCGCCGCGCTTTCAATCGATCTCCTATGGTTTAAATTGACCTGGCTCGTCTTCGGCACCGTTGCACAGCTGCGTGCACTGACGATCACGGCTCGAGCGCGAGCGCCGGCCCTCGCGAAAGTGCGAGGCGGCCGCGCGCGTCCTGCACCGCGCGCCGCGCCTTCGCCGACACTGCAGCCAGGAAGGGTGACCGGATGAAACGACCAGGCGACATGCGCGTCATGCATGTGATCGCCTCGCTTTCCGGTTATGGCGCGGAGAATTTCGTCGCGGGGCTTGTGCCAGCGCTGGCTGCACGCGGAGCGGAGGTCGCTGTCTTGACCGTCTACCCGACGAACGACAAGGCGGTTGCGAGTGATTTCAAAGGCGTGCGTCTCATGTGCGCCGGCCGCCACAGGCGCATGGAGATACGATTCTTTCCGCGCATGGTAAGGGCGATCAGGTCGTTTCGACCGACGATCGTCCACACGCACATGCACAACGGCAAGTACTGGGGCAGGCTAGCGGCCGTCGCCGCCGGCGTGCCGCGTATCGTGCATACCGAACACGATCCGAACTTCAAGCGGCCGAGCGTCGAGCGCGTCGTCGACGCCGCGCTCGCGCGGGCCACTGCATCGTTCATCGCCTTTTCCGAAGGTCATCGCCGGCGCCTCTCGCGCGCGGATCGCATACCGCTTTCCAGGATCGCGGTGATCCCCAACGGCATCGAACACCGACCGATCGATCCGCGTGCTCGAGAGCGCGGCCGTACAGTGCTCGGTCTGGATCCGCAACACTGTGCGCTGCTTATGATCGGACGACTCGAAGCCCAGAAGAACCACGAGTTGGCGCTGCAGGCATTCGCGCATCTCCCCGGCGACATCGCATCGAAGACGAAGCTGTTCATCGCGGGTGATGGTCACTTGCGTGATCATCTGCGGATGACGAGCGAGACGCTCGGCATCGCGGAGCGCGTCGTCTTCTTGGGCTTCCGATCCGACGGGCCCGATCTGCTTGCCGCGTGCGACGCGATGTTCATGACCTCGCATACCGAAGCGATGCCGATCGCGCTGATCGAAGCGATGGGCGCAGGCGCCCCCATCGTGTCGACGCCTTGGCTCGGCGCGGATGAGATGCTCGATGGCGGACAGCTCGGTGAGATCGCTGCCGATTACGCGCCGGAGACGGTCGCGCGAAGTGTGGCTACAGTGTTACGCGATCCAGCGCGCTCGCGCACGCGAGGCCAAGCTGCCCGCGAGTATGCGCTCACCAGGTACGATCTTGGCAATGCCGCGGACCTGCATCTCGACCTCTACGGCTCTTTGCTGAGCGAGATCGCGAGGTGAGGTCTCTGCGGCTCGGCATCGTCACGTCGGGCTTTCCGTACACGGACAAGGAGGCGTTTCTCGCGCCCGAGATCCAGACGCTTGCCGACTCGGATCTCGATGTGTCTATCTACCCGACCAATCCGAAATACGCGAGCGCGCGCCATCGTTTTCCGGGCCGCAGCCTTCCGCTGCCACTCGGATCAGCGCACACGCTCGCGCAAGCACTGCTTGAGCTGATCACCAGATTTGGAAGAACGATGCGCGCGCTGCGCGTCGTGATGACGAACGGCTCGCTGCGGATACGCGCGAAGAACGCAACGGTCTTCTTGAAGGCCTTGGCAGTTGCTCGTGACATGCGGCGGCACGGTATCGAGCACGTACACGCCTACTGGGCATCCACTCCTGCAACCGTCGCCCATATCGTCTCGATGCTCAATGACGTCCCATGGAGCTTCACTGCGCATCGCTGGGACATCTACGAGGACAACATGCTGGCGGAGAAGATCCGCCACGCTCGGTTCGCCCGCGTCATCTCACAGCGTGGCCGCACCGATATCTTAGGGCGCATCGACGCGCAGGCCGAGAAGGTGCGCGCGCTTCATCTCGGAGTTGACGAGCCTGGGCCTTTATACGATGCCATCTCCGGCGAGCTGCCGTGCACGATCATCTGCGCCGCGAACCTCGTACCGGTCAAGGGTCATGCAGTCTTGATTGAGGCCTTGCGGTTGGCCCTGGGGCGCGGCGTGTCGTTTCGCTGCGTCTTTGCCGGCGACGGACCACTGCGGAGTGAGTTGTCGCGCGCCATTGACAACGCCGGGCTTGCCGAGTTCGTGACACTTCCAGGCGTCATCTCTCATGAGCGCCTTCTCGCGGAGCTTGCAATAGGCATATATGACATCGCAGCGCTCGCGAGCGTTGAGAAAGGCGACCTGCACGAGGGCCTTCCGGCGTTTCTGATGGAAGCGATGGCCGCGGGCGTGCCATGCGTCGCTACGCGTACCGGCAGCATCGACGAGCTTATCGGCGCCGATGTCGGACTGCTGGTGCCGCAGCAAGACGCGCAGGCTCTGAGCCACGCGCTCGAGACGCTCGCGCGGGACCCGGATCTTCGCCGCACGCTCGGTCGCGCAGCCCGTCGCCGTGTCGACGAGGGTTTCTTAGCTACGAAAACGGCGCGTCAGTTGCTCGAATGGATTCAAGGCGAAGACAGCGCGCACACCCGCCGCGCGACATCTGAAGCCACGCTTGCACGGTCGTAATTAGCCCGCACGTAAGCCATGCCGGATCGTCCGCATGCTTCTCTGCGCGCGGGATCTGCAGCCAATTCCTGGATCGCGCGAGCCAGCGCCGAGCCATCTTCAGGCGGCACTGCGATACCGCCGCCCGATCGCTCTACAAAACGTTTGGCTTCGCCCTCTGCGCACACGATCACGGGCGTGCCCTGAGCGAGAGCGTCGAAGAGCTTCGTGGGCAAGCTGGTGTCGACGCCGCGCCGAAGGGGCACGAGGCACACGTCAGCGTCGCGCACGACCGCTTGCGCGATGTCGCGCGGTTGCGCGCCAAGCATTGTGATGTTGCGCAGCTGCTCACGTTCGATCCGGCGGGCGAGGTCGCCTGACTCGGCGCCGCCGCCGACCAGCACAAAGCGATACGCTCCTGAAGGCTGCAAGAGCCGCGCGGCGTCGAGCACGACGTGCATGCCCGTCGCGACGCCCATGTTCCCCGCGTATGCGACGACGAAGCCCGCAGCCGAGTGCGGCGCCGGAGTTCCGGCCAAGTCAGCCAGGCGGTCGAAACCGTTAGGCGCGACAAATATCTTCTCTGCGGGCACGCCGCGCGCCATGATCTCGAGCTTGAACGGGTCGGATGCGGCGAGGATCAGGCTTGCGCGCCGATAGAGCATGTCGGCGACAGCACCGACAGACCGCGCTAGCATGCCGTCGCGCTTCCAGACGCCAAGTTTGACGGCGACGTCTGGATAAACATCGCGCACATCGACGACCAGACGCGCTCGACGAAGCATGCTTGCTGCGAGCGCCGGCAGCGCGAGCGTGATCGGCGGCGACGAGACGAGCACGACGTCGAAACGCTTTCGGCGCAATATGAGTTGCGTTGTCGCACCCGCTGCGACAGAGAGCCAATTGAGGAGCCGGTCGATGGTCCGGAGCCTCGGCGACGCATACGTCCAAACGTATCGGATATCGATGTCGCCGTCGCGTGTAGCCCACTGTTCGCGCATACGATAATGCGCGGGGATGACGCCAGTCGGAAACGACGGCAATGCGGCGATGACCGTCACGTCATTTCCCGCGTCCGAAAGAGCGCGCGCGATCGCCGAAACGCGATTGCTGGCCGCACCGGCCTCCGGCGGATAGAACTGCGTGATGACGGCGATGCGACGCCGAGTAGGTAAGCCGACCATGGCCTTGGCAGTCTTGGCTGCCAAGGCGTTTGAAATCCCCGAGACCTAGCTCCCGAAGAACTGGCAAGACCTATTTCTCACTAGGCCATGTCCGTCAGTGGGTCTTAGGAACCACCGACCCAAACGCAGGTACGCGAGCTGCTAGGCGGAGCACGCGTGCCCGGGCGCGCACAGCAGCGCCGGACGCTTCAGCAGCTCGAAATCGCGATCGATCTGTAGGTTGTCGAGTAGCCTGTCGACGTCCGAACCGGACCATGGATACGTTCCGTTTGCGCTCGCTCCGAACAGGAACCCGAAGCTGTTCGCCTGATCGTAATAGAACATGCCGTACGTCTTCAGGGCCTTGCAGATCCGATTCGCCTGCGAGCTCGGCGGGCAGACGTAGCTCGCCTTGAGGCGCAGATGATCGCCATACGCGAGACACGGCCGCGCTGCGCACACGCCCATCACCGTGCCGGCATCTGCCGGGCGGAAGTAGCCGAATGGGCTGACACCTTGCCGGGTCGGGAAATAGAAACCGATTGCATGCGCGATCGGGCTTGGTCCGGTCGCGTCCTCGCCGGTCAGCATGAGGTCCATGTAGGGTAGGTCGGAAGCGACCGCTCCCCATGTATGCCATGCCGGCGCGAACTGCGCCGACATCGGTTGTTTGAGGTCCCACCTGCGGCCACCAACCGCCGCGAGATCGCCATGAGAAAACGACGTCTGATAGTAGTCGTATTCCATGCAGTTCGACGTGTTCACGACCACAGCATGGCCGTCGCCGAGCGGTGAGATATAGAATCCGGCCGACCACGGCACCGAAGTGATGCCCGGAAAGTATCCTCCGATGTGTTTGAAATCGAGCGCAACAACCGGCGTACTAGCCGTGGCAAGGTTGACCTGGAAATAGCGGATAGACGGAAAATTGCCGGCGGTCAGATTTGGCAGGTGAGAAAAAAGACCGGCGCTCGCCGGATCAACCGCGGCTGTCGAGACGTCGGCGTTGAAGTAATCTCCAGACGGAAAGACCTGGCAGCCGTGATACATCGCGGCTGCGCCGAGGACCGTTGGATCGGGGCTCGGCGTGTTCGCTGGCGGCGGCGTCGGAGTCCCGCCGGGTAGCAGCGCGAGAGGCGGTGGCGGAGCCGGCTGCACCGAGCCTCCGCCGCTGCAGCCTTCAAAAAGTATCGCGAGGGCTGCCATAGTTGCCCAAACCACAAAGCAAAGCTTCACGACCGCTCACCTGTCGCCATGCAAGGCAGCTAGGTCCGCAAACCTATACTAGGACCTCGTACCCATCTCCAAGCGGCCCAACCCTCAACCCTCGAACTCGAAGATTCCTTTTTTGCCTGCGGCGAGCTACGCCGAGCAGGAGTACCCCGGTTGGCAGAGCAGCGCCGGCCGTTGCAATAGGTCAAAGTCGCGATCGATCTGCAGGTTGTTGAGCAGATTGTTCACGTCTGCGCCGTTCCACGGATACGTGCCGTCCGAACTGGCCGCGAACAACAGCCCGAACTCCCCGCCCTGATCGTAATAGAACATCCCATACGTCTTAAGCGCCTGGCAGATCCGGTTCGCCTGCGGACTCGCAGGGCAGGCGTACGTGGCTTTGAGCCGCAGGTGGTCACCGTATGCAAGACACGGCGCGGCCAGACAAACGCCCACGAACGTACCGGCATCGGCCGGCCGGAAGTAGCCTCGCGGGCTCACACCTTGCGTCGTCGGGAAATAAAAACCGATCGCATGGCTGATCGGGAGCGGTCCGCTCGCATCTTCACCCGTCAACATCAGATCCATGTACGGCAGGTCGGCGGCATCGGCACCCCACGTGTGCCACGGCGCGGCGAACTGCGATGACATCGATTGGTTTAGATTCCAAGCTCTGCCGCCGTGTGCCGTCAACACGCCGCTTGAATACGACGCTTGGTAATAATCGTATTCCTCGCACGCCGAAGTGTTGAGCGCGACGGCGTGACCATCGCTCAACGGAGAGATGTAGAACGAGCCGGTCCATGGCACTGAGCTCAATCCTGGATAATAACCGCCACCGTGCACGAAATTTAGAGCTGCCATCGGCGTCGAGCCTGTGGCGAGATTCGTCTGGAAATAGCGCGAGGACGGGAAGTTCCCTGCGGTCAGGTTCGGAAGGTGAGAGAACAGTCCGGCGCTGCTCGGATCCACCGATGCTGCACTGATGTCTTGATTGAAATAATCGCCCGCCGTGAAAACTTGACATCCATGATAGACCCAGGCGCCACTTGGCGCTGGAGTCGGTGTCGGCGTCGGCGTGGGCGTCGGCTTGGGTGTTGCAGTCGGCTTCGGCGTTGGTGTGGGAGTGGGTGGCGCAGTCGGCGTGGGCGTGGGTGTGGGTGTCGCAGTCGGTTTCGGCGTTGGTGTCGGCTTCGGCTTTGGTGTAGGCGTTGAGACCGGCGTCGGCGTCGGAGCGGGCGTTGCGGTCGGCGTTGAAACCGGCGTCGGCGTTGAGACCGGCGTCGGCGTCGGAGCGGGCGTCGCGGTCGGCGTTGAAACCGGCGTCGGCGTCGGAGCGGGCGTCGCGGTCGGCGCCGGTGTCGCGGTCGGGGCCGGCGTCGGACTGGGATCAAGCGTAGGCGTGGTCGTTGGCGCCGACGGCGGCGTGTGTCGCGCACCGGGCGTCTGCACGAGTGAACTCAACGCCGACGACGATCCGCCGCAGCCTGCGACGAGAATCGCGAAGAAGAGAACGAAGCCCGCCCACCAACTGAACGCTCTCACGACTGCTCACCTGTCGCCGCGCTGGGCCCATAAATAGGCCGCAGCTTGAGAAGACCTGCAGCTCTTCTAAGCCTAGATGAGCCGTTAGCCCCATGCTGTGTCCTTAGTCACTCCCCGCGAGCGAGCTGTCTAACCATTTGGCTCGCCATCAGTCGGGCTGCGAACCCATTGCTTCGTGGGCCCGCAGTCTCTTGATGCAACTCGATACTTACCGTACTGTTGAGCTGCATACGCGCACCGTCCGTCTGAAAGCGTTTGTCTTAATGTCCGTCGTCCTCGATCGGCAGCTCGATCAGCCCGTCCGAGAAGCCAAACCCATCCGCGCGCCCTCTCAATACTCCAGGGCGTGGGCAGCACTGCTCGTCGCGCTCGACGTGTCGGTGTTCGCACTGTCGGCGATGGTTGCGGCGATCGTGGTCTTTCATCGCGTCAACGTCTTGTGGTCGCGCGAGGGCGTGCTGATATCGACCACGGCCTACATCGCGATTTGGCTGATCATCTTCGCACGGGTCGGTTTGTATCGGCGATCGTACGCGCTGTCGACAAAGGACGAGTTCTATTTCATCGCTGCGGCGTTGAGCCTGGGGGTGATCCCATCGCTGACGGTCTTCACGATATGGCCGGCGATCTCGACCTCGCGGCTTCACATCCTTGTCACCCTCGCGATCTCATTCGTGGCTGTCGGTGGAGTGCGTACTGTCGCTCGCTCGGTCCGCGCGATGGCGATCCGCAATCGCCCCCGCCGCGTGGCGGTCGTCGGCAGCGGGTCGCGCATCGACACCGTGACCGAGTCGTTGAATCTGGTCGACGGCTCTCAAGTGCTACGTTTGGAAGTGAACGATCTCGACGAGACGTTGAACCCCATCAATCTCGGCAGTGACCCGGATCTCGCAAGCATCGAGTGGTTCGACCAGGCGCGCGCATGGGGTGCTGAATCGCTCATCCTTACGGAAGTGCTGCCGCCCGAGATCGTACCGCACGTGCTGGACGTCGCCGGCCGGCACCACATTCGCGTCGCCTACGCGCCGCCGCGCGTTCGCTTCCAGGCCTTCGAGCTGACCCTGCAGCAAGACGGCCAACAAGCGCTCATCGTGCCCTCGCGGCTCCGCGCCTGCCAACCGCGGGTGCGCCTCTACAAACGCATCGCCGATCTCGCACTTGCCGCGTTCGCGCTCGTGCTGCTATGGCCCATCATGCTTGGAGCCGCGTGCGCGATCTTCTTTGAATCAGGCCGTCCGATCTTGTATCGCCAGCGGCGCGTCGGACGCAACGGCGTGGAATTCAACCTGCTCAAGTTCCGCTCGATGCCGGTGGACGCCGAAGCCAGCAGCGGCCCGGTCTGGGCGTCGGCTGCGAACGACCGCGCGACGAAAGTCGGCTCGTTCTTGCGCCGCTACAGCATCGACGAACTGCCGCAGCTTTTCAACGTCCTGCGCGGCGAGATGTCAATGGTAGGACCGCGGCCTGAGCGACCCGAGTTCGTGGCGCTGTTCCGCGAGCGTCTCGCGCGTTACGAGGAGCGCCATCTTGTGCGGCCGGGCATAACCGGCTGGGCGCAAGTCCACATGACTCGTGTGCTCGCGCCGTCATCGGTCGGCCAAAAGCTTTCCTGCGATCTCTTCTACATCGAACACTGGGGGTTGATCTTGGACGCGTACATCATCTGGAAAACCGCAGCCGAGTTCCTCTTCAACAGGGCGGTTTGAACGCACATGCAGGCGCTTGAACGACCGCTGACGCTCCGGCCGATGGTCTCGGTCCTTTTGCCGGCTTACAACGAGGAATCCATCATTGCGCCGAACTTGCAGACGCTGTGCGACCATATGGATTCGCTCGCGCACGAGTATCGTTGGGAGATCGTCGTGATCGACGACGGCAGCACGGACGCGACCGGTGACCTCGCGGAACAGTTCGCGCTAACGCATCCCGAAGTGCGCGTCTTCCACCACCCGGCGAACTTCGGCCTCGGGCAGGCGCTTAAATTCGGCTTCAGCCGCTGCCGGGGCGATTACATCGTCACCCTCGACATCGATCTCAGCTACGCTCCCGAGCACATCGAGCGTCTGCTCGGCCGAATCCGTAACTCGCCGGCCAAGATCGTCGTAGCATCGCCGTACATGGAAGGTGGGCGGATCTCCAACATCCCGTGGTTGCGCCGAACGCTCTCCATCTGGGCGAACCGCTTCCTCGCAATCGCATCCGAAAGCAAGCTCTCGACGCTCACAGGATTGACGCGCGTCTACGACGGGCGTTTTGTCCGTTCGCTCAACATCCGGGCGCTCGGCACCGAATTGAATTCGAAGATCCTGCATCAAGCCAACGTGCTACAGGCCAGGGTCGAGGAGATCCCGGCGCATCTCGATTGGAGCTTGCAGAACAGCGCCGGCGCGACGCGCGTCTCGAGCATGAGGATCGCGAAGCAGACGCGCTCAGTGATCCTGTCGGGCTTCCTCTTCCGTCCCGTGATGTTCTTCATCGCGCCCGGCCTGTTGCTGCTACTGTTCTCCGCATATGCTGGCACGTGGGTGGGCATCCACACCTACACCAACGCACAAGCGCTTGCTCTTGCAGGCGACCACGACATCACCGACGCCGTCGCAGCGGCGTTCAGGCAGGCGCCGCACGTGTTCTTCCTCGGTGGCATCGCGCTCATGTTGGCGCTGCAGTTCCTCAGCCTCGGCATCCTCGCGATGCAGAGCAAGAGCTACTTCGACGAGCTGTTCTTCCTTACGTCGGCGGTCTACAAAGAGCTTCGCCATGAAAGGGGTACGTAGTTGATCACCTCAGCACCCGCGCCGTCCGCGATCACCCTCCCGTCGGACCAGGATGCGTCCGGCCGAACGCTCGGCTCTGAAGAAATCGCGCTCGTTGGCCAAGCGATCGCCACTGGCACGCTCACCAGCACGAAAGGGACGTTCGTCAGCGCGTTCCAGAAACGGTTCGCGCACATGCTCGGCCTGACGCACGGATACGCGTGCGCATCCGGCACCGCCGCGATCCATACCGCGATCGCCGCTCTCGATCCCGAACCGGGCGACGAGATCATTACGTCGCCGATCACGGACATGGGCGCGCTGGCACCGATCATCTATCAAGCCGCGATCCCAATGTTCGCTGACGTCGATCCGCAGACGTACAATATTACGGCGGCGAGCATCGAGCGCGCGCTCAGCCCAAAGACGAAGGCGATCATCGTCACGCACCTGTTCGGCAACCCTTGCGACATGGGTCCGATCATGGAGCTGGCGAAGGCGCGCGGCATTCCGGTCATCGAGGACTGTGCACAGGCATTTCTCGCAACCTCTGGCCGGCGCTACGTCGGCACGATCGGCACGATCGGCTGCTTCAGCCTTCAACAAGGCAAGCACATCACGTGCGGCGAGGGCGGGATCGTGGTCACAGCCGATGAGGCGCTTGCGCGGCGGATGTACCTCTTCATCAACAAAGCGTGGGGATATGGCGACGCCAACCCAGACCACTATTTCCTTGCGCTCAACTATCGCATGTCCGAGCTCCAGGGCGCGGTCGGATTAGCGCAGCTCGAGAAACTCGAACAGTCGGTCCAGCAGCGCATCGATCTGGCCAACGAGCTCGACCGCCTGTTGAGCGACTGTCCGGGCGTTCAGACACCGGCCGTCCACCCCGACGCGGTGCACACCTATTGGAAGTACTGCTTGCGCGTCGATCCCGAGCGCATCCGCGGCGGTGCGGTGGGCCTCGCCCAGGCGCTGCGCCAAAGCGGCATCTTCACGGTACCGCGCTACATCCAAAAGCCGGCATTCATGTGCGAGGTCTTCGCCAAGCAGCGCACGTTCGGCAACAGCCATTTCCCGTTCACCCTCGCGCGCCCCGAAGCGCTCGATTACCGGCGCGAACGCTTCCCGGGCACCTTCGAGGCGCTCGACCGCGTGCTGGTCGTGCCGTGGAACGACCGTTTTACCGACAGACATGTCGAGTTCATCGCTGCGTCTGTGCGCGACGCTGCTGTCCGCCTCGCCTCGTAACGTCGTGAGCACCTCGACCCAACGGAGAAGATGATGGAACGAAGACTACGTTTTGGCTTGGTCGGTGCGGGACGCATCGGGAACGCGTACGCGCAAGCGTTCGAACGTTCGCATGCGGCGGAACTCGCGGCCGTCGCCGATCTGCGCGAAGACGCGGCCCAGGCCATCGCGCAGAGCTCGGGCGCGCGCGCTTTCGATCGCTACCAAAAGATGCAGCGAGAGTCCAAGCTCGATGCAGTGCTCATCTGTACGCCGCCTAACACGCATCCAGAGATCGCGATGTACTTCATGGACCGCGGCATCCACGTGCTGTGCGAAAAGCCCTTTTCCATCGATTTGGCTCACGCGAAGATGATGCTCGCGTCTGCCAAACGCAACAGCGTCGCGATAACCATGGCCTCGAAGTTCCGCTATGTCGATGACGTCATCCGCGCCAAAAGCATTGTCGCGTCCGGCATCCTCGGCGAGATCGTGCTGTTCGAGAACGCGTTCACCTCGCGCGTCGATATGTCGTCGCAGTGGAACTCCGACCCCGCGATCAGCGGCGGAGGCGTGCTCATCGACAACGGCACGCATTCCGTGGACATCATGCGCTATTTCCTCGGTTCGCTTGCCGACGTCCACGTCGTCGAGGGAAAGCGCACGCAGGGACTGGCCGTGGAGGACACCGTGCGCATCTTCGTTCACAGCGAAGCCGGCGTCATGGGCAGCATCGATCTCTCGTGGAGCATCAATAAGGAACAGGAG
>Ga0126371_10003799_pt1 | contig 13268 bp, 8 predicted proteins | sample PanSoiMetaPlot_4_FD_110145 | JGI IMG/M metagenome (GOLD analysis project Ga0126371, IMG submission 110145) | Tropical forest soil microbial communities from Panama - MetaG Plot_4 | ecosystem: Environmental > Terrestrial > Soil > Tropical forest > Bulk soil | place: Panama | collected 2016-02-17
ATCTTCAGGCGCGCAGCGGCGCGTGTATGCGTTCAGGAAAGTCGGTGTGGCGAGCAGCATGGTTACCGTGTATTTGCTGACCAGTGCGCCGATCGAGCGGGAGTCGAGCGGATTCGGATGAAACACCACACCGATGCCGGTCGCCGCGGGCAGGCAGAGTGTGCCGGTAAACCCAAACGAGTGGAAGAAAGGAAGAATTCCGAGGATGCGGTCGTGGGCGTGCAGCATGAAAACCTGATTGAGCTGCTCGACGTTCGACGCGATGTTGTAATGCGTGAGGACCACGCCTTTGGGATCTCCGGTTGAGCCGCTGGAAAAAATGATCGTAGCAATGTCATCCAGAGAGGTGCGCCGGTCGCTGCCCGCGAATTTCCCGAGTGCCCGGCTGGGCAAAAAGCCCGCAGCGAGCACGGCCGCGAGTTTCTCGCCAAGGCCGGGGTCCTTGGCTATATCTTCGAGGTAGATCACTTGGCCCGGCGGCTGAACCCGGACCTTTTCGAGAAAAGCGCGAGCGGTCACCACCGTTTTCAGGCGGCACTGTTCGGCCGAGGAACCGAGCGTCTCATTCGAAGCCGTGTAGTTCAAATTCACCGGCACCTTGCCCATCAGCATGGCCGCGAAATTTACCAGCGCTCCCGGAACCGAAGGCGGAAGTAACACGCCGACCATTTCCTGACCCTGCCAGGGCTTGCCGAGACGCCTGGCCAAGACCAAGGCGCCAACCAGCGCCGAAAAATAGTTGAGCTTCTTTCGCTGTCCATCGGCCATGGCAAACCGCCAGGGATGCCTTCTGGCGGTGTAGGCAAACGTTTCCGGCAGCGTGTGCATGCGCACTTTGCGTCGCTCGAAGGCCTCTGCGCCGAGGTGTTGCACCACGCGGCGCACTTCGGCGGAAGTCGTCGTCGACGGGAGTGGTTCTCCAAACGTGACCCGCACGGGGTACGGGACGCGCCGCGGAAATTTCCAGAGGAAGCGCCCACCCGCAAAACTGAAAATCGAGCCCCACACACCGTCGAGATTCACCGGGATGATGGGGACGTCCACGCCCCTGATAATGCGCTCCATGCCCCGCCGAAAGGGCATCATCTGCCCGATGCGCGTCATTTGTCCTTCCGGGAAAATGCACACGACTTCGCCGTTTTTGAGCGCTTCGGTGGCCTGACGCAACGAGTGAATCAGTTCGCGCGGGCCTTGGTCGGAGGCAATAGGAATCACCCCGAGGATCTTCGCGAATGGTTTTATCAGCGGATGGTCGTAGGAGCCGCGGAACATCAGGAACCGGATAGGGCGGTCAATCGAAGCAAGCAAAAACGCGGCATCCGCCATGGAGACGTGATTCGGCGTCAGAAGCGCCCCACCGCGCGCGGGCACATTCTCGCGCCCCACCACATCGAGCCGGTACAACGTGTGTGTCGCGAACCACAGCAGCAAACGAAGCAGCGAATCCGGCAGCAAGTACAAGACATAGCCGGAAGCCACCAGCGTGGCGCCAGCCCCCCAGAGAAATACTGCCGGCGGGCTGAGGTGCAGAAAATTCGTCAGCAGGTAATACAGCCCGCCGGCAGCTCCGATGCCCGCAAAGGAAAGCAAATTCGCGGTGGCGATCACGCCGCCCTTGTGTTGATCTTCAGGGCGATGCTGAATCAACGCATTGATGGGCACAACAAAAAACCCGCCGGCAAAGCCCAGCGCGGCGAGCAACAGAAGCACCTCAAGCGAAGAAAGCCCATGAATAGCGAGGGCGAAACCGAACCCGGTCATGCCAAGCGCGCCCAACGGGATGAGACCATATTCGATCTTCCCGCCGGAAACGTAGCCCGCCACCACGCTTCCCAGACCAATCCCGATAGCCACCGCCGCCAGCAGCGGCCCGGTGTGCGAACTGCTTAGCCGCAAGACTCTTTCGCCGTAGAAGATGACGTTGTTTTGCAGAAGCGCCCCGAAAAACCAGAAATAGGTATTGCCCGCCACAGCCAGCCACAGAATGCGGTCTCGGTGAATCAGGCGGCCGTGCGCCCAGACATCCGCGAAAGCGTTGGCGCGGAATTTCTTCGACGGGTCCGCGGCAGGAACGCGAGTAATCGCCAGCGCCCAAACGAGGCCCACCGCCGAACAACCCAGGAAGATCAAGCCGGAGACGGCCTGGCGGCCGCGGAAGGCGTCCGACATGATTCCGGCTACAACCACAGCGGAAATGATGGCAATAAACGTTCCGAGTTCGATGATCCCGTTGCCCCAGGAAAGTAGCTTTTGTGGAAGAAGCTCGGGCAAAAGCCCGTATTTTGATGGTCCAAAGACCGCCGCCTGGGTGCTGGCCAAAAAGACCGCAGCCAGTGCGAGAGTCAAGTTTCCTTGCGCAAAGGCCACCACCGCCAGGAGCATCACGGCCATCTCAAAGACCTTGGTTCCGATGGTGACTGTGCGTTTGCTGAAACGGTCCGCGAGATAGCCGCCGGCCATGGAAAAGAGAATGAAGGGAACGGAAAACAGGAGGTTCAGAATAAAGACTCTGCTGTTTTCTTGTTGTGGCTGCAAATGCATCGCCAGGATGAGGAAGAAAACAAGACTCTTGAGGCCATTTTCGTTGAAGGCGCCCTGAAATTGCGTCGCGATCAGGCTCCAAAAGCCAAGCCGCCATTTCTTTCGAGGCTCATTGGGAGAGGGAGCTAGGGAGCTTGCCATCCGCGCACCTACTCTGTAGATCGAAAATCTACAGCGATAGAACGATTCTAGCAGGGGTTCTTGCGGAGCGGATATGAGCTTGCCGATTCGGTCAGCGGCACCATCCATCCCTGGCTGGCTACGGGTTCGAGACCTGAAAGGACAAGCTATTCTCGCGTTTTTGCTGCCAAGATTTCGACCACGCCTCGTGCACCGGGCTCTCCGCATAATCGGCGGCAGCTTCCGCACTGGCGAACTCGATGGCATAGACTCCGCTGAAATCGCGGGCCTGGTTGCGCTCGGTTTTCAGCCAGATATTTTTGATCCCCGGAATCTTCCCCGCCATTTCCTTGATACCGTCGATGGCCTTCTCCCGGTCGTAATTCGACACGTCGTCCCGAAACTTGTACACCACGATGTGCAGCACGGTTTTTGGCTGGCCGAAATGGTTCTGCACCGCGGCGCTGCGCGCATGCAGCGTGCCCGCAGCGACTCCCGAAAAGAACAGCGCGGTCCCAGCCGCGATTTGCACAATTCGTTTTGTGACCAGCCTCATCGTTTCCTCCCTATTGTTCCGTGCCAGCTGAGCCTCGACAGTGTAAGCAAGCCACACCGCGCCAGGCAAATCCGCCTTAGTCGAAAGCGCAGAAAGTTCGCAAAGAGTTTGACGTACCAGCTGTCGGCTCGTTACTCTCGCAAGTCACCTTTGCCGGGGGCAAAATGGATTGGTCGAGCGGAGATTGGCGAGGACAGGCGGCCCCGCCGCACCCTCCGCCGCGCTTCCCGCGCATATGGGTGGGCTACCTGCTCGGCGTGCTAACCGTCGTCGCTGAGATGATCGCCATTTCGCTGCACCCGGAACTCGCCAAAGAACCCCTTATCATCCCGCCGCTTTATCTGTTCCTTGCGAATTTTATCAGCCTGGTGTATTGGCTGGTGTGCGTTTATGAGTTTCATGTGCTGCTGATCGACGCCTCCGCCGGGAGCTATCCCATCAAGCCGCTGCGTGCGGCTTGGTTTCACTTGATTCCGATCTATGGTTTGTATTGGGTTTACAAATGGCCCCGGGAGCTGGCGCGGTTCGTGAATAGCCGCCTGCCCACCCCGCTGATGCGGCCTGAACGCACCGGACTTGCGATTTTTTTCGCCTTTATCGTATTTCTTTTGCTGGACCGCGGTTTTGGCATGATTTTATTGTTCTGGGCCGCTTCGTATCTTTCGCGTTGCTTGCGGCTGGCCCTGTCGGTCGATCCCGGGCCGCCGCAGCACCCTTTACCTTTTTCCTGATTCCCGCTCCAAGGAGAACGGATGCTGAGAACCATTCTTTCGATGGTGCTGTTCAGTTGGATTGGCGGTTTCGTCCCGCAGGCCGAGGCACAAAATCTAACTCCCGCCGATCAAATGGCGCGGGACATTTTCAAGCAACTGATCGAGATCAACACCACCGACTCGGTGGGCAACGTGTCGACCGCCGCGGAAGCCATGGCCGAGCGACTGCGCAACGCAGGCTTTGCTGAAGATGATCTTCATGTTGCCGGGCCCAACGACAGCAAAAGGAATCTCGTGGCGCGCTTGCGAGGCACCGGGAAGCGCAAACCGATCCTGTTTATCGGCCATCTTGATGTTGTTGAGGCGCTGCGCCAGGACTGGACGACCGATCCCTTCAAGTTTCTCGAAAAAGACGGCTATTTCTATGGCCGGGGCACCGAAGACATGAAGGAAGGCGACGCCATCCTGGTGAGCAATTTTATTCGCCTGAAAAAAGAAGGCTTCCGGCCGGACCGCGACCTGATTCTCGCGCTGACCGCCGACGAAGAGGGCGGCTCGGCCAACGGCGTCAACTGGCTGCTGAAGCAGCATCGCGACTGGATGGATGCGGAGTATTGCATCAACCTGGACGGCGGTGAGTTCGAAAAGGAAAACGGCAAGCGCATTCTTGCGGCCATTCAGGCCAGCGAAAAAGTTTACGTCGATTTCCAGTTCGAATCCCTGAATCCCGGGGGCCACAGCTCCGTTCCCACGCGGGACAATGCCATCTATCACCTGGCCGGCGCGCTCGTCCGGCTGCAATCGTTCTCCTTCCCGCTGCATCTCAACGAAATCACGCGTAATTATTTCGCGCGCATGGCCGCGCTCGGTTCCCCACCGGAGTCCGCAGACATGAAAGCGGTCGTCAAACAGCCCCCGGATCCCGCGGCCGCGCGCCGGCTCTCGACCAGCGCCTATTACAATTCCCTGCTGCACACCACTTGCGTCGCCACCATGCTCTCCGGCGGCCATGCGCCGAATGCGCTTCCGCAGACTGCCCGTGCCAACGTCAACTGCCGCATTTTTCCCGGGGAAGATCCGCAGCAAATTCTCAAGACGCTCGAGCGAGTGGCCAACGACCCCAAAGTGAAAATCAGTATGGTGAAGCAGACCGATCCCGAGGGCAAGGTCGTTCCCGTTGTTCCCGTACCGCCCTCCCCGCTGCTTCCGGAAGTGACCGAAGCGCTCGAGAAAACTTTGCGCGACACCTGGCCTGGAGTCCCGCTGGTCGCCACCATGTCCACTGGCGCCACCGATGGAAAGTACACCCGCATTGCCGGCATTCCCAGCTATGGCGTCTCCTGCATGTTCTTTGACAAGAATGACGACCGCTCGCACGGAAAGGACGAGCGCGTCGGCGTTCAGGATTTCTACGATGGTGTGGCTTTCAACTACGCGCTGCTTCGGGAGCTTTCCACACCACGTTAAAGGCAGCCGGACAGGCAGTACAAAGAAGTAGGAAAGAATTCGGCCCGGAGAGCATGCTCTCCGGACCTCCAGGTTTCTAGTTGGGATTCGCTAGATCCAAACACGCTCACGGCTTGCCCGGCTGCGCGTCACTTGGTTTGGCATCCGGCTGTGCTGCGGTGCTTGCGGCAATCGGCTTTACGGGTTCCGTGGTAAACCGCGTCAGGTAAGGCATGAACGGCGTGACTTCAAAGGGCATCTTCTCCCGTTCGGCGATAGTCCCCACCGGCTTGCTCTTAATGAGTTCCAGCTTGTCGCTCCAGGCATCCAGCTTCACGCGTCCGCCGAGCGGCAGCGCCACAATCGTCTGAGGGTTCTGTTTTTGGTCTGCGGTCACAATGGTTTTGAGGTCCGCGATCACCGGGACACGGTTCCCCAGGTGGCCGCTGATCAGGTTAGGAATCTCCCTTCGGCGCGCTTCGAGAGCGGTCAGGAACAGCCCGGCGTTGCCAAGCTGGTTTTTATACGGCGAGGTATTCAGGAACTGGATAGCCTTCTCACTTGCGGCACTCTCTTCCTCCGGGGTGCGGGCAAATCCAAAGTGACGGAAGGTTTCCTTATCGTCCACCAGCAAATTGTCGAAGAATCCGTAGGCCGGATCCATGCGATGGCCAAGGACCACGTGCCCCAGTTCGTGAGCCAGAATCGTTGCCAGGCTGGCTTCATCGGGAAGCACATCGATCAAGCCGCGGCTTAATACGATCGAATGGCCAATGGTAAAGGACTCCAGAGTCGACACCATCAGAACGCGGCAGCGCACCTCGGGCTCCACCTCGATGTTATTGGTTACCTCGAGGTTGTTGACTACCGTATCGAGCACCTTGTCCACTTCTCCGCGGGGCGCGATCAACCCAATGCGCTCGAACCGGTCAATGACGTTGTCTTCCGCCTGACGGTCCCAGGAGCGCTGCGCCTGAATGGGTGTAAGGTCATTGGCCGTCTTGCTGTCGTCTTGCACCGGGGTCTCGACCAGGATCTTGCTCAGTTCCTGTTCCTCGCTGCCATGGCCGAGGTTGTAGCCCCAAAGCCGCGTTTGCGCCCGGAAGTCCAGCCTCTTCGATACCGCGTAATGCAGATCGCTTTCCTGGCTGTAAACAAACGAAGGCAGCCAGATACCCGGCTGTACGTTGGTGCGCCAGCTATCGAAGTGGAAGTACCAGCTCGAGTGACCGTTGCCGCTGTACCCGCCGTTAAACCGTACGATGTTGTAGTCCTGGTCTTCCACCCAGATGCGGCCCAGGAAACGGCCTTTGCCGGCCTTTTCCATGGGCGTCACATCGAACACCAGGCAGCGCACTTCTCCAAGAAACTCGCGCCGTATGTAATCGAACTTGTAATGCTGTTTGTCGAACCCGTTGGTGTCGATGAAGATCATCTGCAGGAATCCCCCGGGGATGAATTCCGCAGAGAACGAAAAGAAGTTGCCGATGGCGCCAAAGATCTTCTTTCCCTTGCTGTTGGTATCGGTCAGCGAAATCAGGGCCACGCCCTTGGAAAAATCGGCGCGGCCAAGAAAGTATTTGTCGCCAGCAGGCACGGATCCGAGTTCTTTGTCTGGCCTCTGGTCCTGGATGTAGGTCTCGACCAGCGGCGTGTACTGGCGGATTTGCTGGATGGCCCGGTTTTCGTTGGTGATCACCCGGTCGATCACATCCGCCATGGTCCGCGCCGGGACCTGCTCATCCGGTCTAGGGCTCGCTAGTGCAACCGTTCCAAATCCGCTCAGCAACACACCACACACAACTACTGCCCCTCTATGCATGTTCTCTCTCCCCTCAGTAGGCCAGGCGGAACTCAATCCGCACGCGTGCCGGGAAATCGACTGGTTGGCCCTCGCGCTTTGCCGGTTTGAACTTGATTTGCTGCGCCGCCCGCTCGGCGGCCTCATCGAGTCCATGACCCAAACCGCTGACGACCCCCTTTACCTGAATGCTCCCGTTCGCGAGAAAGACCATCTCCAGAACTACATCGCCTTCGATTTTCAGACTGCGTCCTTCCGCAGTGTATTGCGGATGCGGTTTTTCCAAAATGTCTACCGGCGTTGTGGGGCTTTCGTTGTTCGCCGCTTTTTTCTTAGGCGCTTCGGTTACTACCGATTCATTCGCGAAGCCACCCTCATGAACGGTACCTTTTTTCGTCGTGCTTGGGGGAGGATTCGCAATTCCGTTGCCGAAACCCGTGCTCGCCACGGTGCCGCGAATTCCTTTGGCGCCTCCCGTGCCGTTGCCATAGCCGTCTCCACCGGGCAGTGCCGGAGAGCCCAGGCGGTTCACGTTGGTCCCGTGGTTCGGATCACCCTTGCCCGGTATTCCGTTGGGATCGCCAAATCCACCCGTCTGCACTTTGTTCAACGGTGCCACGACTGTCGCGGGCGCGGCGCTCCCGCTCGATAGGTTCCCGACCTTCACCTCATCTCTCGGACGCTTCGGTTGCTTGGTCTCCACTTCCACCTTTTCATCGAAGTGCGGATTCAGCTCCACCGGCTTCACATCGACTTTCTTCATTTCCGGCTGGATCGCCTTGGCCGTCAGGAACACGTGCGGCTGCTTGGGGTTCAGTTTCACTGGCTCGGGAACTTCCGGTTTCGGCTGGACCGCTTTGGGTTTGATTTTCGGCGGCGGAGGTGGCGGCGGGGGTGGGGCAACCGGAACCATGGTCACCGGCTGCATGAGTTCCACGACTTGATATTTCAGCGCGGTCTTCATCTGCTCGGGGAAGGCCAGCGGGATCAGCAGCAGAAATCCGAGAAAAGCGATTTGCCCAACGGCGCTGACTCCCATGCGGTCCCAGCGTCGGTTGGGTTCGGGAAGCAAAGCTAGTCGCGCCGGCACTGGCCTTGCTCCAATGGCCTTTTTCCAGGCTTGTGTGTCGCCCAGGCTGCGGTTGGACTGCAAACCGACGCCCATCGTCGTCCTGCGTGGTGGATCTACAATCATGGTTGCCATCCGCGTGCCGCCTCGTGAAATTCCGTCCAGAGACAGGGAATCCTAGGGATATCTAGCGTTCCCAGATCCGCTGGTAAATTAGGAACTGCGCTCCTACCAGTACCAGAGTACTGACGAGGCTGAGGGAGCCTGAATAGGACTTTCGTACCAAGGACGCTAAGTCGCTAACGCTCCTGTGAGCGCACTATATAGCACACCTTTTTTTTACCCCGGCGAGGCGGTTTCCGTTGCGGGGCAGAGTTCGCAACACAGCCCTAGCATACTCCAATTTCATCCCGGTTGGTTGTGTTTTGCTCACCAACTTTCGTCCGTAGGGCTTATGCTTTAGGATGCAAGGGACCCCCCCGACGTTGGTTGTTACACCATGGGAAAAGACACCCCAAAGCGAAGTACCGAACCTGCGCCTCACGCAGGTCTTTTCCGGCTCCTCGATGGTAACTCCTCCCTGGTGGAGAAACTCTATGCGCAATCGCAAGCAGGGGGCTGGGGGCTCACCTTGGAGCGTTTCTCGCACTCCGTGGAACGCAGCGCCGAGAAGCGCTTCGCGAGCGAGTCGCCTCCGCGCCAAAAGCTCGAGGATTACCTCGCTGGCCTTCACGTGGAGGACCTCGCATTAGCCACGGCGTGTGCGGCCGGATGCGAATCCGCCTGGGAGCATTTTTTCGCCACGTATCGTGAGTATCTTTACTCCGCTGCCGCCGTCATCACGCGACGCCCCCGGAGTGATCCCTACGCGCGCGAATTTGCCGATTCGTTGTACGCAACGCTCTATGGCCGGGAGACCAGCCTCGGCCGCGTGTCTCTGTTCAATCATTTTCATGGCCGGAGCAAACTTTCCACCTGGCTTCGCGCGGTGCTCGCGCAGCGATACATCGATGTGTTGCGCCAGGAAAAACGCCTCGAGGGTCTCGAGGACCACGAGGGCTTCGAGAAAATCCTTGCTCCCAAGCACAAGACGGACTGGGAGCCGACCGATCCGCTCCGCGCGCGCTACCTTCAGTTATTGGCCGACGCGCTCAAGCGGGCTATTGCTTCTCTCGATCCGCTCGATCGCGCCCGGCTGCTTTCCTACTACCTGAAAGACCTGACCCTGGCCGAAATCGGCAAGGCCATGAACGAGCACGAGGCCACCGTGTCACGCAAGCTCGAGCGCGTCCGCCGGGAACTGAAAGACAAAGTCATCACCATTCTGAAATCCGGGTGTGGCGCGGAGGGTGACCCGCATGCGCAGTCCGCGGATGGGCAACCCGGTCTTGATCACGCTCAGATCCAGCTCTGTTTTGAGTACGCCATGGAGGCGTGGCCTTTCGATTTTTCGCATCTGCTCGAAGCGATCCCGCCGGAACCGGGGGTTGCCAAATTGCCCCCGTCCGACGGCTGAGCCGCGCTTGCAAGAGACGCCTCGCTGGTCCGTTCTAAGAAGGAGAGATCGAGGGATGGCTGCCGAAGAAGACAAAAAGTTTGACGCCGTTCTGGGCGGGTTCCTGTTCAACGACCTGCGCGCCCGCGCCGAGAATCTGCATTGCCCGGAATCCGATGTGCTCGCGGCCTACCATGAGCGCTCGCTCCCGCCCGAAGAGATGAATTCGTGGAAAGAACACCTTGTGGGCTGCGGGCGGTGCCAGGCTGTTCTTGCCGAGCTCGAGGCAACCGACGCGATCCCGCTCGGAGCCTACGAAGAAGCTTCTCGAAAAGAACACGCCCTGCTCGAACCCGCGGCGGTTGCTCGCGAAGAGCGGGGGCCGACGCCAGCGAAATTTCCCAAAAAATCTCGGATCACAGCGATCTCCCGCGGCGTGCGTTGGCCATGGCTTGCGCCCGCAGGAGCTCTTGCCGCGGGCCTGCTCGTCTGGGTTGTCTGGCATGAAAATCCGTCGTGGAAGACTCCCACACCCGTCAAAACGGCAAAGACAGAGTCGTCTTCCAAATCCGCACTCGAGCCAGGGTCCCCACCGCGGGCGGCAGCGCCTCCACCATCGGATCAGGCTCAAACCGATCGGATGGCTGGCCCGGAGAGGGCTCAAGCGGCAGCGGGCGGAGCTCTTTCTCCCGAGGAAAAGCAGCTGCCAGAGGCCTTGAAGCAGCTCGAAAAGTCTCCCGCCCGCGTCGGGAGTGCTCCCGTCAGACCCACCAACAGCGAGCGCCGTGCGCGCGAGGATGCCGCGCATGACCTCATGGCCGCTGGACCTCCTCGAAACCAGCCGGCTCAGGAACCCGGGGTTGGTCTCGCAGCGGCCGCGGCGCAAATCGTACAAGGGCAAACGGAAACGGCCAATGGCCAGATGCAAGCGCAGCAAAGTCCGTCGGGCGCTCCCGGACCAAGTCCTCCTGCCGAGCTGCAGAAGAAATCAAAAGCAGAGTCACGCGGGCCTGCCCTGCATGCCGCAGCGGCTGCATCTCCTTCTCCAAACGCATCAGCGTCGTTTAACGATCGCACTGTCCCTCCGGCCCTAATGGCTCGTGCCGCCGATTTGAATTTGATCGTCACCCCCACTAGGAGAACCCTCTGGCGCGCCGGCCATGCGGGCATTATCGAATTCTCAAACGATGGCGGGGCCTCCTGGTCGCGGCAAAGCAGCAATGTCGTTGTGGATCTGACGGCGGGCTCCGCTCCCTCGGGAAAAGTCTGCTGGATCGTGGGTCGCGCCGGAACCATTCTTCTGACCACAGATGCCGGCTCGCACTGGGCCGTCCTCCATTCTCCGCTCGATGAAGATCTGGGCGGAGTTCGCGCGACCGACGCGCTCCACGCCACCATCTGGAATCTCGGCAACACGAAAGTCTTCGAAACCGCCGACGGCGGGGTTAGTTGGAAGCCCGCCACTTCGCAATGATTTGCGAGCGACACTTTCATCCCTTGGCTGTCGATTCCAGTAGTAAGAGCGCAGCTTTATCCCCGGCAGCGCGAGCGAACGTTCGGCCCGTTTCAGTTCCTGCAAGAAATTCCTTCCCTGCCGTTCTAACCAAGAAGGCAAATTTCGATTGAGGTGAAGCAAATGAAGATCCCCCGAATCCCGTCGGCCGCGCGCTCGATTTGCGCGATCGGCGCAGCCGCCGTTCTCAGTGCGAGCGCCGTGATCGCGTACCCCGCGGCCCGAAACGAAAGAGTCTCCGAGCCCCAGGAAAAGGAAGCCGCCCGCGCCGTCCCCGACCAGTCCACGGGCTTGCATGATCAGAGCGATCTCAACGTCACCGTTTACAATTCCAATACCGCGCTGGTTCGCGACGTCCGCAATCTGCAGCTTCCGGGCGGGACGTTTCGCCTGAAGTTCATGGACATTGCCGCCACCGTCAATCCGGCTACCGTCCATTTTCGCTCGCTCACCGACCCCGACAAGCTCAGGGTCATCGAGCAGAACTACGAATACGATCTCCTGGAACCCGCAAAACTTCTGCACAAATACGTGGGCAAGGAAGTAACTCTGGTTCGCACCTACCAGGAGAGCGGCACGACCAAGCACGAAGAAATCAAAGCCACCCTGCTTTCGGACAACAATGGCCCGGTGTGGAAAATCGGCAACGACATCGTTACCGGAACTTTCGCCGAGAGCTATCGCTTCCCTGAGGTTCCGGCGAATCTTTACGACCGTCCAACGCTGCTGATGTCGCTAGAGAATTCCGGCCCGCGCAAGCAGGAGATTGAGGCTTCCTATCTGGCCACGAACCTTTCCTGGAACGCCGACTACGTTCTCACCGTCGCAAGGGACGACAAGAACGCGGATCTCGACGGCTGGGTCACCCTCGTCAACAACAGCGGCACCGCGTTTCACAACGCGCATCTCCAGCTCGTCGCCGGCGAACTGAACCGCATACAGCCTCCTGCCGTCATGAGTCCCTTGGCCGCAAGAGAAGCCGTCGCGAACAAGGCCGCAGCACCGCAATTCCAGCAGGAGGCTTTCAGCGAATATCATCTCTACACGCTCGGCCGCAAAACCTCGGTCGAAGACAAGGAAACCAAGCAGATCAGCTTGCTGGAGGGCTCAGCTATCCCGGTCGAAAAGCTTTTCGTCGTCAACGGCCAGAGCTACTACTATCGCAATCAGCAATCTCCCGGGGCGCCGCTGAAAGATCCGGTGATGGTCTACTACAAGTTCAAAAACGAAGAAAAGAACGGCCTGGGCATTCCTCTGCCCGCTGGCAACGTGCGGGTTTATCAGAAAGACTCCAAGGGCGGGATCCTTTTCGCGGGAGAAGATCGCATCGATCACACACCCAAAGACGAAGAGCTTAGCATCCACATCGGCAATGCCTTCGATGTGGTCGCGGAGCACAAGCAGACCGACTACAAACACGTAGACACGCACACCTGGGAATTCGAGTATGAGGTCACCCTGCGTAATCACAAGGACACGCCCGTTGTCGTCCAGGTAAACGAACCCATCGGCGGCGACTGGGAAATGCTCTCTTCCAACTACAAGTACACGAAAACAGCGGCCTTCGCGGCGCAATTCAACGTGCCGGTAGCCAAGGACGGCACTTCGGTCCTGAAATACCGCGTCCGCGCTAAATGGTAATTGTCCGGCTTCCTTGCCATTTCTTCCCTTTTTCTTCGTTAGGGGCACGATACATGGTGCCCCTTTTTTTCGGGGCCCGGTCTCGTCGAAGCCATCTATCGCGCGGTATGGCCGAGGGTGGCGGCGGGAACCCGATACGGGCATGGCCCTCCGACAAACCTTCCTCGGTCCTTTTTGGAACGGCGAAACATTTGTTGCATTTTCTCCGGGGCGCCGGCTCCATGACAAAATGCCTTGACAGAGCTCTGTCCCGCCCCTAGAGTAACGCGCGCCGGGGGATTATAGGTTCTTTGCATCATCTGTTGCACAAGGCACGTGGTGTATTCGCTCGGGGCGACGCGCTTTGTGTCTCATAAATGGGCAAGAGTCCCAA
>Ga0126371_10003800_pt1 | contig 13266 bp, 15 predicted proteins | sample PanSoiMetaPlot_4_FD_110145 | JGI IMG/M metagenome (GOLD analysis project Ga0126371, IMG submission 110145) | Tropical forest soil microbial communities from Panama - MetaG Plot_4 | ecosystem: Environmental > Terrestrial > Soil > Tropical forest > Bulk soil | place: Panama | collected 2016-02-17
AAATTCGGTGAAGAAAGCATAGCGGTCCGCAGCCACGGCTTTTTGGATTTCCTCGAAGACACTGCCGTCGACGCCATCGGGATTGTCACTGGTTTTCAGCAAATAGGGCGGAATACCTCCGATGATCACCGCCTTGGTCACCCTTTTGGTCCGTGCTTGCCGATATAACGCGCCACTTCGCCGCCACCCATCGAAAAGCCGACCAGCGCGAAATTGCGCAGCTTGAGGTGTGTAACGACCTTGTGGAGGTCCTCCGCGAAGGTGTCGTAATTGTATCCGGTTGTTGGCTGGCTGGATTTGCCGAATCCTCGGCGGTCGTAGGTGATGACGCGCTGACCCGCCTCCAAAAGGACCGGAACCTGCTTCTCCCAGGATGCACCGTTGAGCGGGTAGCCATGGATCAAAACTATAGGGTCACCGGACCCGTGGTCCTCGTAGTAGAGCTGGATGTCACCGGAGTTTTCTTTACCGACCGTAACATACGGCATGGAGGTCCTCCTTTTGTCTTGTTGGATGCGTCAGGTGGGAGTTTGTTCCGAGAGTTTGGAATTTCTGACCCGCAATTCGCATCCCGGAGCATGCGACTCGCGTCGTCGCCATCCGCGAAAAACAACGTGTCATATCCGCCGTCATCGGCGCTTTGGTGGAATGAGCGGTTCACCGAGGTGAGCAGACGCAACAGGTCGTCGAAAGCCATCGCATGCCGGTTACGCAGATTGGCCATCAATAGGCGAAAAACGCGCCCTCTCCGCCCTCACGTTGAGTCCCCTTCGGAAGCTATGACGGGAGAGGAAAGAGCCACAGAGAAAGAGGTACAAGAAAGAGGTACAGAGGTTGACTTAATCCTTACAAATCACTACATTAAGAGGAGCGGCTATCCTACCCAGCCCTGTTCCAGGTTCGAGGGAATGTTCCGAAAATGTTGGAAGGCTCTCAATATTGTTGGGTAGCGTTCTGCAAGAACGATCTGAGGCAGGACATCTTCCACAGACACGGGATTCCATTGGAGACGCAGTATTCCTGGGATTACTTCCCGGTTTGATTTGGCGAAGGGGTTTGCCCTCCCACCTCCTCCCATTTCATTACATACGCACTAGGAGGTGTGCAATGTTCGACTCTCAGCTCTATCGCAAGCTATCGCTTACCGCTGCGGTTCTCGGCCTGTTGACCGCGGCGGGGTGTTCGAACCAACCTGGCACGGTAGCTAACCCCCAGTCTGTACGTGCTGCCGGCGGCACGGCAACCGCAGCGGCGACGGTCAGCCCTGCTGCCGACCCCGCCGATGCGTCGCAACCACTCCACCTCGTCACCTTGCCAAAAGGCACGGAGATCACTGCGACCGTCGACCGAACCCTCGCCAGCGACAAGAATCACTGGGGTGATACTTTCGAGGCCAGCATCGCAAAGCCTGTCAAGGTCGACGGAAAGACCGTGCTTCCTAGAGGCACTGAGGTCACTGGCCGCATCCGCGCGCTGAAGAGCAACGAATTGAAGGTGGTGCTCACGTCTGTCGTCGTCCATGGAGTATACTGCGACTTGGCTACCAACACGCGTCGCCCTTCCGACAAAGTCCAAGCCAAGCACAAAAGCCAGAAAAACAGCGGCCGAAAGCCAAAGAAAGACAATTCCACTCTCTCCGCCAAGACGCGGTTGACGTTTAAGCTCTCCAAATCCGTCACTATCCCAGCGAAAGCCTAACGCGAACAGGAGGAGTTTCTCCAGAGGAACTCCCTCTGGAGAAACCCCTGCGGAGCCGCAGGGCCAGGCCGGAAGATATCCAGCCTTTGCTTACCGGCTCTGAGCCCCTCATGCCGTTCGCCAAACAGACTGCTTCGGAGCGCACGGTGTCAGGCCCTGGCTGTACCCTCGGACAAAGTGCTAGTTCGCACGATCAGGGCGTCAGTTTGGCGTCCGCGGTGGCTAATCGCAAGCTCGCACGACGCCATCATTGACTCCGGCGCGCATTTTCGCGGATGACTGGCCATTCGAACTCCCCAACTCGCTCCTCCGGGAACCCGACTGGCGTGGGCACCAGCAGGGATTACCTACACCGCCATAATCAGGAGTACCCTTCCAGTCGGCGCGAGGGCCGCAATCCCTTATCTTCCGCTCTGCGCCCGACCCAGCACATCCGGCAAGAGGAGGATGCAAATGGGAAGACGCGCAATGGAAGAAATGCTGCTGTTGGACCATCAGGACCGCGCTCTCAGTGGCAAGTTGGCGCAGATGTTCATGCCCTTGTTGCAGGCTGCTGTAGGTAAGCAACTCTGGGAAATAAGCACCAATCGCCAGGAGATGTCGCCGCACCTGAGAGAACTCTTGCAGGCTCTGCGAGAGGTGGATTTGGCTCGGCACGCGCTTCGTCAGAAGGAAGAGAAAGCGCAAGAGGCTCTCATGACGCTCATGACAGGAAAGCACATCGAAGTACCACTCAGCGACCATCCAAAAGGAAAACAGCCCCCGCCACGGTAAGAAGCGCACACGCAGCGGTTTTCATGGTGATCCCTTTGGGCAAGTGCACGAGCCTGGTCAACGCGGCTTCAGCCGTTTCCGCACCCTGGCTCGATCGTAACGGCTCGGAATCTTCAACTCTTCCCGTAGCATCACTAAGCGCTACCACGCATCGGAGCAAGAGAATAACCCTCACCCTCGGGAAACTCTTCTTGGGCACTTACGGCACGACAGTGGATAGGTCATTTGAAATGCTCGTGGCTTGCGACGTGTTGCGCTGGGCGCACGAGTACAAACCGGACATCCTGCCGGCAATCTCTGCATGGAGGAAACCGGTCGCTGTAAACGCATGTAACTTCGTGCGGTTTCGCATGTTGATTCGCGTGAATTACCCGATAGATTCCGGAACGGCGCACTTCGTCTCCGGGCTTGAAAATATCGAGTACTGTCCGCGGAACTTGCCTCAGCATGAGCCACCTCCCCAGGTTGCGGCTCCGGACCGAGAGGAATGACCTAGCCTCGTTATCAACGTCCCCAGACGTGAAAGGTCTCCTTCAGGCATTGCTGCGTATTTCGACCCCAACCCACTGGCCGACTCTAGATGGCACACAACCACGTCAACCCTGATCTGCCCCTCCTCACAGCAGAATCAATCGCGGCTGGCGCTCACACAAACCTTGGCACGGGCGTCTTGATAAACAATCCTGCGAAACTGAGGTCGCCGGCGCAACAATCGTCTCGACCATCACAGCGCCAATTAAACCGAGACGGCTTCGACCGGGGCGACGCGCGATGTCCGTCTCCTGGAAAAGGAAGGTCTTCTTAGGAGTAAGGTCCATACAACACCCGAGAGCCTGCCGGGACCTTAGTCGAGGGGACATTAATGGGGCAGGCACTTACACGGCGCGTCACTGTACGCGAAAGTTTTACCGAAAACAAGTGAAAAAACAACCGTGGCAGGGCAAGCTACGCGGTCCGGTCGCCGGACCGAGAGTGGGTGAAGTTCGAACCGTTTCTCGAACCCGCACCTTGCCCCCAAGCTACTAGGTGATTCCCTGGATGTGGTATTAGGGTCTTTGCGGGATTGCGCCTCTCCGGGCAATCCACCAATCTCCAGTAGCCGGATCGGCACGAACTCGAGACGGAACAGCAAACCTTGCTTCACGCCATCAAGCCCTCGTGGAATGCAAGCCAGTACGTCGTCCGCCTACCCCCGGCAAGAGGGCCAAGGGGCATGTATTTGAATGAACGCCTCAATGGCAGACAAGAGCGAAGACTCCCCGCGGTGGTGGTGGTGAACCTTGCGCCACTAGCGTCCGTGAATACCGACAGGCACGAAAGAACCTACACTGACAATATCAGCGCGCACGGTGCTCGCGTGCGCTCGACCTACGCTTGGCGCCTTGGCGAGCAGGCAGAGATTGCTCCGGCGAACGGCGAGACTCCCGTGCGCGGTGAAGTTGTTTATTGCGAGAGGCTCGACAATGGCCGCTTTTTCGTGGGTCTCAAAGTCCGGGAAAGCCGTATCCCCTGGTCTATTTTGCAGAGGTTTGACGGCACGGGCCTTTCCTAACCGGCACTGCCCGTGTGTGATATCGTGCGCTTCTCCGCCGCGGATGGGCTAGCCCAGAGACAGCTTATCCGAAAACCGCTTGCGGTATGATTCGGCGACGGTCAGTGGACGCGAGGACGGTGCGGTTAGCTCGCGAACCACGCGCTCCAGTCTTGGCTAGTTGGCCATGGCGTGACCTGCTTTGGCGCAAGTGTTGCCACACCGTCTGATGAATTCGTTTCCATTGTTCACAAGGAGCAGCGCGAGGGTTTGCATGGCCTGCTCGTCCAGCAAACTCCTACTCTTCATCAGCGGTTGCTTGCAGCCATACTCTGACCCGGTAGTACGGCACTCCTCATCATTCCTTCCGGTGCCGGCATCCAACTGCTGGTAGTTCGACTAGATCGACGAGGAATCTCGACGGCAAAAGAGCTACCGCGTGTGAACGCGCTAGACGATGGGCGGGCGCCGCTTGCCAATATTTGTTGCTTGTTCAAAGGCGTAGCCCATTTGCAACACGCCCCAATCGTCATTGTGGCGTCCTACGATTTGAATACCGATTGGGAGATTGCTCTTCGAAAACGCGCAGGGAACGCTCATCGCCGGATTGCCAACCGCCGAAATGTAGTATGCGGATTTCATCCACGCCATGTAGGTCTCCATCTTCACACCGGCAATTTCTGCGGGGTAACGCGTCTTCACGTCGAAGGGCAAAACCTGGTTGACCGGCAGAAAGAAAAACTCGTACCTGTCCATGAACTGCCGCACGCGCTGATACAACTCCGTGCGTTTCGCCTCAATACGCGCGAGTTGCGGCCCCGTGAGCTTGCGGCCTTCGTGCACGTGCCAGTGAACGTAATCGTTCAATTTGTCGGCGTTGGCTTCGAGAATGTCCCCAAAGGCAAGCTCGATCGACCAGTGGCGCCACAAGAGAAAACATTCGTTGGCGTCGGTGAAGTCCGGCTCAGCGTCTTCGACGATGCAGCCCAACGACTCGAGAACTTTGCGTTGCGCTTTGACCGCGTCGCGTACCGACGGCTCCCAGGGAAGCCCCAGGTCTTTGAACATTGCAACGCGGACGCCTTTGAAGTCGCGTCCCAGCGAATTTGCAAACGGGCTACCGCCGTGATCGATGGAAATGGGCGAGCGGCGATCGAATCCCGCGAGGACACTCAAGAAAAATGCGCAATCGGCGGCATTGCGTGCCACCGGTCCATCCACGCTCAACGTGAACCATCCGAGCGTTGCGGGAGGATTGGGCACACGTCCGGGCGAGGGACGAATCCCAACGACGTTGCAAAAATTGGGCGGATTGCGCAGCGAGCCGCCCATGTCGCTGCCGTCAGCGAGCGGCACCATGCCGCACGCCAGTGCCACCGCGCCGCCTCCGGTGCTTCCGCCGCAGGTCTTGGTCAGGTCGTACGGATTTAACGTCGGCCCGAAAACAGGATTGAACGTCTGCGAGCCCAGGCCCCACTCCGGCACGTTGGTTTTCCCGATGACGATGGCGCCCGCATCTTTCTCGCGTTCGACCACGAGGCAATCTACATTGGGAATGTCATCGGCGTGAAGCGGCGAGCCGTGCGTCGTCCGAATACCTTTCGTGAGATGCAGGTCCTTCACGCCAACCGGAAGCCCGTGCAGGGGCCCGCGCAAATTTCCTTTGGCTATGGCTTCGTCCGCGGCCAGCGCTTGCGCCATCAACTGTTCTTCCGGAACCAGCGTGACAATGGCGTTCACTTTGGGATTTATTCGCGCGATCTGCTTTAAGTGCGCCTGCATCACTTCGCGCGAAGAAATCTTTCTCTCGCGGATCATCCCGGCGAGGTCTCTGGCCGGCACAAAACAGATTTCGTCTTGGGCAGTGGGAGGCATAACGGTTGACTCCGAACCTGCTACCGTTGAAGAGGCACCCTTCGCCAGGCTCGTGTGATCTGTCACTGGCGCAAATAGCGGCGAGACCGTTGCCGAAACGGCTGCGCTTGTGCCCCATTTCAAAGCATCGCGCCGCGTAATCTTATCCGTCATCTTGTGCCTCGCGTCAAACCGCGGCTTCTCTTTTTGCTCCGCGCGCATTTCTGACCCAGGTAGTAAAGAACCGGCAATTCGCCGCTCCTCCTTGCCGGAAACGGTCTTTGTCGTCACGCGTTTATTGCGGCGTGTCCAGAGGGTGTTTGCTTTTCTCATAGAACTCATTTTGGATTTTGAGGCTTGCGTCATCGGCTTTGACCGCGCGAATGGCTTCCACAATCGTGGAAATCCAGCCCTGCACGTTCCACTCACCCAACTCTTTCGTGGCCACCGAGCCGTCGCCTGAATAGTGATTGGGGAAACGCGCATACCACCAGATGCCGGTATAAAGAAACTGTGGGAGATTCTGCCGCTTTTGATCCGCGCCCGACTCGCGCCCGGCCCGGTCGATATGCGTCAGTTCCGGATGGGTGTAGAGCGTGTTGGAGGTTTCGTTTTCACCGGCATGGTAATCGATGCCGGTGGACTTTTTCGCCGGACCACCCGGGCGGCTGCGTTCGCCGTCCAGCACGTAAACGACATAGTCCTTCGGGCTGGCCATCTGCGCTTGCGCGAAGTAGGGAAGCAAGTGTTCGTTTCCGCCGTGGCCGTTTACGATGATGACTTTCTTGCAGCCGTTGCGCGCCATCTCGTCAGTGGTTTCCTGCAAAAGCTTGAGTTGCAATTCCATGCTGTAGGCCACCGTACCGGGCTGGTGCTTCGCTTCAAAAATCTGGCCGAAATAATATTCCGGAAACACCACGGCGAATTCCTGCTCGGCCGCGTGCAATGCCGCGTAGCGAACATTCAAAAGATCTGTTCCCAGCGGCAGATGCGGCCCATGCTTTTCCAAAATGCCAAACGGGAGCAGGCAGGTCCCTTTCGCTTGCTGAACCGCGGTGCGAAAATCCTCTGCTGTCAGCTCTTCCCATTTCACGGACGGCTTTGACTGTCCGCGTGCGGGAATCATGCCAAGCAAAACGAGAAATGCCGTGGTCCAGACTTTCCTCATAAACCCTCCAGGACAGCCGCGCTCATTCTAGTGCGAAAGTTCCGCGTTCGCATGACCAAATCGATTCAAAATCAAGCTTGGGAACGAAGAGCGGATAGGGATGCTTCGGAATCCATTTCTTCGAGGCTGCGTTTCCGGGGCTCCACGCCAAAAAGCAACACAACGATGATTTGCACCACGAGCAGCCCAATAATCATCCCGAGCACTCCGGCGATGCCATACGAGCGCAACAGCCCTACCACGAAAAACGGCGTGATCATGGTGGCGGCGCGGCCGGCCGTATTGCAGATCCCTGCCGCGCGCATGCGCACATCGGTGGGGAAGAGCTCCGGGACGTAAATCGCAAAAAGCAGCGTCACCTGAATGTAAATGGAAACCACCAGCGCAAAACCCGTGGCTAAGAGCAGCATCGGCTTGGCGATAAACGGATAAATCCCCCCGACAGCGATGGTCATCACCGATGCGCCGATGATCACCGGCTTGCGGCCCCAGGAATCGGCGGTGAGCGTGCCGATGGCCGAGCCCACCGGCGCACCTGCTGAGATGATAAAAGAATAAAGAAAGGAGCTTGCGATGCTGCGTCCTTGTGTCACGAAAAAAGTGGGTAGCCAGGTTACGAAGCCGTAGATCAGCGTATTCGCCACGATCAGCGTGACCATGCCTACGACCAGGCGCGGAAACAGCGCCGGATTTAGCAAAGCCGCAACCGTTCTTGTCCGGGGTCCCGGCGTTGACAACATCGGCAGAGGGAGTGGGCCCTGTTCGCGGACGACTTCTTCCTCGATAGACTTCATGATGGCCTCCGCCTGTTCGGTGCCGCCAATCGACTCCAGCCAACGCGGCGATTCCGGCAACGCCTTGCGCAGGTACCACACGATCAGTCCGCCAAGCCCGGCCAACACGAACATAGCGCGCCAGCTTGAACGAGGAATGATCAGCGTGCTGGCCAGCGCGCTAAAGGGCAGGCTCGTCACCACAAAAACGGAAAGCGCCCCAACCCACTTTCCGCGGGCCTGCGGAGGAACAAACTCGGTCATGGCCGCATAGCCAACCACGAGTTCCGCACCTAGGCCCAAGCCCATGACCCCGCGGAGCAGGATCAGCACTAGCATGGAGGGCGCAAAGGCAGCCGCTACAGAGGCTAAGCCAAAGATGATGAGATTCGCCTGGTAGGTGAAGCGTCGGCCGTATCGATCGCCAAGAAAGCCGGTAATAAAGGATCCGAGCATCATCCCCACGAACGTTACCGAGACAAACTGGGCGTTTTGCGCGAGCGTCGAGAAGCCGGTCTTGAGTGTGGCGCCGAGAACGGTTGCAGCCACGTACACGTCGAAGCCGTCAAAAAACATGCCGATGCCGATGAGCATCAAGATGCGGCGATGAAACGACGATAGGGGCAGGCGGTCGAGGCGCGCACCGGCGTTTACGGTCAAGACCGGCTCACTTTTGTTTGTGCAGCATGGCCAGGCTGCCTTCGGTCAGCGCTTCGATGGCCAGTCGGCAATTCTGGTCGAAGGAGTTCTGTTGGGCCGTGAGGAAAAACTCCTTGCATCGCCGCGCAGCATCGGGGTCGAGACGCAAGATGCGCGCGACCAGTGCATTCGCTTCGCCAACCAGTTGCTCGGGCGCGCAGATCTGAGAGATTAGCCCGATTTGGAGCGCGTGCTGTGGACTGACGGGTTCGCCGAACAAGATCAGCGGAAAGGTGGACCGCGGCAGGGCATATTCGCCAAGGTAGGCCATGATGGCCGAAGGAGCGAGGCCGGAACGCATTTCGGGGAACGCCAGCGAGGCGTTTTCCGCAACCAGCGCGAAGTCGCATACGATCGCGAGGCCGAAACCGAAGCCAAAGGCGTCACCTTGCACCTCGGCGACGCTGATCAGTGGCGAAGCGCGCAAAGCGCGCTTGAATTCGATGAGCCGCGATGCTTCCTTGTGAACCGACTCGGCATCGCGACCGGCGCGCTCGCGCCCGGCGCAGAAAACCTCGCCGCGCGCCCGGATGCGCAGGATGCGCGCGACCGGGTTCGCAGCCTCGGAGCGCAACTCGGCCAGCATCGTGTCAAACATTGCGCCGGTGACCTCGTTTCCGTTGCTGGGGTTGTCCAGCGTAAATGTAAGGACCTCGCGGACTCGCTGGATGACCACGCCTGGAGACGGGCCGGAAGGCGAGGATGGGCTGGCAGACACCATGCGGGGCAAAGTATACAAGGAAATCGGGGCTGTCAATCGAGCTTGGCGGCTGGGTTGGTCACCGCATCGCGCGATCCAACGACTGCTTCTCTTCGGTTGTCAGCTTGCGTGTGGCGCCCTTTGGCAGATCGCCCAGGGCTAGCGGACCGATCGATACCCGCACTAGCCGCAGCACTTCAACGTTCAAATGTTCGAGGAGGCGGCGAATGTGGCGATTTTTTCCTTCGTCGAGCACAATTTCGAGCCAGGAGTTACGCCCTCCTTGTCGCAGAACCCTTGCTTGCTTCACACGGAGAAAATCACCGGCGCCGGTGCGAATACCACTGCGGAGAGCGTCGAGCAAGATTTCGTCGGCGATCGTGCTGATCTGCACGTGATAGGTTTTGTCAAGGTGCGTCTCCGGCGAGGTAATGCGCGCGGCCCACTCGGAGTCATTGGTGAGCAGCAACAGCCCTTCGCTGGCTCTGTCGAGCCGTCCTACAGGCGCAATCCACGGTAGATTCTTCGGCAGGCAGGCATAAACGGTTTCGCGGCCTTTTTCGTCTGAGGCCGTGGTCACCACGCCACGCGGTTTATTCAGGAGCACGTAGGTTTTTGCTCCGGCCGCTAGCGTAGCGCCGTCGACTTCAATGCGATCTTCGCCGGGGCGTGTTGGTGTTTCCTGATCGCGCCGCACCGCTCCGTTCAATTTGACGCGCCCGGCGCGGATCAGTTCCGCGGCTTGCGATCGGGAACAATAACCCAGCTTCGACAACGCACGCGCCAACCCAACCTTTTTGAGTGCGTTGTCTTTCTGTGGGCGCTTTGCGGAGCGGGGCCTCACGGACGGATTCTAGCGCGGCCCTGCCGAGGAGGGGTGAACTACTTCTTGGATTCCACGGGCGCCGACAGAAGCGTGGTCGTCGTTGCGGAACTCGCACCGGAAGTTGTGCTCGTTCGAGCGAATGCGGCTGAGGTTGGCGCCGCGGTGGTCTGCACTTCGTGCTTTACGGCACCGTACTTCGCCGCAAGCCATTCTCGAACCTCAGTGGGTTTGTAGTGGAATGGCCCTATCCCTCCGCGATACACGATGTGCCCGGTTTCATCGATGATGTACAGCCGCTCAGGCCAGGCGGCGTAGGCGGTGTCGGCGGCGTTGCTCATGTCATCAATGCCGAAGGGCAAAGTAAACTTGTAGCGCGCGGTGAAATCCTTGGCGATGGCCACGCGCTGCTCCAGAGTTTTCGGCTGCGCGTAGCAAACGTCATCTTTCACGTTGGACTTCATTTGCCATTCGTCGGTGGGATGCGCCTCGCGGACGTAAACGGTGAGAAAATCCGCGTGGTCCTTGTAATCGTTGTAGATCTGAACGATGTCGCCCACCTGGCGGCGAAAAGGCGGTCAGGTGAAGCTGCCAAACACCAGCACCAGCGGACGCGTGCCCATGCGTTCGCGAATGTGAAAATGATTGATGCCGTCAAGCGCCAAGAGGCGAACGTCGGGGGCATCACTCCCCACCTGCAGCGTGCCGCGATGCATATGCGGCAGGGCATAGCGCACCATGCCATAGGCGTCTTTCGGGCTGCCCGCCAAGTAGCAAAGCGCACCGAACGCCGCGAGTAAAATCACGGCGAGAACGCCGGCAAACCATTGGAGGAAAAGCTTCACGGAACCAGTACCCTGCAAAGCAAATTAGCACGGCAATCGCAATCTGCAAAATAGTGTGTTTGTATTAGCGGTCGTGCTTCGTCCGCAGGTGCTCGCGCTCCTTCTTGTAGCGCGCCAAGGCCCTCTCGATCACATTGACGGCGGCGTAGGCCGGGCGAATGTCTTCCACTTGCACCTGCTTGCCTTCGAGTTGCTTGTAGTCCTGAAAAAAGCGCTTTAGCACCAGCAAGCGGTGCGACGGAAGCTCTTTTGCCTCGACGTAGCTGTTGAACTCGGGGTCGTTGGTGGCCACGGCAATAATCTTGTCGTCGCTCGCGCCAGAATCGATCATGGTCATCAAGCCGATGGCGCGCGCCTTAATCAGGGAGAGCGGCTGTACCGGCTCTTGACACAGGACCAGCACGTCAAGCGGATCATTGTCTTCGGCGTAAGTCTGGGGAATGAAGCCGTAGTTCGCGGGATAAAACATCGCTGAGTGGATAATACGGTCAACTTTCAGCAGGCCCGTGGGCTTGTCGAGCTCGTATTTCACGTTCGAGCCGAGCGGGATCTCGATCACCGCTTGAAAATCGCGGGGCACCTCGTTTCCGGGGGATACGTCATGCCAGGCGTGGAGCATCGGCAGGTCCTCACCGACCAGAATGACCCTTCATTATCCCTTGAAATCTGTCCCAAAGGCCAACGCGCCTGGAAGGTGGATGAGGTGATTTCTGAAATGCAATCGCTGCTTACTCGACCGGCAATTCCCTCCGCTTGCTCCAGAAATACACGGCGAAAACGACGGTAACCAGTGGCAGGACACACCCGAACTCGTCGATGTACCAGGCGGTCCTGCCGGTGTTCCGCGTCAGCGGCGTGAAGATCGCCTGGACATAAAGATTGTGGCTGGCGTGGAGAATCGCCCCGGTCCAAAGACTGCCGGATTTGAGTCGCATCCAGGCAAAGATAAAGCTTCCCGAAACGACCATGACCGTAAAGCACGTCAGGCCGTACCACGTCGGAGTGCCCGCGTTGTAGTCGCCGTAAATCAGGACGGGGTAGTGCCACAGCGACCACACGATCCCGCTGATGAGCGAGGTCACCGTGAAGGAAGTCGTCTTGGAAAGTTCCGGCACCAGAAAACCGCGCCAGCCAATCTCTTCGCCCAATGCACTTGAGATGCTGCGGACTAACCCGTACGTGCCGGTAAGAAAAATGCCTACCGTGATCGAAATCCACGGTGATCCGCCGAGATGCATCTGCTTGACAAGCGTATCGAGGTACTCTCGATTGCCGAACGCCCCAAACCCGACGACCCAAACGATGACGTAAGCAATCGAAGCGTAGAGCAGCGGGATGAACCAGCTCTGGATCTGGTACTTGGTTTCACCCCATTTCCAGCCGAGTTGCGCGATGCTTCGCCCGTTGAGTCGCAACGTCAGCATGCCTGCCAGCGCCGGGCACCACATCAGCCCCAAAACGTACATACCGCGCCCATTGCTGAGGCTTCCGGAATGCAGAATGAGAAAATAGAAAAGCGAACTGAACGCGAAAACCAGTACCAAGTAAATCAGGACTTGCATCCGAGAGCTTCTCGGTGCCGCCATGCGCACCTCCGGTGTGCCGCTGCACGATATACCGTGAGGCTTAGCAGGACAAGGGGAGGCTTTTAGAGGGTGGCCTACGCTCTGGCTTTGTCGATCATCTCCTCCCAAATGCCCTTGGATTTGAGAATGAGCTCGACGACTTCGCGCGCGGCGCCTTTGCCACCGGGGGCCTTCGTTCGATAATCCGCCGCGCGCCTCACTTCGGGAGCCGCGTTGGCGACGGCCACGGCCAGGCCGACGCGGCGCATGACCGTCAGGTCTGGCAGGTCGTCGCCGAGAAAAGCGACTTCGGATTCTTTCGCGCCGGTTTTGCGTAAGACGTCTTCGTAAGCCGCAATTTTGTGCCCTTGTTTTTCGTAAACAAATTCGATGTCCAACTCTTTGCACCGGCGGCGCAGCGCTGCGCTGCTTCGCCCGGTGATGACGCCGGTACGCAGGCCGGCGGTCACCGCGAGTGTAAGCCCCTGGCCGTCGTGTGCGTCGAAGGTCTTGACTTCGAGGGCGTGGTTGTCCGGTGTCGACGCCAGAGTCACGCTGCCATCGGTGAGCGTACCGTCCACGTCCATCAACAGCACGGAAATCTGTTTGGCTTTGCTAGCCACTTTCGCCGGAATTTTTGCCAAGGTGCTCTCCCTCTGTTCTTTGCTTCCTCGGTGCTCTTGGTGATCTTCTCTGTTTTTCGCAGCGAATCGTCACATCAATTCGAGCGTCCACAAATCATGCAGATGCACTATCCCTTCCAGCTTACCCGCCGCATCAACGACCATTAGAGATGTAATCTTCTTTTCTTCCATCAACGCTAAAGCGGTGGCGGC
>Ga0126371_10003801_pt1 | contig 13263 bp, 13 predicted proteins | sample PanSoiMetaPlot_4_FD_110145 | JGI IMG/M metagenome (GOLD analysis project Ga0126371, IMG submission 110145) | Tropical forest soil microbial communities from Panama - MetaG Plot_4 | ecosystem: Environmental > Terrestrial > Soil > Tropical forest > Bulk soil | place: Panama | collected 2016-02-17
AGACCTGTGATGAACTGCGGCGGCTCCAGGCACAGGCCCATCTCGTCCCGGTCGTCCTGCCCGCTGATCGAGGTGCCGTGTACCCCGGACCCCACCTGAACCCGCAAGATCATGCCTGCTTCGGCGATCCTGCGGGCCTCCTCCGAGGCATGCGGGTGCGCGAAGCCAGCCGGCAGGGCGGTCGGACCGGCGACCGGCCCCGGTAGACGGACAGGCATGATCCAGTTGTAGCCGGACGAACAGCAACAACGCCACACGAATATGCCTGGCGTCCAAGACGATGAACTGACGAGACGGCGATCGGGCGAAGGATGTGGCGGCCTAGCCGAGCCCTGAGCTGCGGCAACATCGCCAGAACAGCGCCACAGCAGTGGCGGCACAGCGGCTCGCGCCATCTTTCGGGACATGGTTGGTCCGGCCAATCGAGGAGACCAGCGCGCGCCAGGCAATCGGCACCGCTACGAACCCACATTCACCGGATGGAACGTTCAAAGACCTCGCGAATTAGTCCAAGGAGGCGGACGTGCGGCTAACGAGCAGCCCGGAACTGAATCGGAGGTACAAAATGGGCACACATCAAGTGAGGCACGTTTTCGCTGCGGCCGTTGTGGCGGGCGCAATGCTCGGTGCCGCTCAGCTTCCGGCTGTTGCCGCTCCGGCGGCGACCCCGACGGTGGCGATCGGCGTGCAGTCAGCCTTCAGCAAGCTGGGCGGGCTCACTTTTGCCCAATACCACACCCGGCACGGATGGGGACGCGTCTCCGGACAGGTCTCGGGCGCGGTGAGCGGCGAGGTCGTCAGGCTCTACGCGCGGCAGTTCCCGTACAACAAGCCGTTCGCGCAAGTGGCCGGACCGGTGACGCTCCTCGCGGGCGGCAAGGTGAAGTTCTCGTTCAACAAGGTGACGCCAGTGCTGGCGACCCGCTACAAGGTCGCGCTCTTCGCAAACAAGACCGCTACAGCCCCGCTAGCTGTCTCCAACGTCGCCACCATCTACGTCGTGATATACATGCCGTTCCGGGAATCAAATAAATGCCCGCGCCCAAACTGTACGAGCGTCCTGCATGTCAGCGCTTTCGTGCCACCGCCAGCCATGCGGACCGAGCGAGCCAAGAAGATACATACCTACTTCGCGGTCAACCGTTCGCGCACTCATATTCCGCCGCCGCCTGAGTTCCTCTACTTGGGAGCCGGGCACCCGCACGTGACGCGAACCCGCAAGGTGTCAGCCGGCGAGTACAGATTCACGATCAAGTTCACCTTCCGGATCGGCAACGATGCGGCCCACTGGGGGTTTCTTTACTGCATCAAGGACACCGTGACGAGGGACGGGATGGGACTGCCCGGCCACCATCACTGTGGCGACAAGCGGGTTCTGGCGCGAGCTCGCTACCTGGGATGACCGGCACAGCCGACTAGCATCCATGACCCGCGTCCTCTGTGGGACAAGCTGTCCATGAACGACGGCCGCGCCGTTTCTTCGTAGGCGCCCACAGCGACGCGGAACAGCAACTCCTGAGGCTCAGCGTCGGCCACCGGCGCTGGCGGCACGACCCTGGCCGCCACCTCCCGCAACCAGCTGCCGACTTCCCTGGCATCCCAGGTCGTCAGGCACGGGTCTTTCAAATTCCCAGGTCCTACCGTCCGCCAGGGTGATGCGGCCGCAAACTTGGAGCCAGTTGGCATCCCCAATCGCGGGCCAACTTCTTGGGGTCCGCGTCGGTGGGCAGCTGCGGGGCTAGCGTCAATGCCCGCAGAAAGGCGACGGACACATCCGTTGCGTGGACTTGGTAGTCGGGAAACTCGTAACCGGCGACGCGCAGTTCCACCGACGCCGCGTCGAGCGAACGCAGGTGCATGAGCCAAGGATGCCAGGCCAGTGCCGCATGCAGCGTCGATGTTTACTCATAGAGGTGGGCTTGTCATCTAGGTCATTGGTATGACATGATTCACAAATATGAGTCAGGCACGTGCAGCGGGCGATAGCTCCTGACACGCACGGCCGGGAAGGCCACTCAGGCGGCCGCCGGGGAAGGAGGGCTCAGCGATGTCGGTCCACGAACAGCTCATCAGAACCGGACACGAGAAGCCAATACGGGCCACGGTCAGCGACTCCTGGGTTCGGGCTTCCTGGCGACGACGCCGCACGGCGTCCTGGCACGTTGCCGACACCGATCGCGCGTCCGGATGGTCTACGCAAGTGCCACCGTTCTTGGTCCTGTCCAGCCACGCGTTCGAGCCGACCGGCGCACCTGATGCGTCCGCGTTGCCACCCGGGTCTGCGTCCTCGGCGTCCGAGTGGCGGCTGTGCCGCGAGTTGCATGACGGGCTTGGGCCGACCCTGGCTGGCCTCGCGCTGGGCCTCGGTACCGCGCAGGCGCTATCGGCCGCGCAGCCAGGTCTTCACGAGTTGCTGGGAAGGCTTGCAGCGGAAGCGGAGCGGGCAGTGGCTGATCTGCGCCGCGTCGTCTACGGGCTGCGGCCACCGGTGCTTAACGAGCTCGGACTTGCGGGGGCCCTAAGCGATCAAGCCGAGCGCCTCCGGTGCCAGACGCCCACGTTGGCCATCAGTCTGGATGCTTCCAACAACAGCCTGGCCGGTCTGGCCCCGGCGGTCGAGATGGCTTGCTACCGGATCGTGACGGAGGCGCTGGCCAACGTCGCCCGGCACGCGCATGCCACCTGGTGCGCGGTCCGCATCCGCGTGCGACACGTCATGCAGGTGGACGTACGCGACAACGGCTCCGGGCCGCCAGCAGACTGGCGCGCCGGTGTCGGCATCGCGTCCATGCGCGAGCATGCTCGTGAACTGGGCGGGGAACTGGTCATCGAGCCCAACCGCCCGCGCGGGACCAGGGTCGTTGCCCGCCTACCTCTCCGGGCGCAGCCATGACTGCCCCAATCCGGGTCCTGATCGCCGACGACCACCCGTTGTTCTGTGATGGCCTGGCCACCTTGCTCGCTGGCGGGCCGGGCACCGACCTCGCCGGCGCAGCCACCACCGGAACCGAAGCTGTCGAGCTCGCCCGCGAAACCAAGCCCGACGTGGTCGTGATGGACCTGCACATGCCCGGGATGAATGGCATCGAGGCAACCCGCCGCATAGTGGCCGAATGCCCTCATGCGGCCGTGCTTGTGCTGACCATGTTTGAGGACGACGGCTCGGTCCTGTCTGCGCTGCGGGCTGGTGCCCGCGGGTATCTGCTGAAAGGCGCCAGCGCGGAACAGATCCGCTGCGCCATCCAGGCTGTTGCCGGCGGCGAGATCATATTCGGCGGCCAGCTGGCCGCTCGGATTGTCGCCTGCTTCACCAACGCCGCCGCGTCGCCACCACCATTTTCACAGTTGACCGGCCGGGAACACCAAGTGCTCGAACTGCTCGCCCAAGGCCGCGCCAACAGCGCGATCGCAACCCGGCTGTCGCTCAGCCCCAAAACAGTCCGCAACCACGTATCGAACATCCTCGCCAAACTCCAGGTCACCGACCGGGCCCAAGCCATCATCCAGGCCAGGGACGCCGGAATGGGACAGACGTCCCGCACCTGACCTGGCCGGCGGGATGCCTGCCCGCGATCGGCGCGATTCATCCCGTCCGGGTCATGACTCCGGCCCCATGACAACAGGACACCGAGCGCTGGATGGTAACTGCGGCCGCAATTGCAGCTCAGCCAGCGCGCCGCGCTGGCCTGCGCGGCGGAAAGGGGGCGCGCCAATGTTCTGCAACTATCCGCTGACCGGCGAGGTCATGTGCGCGGAGCGCATCGGCCGCTGGCGGCCTGTTGTGAACTGGGTCCTGGTCATCCCGCTGTACTTGTGGCTGGCCGCGGTGGAGTACGGGGCAGCTGTAGTTGCGCTGGCTGGCTGGTTCGCGATTGTGTTCACAGGACGGCTGCCCGTGCGCTGGGGTGATTACCTGGTCGCGGTGCTGCGGTACCGGTGGAGGGTGCTCGCGTACTTGTTCGGCCTGACCACCAGTTATCCGGGTTTCCCCGTGGTCGCGGGATATGTGGATCCCGGGGACTACCCGGCGGTCTTCTATAGCGCCCGTCCCGCCAGGCGCCGTCGCGCCACGGTTGCGTTCCGCGCGCTGCTAGTGATCCCACAACTGGTGGTGCTCTACTTCGCCACACTGGCTGCCTTCTTTGTGCTGATCCTCGGATGGTTCGCCGTTCTGTTCACCGGTCGCTGGCCGCACGGGCCGCGGTCATTCGTACTCGGCTGGCTGGTCTGGTCGTTCCGGGTCAGCGGCTACATGTGGCTGATCGTCGATGACTACCCGCCGTTCGGTTTCCAGGCCTAGGAGGGAAGCAATGTCTGGTCATTCCACGCCACTCCAGCCGCCGTCAGCAGGCAACGACAGCCTGCCGCAAGATCTGCGAGCTGCCACCGCGCCGGGGCTGGACGGACCCGACCTGGCGCGCATGCTGCGCATTCCGCCAGACCCGGCTGCTGCCACCGGGCCGCCTTGGCCCAGGCTGGTTGCGGCCGGGTGCGGCTACACTCCACCCCGGTTGCTCCGCTGGCCGGTCGTGCTGGGGATCGTGCTGCTAGTGGGCTTGGTCGCGGCACAGGTGACTCTGCGCAGCCCAGCGACAGTATCGCTGCCCGGCCCGGCCACCCCGTACCACTTGACCGCCGCTGACGCGCACTTCACGGCGACATTCCCGGGCAGACCACAGAGCAGGACCCAGAGCGCGGGCACCATCACAGTCATCACGTACCTGGCGCAGGCTTCCAGCCACGCTGTCGGCGTCACCTCTTTCCGGCTGCCCGCATCCGTCCCGTTCAGCATCAACGGGGCTGTCAACGGGATGGCCGCATCCCTGCCCGGGGGCAAGGTGATTTCCCGCAGCACTCTCACGTATCACGGCCAGCCCGCCGAAGACGCCACCATCTCCTTCACGCCACGTAGCACGCTTTCAGCCGGGTTCGCGCAGGTCCGGGTCGTCAGGCTCGGCTCATTTGCATACGCCTTGCAGGGATACGGGCCGACGCTTGCCAGCTTCGCGCACGACTACCAGATTCTGCTCCGTACTTTCACGCCACGCTCATAAGGCGCAGCTCTGAGGTGGAAGGCCATGACTTACCTTCAGCCGGCGAGCCCCGAATCTTGGCCCTGGCCAGTCGCATGGCCGACTGCAGAGAGCCGTCACCCGAAATGGGCGGTCAATTACGCGATTGATAGCCGCAGCCGTGATGTTGTACCGTCGGCTGCCAGCGGAGGAGACTAGTTCGTAGGTTATGCGGCTTGGTACACCGCAGACCTGGGGGGGCCGAATGGCCGAGCGAAGTAAGCGAAGGCCTGCCGACCAGAACCCGGCTATCAATGCCGGGACGGCGGCGGAGATCGACCGGCTGGGTGATGAGCTGGCTGACGCGCGCGAGCAACTCGCTGCGACAAGCGAGGTACTTGCCGTCATCGGACGGTCCGCATCGGATCTTGAGGCTGTACTTGAGACGGTGGTCGAATCCGCGCGCAAACTCTGCGGTGCCGATGTCGGATTGGTATTCCTGGTGGACGAGGACCGATATCGGTTTGCCTACGGTTCGGGAGTGACCGCGGAATACCGCGAACTCATCACCAACAATCCCGTGGTTCTGGACCGGGGGTCACTCGCCGGCCGGGTCGTGCTAGACCGACGGGCTACCCAGATCACCGACGTGCTCGCGGACCCTGAATACGGAAGATCGGAGGCGCAGCGGGCGGCCGGTTACCGGACCATAATGGGTGTTCCGATGCTGCTCGACGACGAAGCTGTCGGGCTGCTGGAGCTATGGCGTAACCAGGTCGACCCGTTCACCAATCGCGCGGTGGAACTTCTCACTACTTTCGCAGCGCAGGCGGCTCTCGCCGTTCGCACAGTCGATCTCGTCAGGGCGTTGGAAAGCCGCACACACGAACTCGCGCGCAAGGTGAACCAACTGGAGGCCCTTGGCGCTCTGGGCCAAGGCGTGAGTTCCAGCCTGAACCTGATTGAGGTGCTCACGACGATCATCATGCAAGCGGTGATGATGTCCGGCACAGACGGCGGCTCTATCTACGAGTTCGACGAAGATCGCAAGGAGTTCCGTATCCGGTCTTCTTGCGGTACTAGCCCGGATGTGCTCGACGCTCTTGGCCGTATCCGGATTGGGCTTGACGACACCTTCCTCGGCAGAGCCGCAACGCGGGGCCACTCGATGGGGATCCCTGACATCCGCGATGTACCGCTCGATTCTCATCTGAGTGTTTTGGCGGAGGGGGGCTGGCGTTCCTTGGTTGCCGTCCCGATGCTCCGCGAGAGTCGCATCGTTGGTGCCCTGGTTGTTCGCCGACTCACACCCGGGCACCTCCCGGATGAGATATGCGACCTGCTTGAGTCGTTCGCCAGCCAGTCGGCACTGGCCTTGATCAACGCACAGCTGTTCCGGCGGTTGGAGCGGCAGAGTGCCGAACTCGAGGTCGCGAGTCAGCACAAGTCGGAATTCCTCGCAAGTATGTCCCACGAGCTCCGCACGCCGCTCAACGCCATCATCGGCTTTTCTGAAGTGCTGCTGGAGCGCTTGTTCGGCGAGCTTAACGAGCGTCAGGACGAGTATTTGCGTGACATTTGGAGCTCCGGCAGGCATTTGCTCGAACTGCTGAATGACATTCTCGACATATCAAAGATCGAGGCTGGTCAGATGCTCCTAACCCGCTCGAGATTCGTCATTCGTAAATCGCTGGAGTATTGTCTCTCGTTGGTGCGCGAGCAAGCGCTCAAGAAAAGTATCCACCTGAGCCTTGAGGTCGATGCCGAGGTCGGCCTGCTTGACGCCGATCGCCTGCGCTTTCGGCAAGTCGTGCTGAATCTGCTTTCCAACGCGGTGAAGTTCACCCCAGAGGGTGGGTGCGTTGACGTCCGCGCCTCAATACAGGGCCAGGACCTAGTCGTGACGGTGGCCGATACAGGAGTGGGCGTTGCGGCGGAGGACCGTCAGCGCATCTTCAACTCGTTCCAGCAAGGAACCCGGCCCTCCGAACAGGCTGAGGGCACCGGGCTCGGACTCACGCTGTCCAAGCGGATCGTTGAGCTGCATGGGGGCAGGATTTGGTTGGAAAGTGAAGTTGGGAGGGGCAGTGCGTTCGGGTTCGCGCTGCCTGCCGGATCCGATGAGTCGGCGTTGACGTTGGGTATTGAGGCCGCGACAGATGCAGGTTCGATCACGGAGCCGACCATGGGCCCTAGGCCCACGGTCGTCGTCGTGGAAGACGATCGCCGGTCCTTCGATCTGCTGCGCGCCCATCTCGAGGCGGCGGGTGTCCGCGTCGTCGGCGCCCGAGACGGCGAAGAGGGCTTGGATACGGTGCGCCGACTGAGCCCCGCAGGCGTTATCCTCGACATCCTTCTGCCGGGAATTGACGGCTGGGAGGTTCTCGCTCAGCTCAAAGCAGACCTGCGGACGGCGCCAATACCCGTGATCGTGGTGTCGATGCTCGACGAACGCGGCCGCGGCTTCGCGTTGGGCGCCGCGGAGTACCTCGTCAAGCCGGTGGATAAGGAGCAGTTGCTCGCCGCCGTCTACCGCGCAGCGGCAATGCGCGATCCGAAGCAAACGGTCGTCGCAATTGACGACGATCCGCTGGCCATAGAGTTGGCCCGAGCCAATCTCGAGACCGCGGGATGGACGGTGCTCGGTGCAGCTTCTGGTCAAGAGGGGCTCGCGCTGATCAGGGAACGGCAACCCTCGGTCGTCCTGCTTGACCTTCTCATGCCTGGCATGGATGGCTTCGAAGTCGTCGAGGCTCTGCGAGCGGAACCTGGTACGGAATCCATCCCGGTAGTGATCTTGACGTCCAAGTCAATGACTCCTCAGGACAAGGAGCGACTGCAGGGACGCATCACATATGTGGCGCGCAAGGCAGAATTCGACCTGTCGGGCCTGGCGGGCCTCCTTAGATGGGCCAGCGACGGTCGCCAGTATCTGGCTTCGGAGTCGGGATGACCCAGGTAATTCTTGTTGTCGAGGATAACGAGCGGAATCTTAAGCTGCTGCGCGCCGTCCTTGAGCACGCTGGCTACGACGTACGCGCCGCTCGGACGGCCGAAGAGGGCATCTCCTTGGCGGTCAACGCGCCTCCCGATCTCGTTCTTATGGATCTCCAACTGCCCGGTATCGACGGCATGGAAGCTCTTCGTCGACTGCGCGAGAGCCCACCGACAGCAGATATTCCCGTCGTTGCGGTGACGGCGCAGGCTATGAAACAAGATCGGGAGCGAGCCCTGGAAGCTGGCTTCGATGGGTATGTGGAGAAGCCCATTAGCGTCCGCGCCTTTCCTGATCATGTTCGCAGGTTCCTCTCAGATGCGGAGGCGAAGACTCAATGACGGCTGACCCGCTGATACTCGTGGTGGATGATCTGCCACAAAACGTCCGCTTGCTTGATGCGGTTCTGTCGCCCAAGGGTTTCAGGGTGACGACGGCGTCCTCTGGCGCGGAAGCCCTGGAAGCGCTGAGCAAGGAGCACCCAGATCTCGTTCTGCTGGACATCCGGATGCCCGGCATCGATGGGTATGAAGTCTGCCGCCGAATCCGCGAAGATCCGGAGACGGCGTTCCTCCCCGTGATCATGATCACCGCGAGTGAGGGAGAGGAGAAGATCCGCGCGATCGAGTCCGGCGCAGACGACTTCGTCCACAAGCCTTTCGACCAGGCCGAGTTGCTGGCCCGGGTGCGTTCCCTGGTCCGGGTCAAGCGGTATCAAGACACGATCGAAAATCAGGCCGCCGAGCTAGCCCGGTGGAATCGTGAGCTCGAGCAGCGCGTCCAAGATCAGATTGAGCAACTGGAGCGCGTAGGCCGGCTGCGGCGCTTTCTTCCGGAGCAATTGGCCGACCTCATCATCAGCTCCGGTGATGAGTCTTTCCTCAACGGGCACCGCCGCGAGATCACGGTGGTGTGCTGTGACCTGCGTGGCTTCACCGCGTTCGCCGAAACGGCTGAACCCGAGGATGTCTGGGAGATCCTCGGGGAGTATCACGATGCCCTCGGGGACCTGGTATCCCGCTTCGAAGGGACTCTGGAACGGTTTACCGGTGATGGACTCGTGGTCTTTTTCAACGATCCCGTCCCGTGCGACGACGCTTGCTTGCGGTCCATCCGGATGGCGCTGGCGATGCGCCAGCGGGTGCAGGAACTAGCAGATACCTGGCAGCGGCGCGGCTATAAGCTGGCTTTCGGGGTGGGCATTGCTCAGGGCTACGCGACACTCGGCCGGATAGGCTTCGCAGGCCGCTTCGAGTACGCCTCAATCGGGAGTGTCACCAACCTCGCAGCACGTCTGTGCGCCGAGGCAGCGCCCTGGCAGATCCTCATTACCCAGCGCGTGAATGCGGCAGCCGAGGACCTAGCCGTGAGCCGGTCAGTTGGCGAGCTATCCTTGCGCGGCTTCCAAAGGGCGGTCTCCGCCTTCGAAGTTACCGGACTCGACTCTGCGAGAGGCACCCCATGACTACCGGAACGGCGCGAGGGCCAACGCTGACTGAGCTCAGCGACGAGGAACGCAACGAGCGCTTCGACCGCCTCCAGGAGCGAATGCGCGGGGTCTGGGAGATCATGCGGCGGAACGAGGAAGGCGAGTCCGTCGTTGTCATTCCTTCGGTCAGCCTTGACCGAGTCGGCGAGCGAAGCGGCTCGCTGCAGCAGGCGTATGAGGAGCGCTACCTATTTCTGCTGCTGCTGCTGAGGCACCCTCGGCTGCGCATGATCTATGTGACGTCCACGCCGATCGCCCCTCAGATCGTGGAGTATTACCTCGCGTTGCTCCCTGGCGTGATACCGAGCCACGCCCGCACGCGGCTGTCCCTCATCTCGGTCGGCGACGCATCGTCGCGGCCGCTCAGCGAAAAGCTTCTTGAGCGCCCGCGGCTGTTGTCCTTGATCCGATCCCTGGTGCCGAATCCGTTGCGGTCTCACCTGGTGCCTTACAACACCACTCCGCTCGAGCGGGACCTCGCGATCGAATTGGGCATCCCGATGTACGGCGCCGACCCACGCTTCTTTGGGCTTGGAACCAAGTCGGGGTGCCGGGAGTTGTTCGCCGACCTAGGCGTCAGACATCCGCTGGGCTTCGAGAATCTGCGTTCTGTTGAGGACGCTGTCGATGCACTGATCCGCCTGCGGGAGGCACGACCAGATGTCAGCAAGGCACTGGTCAAACTGAACGAGGGCGTGTCGGGCGAGGGCAACGCACTGGTTGACCTGCGCAACCTGCCCGCGCCGGGGTCCCCCGGCGAGAAGGAGCAAACTGCAAGCCGCCTGCAGCAAATGGAGTTCGAGCTGCCAGGCACTCCCTTCAGCTCCTATGCAGCGAAACTGGCCGAGCGTGGCGGCATCGTCGAGGAGTTCATCTCTGGCGACGAGGTACGCAGTCCAAGCGTTCAGCTGCGAGTCACTCCCTCCGGAGAAGTGGAGCTCTTGTCGACGCACGACCAAGTGCTAGGCGGCCCCAGCGGTCAGAGCTACTTGGGTTGCTCGTTTCCCGCCGACTTCAAGTACGCCAAGATGATCAGCGCTGATGCGCAGCGGATCGGCGAGCGGCTGGCCCGTGAGGGCGTGCTAGGCCGGTTTGCGATCGACTTTGTCGTCGTGCGCTCGAATGACGGCTCCTGGACGCCATATGCGATTGAGCTCAATCTGCGCAAGGGCGGAACGACTCATCCCTTCCTGACTTTGCAATTCCTGACAGATGGTCGATACGACCCAGATACCGCGCTGTTCTTTACCCCGAGCAGCCGCGAGAAACACCTCATTGCGACTGATCATCTCGAATCTTCCATGTTCCGCGGACTAACCATAGACGACCTCTTCGATATCGTGGCGCGACATGGTTTGCATTTCGACCCTGCCAGACAGCAAGGAGTCGTGTTTCACATGATCAGCTGCTTGACCGAACACGGGCGAGTAGGCCTCACCGCGGTGGGGGACACCCCGGCATCGGCCAAGGCCATGTATCAGAAAGCCGAACGCATCTTGCTCGAAGAGGCCCGCCAGTCTCTGGCTGAACGGCAACTGCCTGCCTAGTGCGACGTGACCGCGGGCGATTAGGCCACGGGGATGCTGCCCATCTCGTGCCGGAGGCGGAGGCGGTCGGCGCGGTACACGTAGCGGGTGAGCCGGATCGGCTGTGAGGCGTCATATGTTGTCCGGCTGACGACAGTGACGGGGACCGGGATTGACAGCCGGAAGAAAGCGGTTTCGCTGGCGTCGGGCATCCGTGCGTAGATCTCGTCCCGGTAACCGGCCGGAGGGTGACCATGCTCGGCGAGCACCAGGCTGGCACTCTTGGCGCTGGCTGCCGCCTGTTCCAGAGCGGTGCCTTTGACGATGTCCGTCGGGTAACAAGAGACGACCAAGGACCACGGTTCCTTGCCGAGGTACCGCTGTGTGCGGCGCACGACGACCGAGGTCCCCTCAGTGACGCTCAGGGCGGCCGCCGTCTCAGCGTCGGCGCTCATGGTCTCGGCCTGGAACTTTGCCGTGGCGGGCCTCGTGGCCGGCTCGCCGGTTGGCTGCAAGGCAGCATCGGCGGTCTCTCCCGCTCGCCAATCCTCCTCGCGTGACAGCACGACGATGAGGGGCGTCACCGGCTCGGTCACATAGGTGCCCACGCCGTGCCTGGTTTCCACGAGTCCTTGCTGGATCAGCAGGCTGATGGCCAGGCGGACCGTGCTGCGGGATGCTTCGTAGGCGGCCGCCAGTTTTGGCTCCGTAGGCAGCTGCGTACCGGGCGGCAACGTCGCGTTGGTGATCTGTTCGCGCAGATCCCCCGCGATCTGCCGGTATTTGGCGTCGGCCACCTGGTCTCCTGACAGGGCAGCGTCCCCACGAGTGTGCCCCATAGACAGCGCTAGGACAACTATATGATGTGACTGATATATATCACCTAGGTGACTCAAGAGCAAGGGTGGCGGGCTATGGGCCCGGCGCCGACGACTCAAGTCGCCCACTTGCGAGCGGCACCGCTGGATCCATCGAATCCTGCACCGGGACATCCGCCCGCAGTGAGAGCCCATGCCTCCCGCACACTTCGTTACTCATGTCCCATGACGGCGGGACACCGCAAGCCTGATCATGGTGGCGGTCGCTATTCCTGGAGGCATCGGCGACTTGAGCCAGTCAACGATCACAATTTGGGAATGGCATTTATGGCACATCTTGCGGCGTTCAAATGGCAGCCGAACCCGGCTCGACGATGTATGCGGTGTTCTCGGTTGTCGGCAAGGTGGCAAGAATGGCTTCTAGCGGCGGCATGGTCCGGTGAAACGAGCACAATTCATGCTGACTCAATTCACTATCGCAATGCTACTAGCGCGCTGCGTTGCGATGCCATTCCGACTGTCCAGATGCCGCGCGGTGATGGAGCTGTTCAGACTCCGGCGGCATTCACGTCTGCGCGGAGCTGCGCCGCGACGGGGACCGTTCCGGCGGGCGACAGGTGGGCGGGTGCCCAGCCTGAGCGGCTTCTTGTGGCACTCGGAGTCTTTCAGACAATGAATTGGATCGCTACGCTCAGCGAATCCGTGCTATTGATTTAACTGGCCGGAGGGGAGTGGGGGGCATGATGCGTGGGTCATGTTATCGGCTGTGCAGGCAGGGACAGCAGTGACCGCCGTCGGCGATATACCGCGCGCTACCGGGGATGCCGAGCCGACGGCTAGGCACATTGTCCGAGCCACGACGACGCCGGCTGTGCTGCGGCTATTGCTCATCGGCCTGGTTTCACTCTGCTTGGTCTGGGGTGGCATAGCGGGCTGGGTGGTGAGTGTGCGCACGTCGGCCGCCAACAATGTGGTCAACTCCAGCGAGAGGCTGAGCTACGACGGCCAGCAGATCTACCGGGCACTCTCGGACGCGGACGCCACGGCCGCCGACGCCTTCCTGGTCGGCGGCCTTAAGCCGATCGATGGCCCTCGCCGCTACCGGACCGATATCGCCAAGGCCGCTGCTCACCTGGAAAGGGCCACTGCGGCAGCAGGTCACTCGCCCGCCGCGGCGGATCTGGCCACGCTCTCGGTTGGCGTTCCGCTTTATACGGGTGAGATGCAGACCGCACGGGCCGACAACCGGCTCGGCCTACCGCTGGGTGCGGCCTACCTGCAGGAGGCGTCGAACCTGATGCGCCATACGCTGCTGCCAGCAGCCCGCAACATATCGGCGCAGGCGGACGCGCAGCTGGCCGCGGCCAGCGCACGAGCGACGGGGCTACCGCTGCTCCTGGTCCTGCTAGTGGCTGCCGTGATC
>Ga0126371_10003802_pt1 | contig 13262 bp, 14 predicted proteins | sample PanSoiMetaPlot_4_FD_110145 | JGI IMG/M metagenome (GOLD analysis project Ga0126371, IMG submission 110145) | Tropical forest soil microbial communities from Panama - MetaG Plot_4 | ecosystem: Environmental > Terrestrial > Soil > Tropical forest > Bulk soil | place: Panama | collected 2016-02-17
CAATCTTACCGGCACCGTGCTGCACACCAACCTCGGTCGGGCCGTCCTCGCGGAGGCTGCCGTGGAGGCCGCGGTCACCGCCATGCGCCAGGCGATTGCTCTGGAGTTCGATCTCGAATCGGGTCGTCGGGGCGAGCGCGACGGCCTGATCCGCGGCCTGCTGTGCGAATTGACCGGCGCCGAGGACGCGACGGTGGTCAACAACAATGCCGCTGCCGTCCTCATCATGCTCAACACGCTCGCTAAGGGCCGCGAGGCTGTCGTATCGCGCGGCGAGCTGATCGAAATCGGCGGTGCGTTCCGCATGCCCGACATCATGTCGCGCGCCGGCGCGAAGCTCCGCGAAATCGGCACCACGAACCGGACGCACAAGAAGGACTATGTCGACGCTCTCTCCGAGAAGACGGGACTGATTCTGAAGGTCCATACCTCCAACTATCGAGTGGAGGGCTTCACCGCCGAAGTAACCGCGCGCGACCTGGCCATCCTGGCACGTGAGCGCGGTGTGCCGCTGGTCAACGACTTGGGCTCCGGCACGCTCATTGAGCTCGCACGCTACGGCGTGCCGCATGAGCCCACGGTCGCGGAAGCAGTGGCCGACGGCGCGGACCTCGTGAGCTTTTCCGGCGACAAGCTGCTGGGCGGACCGCAAGCCGGCTTCATCGTCGGCCGCAAGGACCTGGTTGCGCGGATCAACCGCAATCCTCTCAAGCGCACATTGCGAGTCGACAAGATCAGGCTCGCCGCGATCGAAGCCACACTGCGGCTCTACCGCGATCCCGATCGTCTTGCCGACCGGCTGCCGACCGTGCGGCTGCTCGCCCGCAAGCGATCTGAAATTCATAAGGAAGCTCAAACGCTTAAAGAGGCCGTGGGGAGGGCGGTCGGATCCGCCTTCCGCGTCGACATTGCCGATTGCATGAGCCAGATCGGCTCCGGTGCACTGCCGTGCGAAGCCATGCCGAGCGCCGGGCTGGCAATCCGTCCGGCGAGCGTGCGGAGGAGCGGCCGCCTGCTCGCCGCGCTCGCGTCTGGGCTGCGCAATTTGCCGATCCCCGTAGTTGGACGCATTGAGGACGGCGCTCTCATTCTCGATCTGCGTTGCCTCGAACACGAAGACGCGTTCGCTGCCAATCTCGCCGGGCTCGAGGGATTTGGCGATGGGATGGCTTGATCGTCTCGTACGGCATGAGACGCCGGCCGTGGACGTGGCCGCGCGGATGGCGGCCGCGTACCAGGCCGCAGGGCGCAAGGACTACGCCGCCGCACTCGAAATCTGGGGGCCGCTGGCACATGGCGGAATTGCCCGCGCACAGAACAATGTCGGCGCCTGCTTCTCCGAAGGCCTTGGCGTCGAGCGCGATCCGGCGCTGGCGCTGCGCTGGCTGACGCTTTCCGCCGAGGCCGGCGACCCGGTGGGGCAGCGCAATCTGGCGGCGATCTATTTCAAGGGCGAAGGCGTCGAGCAGGACTACTCACGTGCCGCCGACCTCTACCGCGCCGCCGCCGAGCAGGGCGATGCGCCGGCGCAGGACATGCTGAGCTGGATGCTGCTCGAAGGCGAGTGCATACCGGGCGAGCCGGCCGAGGCCCACCGCTGGGCCCTGGCGGCGGCCGAGAAAGGCGTTGCCTCGGCGATGACGCGCGTCGGCATGCTTTACCACAACGCCATTGCGGTGGAGCGCAACCCCGACGAGGCGGCGCGATGGTGGCGCCGCGGCGCCGAGCGCGGCGACTCCGACGGGCAGGCCATGCTGGGCGCCGCCTGTTCGCTCGGGTCGGGCGTGCCGCACGATCCCATTGCGGCGCTGGCCTGGCTCCTGCGCGCGCAGGCGGGTGGCAGCGCGCTGGCGTCTCCATTCCTGACCACGGCCCGAGCCGCCCTCGATGCCGACGGCGTTGCCGAGGCACAGCGCCTGGCCGCGTTGCCCCTACCGGAGCCGGCATCATGATCGTCGGCACCGCCGGGCATATCGATCACGGCAAGACGTCGCTGGTGCGCGTGCTGACTGGCGTCGACACCGACCGTCTGAAAGAGGAGAAAGAGCGCGGAATTTCCATCGATCTCGGCTTCGCTTATCTGCCGACGCCGAACGGATCCATCATCGGCTTCATCGACGTGCCGGGCCATGAGCGGTTCGTGCACACCATGGTCGCCGGGGCAAGTGGCATCGATTTCGTGGTCCTGGTGGTTGCCGCCGACGACGGCGTCATGCCGCAGACGCTGGAGCATCTGGCGATTGTCGAGATGCTGGGCATCAGGCGCGGTGTCGTCGCCCTGACCAAGGCCGATCTGGCAGCGCCGACGCGGCGCGACGAGGTCACTTCCGAGATTTCAAGCGTCCTGTCCGGCACGGGGCTCGACGGTGCACCGGTCATCCCTGTGTCCAGCGTCACGGGAGACGGCATCGAGGAGCTGCTCCAGCAGCTTTTTGCGGCCGCACACGCCTTCGGCCGGCGCGCAACGCGCGGAAGGTTTCGGCTCGCCGTCGACCGGTCGTTCACGCTCGCAGGCGCCGGGACCGTGGTCACCGGCACGGTTCTTTCGGGACAGGTCGCCGTCGGCGACCGCGTCGTGGTGAGCCCGCCGGGGCTTGCTGCACGCGTGCGCTCGATCCATGCACAGAATCGTCCGGCCGAGCACGGTCATGCCGGCGAGCGATGCGCGCTCAATCTGGTGGGCGAGGGGATCACAAAGGATGCGATCCGCCGCGGCGATATGGCGGTCGACCCCGAGCTTCACGCGCCGGCAGACCGGATCGACGCCGTCGTGCGACTTCTGCCGAGCGAAACCAGGCCGATCTCACAATGGATGCCCGTGCGGCTGCACCATGCCGCGGCCGACATCGGCGCCCGCGTAGTGCTCCTCGAGGACGAGGCGCTGGCGCCCGGCACCTCGAAGCGCGTGCAGCTCGTTCTCGAAAGACCGATCGCCGCCGCTGTCGGCGACCGTTTCGTGCTGCGCGATACGACGGCGCAGCGGACGATCGGCGGTGGCCACTTGCTCGATCTGCGGGCACCCTCGCGCAAACGCCGCACTGCCGTCCGCATGGCGCAGCTGGACGCACTTTCGATCGAAGAGCCAGGGCAGGCGCTCGCGGCGCTGCTCGACCGCGAGCCGCATTATGTCGATCTTTCGGGATTTGCGCGCGACCATGCGCTCGCAGAAGACGAGATGGCGCACATCGTCGGCGAGTTGAGCGTCATCCGTATTGCCGCCAAAAATCATGTCCTTGGTTTGAGCCCGGCAACGTATCTACGCCTCAGACGCGCGGTCGCGTCGATCCTCCAGGCCTTTCACCAAGACAATCCCGACCTGCCGGGGATGGGCATGGAACGCCTGCGCCTGCAACTCGACCCACGCCTGCCGGCGCTTGCGTTCGCTTCGGCGTTGCAAGGCATGGCGCGGGCGGGAGAAGTCGCTCTGGACGGAGCCTGGGTCAAGCTCGCCGGTCACGAGGTCCGGTTGACTCCGCAGGACGAGCGCCTGTGGGAACGCATGGTGCCACTTCTCGGCGCTTCGGAACGGTTTCGCCCTCCGCGCGTCCGTGACATCGAGGGATTGCTCAACGTCCCGGAACGCGAAATCCGGCGCCTGTCGAAGCTGCTGGCGCGGGTGGGGAAGGTCGACGAGGTTGCGCACGACCATTTCTTCCTCCGCAACACCGTCGCAGAAATGGTGCAGATCGCCGCGAGCCTGGCCGCTGCCGAAAAAAAGGGCGAGTTCACCGCGGCGCAATTCCGTGACCGGGTCAACAACGGGCGCAAGGTCGCGATCCAGATCCTGGAATTCTTCGACCGCCACGGCGTCACGCTGCGCCGCGGCGATCTGCGCCGCATGAACAAGCACCGGCTCGATCTGTTCCGCATGTCGTCGAATAGCGTAGGGCCGAGCAATTCGGATCAAGGAAGAGAAGCGCCCCCGGTGGGGCGTCCGGACTTCAAATCCGGGAGGGGCCGCGAGCCGGTCCTTGGTGGGTTCGACTCCCATTCTCTTCCGCCACGTTTGGGGCACGCATAATGACCGTTGCGGCGACATCGTTCATCGATGAACTCAAGGCGGCGGCTGCGCGGGCGGAAGCTGTCGAGGCGAAGTATCGTCAGGAAGCGGTGCAGCGAATCGCGCAACTGGAGAAGGAGCGGGCCTTCGCTTACCGACGCCTCAATCTGTTGAGTGCGGTGGCGGGGACAGTGACACAGGCCGAAAGCGAAGACGATGCCGTCGCACACGGGTTGGCGCTGCTGCGCGACCGGCTCGCCTGGTCGACGGTCGATGAAGCGCGTGACGAAGTTCTGTCGCGCTTCGCGCCAGTGGTTGTTGCCGTCTTGCGCGAGATCGCGCCGCCGCAGGGTGCTTCGCCCGGCTCAGTCGCCGTTGCCGACGCTCTTGCAGAATTCGAAGCCTGGTACCTCGACCAGCGCCGTAATCCGTTCTGGGTGTTGTTCGAGCAAGAACTTCCGGAGCTGCCGCTTGTCGAGGTCTGAACCAGTCGATTTCGGGAGTTGGCTGACGCGCGAGTTTGCCGAGTCCGGCGCCTTCACCGCGCTTGTCGTTCTCGTCGAGATCGCAGGAACGCGCGTGACGCCCCTATGCTCCACATTTTTCAATGTCATCGGCGACGAGATCGAATGGAGCGACATCGTCGACATGTTCCATGGCTCGGGTCGGCAATGGGACGGCGCCGCTTTTTTCCCGACGGCTGCGCCCGACGGTGGCCCGCTCGACAATGCGACCGCGCGCCTGCGGCTGCGCGAGCTCGAAAGCCGCGTCGATCAGGATCGGCTGGTCCTGAACCAAGGGCACTTCTTCGACAAGTGGGGCCGGCGCATGCAGATCGAGGAAGTGACGCAATGAGCGATCCAATACGCCTCCTCGATACCGCTCCGATGTCGGCGCGCCGGAACATCGCGCTCACCGCCGCGCTGGTCGAGCTTCATCGCGCCGGGCAGATTCCGGATACATTGCGATTGTCGCATTATCCGCGCGCTGTGCTGGTGGGACGGGATCAGACTCTGGCCGAGGTCTATAAGGTCCGGGCATGCGTTGATGCCCGTGTCGAGATGGCTCGCCGGACGATTTGCGGCGGCGCCTTTTACGCGAGCCCCGGCGTTCTCGTGTGGGAAATCGTTGCGGATGGATATCGATTCGGCGAGAGCCTGCCGAAAGTGGGCGGGTGTATCTGCGCGGGGATCGCTGCGGGGCTCGCACGCTTCGGGTTGCCGGTCCGGGTGCGTCCGCCGGGTGGAGTCGAGATCGACGGCCGCAGGATCTGCGCAGCGAGCGGCGAAGCCGAGGGCTCGAGTGCGGTGTTTCAGGGCACCGTTCTGGTCGACCTCGATTGCTCCGAAATGGAGGCAGTCGCGCGACTAAGTTCCTCGATACGCGCGACGACTTTATCCGAATGGCTCGGCCGTGTACCTACGGCGGAAGAACTCAAAGGCCTTCTTGTGGCCGGCCTCTCCGACAGCTGGCGCCGCGAGTTCGTGCCCGACGAGCCGACACGTGCAGAGACGATGCTGGCCGACCGATTGCTGAGCGAGTCAGTCGGAAGTCCGAGACTAGCTACTGCTGCGAGGGCCGCTGCGAAGACCGCGGCGCGTTCTGCTTCGCGGCCCGCCGAGAGGGCGTAGCGACAGTGAGCAAGCGTCTCCTGATCGTGCTGATGAATACCGATCCGCGCAACGTCGAAGAGCTTGGCGCGCCCTTCTATTACGCGGCCGTCGCCGCCGCGATGGACTACGAGGTCGACGTTCTGTGCACGGCTACCGCCGGCAAACTGATGCACAAGGGCGTCGCGCAGGCGCTCAGCGTCAAGCCGGGCGATCCGAAGACCGTGCACGACTGGATCAAGGAGGCGCACGACCAAGGCGCGCGGTTCTGGGCCTGTCCGGCCAATCTCGAGCTGTTCGACAAGGCCGAGAGCGACCTCATTCCCGAATGCAAAGGACTGATGGGCGCCGCAGCCATGATCCAAGGCATCATGGACGGTGAATGCCGGGTTCTGACCTTCTAGGGGCGCGGCGTGGTCAAGATACAGGACAACGATTTTCCCGATCACCTCCATTACGACATCGAGAACCAGATCTGGTATGAGCCGCTGGGTGACGGGACGATTCGCGCAGGGTTTACGTCCTGGGCGGCAAAACTGATGGGAGATGTCTTGATCGTCACGCCGAAGCGAATAGGTCGCGACTTTGAGAAGGATCGGTCGTTTGCGGTGGTGGAGGGTGGAAAATGGGTTGGAGCGGCCCGCGCGGCCTTCGACGGCATCGCCGTCGCCCACAACGAGGCGCTGGAGCGTAAGCCCGAACTTCTCAACGATGACCCGTTCGGCGTGGGTTGGCTGCTGATCGTGCGTCCGAGCACCGACAACTGGCGCGAAGGCCTTGTCACTGGCGATGCGATTGCGCCTGCATTCGACGCATGGTTTGCACGGGGCACATACAAGGATCGCGCTGGTTGAAATGCTGCTGGTTGCGAAGTTCGGACGCGCCAAAGGAGAGGCCTGATCCGCAAGCGCACACGCGGGGCGTGTCTGGCAGCCAGCACGAACGTTACACCACGAAATCCGGCATCTGGCCGAGCTCACATTCCAACGGAGGCTCCGATGAAGCTCAGTGCACGCAACGTGCTCAAAGGCACGATCGTCGAGATCAAAAAGGGGCAGACGACCTCGCACGTCCGTCTCGATATCGGCGGCAGCAATGTCATCACGGCTTCGATCACGAATGAGGCGGTCGACGCCCTCAAGCTACAGAAGGGTCAGGACGCCTACGCGATCATCAAGGCGACTAGCGTGATGATCGGCGTCGACTGACACATTGTCTGCTTTTCCCGACGTGTGACGGCTTCGATTACCGGCCCGGCGCGGCGTCCGTCGACGCATGTTGACTATCGCTATATTCGTGAGTCCAGATCCTAATCGAGCTCCAGCGGCGACCAGCTCAGCGCGGCATTGAACATGGCCGCGCGCACGCGGCTGACGCTGTGCGGCTCGCCGAACAGGCGCAGCGTCTCCTTGCTGCCGCCCTGGACCACCACCACGTCGGCCACCTGGTCGCCGTAGCGCGCCAGCGCATGCTGGCGCATGCGTTCGGCTACATCGTGGACCTCGGCGAGCGTGAGGACGTCATCCACCACGCGGATCACGTGGATCACCTTGCGCGGCGGCGCCTGCACGGTTCCGTGGACGAACGTGTGCGTCATGGCCCGTAGAATTACATTGCTGGAATGCGAAGACAACGTCCACTGCGGAGATTTGCTTATCACAAAAAATGAAACGCCGCCTCCCTCGGATGACCGAGGGAGGCGGCGCGGATTTTGGGCGGCTCTCGTTACTGGAAAAGCTTCATCGCATTGACGAGCGTCTGCAGCACGCCGAGCACCAGCGGGATGCCGACGAAGCCCCAGGCAAGCGCGAGCTGCAGGGACGTGGTGCCTTGCTGATTTGCCGTAGTCATGTTCGTCTCTCCTTATGCCCGGGCGCCGGCCGCGGCGGCCGCCGCATCGATCTCCGTCTCGTGTCCGCGCACGTCGCCCTTCTTCATGTGGAAGCGCGCATCGACCGCCCTGACCAGGAGGTTGCAAATGAAGCCGATCACCAGCAGCCCGGCCATGATGTACATGGTCGTGTTGTAGGCCTGCGCCTTCGGCACGCCGTGCGTCACGTTGTACTCGCGGATGTAGTTCACCAGCACCGGCCCGAAGATGCCGGCCATCGACCAGGCGGTGAGCAGCAGGCCGTGGATGGCGCCGACGTAGCGCGTGCCGAACATGTCCTTGAGATAGGCCGGCACGGTCGAGAACCCGCCGCCATACATGCTGATGATGACCAGGAACGCGCAGACGAACCCGACCACGCTTCCAGGGGTGCAGTCCGAGCAGGGTTCCCTGTAAAGAACAGGGAAAATACAGGCGAGGTTGTGCGGCGAAAGACTTGCAACCAGCCGAGCCGACGCTCCACGCGGCCCATCGTGTGCCTCCGCAAATAAAAAAGCCCGCCGCCGTGGGCGCCGGGCGCAGACTTCCGTCACTAGAACTACAGCCATAGCACATCCGGACGCGGGATGCACGCGGGAGAAAAAACCGCTCCCGTTATCCCCGCGGTGTGCCCTGCGCCGGTCATCCAAAAAGAGAACAGCGCGCCGTTCTCCGTGAGGCGAAACGGCGCGCCGCGTGTCGTCGCATTCAGAGGATCTTGGCGGCGCTTTCCAGCGTCTTCCAGAAGCCCCAGGCGAGCGGGATGCCGACGAACAGCCAGAACAGCGCGGCCTGCCAGTCGAGCCCACCCTTGCCGATCCCGAACGAGCCGTGCGCCGTCGTCGCCTCCCGGCGGGCGGTCGCAGCCTGTAACTTGGCGACCTCCTCGGCGCTCATGTGCCACTTGGGATCGACCGGCTTGACCAGGTAGTTGCAGATCAGGCCGGCGACCAGCATGGCGCACAGGATGTACATCGTCGTGTCGTAGAGGTGGTCGCGCGGTACGCCGGCGGCGAGCTGGAACTCGCGGATGTAGTTCACCACCACGGGACCGATGATGCCCGCGGTCGACCACGCCGTCAGCAGGCGGCCATGGATCGCGCCTACGAACTGCGTCCCGAACACGTCGGCGAGATACGCCGGCACGGTCGAGAAGCCGCCGCCATACATCGACAGGATGATGCAGAAGGCGAGCACGAACAGCACCTTGCTGCCGAGATGGGCGAAGATCGGCGCCGACGCGTAGAGCGCGATGCCGAGCAGGAAGAACGTGTAGTAGGTGTTCTTGCGTCCGATGTAGTCGGACAGCGACGCCCAGAAGAACCGGCCGCCAATGTTGAACAGCGACAGCATTCCGGCAAATCCCGCCGCGATCGTCGCGATCGCGACTCTCTGGTCGCCGCTGAGCGCGTTGAACTTGACGTCGGGCAGGCCGATCAGCGAGCCGGCGAAGATCTCCTGCAGCATGGGCGACGCCATGCCGATCACGCCAATGCCGGCCGACACGTTCAGCGTCAGCACCCACCAGATCAGCCAGAACTGCGGCGTCTTGTGCGCATTGTCGAGATGCACTTGGTGCTGGGTGATCATCGTCTTGCTTTCGCTCGGCGGCGTCCAGCCCTCCGGCCGCCAGCCGGTCGGCGGCAGGCGATAGCGGAAGGCGCCGATGATCATGAAGCAGAAGTAGATCGCCCCCATGGCCAGGAAGGTCTGCCAGACGCCGACGTCGGTCGCGGACTTGAACTGATTGATCAGGATGTTGGCGAGCGGTGCGCCGATCATGGCGCCGCCGCCGAAGCCCATGATCGCCATGCCGGTCGCCATGCCGCGCCGGTCGGGGAACCATTTGATCAGCGTCGACACCGGCGAGATGTAGCCGAGGCCGAGGCCGACGCCGCCGATCACGCCGGAGCCGAGCCACAGCAGCCACAGCTGGTGGACGTAGACGCCGATCGCACCGAGCACGAGGCCGCCCGCCCAGCAGAACGCCGCGACGACGCCGGCCTTGCGTGGGCCGGCGCGCTCGAGCCAGCCGCCCCAGATCGCGGCCGCGATGCCGAGCACGACGAAGAAAAGGGTGTACATCCAGCCCAGGCTGGCGACCCGCCAGTTGCACGTCGTGGTGAACAGCTCGCCGATCACCGAGATGTTGGCGCAGGACGGATCGGCCGTGCCGCCGATCGCGCGCGACAGCGGCAGCCAGAACACGCTGAAGCCGTACGCCATGCCGATGCACAGATGGATGCACAGCGCGGCGGGCGGCACGAGCCAGCGATTAAATCCGGCCTTGGCGATGATGCGCTCGCGGTCGAGCAGCCCGACCGCGGGGCCGGCTCCACTCAGAATTCCTTCGGCTGTTGTCATGAGGTGATCCCCCTTTACGATTGTCTCCTTCGCGCGATTGACCGCGCAGATTGAGTATTCCGCACCATTGATGATGTATTCTCGGAGAATCAAGCGCCGATTTAAATCACGCGATAGAAGATTATTATTCCGCAATAGCGACATGCTATATTGTCGAATATGAAACTCAGTATATTTGCGACGAAAGTCGTATCGATTGAGTATATCTATCGTCCAATAGTTTTGGCTTATTATGTTATACTTCACATATCGAACCCAGATTCTTGCCTCCATAGCTTGGGCCTATGGGCGAAGCGCATTTTCAAAAATAGCCCGCAGGACAAGCAATTGCGCGTCACGCGGCTCCTGCCGCGAGCGTCGGCGCAACGCGCCGCGCTTCCGTCACCAGCGCGGCGTTGAGCGGCGTCATCGGTTCACGCGCCGGAACCACGAGGCCGATGGTGTGGACCGCTTCCGGCTCGACAATGGGAACCGCCCGGATGGTGTCGGTGAGACCAAGTGTCTCGGCCAGCTTGGCCGGCATCACGCTCGCCCAGCGGCCTGTCCGCACGTGCGAGAACAGGACGATCATCGAATTGGATTCGAGCATCGGCTCGGGGGTGCCGCCGGCCGCGCGCAGCAGCCGCTCGATGATGCGGCGGTTCTGCATGTCCGGGGTGAGCAGGCACAGCGGCACACGGGCGACCTCCGCCCAGGTGACGCGCTCGCGGTCGCCGAGCGGCGCGTCGGACGAGGTCAGCAGGCGGTAGTGCTCGCGATAGAGCGGAACCGTGCTGACCCGGCCGAGCGGCTCGTTGTCGAGATAGGTGATGCCGGCGTCAACCTCGAGGTTCTCCAGAAGCGCCAGGATCTCGATCGAGGTGCGCGACAGGATGGTGAACTGAACGCCGGGATGGCGGGCGTGGAACGGGGTGGTGAGCGCCGACGCCATGGCGAGCGCGGTCGGTACCGCCGCGATGCGCAGCCGCCCGGCGAGGCCGTGCCGCAGCGCGCTGATCTCCTGGCGCATCGATCGCGTATCGCCGACAATGCGGCGCGCCCAGTCGAGCGTGCGCTCGCCCTCGGGAGTGAGCCCGATGAAGCGCGAGCCGCGCTGGACCAGCAGGACGCCCAATGTCGTTTCCAGTTGTTTCAGCCCGGCCGACAGGGTCGGCTGGGTCACGCCGCAGGCGTCGGCCGCCCGGCCGAAGTGCTGCTCGCGGGCGAGCGCCATCAGGTATTCGAGCTTGTCGATCACGGGCGACGGGCTTCCAGCCAGGCGAAAAAATCAGCGGAAATTCCTTACCGCCGTCGATAGAAATTTTCAATCGTTGGATTATGATCAGGGTATTGCGCGCGCCCCCCAATGACTGCCAATGTACTGGTATGCCAACAACAACCCATTCAAATTCCGAGATAATTGCCAAGCCTCCAGAGGGCCGTCGGCGGCCCCGGCGGACGCCCAAGGGCCGCCAGGTCGACCCCCAGGCGCTGGACGAGGTGCAGGCGCTCCTCATCGACCGGCCGCGCCGCCGCGACCTGCTGATCGAGCATCTGCACCTGATCCAGGACCACTACGGGCACCTGTCGGCGCCGCATCTGGCTGCGCTCGCCCATGAGATGAAGCTGCCGCTGGCCGAGGTCTACGAGGTCGCGAGCTTCTATTCGCACTTCGACGTCGTGAAGGACGGCCCGCCGCCGCCCGCCGTGACGGTGCGGGTGTGCGACAGCCTCTCCTGCGCCATGGCGGGTTCCGAGGCGCTGCTCGCGCGGCTGCCGGCGATCCTCGGCAAGGAGGTGCGGGTGGTGCGGGCGCCCTGCATGGGCGCCTGCGACCGCGCGCCGGTGGTGGCCGTCGGCCACATGCAGACGTTCCACGCGACGCCCGACAACGTCGCCGCCGCCGTGAAGGCGAAGCCGCATGCGCATGCCTGGAAGTCGGAGATCGATTTCGCCGCCTATCGCCGCAATGGCGGCTACGCGCTGCTGAGCGAATGCCTGTCGGGACACCGTACGCCGGACGACCTGATCAAGATCGCGACCGATGCGGCCGTCCGCGGTCTCGGCGGCGCCGGATTTCCGGCCGGACGCAAGTGGTCGCTGGTGCGCGGCGAGCCGGCGCCGCGCATGTTCGCCGTCAACGCGGACGAAGGCGAGCCCGGCACCTTCAAGGACCGGCACTATCTCGAGCGCGATCCGCACCGGTTCATCGAAGGCATGCTGATCGCCGCCTGGGTGGTGGACGCGAGCGAGACCTACGTCTACATCCGCGACGAATATCCCGAGATCCGGCTGATGCTCGCCGAGGAATTCGCCAAGGTGGAGGAGGCCGGCCTCGCCGGTCACACCAGGCTGCACCTGCGCCGCGGCGCCGGCGCCTACATCTGCGGCGAAGAGTCGGCGATGATCGAGTCGATCGAGGGCAAGCGCGGGCTGCCGCGCCACCGGCCGCCCTACGTGGCGCAGGTCGGTCTGTTCGGTCGGCCGACCCTGGAGCAGAACGTCGAGACGCTCTTCTGGATCCGCGAGGTGGTCGAGAAGGGGGCGGCGTGGTTCACCTCGCACGGCCGCCGCGAGCGCAAGGGCCTGCGGTCGTTCTCCGTCTCCGGCCGGGTGAAGAAGCCGGGCGTGGTGCTGGCGCCGGCGGGCGTCACGGCGCGCGAGCTGATCGACGAGTTCTGCGGCGGCATGGCGGACGGGGAGGTGTTCAAAGGCTACCTGCCGGGCGGCGCCTCCGGTGGGATTTTGCCCGCCAGCATGGCCGATATCCCGCTCGACTTCGGAACCCTGGAAAAATACGGTTGCTTCGTCGGGTCGCACGCGGTTGTGATCCTGTCCGAGAAGGACGACATGAAAGCCGTCGCGCTCAACCTGATGAAGTTCTTCGAGGACGAGAGCTGCGGCCAGTGCACGCCGTGCCGCGTGGGCACCGAGAAGGCGGCCAAGCTGATGGAGCACGGCCCGTGGGACGAAGGCCTGCTCAACGAGCTCTCCCAGCTGATGCGCGACGCCTCGATCTGCGGACTGGGTCAGGCCGCGTCGAACCCGCTGGTCTGCGTGATGAAATACTTTCCCGACGAGCTCGCCAAGCCGTTGGGCCGTTGGTGATCGACAGGATCGGACGATGAGCGAGACCGACAAGCCGAAGACCTTCTTCATAGACGACCGCGAGATCGACATCCACCCCGGCGAGACGATCTTCCGCGCCGCGCGCCGCCTCGACATCAAGCTGCCGCATCTGTGCTACTTGCCCAAGCCCGGCTATCGCGCGGACGGCAACTGCCGCGTCTGCATGGTCGAGATCGAGGGCGAGCGCGTGCTTGCGGCAAGCTGCCTGCGCACGCCGACGCCCGGCATGAAGGTCAAGACGCAGACCGACCGCGCCAAGACCGCGCGCAAGATGGTTGCGGAATTGCTGCTGACCGATCAGCCCGCCGTC
>Ga0126371_10003803_pt1 | contig 13260 bp, 7 predicted proteins | sample PanSoiMetaPlot_4_FD_110145 | JGI IMG/M metagenome (GOLD analysis project Ga0126371, IMG submission 110145) | Tropical forest soil microbial communities from Panama - MetaG Plot_4 | ecosystem: Environmental > Terrestrial > Soil > Tropical forest > Bulk soil | place: Panama | collected 2016-02-17
TCAAATCTGCGATCCTCACCCGCGAGCACCGCCTGTTGGCCGGTATATTCCTGCCAGCGCCTGACGATCACGTCAGCGTATTTCGGGTCCAACTCCATGAGCCGGCCATTGCGACCCCGCCGCTCGCAAGCGATTAGTGTCGATCCAGACCCGCCGAACAAGTCCAGGACGCAGTCGCCGGCCTTGCTACTGTTCTGCAGCGCCCTCTCGATCAACTCAACCGGCTTCATAGTCGGGTGGAGTCGGTTCGCCGCTGGCTTCTTCTCCTGCCAGAGGGTCGATTGGGACTTGTCGCCGTACCAGGCGTCACTTTGGCCGGCAAGGTGACAGTAGAAGATCGGCTCATGCTGGAACTTGTACCGGCCGAATCCCCAGGCAAAGGTGTTCTTCGCCCAGATGATCTGACAGCGAACCGCAAAACCCGCCTCCTCCAGAGCATCCTGGAACTCCCGTTGGACCGAAGAAGCGTGGCAGACGTACACGGATGCCCCTGGCTTTACCACGGCGCGGTAGCTGGCAAAGGACTCTTGAAGGAAGCGGTCAAACTCCTCCGGCTTCATTCGATCGCCTCGGATCTTGAGCTTCTCGTCCGTGTATCCCTCGTAATCCACGTTGTACGGCGGATCGGTGAAGACCAGATCGGCCTGCTCGCCATCCATCAACTTCCGGACATCCTCCAAAACCGTCGCGTTCCCACAGAGCACCCGATGATTGCCCATTATCCAGAGGTCGCCTGCCCGGCTTACCGGTTGCTCAGGCGCCTCCGGGGCTGCGTCCTCATCGGTCAGGCCGCAAACCACATCCGAGATGGAATGAGAAGGCCGGCTCCGACGGGATGCGATAAGCTCCCACATACGCACTCGAGGTGCAAAGGAGACCGGCCATGAAGAAGCGTATCAGTTCCCAACGGAGTCAGAAACGAACGGTGAAGGCGAAACGCACTCGGGAATCCGTCACGATTGGGGTGGATTTGGGAGACAGAAGTAGTCGTTACTGCATGCTGAGCGGCGACGGTGCGATATTGCGGGAAGGTCAGGTTCCGACAACCAAAGCTGGGATGACGGCAACATTCGGTTCATTAGGGCGGGCTCGGATCGCCATCGAGGTCGGAACCCATTCTCCGTGGGTTAGCCGCTTATTGGGCAACCTTGGGCACGAGGTCATCGTGGCTAATCCACGGCAGGTGAAGCTGATCACGGAGAGCAGCAGGAAAGATGATCGCTTGGACGCACAAACCTTGGCGCGGCTGGCGCGAATTGATCCCCAGTTGCTGCGGCCGATTCAGCACCGTAGCGAGAAGGCGCAAGCGGCATTGATGGTGATTCGGGTACGAGCGGCTCTCATAGCGGTGCGAACCAGTTTGGTGAATACGTCGCGAGGTTTGGCGAAAGCTATGGGGGAACGATTACCCAAGTGTGACGCTGACCAGATGGGAGTGCTGAAAGCGGAGTCGGTGCCTGCCAAGCTCCGGCAATTGCTGGAGCCGCTGTTGAAAGAAGTGGAATCGTTGACCGAAAAGATCAAAGACAGTGATCGCGAGATCGAGCAGATCGCACGGGAGGATTACCCGGAGACCGCACTCCTGCAGCAAGTCGGCGGAGTTGGACCTCTGATCGCTCTGACTTTCGTGCTCACCGTTGACGATAAAAATCGATTCCAGAAAAGCCGTGATATTGGGTGCTATGTCGGGCTGCGGCCCAGGCGCAGCGATTCGGGTCAGCGCCAACCGCAGTTACGCATCACCAAGGAGGGGGACCCCTATCTGCGGACCATGCTGGTGCAGGGAGCACATTACATCCTCAGCCGTCGCGGACCCGATACGGATTTGAAGCGCTGGGGGCTACGCTTGGCAGAACGAGGCGGCAAGCGCGCAAAGAAAAAAGCGGTTGTGGCCGTGGCGCGCAAACTGGGCATCCTGCTTCATCGGCTGTGGGTAACAGGTGAGGTGTACGAGCCCTTGCGAAATCAAAATCTACGGAAACTGCAGAAAGAAATGGCAGCCTGAGTGAGCTAAACCAAACCGCCGAGTTCGGGTGACTGCGGCGTCGGCGAGGGACGACTCTCTGAAGGCAGGGCGTCAGTTCGCGTCCGAGACGGCAGCACCCGATCCAAATTGAGTACACCCAGCTGGCACCGGAGCGATCGCTCCACAAAGAGTGCGGATGGAAGTAAGGCGATTCGGCGGAGGCGGCATCGAGGGACAACGGATTGTAGATGAATTCCAGAAGCTCAGAGCTCACCAGCGGGATGCTGTTCCCGCTCCACCGCCCGTCGACCGTGGTAGGAATGCCAGAACGGTGCTCGCCGGCAAGGATTCGCTTCGCCGCGCTGATGCGCGTCCTTGCCTGCTCCGCTCCGTTCCGGCAGATTTCGACTCGCGACGGGCGGCTCCGGCGGGAACATCTCTCGGACTCTGACCCTTATCTGTGGTCGACCAAAAAACTGTTGACAGCGCCGGCCTTCTCATGGAAGTCGCCGACGATACACTTAAGCCGTAAGCCTCTAACGAACGCTATCGAGGAACCTTTCGCCTTTTGAGCGGTTGTTACGGTTCCAACAGCCTCGTCGGGAGCGATCCGAAAGTTACTCGGTCCTCAACGCAACCACGGGATCGATACGCGACGCCCGGAAAGCAGGAACTGCTGCCGCAAGGATTGCGATGACGACCAGAAACGCGGCAGCCGAAAGCAAAACGGTCAGGTCGTTGGCTTTCATTTTATAGAGCAACGGCGAGAGCAGACCCGCGCTCAGCAGGACGGCAGGAATTCCAATCGTGAGGCCGACGCTCGCCAAGCCGAGCGCGCTCTTGACGACACCCCAAAGGATCCCTCGCGGATCCGCGCCGAGTGCCACGCGGATTCCGATCTCTCTTGATCTCCGCGATACCGCATAAGAGATAACGCCGTATATCCCAATCGAAGCCAAAATCACAGAAAGCCAGCCGAAGCCTCCGAAAATCAATGCCTCCAACCGCGGAAGCACGATAGTCTCGCTCACCACGTCGTCCATGAGACGAACGCGATATGTCGGGGCGTCCGCGTCTACCGCACGAACCGCGAGTCGCGCGGCTTTGGCGATTGCCACCGGATCGCGAGCCGTGCGAATCACCAGGTCCCGCGGCGGGGTGAAGCTCCCCTGCACGTAATGAAAATACATTTCCGGATTCGGATCGATGTCCAATGAATATTGATGCACGTCGCCGACGACGCCGACCACCGTATACCATGGCGTGTTGGCATCCGGGGGGCCGAGTTTGAAACGTTTGCCTAGGGCAGCACCTGCAGGAAAATACCGTTTCGCCATGACCTCGTTAATTACCGCGACCAGCGGCGCGCCCGCTATATCGTGGTCGTCGAGATAACGTCCCGCACGCAAAGGAATTCGCAGCGTTCTGAAGTAGTCGGGGCTGACGATACGATTGTTCGCCGCGGGCGCCTGCCCTTGCGCCGGAAGCGGTGTCCCATCTACATAGAATCCCGTGCTGCCTCCACGGAAAGTCAGGGGCAACAAGTTGATGATGCCTGCGGATTCGACTCCAGGCACTCCTTGCACGCGGCGCAGAACGTCGCGAATCGCCGGCGCACGTTTTTCCGCCGTCGGATACCGCGAAGGCAAGAGGTTAAGACTCATTGTGAGAACGCGAGAAGAATCGAAGCCGGGCTTGACGTTTGCCAGCCTGACGAAACTGCGTAACGTGAGTCCGGCAGCCACCAGCAGCGTAAAAGCAAGCGCCGTCTCCGCCACCACCAGCACGGAACGCAAGCGCGTCGCACTGCCTGCACTGAGGCTCCGTGAACCGGACTTGAGAATCTCATTGAGATTGCCGACTCGGAAGGAGAGACCAGGAGCAAGTCCGAAGAGCACACCCGTCGCAATCGAAATTCCGAATGCGAAAGCAGCGACGCCGAGGTCCACCGATCCGGTAAGATGATGCGGCGTGGGGTCGAGCTTGCCAATCACCAGGTCTGAGGGAACCATATCGAAGAGACCTGTAAGAGCCACGTAGCCAATAACTAATCCCGCAATCCCGCCCGCCACCGACAGGATGAAGCTCTCCGTAAGAAGTTGACGCAGGATCGTACCGCGCGACGCGCCTAGAGCCGCGCGCATGGCCATTTCCCTCTCCCGTGCGAGTGCTCGCGCCAGCAAGAGATTGGCGATATTGGCGCAAACCAGCATCAGAACTAGCCCCACGGCCGTTGTAAGCAGGAGGAGAATCGGGCGGAGATCTCCATTCAATTGTTCGCGCAGGGGAACCACGGTTGCACCAATTCCGGTGTTGGTTCCGGGGTAGCTGATCGCGAGCCTCCTGGCGATGCTTTTGAGTTCGATTGACGCCTGCCCAAGCGTGACCTCCTTTCTTAGCCTGGCCACTACTTGAAGAAAATGCGCGCCGCGAGAGCGCATGCGAGGCGTATTCATCGCCAGCGGCGTCCACACATCGGTTCCGCTCGTGGGGAATGCAAAGGAAGAAGGCATCACGCCGGAAATCGTGTAGCCAGTTCCGTTCAGCGTGATGCTCTGTCCAATTACGCCGGGCGAGCCGCCGAAACGGCGCCGCCAAAGCGAATCGCTGATGATCGCGACCTGCGCGCCGGATTCATCGTCGTTCTCCTGAAAACCGCTGCCGAATGCCGGATCAACGCGCAATACCCGGAAAAAATTCGCCGAGACCTGGGCGCCGTGGATCTGCTCGGGATCACCGGCGCCGGTGAGGGCGACGTCTCCGAATATACCTCCCATGAACGCCGCCATGCTCTCGAAGACGCGATTTTGCGCTCGCCAATCGATGAAGTTTGCGGGAGCCGGTGTGTTACGCGGGATATCCCAACGGGGCACATCCTCCCAAACCATAACCAGCCGATCGCCTTCGGGATATGGTAACGGCGCGATCAGCATCGCCTTGACCAGGCTAAAAATCGCCGTATTTGCTCCCACGCCCAAACCCAAGGACAGGATAGCGACCGCAGTGAGGCTCGGAGCACGTCGAAGCTGGCGAAGCGCGAATTTCAGATCGCGCAGCACGAGTTCGAAACTGGCCCCACCCCACATTTGGCGCGTGGTTTCGCGAATCAGCCCCTCATTCCCGAACTCGCGGCGCGCGGCCGCAGCGGCTTGTGCCGGCGCCTCGCCTCGTTCCAATCGCTCCTGTGTAGCCATGGCGAGATGAACGCGCAGTTCTTCATCAAGCTCGTTTTCGAGCTGGCGGCCACGACGAATGCGGGTCCAAAAATTCATGCTTCACCTCGCGCCATCAGTCCGGCGATAGCGGCGCTCATCCGTGCCCAACGCCCCTGTTCCTCGGCGAGTTGTTTCTTTCCTGTCGCAGTCAAGCTATAGAATTTGGCGCGCTGGTTGTTTTCCGTTTGCCTCCACTCTGCCTTGACCCAGCCCTGCCTCTCGAGGCGATGGAGTGCCGGATAAAGCGAACCTGTCTCCACTTGAAGCACATCTTCTGTCCCCGAACGAATGGCTTGCGCGATCCCATAGCCGTGATGGGGGGCCCATCGCAGAGTTTGCAGAATTAGCATGTCGAGCGTGCCTTGCAGCAGCTCGATCCGGTTGTGATACGGCTCCTGTTTCTTCATGCTGTAGAAAGTCTACACCCATCACCAGTAGGATGTCTACGTCCTGAAGTTGGAGCAGGTTACTAAAGAGGCCGACTTGGCGGAAAAGCCGGATGGCGAGATCTGACCAACACTATCCTGCTGGACATCCGCCATCGAGCGATTTGCTTAGCGCCGTGCGAGTTGCATAGCAAGCTCGCGGTCCCGATCCCCCAAACGGGACAGAGGCGATCAAGGGCCAGTTGAAGGGACTGCCCGAATCGCTGATGGAAGCTGCGTTCGCGCGGTAACTCGCACGGAGGCCGTTCTGACCCGCGTTCCCAGTCAGGACGGCTTTCGCAGCACCTGAGCCTCGAAGACGGAAAGCTTTGCGGACGGATCGAGGTACGCATGCGCCGGCAGGCTGCTCTTCCGCGTGAGCGCGTGGAGAAAATCCGCCGCCGTCCATTCAGGACGGGCGACCTGCGGCAATAACACCCCGCCCATAGGGCCGAGGCGGAGCAGCCCGCCATGGCGGCCGATCTGGAAACTCTGAACTTCGCGAATCCGGCGCATGGGGGTAAGAACGGAGATCTCCACATCAAAAGGGCCGGCGACAGCCTCACCGGGACGAAAGCGGGGATCTTCCAACGCGGCGACCAATGCAAGATCCGGCACCGCATCGGCAAGAGCCGAGCGCGCCTCACAATGGCCCATGCAACCCAGCAGCTCGCCGCCGCGGTGAAGGCTGACAAACGCGCCGAGCCGCGATTCCAGAGCCGGGCTCCCGCACGCACGGACTGCGTTCCGGCAGCCCGTATCGCGCAGGCGCTGCAAGGTCAGCTCGGCGCTCTGCAGAAGCGCCGCGCCATCTTCGGCAGTCAGCTCAAAAGAAGAACGCGGGAAGTAGGCCAGCGCGGCATAGCTTACGGTGTGATGGTAGTCGGCGGTCAGCTCGCCCGAAGTCTGATAATCGAGGGTGGATTGAAACAGGCCGTCCGGATAGACGAGAGTCAGAGTCGCGAGCAGCAGCGCAATCGGATCGGTGCCGCACACGGTAGCGCCGATTCCGCTGAGCACTTGCAAGAATAAGGCGGCGTCCAGGCTACCCGCCACCTCCACGCATTCGGCGTCCAGATCGCGCAACCTGGCGGCAACCCGGTCATCGGCGGGAAACGGCACGTAGCCGAAGCTCGCGCCATAGTGGGTGAAATCCGAGGACGCAAGAAACACGGTGCCGGGCTGCCATTCCGCCGCCAACGCCTCCGCAAACTCACGGCGCTGAGCATCGTTCATTGGTCCGACGTACAACGGGCACAGACGCGCGCGCGGCGCGGCTTTCTGCAGAAAAGGCAGCTGGATTTCGAATGAGTGGTCGCAAACCAGCCGTTCCGCGACGCGCGGGAACCGAGTGGAAAGGAAGCTGTCGATCGCAACCGGTCCGAGCGGCGTGGATACCGCGCTGACTTCGGGCACGGCAACACCGCGCAACCCGCCCCGGTGCGGAAACGCCAGTAAGACGATGCGGTCCGGATTCTGCTGCCGCAGGGTGCGGTATACGGAGGAGGCGACAACGCCCGAATATTCCGGCGCAGCGTGCGGCACCACGAAACCCAACCCGTCCCGAAACAGGTACGGCCCGGTGCGCGCCCGCGAGGACTCAAACCGCTCTTCGAGCAGTTGGTCGAGTTGGCCCGCGTGGGCCGGATACCAGGTGCCACTGAACGGCGAGACATGAACCGAAGCCATGGGCTATCCGCAGCGGAGGTGAACAAGATCCGCCGCTTCCTTTCCCGGGACACGCAGCGGCATCCAGACGCCGGGGAGGAGCGTCCGGCAATCCGGACACAATCCTTCGGCGGAAAGATGATTGCGTAGAACACGAAAGCCGAGGCGTTCGATCACAATGACGCCGCAGCCCGGACAAAACGTGTGTTCCAGCTCTCCCGTTTGGCCGGGTGAGTTGCCGGCGTAGACGAAGCGCAGCCCAGCCGCGCGCCCGATACGTGCCGCGCGCACCAGCGTCTCGACGGGCGTGTCTTCCGGACTTGTCATCTTGTAATCCTGGTGAAATGCGGTGACGTGCCACGGAATGTCGGGCGAGATGGCCGAGAGAAACTCCGCGATCTGGTGCAACTCCGAATCGGAATCGTTGAAGCCGGGCACCACCAGCGTCACTACTTCCAGCCAGAATCCGAGTGCGTGCACGCGCCGGATCGTATCGAGGATCGGGCCGATGCGGCAGCCCAGTTCGTGATAGCGGCGATCGCTGAAGCTCTTCAAGTCGATCTTGTAGAGGTCGACCCAAGGCCGGAGATACTCCAACACTTCAGGGGTGCCGTTGCCATTGGAGACGAAGCCGGTGACCAAACCCGCTGTCTTGGCCTCGCGGAAAACGGCGACCGCCCATTCCGAGGTGATGAGCGGCTCGTTGTAGGTGCTTACCAGGCTCGCGGCGCCCTGCCGGGCGGCCATCGCGACGAGGTCGCTCGGCGTGACAGTATAGAAATCCACCGAAGCCTGCACATCGCGCAGCGCCTGCGACGTCACCCAGTTCTGGCAGTAGCCGCAGTGCAGATCACAACCCAGCATGCCGAAGCTCAGAGCCCTGGTCCCCGGCAACGCGTGGAAGAACGGCTTTTTCTCGATGGGATCGCAGTATGCAGAGTTGACATACCCGTACGGAGCGTACAGTTTGCCGTCGCGGTTATAGCGGACCTTGCAGACACCGGCGAAGCCCGGGGAGATCGGACAGCGGTGGCCGCAGGCAAAACACTCGACGCGTCCGCGGTCGAGAGGGCGGTACAACTCCGCTTCCCGGGTCTGCTCTGCGAGTTGTTCGGCCAACGTTTTCATAACAACCCGATGACCGATTCCGCCATCATTGTAACGCCATGCGCGCCGCTATAATACGACCTATGGCCAATCCACAAGCAACCTATGATGATGCAAATCTGTGTCTGAGATTGTATGAGCTGCGGCGCGAAGAAACGATGCGCAAAGCGCGGCAGTGGTTCGCGACGTTCTCCGCCAAAACGCCGGCGGACTTTCCGCAAATGGGCACGCAGGAGAACGCGTATTTGCGCATGGTGACCAGCTACTGGGACATGGCGGCCTCGTTCGTGACCGCAGGCGTATTGAATGAAGAGCTGTTCCTGCAGACCAACGGCGAGTTGCTGTTTGTTTGGGAAAAGGTGCGCGAACTCGTGCCCCAGATGCGACAGCAGAACAAGAATCCGAACTACATGAAGAATCTGGAAACGGTCGGCAACACGGCCATCAAGCGGATGCCGGCCGAGGCCTATCAGCAATTTTCTTCGATGATCAAAGGCATGGCGGCGCGGTAGCGCGATTCGTAGGGCCGGCGGCGAAACCGCCGGCCTCCAGCCAATGGCACAATACCGGGATACTCCTGCTTCACAAAGTTAGCCGGATTTGTCCCGTCCGGCAATCATAGGAACAACCTCGCGGTTCCAACTAGGGCAAATTACCCCCTACCGACGACATTCTAGTCTGCGGCCCAAGCCCATGTTACGCTTCCTCGACACTTCGGATCGCCTGAAAAAAAGAGAGGGTAAGTATGGGCAGACTGTTCCTTTCAATCGCGACAGGCTCACTGGCCGCGCTTCTGGTGGCAGGCGTCCCGGCGGCATCCGAACCGGCCGCGTCGATTCATCAACCAACCTATCCGGTGCAACTGAGTGGGCAGCCGTCGGGCAACGTGCCACCGGCGGACCATCCGTCAGGTCCTCCTCACCAGAAACCAATCTTTCACTCCCCGGCGGGGCCACACACCGGGAACGCCGCCGATCCGGTGGTGCAGACCGCCACTCCGATCCGCGCCGCTGCTCAGTCTCTGGGACAGTGGGAAGGCTTGGGCGAAGGCTATCCGGGCTTCACGGTTTCCGCGGTGCCTCCGGATACGAACATGGCGGTGGGCCCCAATCATATTGTTCAGTGGGTTAACAACGCGTTCGTCGTCTTCGATAAGCAAGGGCACCAACTGCAGACTCCCGTCGACGACGGCACATTTTGGGGCATTAACTCGACCTGCTATCAAGGCGGCGGATTCAGCGACCCCGTCATCCAGTATGACCGGGCCGCCGATCGTTGGATTGTGGCCGAAGTGGCCATCCCGCTCCTGCCCGGCTTCTTCGGCCAATACGCCCAGTGTTTCGCCGTCTCGAAGACTGCGGACCCCTCCTTCGTTTCCGACGTGAACGGCAATAACACCTCGTATAACATTTGGGCTTACGGATTCGGATCCAATGTGAACGACTATGACAAGATCGCTGTCTGGCCGGACGGCTACTACGTCACGTGGAATATCTTTCAAAACGGGACTACCTTCATTGGACCCGAGGCGTGCGCGTGGAATCGGAATGACATGATCCAGGGAGTTGCAGCGCCCCGGTTCGTCTGCTTCCAGCTTTCCACCGCCCATGCCAGTCTGCTGGCATCGGATCTCGATGGGGCAACGGCTCCTCCTGCGGGCTCTCCCAACTACCTGATGGAAATCGACCCGACCTCCAGCGCGTTGAACCTTTTTCAATTCCATGTCGATTTCGTGACTCCGAGTAATTCCACATTCACCGGTCCTATCGTGGTCTCCGGCGTAGCGCCGTTCACGGCGCCATGCCCCACCACGCAGGATTGCCTCCCCCAACCCGGAACCACGCAACTGCTGGACGCGCTGGGCGATCGCCTCATGTATCGGCTGGCGTATCACAATTACGGGGACCACGAGTCGATCGTCGCCAACCACACCGTGCTCACCGCCGCCGGAAATACCGGTGTCCGCTGGTACGAGGTGCGAAATCCGGCTGCGGCCCCTGCTGTGTATCAGCAGGGGACCTTTGCTCCCGACACGGACAATCGCTGGATGGCCAGCATAGCAATGGACCGAAGTGGCAACATCGGGCTGGGATATAGCATCGCCAGCGCCGCGACTTATCCCTCCATTCGATATACGGGCTGGGAAGTCGGCAACACGCTCGGCGCTCTTCAGGCCGAAACATCTCTGGTAGCGGGCGGCGGCTCGCAAACCGGTGTCAACCGCTGGGGCGATTACTCCGCCATGCGAATCGACCCGAGCGACGACTGCACATTCTGGTACACGCAGGAATATCAGGCGGTCTCGCAGGCCAGCAACTGGAACACGCGCATCGGCTCGTTCAAGTTTGCATCCTGCGGGCAGGCCTTAGTTTCCAGTTCGACCACGATCGCGTCCTCCGTGAATCCCTCGACCTACGCCCAGCCGGTGACGTTCACCGCGACCGTGACGCCCTCATCCGGGACCGGCACGCCCACAGGCAGCGTGAGCTTCAAGGATGGCAGCACGACTCTCGGTTCGTCGGCGCTCGATGCCAGCGGCGGGGCCACCTTCTCAACGGCCAGCCTCGCCGGTGGGGCGCACTCGATCAGCGCAGTGTACAGCGGCGACGCCACCTTCAGCGGCAGCACCTCGACTGCGCTGACCCAGACGGTCAACCCGGCGGGAACAACCACCACCCTCACCTCGAGCCTCAATCCGTCTACCTTCGGGGCCGGCGTGAAGTTCACGGCGACGGTGTCTCCGGGCACGGCAGCCGGTACCGTGCAATTCTTTGACGGCGCGACATTACTGGGAAGCGCGTCTCTGAGCACCGGTGCAGCATCGCTCTCGATCACGAGCCTTTCCGCGGGAGTCCACTCGATCACGGCGAATTACACCGGCAACCCGAACTTCTTGAGCAGCGTTTCGAGCGCCGTGTCGCAGACGGTGAACACGGCTAATACCACCACAACTCTGTCTTCCAGCGCGAATCCTTCCGCGTTGGGGCAGAGCGTCACGTTCACCGCAAAAGTATCGCCCGCGGCGGCCACGGGGACTGTTACTTTCTCTGACGGAAGCAATGCGCTGGGAAGCGCGCCGCTGAGCGGGGGGACCGCGACGTTATCGACTTCGGCACTTGCTGCTGGTGCACATTCCATCACCGCGGCGTATAGCGGCGACCCCAACGACAGCGCCAGCACCTCTTCTGTCTTGACACAGACAGTCAACAACCTGATCGCCACCACCACGTCGCTGACGTCTTCACCGAATCCGTCGGTGCGCGGGCAGAATGTCACGTTTACCGCCACGGCCGTCCCCTCGTCGGGGACGGGTACGCCCACCGGCACTGTGACCTTCTTGAATGGCAGCGCAGTAATAGGCTCGTCGGCGCTCAACGCGAGCGGCGTAGCCACGCTGGTCTATTCGGGCCTCTCCGCGGGCACTCATTCGATCACGGCGAAGTACAACGGCAACTCCAGCTTTAACAGCAGCACCTCGGCTGCTTTGAGTCAGGTAGTGCGGCGGAGGAACTAGGAACTTGAGCGTGGGGCAGGCCGGAGACTGCCCCACGCATCTTCACGCCGTCCGCTTCGTTTCTGACTGATCCCCTTTGGAAATCGCCGCCTGGGCCGCGGCCAGCCGCGCGATGGGCACGCGGTAGGGGGAACAGGAAACGTAGTCCATCCCGACGCGGTAGCAGAATTGCACCGAGCTCGGCTCGCCACCGTGCTCGCCACAGATGCCGACTTCGAGGTCGCGGCGGGTCTTGCGGCCAGAGTCGACTGCGATCTTCACCAATTGGCCGACGCCTTCCTGATCGAGAACCGCGAACGGATCGCTCGGCCAGATTTTGCGGTCTTCGTAATCCTTGCGGAAACTGCCGTAGTCGTCGCGCGAAATGCCCATGGTGGTCTGGGTCAGGTCGTTGGTGCCGAAACTGAAGAATTGCGCTTCCTGGGCAACAGTGTCAGCGGTGAGGGCAGCGCGCGGAATCTCGATCATGGTGCCCACCAGGTATTTCAGATCTTTCCTGCCGGCTTCCGCCAACACCTGTTCGGCGACATCCACCACGATTTTCTTCTGGTTCGCCAGTTCCTTGACGCCGCCGATGAGCGGGATCATCACTTCCGGAATCACCTTGACGCCTTTCTTCGCCATCTGCGCCGCGGCTTCGAAGATGGCGCGCGCCTGCATCTCGGTGATCTCGGGATAGGTAACGCCGAGACGGCAGCCGCGATGGCCAAGCATCGGGTTGAACTCGTGCAGCTCTTCGACGCGATGCAGAAGCTCGGGCAGCTTGGTCTTGAGGTTTTTGACTTCGGCGCCCAGCCGCGCGTACTTGGCGGCGATTTCCTTCTTCGTTTTGGCATCCGCGCGCGGCAGCAGGGCGATGTCGACCATCAGGTCTTCGCGCTTGGGGAGGAATTCGTGGAGGGGCGGATCGAGCGTGCGGATCACCACGGGGAAACCGTCCATGGCCTGGAACAGATCGGCGAAATCCTTCCGCTGGAACGGCAGCAGCTTGGCTAGCGCCTTGCGGCGAGATTTCTCATCGCGCGCCAGAATCATCGCCTGCATGTGTGGCAGCCGGTCCTCAGCGAAGAACATATGTTCGGTGCGGCACAGCCCGATGCCCTCGGCGCCGAACTTGCGCGCGGCCTTGGCGTCGCGGCCGATGTCGGCGTTGGCGCGGACGCCGAAATCGCCGCGGAACTCGTCGGCCCATCCCATGAAGGTGGCAAGGACACCGGAGGTCGGATCGGCATCGAGCGTGTCGGCCTGGCCACCGAAGACTTCGCCAGTCGAGCCGTCGAGCGAGAGCCAGTCGCCTTCTTTCAGCGTCACGGTTTTGCCATTGGCCATCACACTGACCTGCTTCTTGTGCTCGTCTACCGTAAA
>Ga0126371_10003804_pt1 | contig 13258 bp, 15 predicted proteins | sample PanSoiMetaPlot_4_FD_110145 | JGI IMG/M metagenome (GOLD analysis project Ga0126371, IMG submission 110145) | Tropical forest soil microbial communities from Panama - MetaG Plot_4 | ecosystem: Environmental > Terrestrial > Soil > Tropical forest > Bulk soil | place: Panama | collected 2016-02-17
CATCAAAGCCGCCATCCGCGACAACAATCCCTGCGTTTTCTTCGAGCACAAGTATCTCTATCGCAGAATCAAAGAAGAAGTGCCGCAGGATGACTACGTGGTCCCGATCGGAAAAGCGCGGGTAGCGAGGGCGGGCAACGACCTGAGCATCATCACGTACGCGGCAATGGTCCATACGGCGCTGGAAGCAGCAGAAATTCTTGCAAAGGAAGGGATCGATCTGGAGATTGTCGACCTGCGCACTCTTTCTCCGATCGACCGCGAAGCCATCACGCAAACGGTAAAAAAGACCAACAAGGTCATCCTCCTGCACGAGCACTCCCGCACCGGTGGTCTCGCCGGAGAGATCGCTGCCATCATCAACGAAGAAGCCTTCGATGACCTCGATGGCCCTATAGTCCGCATTGCAGGCTTGGACTCCGCTGTCCCATTCTCTCCTCCCCAGGAGCATCATTACCTGCCGAAGCTGGAAGACGTAGTTCGACAAGCACGCCGCCTGAAAGCATATTGAAACACGTAGAGTCGGTCGCCTCGGCTGTCGTCGCGCGAACCGAGCTAGCATGGTTGCGAATGCCTTGATTAAATGACCGGGAAGGGACACGACTTCAGTCGTGCCGATTGATCCGCGCAAAAGAAGTCGGCTTCAGCCGCTGAGGGCCACTGTTCGTAACCATGACCGCTAAAACCACAGGCATAATCCGCATCTTGCTCGCCACCGCTCTCATGGCACTAGCCGCCAACTGCTTCCTGAAATATCTCTGGTGGACGGCCTGCTACAGCGCCTGGGCCGGAATCCCGAAACTTGCCGCGCAATGGAATGCGGCTGGTGTCCGCGCCTCGTTCAATGGCTGGAGCGTGATCGTTCTCGAGGCCGCAGCCATCATGATTCTCTTTACATTGATCCGCTTCCCTAACAGCCCTCTCTCGGGAATTTTCAAGACCAGCCTTCGGCTCGCCATCGCGCTCCCCATCACCGTCGCCGGGACGGCGATGTTGGCTTTGCTCCTCAGCTGGCTGAAGCAGGGCCCCGCCTAACTGTCAGGCTAGCCTCCTGCCCCAGCCTTCTGCCAAAATACCCTCATGGGCAAATTCCTTCTCGGCATCATCGTCACGCTTTTGGTTTTAATCCTCGGCGGACTCGGCTTCGCCCTTCTAGGTTTCTTCCCAACCAATGCCAACGTCGATCCTCCCCATTGGGAGAAACATTTGGCAATGAGTGCTTCAGATGCTTCCATGGAACGCCATGCGCCGCGGATTACCAACCCGCTCATGCCGAACGACCAGAATCTTATTGATGGCATCAAGCTCTATACCATGAACTGCGCAGGCTGCCACGGGACGCTCGACCGCAAGCCGAACACTTTCGGAGCGTCGTTCTACCCGCCGGCACCCAATCTCGTCTCCGATCCGCCCGACGATCCCGAATGGCACCTCTTTTACACCATCCGCACCGGAGTCCGTTACACCGGCATGCCGTCATGGGAGAAAACGCTAAGCACCGACGACATGTGGAAGGTCACCATGTTCCTCTCCCACATGGACAAACTCCCACCCGCCGTTCAGGACTACTGGAAGACAAGCTTCGGCGCCAGCCCCACTCCGGAAAAGAAGGAACCGATGAAAGAGTCGGATCACGATCACCACTGACCGGGTAAAGACAGCCGCCTCGGCCTGCCCTGAGCCAGTCGAAGGGGCGAAGCCGAGCGGCTCCGAGAAGGGACTTGTCAACCTTGTGATAGTCTTTCTCCCCGAACTCGGCGGCTGCGCCGTTGATGTTGCCCGCTAAGATCAAGTCGAGTCGGGAACGCTATAATATTCGTTTGCGCCCAACCCTCTCCAAAGATCCGGGGGCCTCAAGGAAGAATCATGCCAACTGACATCATCATGCCTCAAATGGGCGAATCCATTGTCGAAGGCACCATCACGAAATGGCTCAAGAAGCCCGGAGATAAAGTCCAGCGCGACGAGCCGCTCTTCGAGATCTCGACCGACAAAGTGGACGCAGAAATTCCTGCCCCTGCCTCCGGTGTTCTCCGAGAAATCAAGGTCGCGGAAGGAACCACGGTAGGAGTCAATACGGTCGTTGGCACGATCGCCGTCGATGGCGAAGCGGCAGCAACGAAGCCGGCCGCAACTCCGGCGAAATCCGCGCCAGTTCCCACAACTCCGCCGAAAGAGGAAGCGAAGGCCGCTCCCGCTCCGCCGCCCATGCCAGTACCCGCCTCATCGGCACAAGATGAAGATGCCGAAGAAGCGCGTTCCTCCCCGCTAGTCCGCAAGATGGCCCGCGAGCACGGCATCTTCCTCTCGCAAGTCACCGGCACCGGACTAGGCGGCCGCATCACGAAGCAAGACATCATGCAGTTCATCGAGAACCAGGAATCTCGTGTAGGCGCCGACGCATCCGTAAGCCTGCCCCGAGCGGAGTCGAGGGGTCCCGCCGAGCGCAGCGAGGCGCCTCCCGCTCAGCCTGCAGCGCCCGCTCCGGCGCCTCCGCGCGCGGCAGTTCCCGCTCTTTATCCGGGCGATATAGTGCCCATGTCGAACATGCGCAGGCTGATCGCCAAGCACATGATCGAGTCCCGCCGCACCAGCGCACACGTCCACTGCATGTACGAGGTCGATCTCACTCGCATCGTGAACCTGCGCCACAAGCTCAAGTCCGGATTCGAACAGCGCCACGGTGCCCGCCTCACGTTCATGCCGTTCTTCGTTCGCGCGGCGATCATCGCCATTCAACAATGGCCGATCGTCAACGCGAACATCGAAGGCGAAAACATCCACTACCACCGCCAGATTAATATGGGCATCGCAGTCGCTCTCGACTGGGGACTCATTGTCCCCATTCTTAAGAACGCCGGAGATCTCAATTTCTTAGGCCTGCAGCGCGGCATCACCGACCTTGGCGAGCGCGCCCGGAACAAGAAGTTGAAGCCCGAAGATGTCGAAGGCTCCACCTTCACGATCACCAATCCTGGCCAGTTCGGCGCAGTTTTCGGTCTGCCGATCATCAACCAGCCGAACTCGGCGATCATGGGCGTAGGCGGAATTATGAAACAGCCGATGGTCGTGACTGACAAAGATGGCAACGACTCGATTGCAATCCGCTCCGTAGTGCACCTAACGCTGGGCTACGACCACCGCCTGATCGACGGCGCAGTGGCCGACCAATTCATGGCGCAAGTGAAGAAAAACCTCGAAACCTGGAGCGAAGAAATCGGCTGAAGCCCGACAAACTCTCGAGGATGCCCCATCCTAAAATCACGTAGTTTGCGATTTTAGGGGTGGGGATTTTGACTTTGGTCTAATTCGAAGCTGCGCTGGAATCTTGTGATGTAGCCCCTCCCTTCGCCCAAGGCGAGGCATTGAGGCAGGGTAACGGTTCCATCCATTGTTTTTGAAATGCCCGATTCAAATTGCTCTGGATTCACCATCTCTCGCGCAGCGATGGCGTCGACGGTGGCGAGCTCATTCTCCAAAAATGCCATCACTGCATCTTTTTTCTCGGCCCCTGATCGCCCCCCAGCAGCCCTTCGATTCCAGCGTAGCCTCGGCATTTCGGCGCCAGTACCACGCTAAGCGATCCCTTCGCACCATACCGAGCGCAGCCGAGGGACCCTTGTGACTGCCCAGTTGTGTTCGCGATTTGTCGGACGATCTTAATCCTAGGCTGTGAACTACCACTCAGGATCAACTCCGTGGTGAGTTCTTTCTCAACGATGATTCAAAAACTTCTCCACACTCTCCACATACACATCTGCAAAATCCGCCGCCGGCCGCCGCTCCTCAATCATCCGCATCGCATCTTCGATGCCCCATCCCATCGACCCAAGCAGCGCCAGCGTCATCATTGGCGACCGGTGCACCCCCGCCGCGCAATGAACAAATAATTTTGCCCCAGGCTTGTCCAACGCCTCCATCGCGAAGTCCACACCTTTTCGGAACAACTCCGCTGGTTTCGCGGTGAAATCGTCATCCGTTGGATTCCACAGCACCTCTACCCCATGCTCCAACCCCAGTGGCGTGTCATCGAACTCAATCTGCATATCGATGACGTGCGTGATCCCCTCCCGCGCCACGGTCTTCATGTTCTCGGAGTTCCAGATCCCACCTCCCACCGCGATCCGATCCGTCAACCAGGTAATATCCATCCGTCTTCCGTAATTCTTGTGTAGGGACGGAGCCATTGCTTCGTCCCCCCGATTCTGACCCTGAGCGAAGCGAAGGGGGAAGAGGAGGGTGCCTGTTCGTCAGTGAATTGCCGAACTGCGGATCTCTTGCTTCGCCCGCCCACCCAAACCGCCACCAACTCCCGCTCCACGCGCCCTCCAATTCTACGGTATGCCGCCGCGTCGGTGCCGCCATACCCATAACTGCCTGAACCCAAGACCTACGACGCCGGCCCGAGCACTCTGCATCGTGCCCACCGACACCCCGTTTCCGGCTCTGTTTCAACGACCTACGGTGTTTCCCCTACTATCCGACCTCTCATAACCGAGTGCTATACTCCGCTTAATGAAGTTCAAGGTCCTGCAAGATAATCTCCGAAAAATCCTCTGGCAGCGAGTTCAGTCAGGCGAACTCACGGGCCTGCGCCTCGCCCAACAAACCGGATTCAAGCAAGCTCATATCTCCAACTTCCTGAACCGCAAGCGTGGCCTCTCGATCGAGGGCATGGACAAAGTCCTCCAGGTTCAGCACCTCAGTGTCCTCGACCTCCTCGATCCCTCTGAGGTTAACAAGCGCGCCTCCATCCTGCCTCCCAGCTCCGACGACTTCGAAAACGTTATCCTCACCGACTACGCCACTGCGGCCATGGAGCCCCGCATCGTGAGCATGCACGTGAAGGAAATCCTGAAGTTCAAGAAATCCTTCCTCCACAAGCTCAAGCCCGAAACAGAGGGCGACCGCTCCTCCTGGCAGCGCTTTGTCCTGATCAAGCTCGACCCCCGCGACGCCCAGGCCATGTCTCCCCGCCTCACTGCCGGAGCCCTGCTCCTGATTGACCGACACTACAACTCCCTGAAGCCCTACCGCAAAGGCGAGTCCAACATGTACGCCGTTCTGAAAAGTGATCATTGTGAGGTGCGTTACGTAGAAGTGGCCGGAAGTGACCTAATCCTCCGCCCCCATAATCACTCGATCCCCCTCGAAATGGTCCCCATAGATCAAAGTAAATCCCCCTCAGACTACGTAGTAGGCCGGGTCTGCCAGGTAGGCGTAGAAGCCTAAGCCGAATCGGGAATCCGTCGCGACAAAGCTCTGTGTTTTCCGAGGAGGGCTGATAGTGGTGCTCAATATTTTCAAGAAGTCTGGCCGAGACGACCGGATCCAACGCTGCTATCTTGTCCTCTACGAAAACACGGGCGAAGCCACCGGCTACTCTCAGCCACCGGATCTGGATTGGTCCGATGTGTGCGTGACACCGAAGCAGGAAATGACTTTCCTCAGCGTCGAGAACAAAAAGCACAATCTGGTATCGGCTCGACTCTGGTAGTTCTCAAGCTATGCCGACGTAGCTTGTAGCAGGGACGGACGCATTCGTCCGTTCCGCGAGCGAAGCTCGTGTGCGCGTTAGAAGCGGAACACTAGTGGAACACGAATGGAGAAGTGGAACACGAATCCAGGTCATCCTGAACGCCAGCGAAACCGGCGCGAGGGACCGCACGTCAGCCGGAAGCGTTCGTGCTGCGGAGGGGAATGAAAGCGTCGCGGGCAGCGGAAATGATCTTCTTCACTTCTCTGCCGCTGCATGCCTTCGTTCGGTCCCCCGAAGAACTGTCGCCCTTCTCAGGATGACATCTCAGCGGGTAAACGCAGGTCTTGGGCGAGCTTCGTCGCGTTGGAATCGCGGTTTGCTACTGCCCGGCCGCTTTATCGAGCTTGCTGGCCATCTTCACCCCGCTCAACCCATCCACATACTTGGCAATCCCGCGGTAAAGCGACTCAGCAATCCTCTGCCGATACTCGCTGGTCTCCAGCCGATGCTCATCTCCGGGGTTGGAGACGAATGAAATCTCCGCCAGAATCGAAGGCATATTCGCGCCGATCAGCACGATGAACGGCGCCTTCTTCACGCCGCGATTGCGGATTCCCGGACTCTTGGCCGACAGCCCACTATGCAACGACTCCTGCACATCGGCCGCGAACTCGCGCGATTCCTCGATCTTCTCCTTCATTGCGATCTTCTTGACCAGATCCTGAAGTTCGTAGATCGATTTTTCGGAAACCGCATTCTCGCGCGCGGCGACTTCGAGCGCATCCGGTGAGGAGGTGAAATTCAGATAGTAGGTCTCGACTCCACGCGCAGCAGGATCGCGGCTGGAGTTGGCATGGATCGAAATGAAGAGATCAGCGCGCTGCTGGTTGGCGACCGCCGTGCGCGTTTCGAGCGGAATGAAGATATCGTCTTTGCGTGTATAGACCACCTCGGCCCCGAGGCGCGTCTCGAGCAGCTTGCCCAGCCGCCGCCCGACTTCGAGCACCAGGTCTTTCTCCCGCAGTCCATTCGGACCGATGGTTCCCGTGTCATGCCCGCCGTGGCCCGGATCGATGACGATCCTGCCGATTTTAAGCCCCAGGGTGCGAATCAGCGACCGGTCGCCACGGGCGGTCGGCTTGGCGATGCGGATATCCGGGCCGGGATCCTTGCGGGGGGACGCTCGCGAGGAAGACTTCCGGTGCGCGGGCGCCGCAGGAGCGTCGTTCAACGCACTCTCCGCCGGCGAGTCCTCATCAGCAGAACTATCCTTGGCCGCTGGAGACTTGCGCCGCATCGGAGTCTCGGTCTTCGCGGTCGAAGAGTCTGGATCATCGTCATCGTCGTTGTAGACGATGACTTTCTTCACCGGCGGCGTAGTGCTCTTAGCGGACTCGGACTTGTTCGTAGTCCCGCTATCCGGTACATCCTCTTTGCCCGCCGCCTTTTGATCGTGAATTTCTTCCTTCTTCGTGGCGGGCTTGCCCGCCAAAGCCTTCATATCGGCCTTCACCACGGGTTGCGGAACGTGCGTCTTCGCCTCGGCCTGCGGCGGCACTTCCACGTCCGCGAGAGCGGCCGCCTCCTCCTTCGTCCACTTGGCGTGCGCGAGCTTGTCGTTCTTGCCGTGGATGTCAATGATCAGCCGGTAAGGGTTCGGCAGCAAGAACGCTTCATAGGTCGAGAGGTTGTCCACTTCCAGCACGACCCGTGTGCGCCCCGGCTGAAACTGCGCCACGCGGATCTTTTTCAGGAAGCCATCATCCACTTCGAACGTCTTGCCAACCAGCGTGGAAGCCAGTTTCGTGTCGCGCAGATCAAAGAAAATGCGGTCGGGATTCGGTAAACGCGACGACCCGAATTTGACCTCGCTTTCCAGATCAATCGCCACCCGCGTGTAGTCCGGAGTGGACCAGTGCCGGATCGCCGTGACCCGTGGCAGACGTCCGGACTGAGACTCCGAATCTTCCCCACGTGCTGTCTGGCTCTCGGTTGCTTTGCCTTCTGCTTGCGGAGCAGTGGCAGTCGTGGTCTTCGGCCTCTCGCCAATCCCGCCACCAGACCGCGCCTCGGCCTTTTTCTCCGATTGTGCGTCTCTCTCTGCCTCGGTCTTTTCAACTGATTCTTGCTTGAGCTCGGCGACGGCATGCTCCGCATCCTCAGCCAACCGATTATGCGGATAGCGCTTCAGAAACTCTTCAAACGTCGCGCGGGCCTCTTCGGCATCGTCCAGATCGTCTTTATAGATTTCGCCGATCGTGAACAGCGCATCGCACCGGTATTTGCTGCCGGGATATTCGCGGCGCAGAAACTTGTACTGATCGATCGCTTCATGCAGGATCTCGTCGTCTTCAAAGCGGCGCCCCATCTCCACAAGCGTCTCGGCAACCGCGACCGCGCTGGGGTCGGCCTTCGTAGACGTCGGCGCTCCGAAGTAGACGTTGCGATAAGCGTTCAGCACGCGCTGGTAGTCGTGCCGGGTGCGCTCGTCCGGTGGGCGGCCATTGAGTGCTTCGCGCATCCGCTCGGCCGCTGCAAAGTGCTCGCGGGCCCAGGCTTCTCCGTGACGTGCGCGGGCGTGCGCGGGTATCCCCGACAGCCCTGCCAACGACAGCAGCACTGCCCAGCACAAAATGCGCCGGTTCGATGTAGGTTTCAAAGTCGCCGGTCCGTTAACAGTCTCGATCCGTCGTTGCCGTTGAAATGCCTGGGTACCTGAGAGATTCCAAATACAAACTTTCTTGGGTGCCCCATCCTAAAATCGCCCTTTTGCGATTTCAGGGTGAGGATTTTCGTCACCCCACTACGTACAACAGATGCTTCCAGTCTATTCCGTGTTGCTGATGTAAAGCACGCCCCGCGCATCCCGTTGCACACGAACCGGATCGCGGCTGGCGCCCGTCTGCGAAAGATCATAGCCCCCGTAATACAGGTGCGTAATCCGGCGCACATAATCCTGCGTCTCGGCGATATGCGGAACGCCCGCACTGCGCCGCACTGCGCCCTCGCCCGCGTTGTAAGCGGCCAGGGTCAAATTCACATCTCCATTGTATTTCTCGAGGAGGTACTTGAGATGTCGAACCCCCGCATCGGCGTTTTGTTCCGGGTCAAACGGGTTTTTAACCCTCAATTCGCGGGCGGTCTTGGGCATCAACTGCATCAGCCCCATCGCCCCTTTGCGGGAAACAGCATTCGAATTGAAGTTGGATTCCACCTTGATCACGGCGCGCACCAGGTTGGGATCGATATTGTGCCGGGCCGCCGCCATCACGATCGACTGGTCGATCTCCTCCGGCGACGCATGATGCCCATGCGAATTGGCCTGCATAATCTGTTCGTTGGCCGATTGCACTGAGTCGTGGCCGTAATACTGGCTGACTTCCGCAGCCGCCGAGCGCGCTGCTCTTCCTGACGCCGTGTTGGCCGATGGAACAGGCTTCCAGCGACTCTCCTTGCTGCTCCAATAAACCAGCGTGGAGCGTCGGGGTTGCGGAGCCACTGCCGGACGCTCCTTCACCGGAGCGTCATCGTTCACGTAAACCGTGCGGCCGTGGTCCTCGGTCGTGGCGATGCCGCGGGAAGGTCCATCCCCCTCGGCAGCCGACACCGTTGTACTGAGAGTGAAGGAGGTCGCGAGTACAGTCGAAGCCGTCAGCATCCAGGTCAGTTGCAGGCGTTTTCGCATATCCGGGCGTTAGTCCTTTCACCAATCTTTCGCTTGAAAGGCTCTTCCAGACGAAGGAACCCTCACGCGCCCCACCCGGAACCTGAACGGAGAATCTTACAGCCAGAGTAGGTCGATTATAGGCGTGGCCGAAAGGACCGACAATCTCTCCGAAGGGAGTAGAACCACCGGAGTAATGCAAGGCAACCGCCTGAATTCAAAGTAGATTAGGCGATTCGCGGGGTGCGAGCCCTGCTGTCGTAGGTAACCATTCGATTGGTTACTCGCCGCTTCCGAGGCATCCGCAATCTCCTTCCATAGCGAGATCAGCAGGTGCAACACCCGTGGGATATGGCGCGCGTTGTCGGCCAGGGGGTGGCTGCTTGGGTGGTGTTAGACGTCGTGCTGCGCCCTGGGCCGCAAAAGTCCACCACACCGAGGAATAATCACAAGCGTCTTTTGGGGCTGCTCTTGGCTATCGCCGTAGTTCAACTTATCCTTAATGTCCTGCGCTAAATCGCCCACCTTTCTCGTTTCTTGGCGGGTGCCACGGACCTATAGCTCTTGGGGTTTTCGCTTGGAATTCATACCCGTGGCCCCACCCTTTTCGGACACCCTCGCAGAATTCGGCTACATCGATTTTGGAAGCATTGGAACGGCAGCTAGGCTGCAACTTAACCCGACAACCGGTCCAGTCGAGTTATTTGTGATCGACCGCGTGGAGAAAGCCCACATCACTCCACAGTACTGCCGAGGACTTTTGCGACGGTCTTACCCTAGGAATTATGGCCGCAGTATTCTCCAATGAGGAGAGAAGTCTAGAGCGAGCACTCAAGTGGTGAAATATTTCCCTTCAACACTCAAAATCCCTCGGCAGGGGTTATGAACGCAAACGCATGGTTTTCGGCATCAAGGGTTGAACCAATACAGCAGAATTCCGTATCCCACCCCGGCCGGATCGGTGGTGCGCGCACTCTGGAAAGCCATGAATCGACCGTCGGTGGAAATCACCGGGTTCGACGCCTTTCCCCCTTCGTAGTCATTGAAGTGTGTGAGCCGGGTGAAGTCCTTTCCGGTTCCGTCCAGTCTGAGCTTCCATATGTCAATGTTTCCGGATCCCCGCTGCCCGCCAAGTTCTTCACACTGGCGATCCGCCTCCACAGCGGCGTAAAGACCATCGGGAAAGATTCCCTCGACTTCGTTGTAGGTACCCGGCGCTTTCGAAAGGTTCGTCACCGCTCCAGTTTGCAAATCGATGCCCATCACCGAAGCGCGTCCCTGGGGTTCATAACAGGTGAAAGTCATCTTGCGGTCGTCATCGTAAAAGTCCTGGGCTTCAAGAGTACAGCTTCGATCTTTACTCTCGTAAACGGTCTTCTTGTTGATCAGCCGGGGTGTACCAGCCAGGTCGACGTCGGCGACGATCAGCCGCGAAACTTCTGGAGCAAGATCCGGCGCCTGCGCCGCCGTTTGTGAGAACGCAACCTTCAAACTCTTTTTGGAAATGGCCGCGCCTTCGCTCATCTTTTGATTGAGTTTGACGGGCTTCGATCGGCGCTCCTTGCCGAGGAACCAAAGCTCGTTGTCGCGGGTGCGGCTGGTATGCATGTCTTCAAAGTGGTCGGGACCGATCAGGATGTAGTCTCCTGTAGACAGATGCATCACGCGGAGAAAAACGGCGGCGGGTACGTTGCACGTCAGGCATTGAATCACGCGCGACTTGAGGTCAATGACCATCGCATCGCCGAAACTCTTCGCCATGAACGCAACGCGCTGGTTATCAGGCGAGATATCGGCGCGCTCGCCAAAATGGGTGAGAACTTCAATGTTGGACGGCAGATGTTGCAGTGGGTCCTGGGAGGATCTTTGTCCCAGGGGAAGCAGTAAGCAAGAAAGCACGATGGGACAGACGCCTCGCACCGCGAAATGGTATCACCGAAATGGGTCAGAGAGTCGTGGAGTATGCCGTGATGCTCTTCCGTAATTTGCGTAATTTTGGTCGGCACCATGCGGATCGTTGGGTCTGATTCCGACATTGCGGTTTCAACCGTCAAAAGTTCCATCAGTAGTGATTGACTGTCCTGGGATGGGCGAAGTTCCGTCTCGTTTGTCGGAAAATCGCCAAATCACTCATCGACCAGTTGGGAGGGGGTTACCGAGACGGCGCTTACCGATGCTTGCGGAAGATTTCGAAGATCAGATTGAAGAATTGCACCAGGGTTACCCCGATGGTGACATAGACCGCAATCTCCAGCCGGCGACCCGCCTCTTGAGTCCCACGCAGCAGGTCGGCGACATCCTTCGTGGATTGTTGCAGAGTATCGGCCAACTGCTCAAAGTGCTGCAGCGATGCCCTCATTTTGTCCGAGGTCCTCGACAAGGCCAGCGCGGCTTCACCGAATTGCTGTCCATTGCGCAGATCAAGTTCAGCCCGGCACGCCGTCCACCACGGACTCCCGGGAGGGCTGTCATACATCCGCTGCCGGATCTCCACGTAAGAATACTTGCGCAATACCTCCGCTAGCGCCGAGACTTTGTCGGAAGCTTGGGCTTGCTCGCTGCCGTTGGGTTCGGAAGCCTTCGCGCCACTGACGATAACCGGCATCCAAGGAGCCTATCAGCCGACTCTTGCCGAATTGAAGTGCCCGAAGTGCATATCCACCCTTCGGTTTCCGCACAATCTAGCTATGGGTCACGACCTTACCCATGCCCTTTCAGCCCTACCCTACTGCGGCCTTTCGGGTGGGAACCTAATCCTTGACAGCAACCGCATGTTAGAGATGTTGAAACGTCGTGATTGCACTCAAGAGCCCTGTTTCACAGGCCTCATTGCTCCGAGGCAACGACGCCTTACGGTCTGAGGCTTATCCTTATTTGCAGCGTGGAATCGTTGCGGCTTCACAGCCAAGTCGATGATCCATGGAGGAGTTTAAATTCAGAGTGAAGCAGCTGGACAAAGAACGAGAATTCCTGTGGTGCAGCCCAGAACAACTGGAGAAGGCCTGCGAGGAACTTAGAAGAAGAATAATGCGCGAAGAACTTGAATCTGCATTGCGAATGGAGGCTGTAGACCGCCTCATGACGGATCTAAAAGTCGATCCGGAAGACTTTCGCCGGTTGTGGATTCAACCTTTGATAACGGCGGGCGCAACTTTGGCAGTCGCATTAGCTTGTATCGCTCAATCTCACTTCCAGCCAAATTGAAAATCGAAATTACGCTCAAACGCCAGGGACCATGACTAGGAAAACTGCAGAGTACTAACGCCAAACCACCACGCATCTTCCAAAAGGGGTCGGGATCGTCCTTCCACACCAACTCCGATACAGCCCCGATAGCGAGTGCCACGCCGGGTACGAGTGTTTCGAAACCTGCATACTTCCAATATCGAGTCAGCCGGTTCACGGGTGCACCTGCTAGGAACGTAGCAGGATCGCTTGAGTGATCAAGTGACGAACGCGTGCACTTAGCCGGACGCCCCACCCTTGCGTTGTTTGCAAGGGTCAGAACCACGAAGCTAAAGCTGTTGGAGTTTTCGCCTGGAATTAAGACCCGTGGCTCCCACCCTTTCGCACAAACCGCGCAAGGATGAGGCACCCACTCCAAAAAGGTGTCAACAAATAATCCAAGGGAAGCCTGGGCGACACGCCCAATCAGTTTTCTGTACCCCTCGGGGTCAAAGTCGGCGTCGCTGAAGCGCCGGCGGCTTTGCGCATCCGAATTTCTGCGCCGTTGCGTTCGAACGAAACCTCGTCCATCAGCTGATTAATCAGATAAATTCCACGGCCATGCGTGGATATGAGATTTTCGGCCGCGAGTGGATTGGGGACAGTGCTGAGGACGAATCCCTCGCCGGGGTCGCGGACCACGATCACTATGTCCGAAGATTCGCTGCAGGCGACACAGCACTCCACCTTCTTGCTGGGGTCGTTGTGGCAGCCGTGAACGATAGCATTCGCAAGCGCCTCGCGCAGGGCCAACTCCACTTGATATTCACTGCCTTCCGCACACTTCATCTCGCGGGCAATTTGCATGACGCCGTCCACAACCCCATTAATCGCGTTGGGGTCGGCGGAGATCGTCACATCGAACTTGCAGGCTGAGCACGCAGGTAGCA
>Ga0126371_10003805_pt1 | contig 13258 bp, 10 predicted proteins | sample PanSoiMetaPlot_4_FD_110145 | JGI IMG/M metagenome (GOLD analysis project Ga0126371, IMG submission 110145) | Tropical forest soil microbial communities from Panama - MetaG Plot_4 | ecosystem: Environmental > Terrestrial > Soil > Tropical forest > Bulk soil | place: Panama | collected 2016-02-17
GAATACTCGGCGTTGACCTCCAGCCATTTCTCAAGTCCGGGCTCGGTGTCAGGCTTGATCGCCTCCGCCGGACATTCAGGCTCGCACACGCCGCAATCGATGCATTCGTCGGGATGAATGACGAGCATGTTGGCGCCCTCGTAGAAACAGTCAACGGGACAAACCTCGACGCAGTCCATGTACTTGCACTTGATGCAGTTTTCGACGACCACGTAGGTCATAACCAGCTCCGGCAGAGTATGGGGTTGCTCAACGGGGTGCTAACGCAGGCGGACCGGGCGCGCAACCCCTCTCAGCTGTGCCCTGCCGATACCGATGCCACGCCGACAGCAATCACTGGTTTTCTCCGCCCCCGGTTTCTTGCTCTCGCCCCTTCCCAGCTAGCGGCCTGCTGGGCGGCGGTGCCGACCCATCATTCGCGGGGCTTGCTAAGATCTTCGTATAGCCGCAAGGCCGCCGCGGCATTTCCACGACGCAATGCCAGCCCTGTGACCTTGAGAACCCGAACGCCGCCATCGAGCGCAACTGTAACCACGTCCCCACATTTGACATCACGACTGGGTGCAGCCACTCGGACGCCATTGACGCGAACATATCCCACGCCGGCCAGCGCCGCAGCCGCGCTGCGAGTGCGCACGATTCGTGCATTCCATAGCCACCGATCGATCCGTTGCCGATCTGCGGACACGTGACTAGCTGCCTTCAGCGGCGCTCCTTGGCGTTTGCCTCAAGCTGGGCCTTGAGGGCCGCAAGCTTGGCAAACGGCGAGTTTGGGTCGACCTGCTTCTCGCGCTCGCGATGCGGGGCATAGTCGCGACGATCCTTGTGCTCGGTTCGCGCCTTGACGAAATGTGGCCGCTCGCCGCGCGTCCGCTCTGGACGATCACCGTCACGTTCAGAACGATGCTCAGCACGACGATCTCTCTGCCGTCGCTCGCCGCCGTCGTCGCGTTCGCGCCGGAACTCACCCCGTTGTCCACGTGGGCGACCAAGCAGTGCTGCAGCTGGCGCAACTGCCTCAACGCCCGCCTTGGCATCCTCTGTTGCGATGGCGCACTCCGCCGCCCCTGCATTCGTGGCTGGCACCTCACCGCGGCTCTGGCGCGCGCGCTGCCATTGGGGCGCGCGCCGCTGACCGCGCCGCTCTTCGGGGCTGCGGCCGCCCGGGCGCCATACATCGATGAGCTCCGGCTCCGCGGTCGCCTCCGTAACTTGAGGTGACTCCGCATCGCAAGAGGCTCCGTCCGATGACGCTGCCGTGGCATCGGCCACACTGGCAGCCGACGAGGTCGCGACCGCATCGCTGACAGGTGCCTGCGGATCGGGCTCACTTTGCTCCTCCGCAATTGCTGCCGTGGCTGTAGAGTCATTCGACGCTTCCGGATCGTGAGGAGCCGGTTCGTCTTCGGCCTGCTTGTCGACAGCGGCAATCTCCCCGTCTGCCCCCTCCCTCCCCTCATCCGCGAGCGGAGGAGAGGGAGATTCAGTGATGATATCCGGTACCGGCTCCAACGCGGTTGCAGGTTGATCGCTGGTGCACGCAGCCGCATCTGGGGCGGCTGGCGTTTCCGATTGGTCTCGCACCTGCACAGGCTTGGGCCGCTTCTCCATGCGGTAACCAAGCGCGCGCAGGATCGATGCAAAATCCTCCCCGGAAGACCCTGTAAGGGAAGTCATGGCCTGCGTGACTATGAAGCCAATGCCCTCGAACGCGCCTGCGGGCCGGGGAACGGCCGAGCCCGGTCGCCAGCTCAGCGCGGGCCTGATCAGGTCGGCGAGACGTTCCAGGATATCGACCCTCACAGCGCGCTCGCCGCAAACCCGATATCCGATGGTGCGGTAGAAGGAACGCTGCACCTCCCTGTCAACGGGAAAGGACGTGCGACCACTCGAGGCCAGCCGCTGCAGTTCGTCGAGCCCCTTAGTATCGGGGCCACCGTGCTTGAGCGCCCACAGCTGGGCCGCCAGCGCCCGTGGCGCCGGCTTCAGCAGAAGCGGAACATAAACGTGGTAGGCGCCGAACCGCACGCCGTGCCTGCGCAGGACGGCCCGCAAGTCCTGGTCCAGACTCTTAAGATCGTCGGCCACCTTGCTGCGCTCGAGAACGCCGAGAGCCTCCACGAGTTGGTAGGCAATGCCGCGGGCCAGCCCGGTGATATCCTCGGCGGCACCCAATACGAACAACGGAGCGAGCAGCCGCTCGACATGAGTGCGCGTCCACAAATCGAGACGGATCTGCGCCGCTTCGAGCGCGGCGCCGGTGAGCTGTTCGTCCGCGAGGATACGTACCCGCGGACGCAACACCGTATCACCAGCCAGGACCTTGGCGACCGGCTCACCGATCCAGCGGATCGTCGCATCTGACGTCAGCACGAACTGGGAGTCCGGTGCGTGGGCGAGCTTGTGGGCGCGCGCCTCGATTTCGCCGGAAAGCGCCTTTTGTGCCGCGGCGGACAGTGCCTTCGCATCGGTTCCGCCTGACGTCGTGTCGGGAGCGAAACGGAAGCCGTCGAGCCGCCCGATTGTGTGGCCCTCGACCACGACCTCGCCGCTTTTCGTGATTTCCGCTTCCAGCATCGTGTTCTCTCGCATCCGCCGCATCAATACGCTGGTGCGCCGGTCGACGAAGCGTTCCGCCAGACGCTCGTGCAACGCATCGGAAAGCCTGTCCTCAATGGCGCGCGTCACGCCCTGCCAGTGGTCGGGATCGCCAAGCCAATCCGGCCGATTGGCCGCGAACGTCCAGGTCCGGATATGCGCAATCCGCGTCGAAAGGGTATCGATGTCGCCGTCGGTATGATCTGCGGGCGCGACCTGGCGAGCAAACCAGTCGTCCGGAATCCTACCCTCTCGAAGCAGAAAACCATAGAGGGTGGCCACCAGTTCGGCATGGGCGGCGGGAGATATTTTCCGATAGTCGGGAATTTGGCACACATCCCACAACCGCGCGATCGCGGCTCGGCCGCTGGCGAGCGTGCGGACCTCTTCGTCGCGAGCTGCGTGCTCGAAAACCATAATATCCTCGGCAATTGGCGCCCGCGTAAGGCTCGGATGTGCCGGCAGCATCGCCAGCGAAGCCGCGAGCGCACCGAGGGAGGAAAAATCGAGTTCCGTGTTGCGCCACTGCAAAACCTTTACGGGCTCGAAACTGTGGCTTTCAAGCGCATGAACGAGTTCAGCGTCGAACGGAGCACAGCGTCCTGTGGTGCCGAAGCTCCCGTCGCGGGTGGCCCGGCCGGCGCGGCCGGCGATCTGGGCAAATTCGGCTGGATTGAGGCGGCGGAACTGATAGCCGTCGAACTTGCAGTCAGACGCGAATGCGACATGGTTGACGTCAAGATTGAGCCCCATGCCGATCGCATCGGTGGCGACGAGATAATCGACGTCGCCGGACTGGTAGAGTTCGACCTGCGCATTGCGGGTGCGCGGCGATAGGGCGCCAAGCACCACGGCAGCACCGCCACGCTGCCGCCGGATCAACTCCGCGATGGCGTAGACCTCGTCGGACGAGAACGCCACGATCGCGGTTCGACGCGGTTGGCGGGTGATCTTCTTCTCGCCCGCGTAAGTGAGTTGCGACAACCGCGGGCGGCTTAGGATATTGGCGCCTGGTAGCACCTTTTCCACCATCGGACGAACGGTGGCGGCACCCAGAATCAACGTCTCCTCGCGCCCTCTGCAATTGAGCATGCGGTCCGTAAAAACATGGCCGCGATCGAGATCGGCGCCGAGCTGGACCTCGTCAACTGCCACAAAGGCCACGTCGAGATCGCGCGGCATTGCCTCGACCGTCGATATCCAGAAGCGGGGATTAGCGGGCTTGATCTTCTCCTCGCCCGTGATAAGCGCCACGGCGTCTGCACCGACCCGATCCGCAATCTTGTTGTAAACTTCGCGGGCCAAGAGCCGCAGCGGTAACCCAATCAGCCCCGACGAATGGGCCAGCATGCGCTCGATCGCGAGATGGGTCTTGCCAGTATTGGTGGGCCCCAGCACTGCCGTTACGCCGTGACCTTGGACGCGCGAGGCCCGGTCTCCGGGGGAACTAAACGAGATGGGCATTAAAACCTCCGGCGGCGCGCGGACCGACCGGCGCGTCAAATGAGGTATCTGTACCACAATATGATGGATGCCAAAGGGGTATGCCTACGCCCTCGGCGCCTGCGAACCAAGATCGAACAAAGAGCGCCCGAATCGCTGACTCCGCTCCCATCGAGATTCGTTCTCATCCATATGTGGTGGAATGAGGACTTGAGACCACTCTATTCTGTACGACCTGATGCGAATCCGCGCCGCCACCGCGATGCAACACGCAAAACGCGCTCGGAGAGTTGATTCCAGGTTGTCAAGCCCATTAACACGACGCGATGTTTCGGATCTTGAGCGGAAAAACAGGACTTAGCGCGCCGCTGCCGTGGCGGGCGTAGAGCGTGGATTTGCTACTGCGACGAATTGTACGGCCTCGAGAACGCCCCTGCCCAATGGGGTCTGAAGCGAGATCCGATATGGCACCACGACCCGGGTTCCCGGGATGGGCGCCAGCCACATCTCCATATCCTGCTGAGCCTCGAGATATTTGATGGCCAGACGTTCGGGCACAAAACCCGCCAGCGGAATGAATTGAACCCCGCATACGGCCACCGGCCCCTGATAGCCCTTGCGCGCCTGCACGTTTTCGATTCGCTTGAAGCTCAATTGCAAATCGAACCGCATGCGCCCGTCGAATATCGGAAGGGTCCGCCGGCAGGCTTCGGGCGAGACCGGGTCGCCATTGCCGGGGACCCGTATCAACGCTGCGCTCATCGGATCGACGACGCCCCGCCTATGAGCATCCGTTAAAGGAATGCGGTTGGGATTGGGGGTGGTCGGTGGGTCAACCACCAACTCCTTGACGGTCCCGGCATTCAGTACAATTCGCAGTTCCTCGACTTTCTTGTCGTTATTGACCGTCGATACAAAGATCGCGGGCAACAGGTTGTCACCGCGCACAGCTCCTCGAGACGCGCTGTTACCCTCGCCATTTGCAAACACGCGCAACAAACCCGTGGTCATGCCGCTCGCCGCTGCGGTAAATTGATCGTCGCCGATTTCGATAACCCAAGCACCTTGGCCAATTTGCATACCCGCCAAAGTAGCAATATAGCGAGCATCGAGTTTCCCTTGCGCGCTGACGCCGCTGCCCAGGAGAAACGTCGTCGCGACCGCAGCGCCAGCTACCTCAAGACCGCAGCAGATCCTCATCAGGCTCCAATGCACCACTGATCCTCTCGATCGTACGCACATTGCCATAGCTATGTGGAGTAGCAGACACTACTCCGCGCGGATTAAGTCGATTGTGTGTTCCATCTTCTGGCCGCGACAAGTTAAAAAACTGAAATCTTCTGCGTGGACGAAGCGGCGTTTCAACCGCGACGGATCTGATCTGGGCGCCTGGCCGGAGGTCCGGTCCCGGTCGGGTCCCGAACTTGACGTCCCCTCCTGCGGCCATTATAGGTCCGCGATCCAAACGAACCAAGATTTCTACGCTCTGCGTCATCGGCGGGAGCGCACGATCGCCAGAGGTACGCCATGTCGCGGCGGTGCGAATTGACCGGTAAGACGGCCCAGGTTGGCCACAAGGTCAGCCACTCGAACATCAAATCCAAGCGGCGCTTTTTGCCGAACCTTATAAATGTCACCATGATCTCCGATGCGCTGGGCCGCACCGTGAGACTTCGGGTTTCCGCCAATGCGCTCCGCAGTGTCGATCACCGCGGCGGGCTAGACGCTTTTCTTGCCAAAGCCCGCGATGCCGAGTTGTCGGCGCGGGCGCTCGAACTCAAGCGTCAGATCGCCAAAAAGCTCGCGCCGGCAAGCTGAGCGCCGGGCGCCTGTCGTGTCGCGTGCGGATGTCCTTGCTGGGTTAAATCCGACCCAATCCTCCGATCTATCGAGAGATTCTGCGGAGCCTGGAGCTATGCGGGGTCAAGGCTTCGCATGACGTCGTAGAACTCTCTGTCCACCAACGTGGAACACTATGTGAACAGAGTTTACCTTAAAATGCCCCGTCCCGTGGGATTTTTTAGCACTGTGACTGGGTGCCGCCCACCAAGTCTCTAGCCTAATCCTGGAGTAGCTTGAACTGCAGCAACACGGTTCGCTGCAGTATCGAAAAATTGTCGTCTGAAATCAGCGTCAGGACGGTGTCGCCGTTCGAGGCCGCATGGACGGCGAGCCCTTCCATGTTGTCGATCTCATACCCAAGGTCGGCAAAAAGCAGGTCGGTTCCATCGACCAACGCACCCGGTGCAATCCCCGAAATCGCAATCCGGCGCAGTCGCATGGCGAGGCCCGTCCACCAGCTGAACCGGCGTTCCAACAACAGCACGTCGCCAGAGGGCAGCGTGGTGCTGTCGCTGATGTCGAAATCGTCCCGGCGTTTAACGGAAAATGGCCCCGGCGCTGCCCCACCGATGAGGAAAGCCTTGAGGTTGCCGTTGGCATCGAGGCCGCGTTCGGAAAACCCTATCAAGGCCCCGGCGAGCTTGCTCTTGCGTGGCGCGAAGGTGAGCGCCTCGAGACCCTTGTTATAGGGTAAACGCGAAATGCCTGGCGGACCTGAGACCACCTCGGCGCGAGCGAGCAGGCCGTAGCGCGCGAAATCAAAACGCACGATGCGGTTCACCCGCTCGATGCCGACGTACAGCCATCCGTCCCGTTCGGCGAGAGATTCGGTGTCGTACCATCCCCGCGCTGCGAGCGTGCGGCCGTCGGGGCCGAGCATCGGGGCCATCATGGCGTCGGCAATGCCGGCCGGGTGACCGCGCTCATAGACGATGCGGCCGGTCAGCCATCGTCCCTTGTCGGTGAGCGAAACGAAATGTTCCCCGTCGGGCGCAACGCGGATTGCAGAGAATCCTCCGAATCCCGGATAGGACGATTTCAGTTCAAGCCCGCCAAGATATTCCACCGGGCCGAAGTGGCGCTGGTCCGGCGCGCGGGCCTCGAATGCCCCGATCGACTTTGCGTCAACCGTTATGCGCGCCGGCGGATCGACGCCGCTGCCCTGGGCCTCGGCAGGAGCCGCCATCGTAACGACCGCGCAGGCGATGATTGCCAGCATCAGACCCGCGCTCGGTGAGACAAGGCCATGAGGTCGGCCCGCTTGCCCCCTCGCTACCCTCCCCCGCGCAGGAGCAAGAGTAGGGAGAGGGCAGCGGTCCGCGCAGGCCCGCCTCGGGCGATTCCTGGTCACGCGTGCAATCGGCGCGCTGGCCGCCGAACCGGTTCCGCCTTCGGCCGTTCGTCGAACAGCTCGGCGAGCTTTTCAATCATCACGCCGCCGAGTTCTTCGGCATCGACGATCGTGACCGCCCGCCGATAGTAGCGTGTCACGTCGTGACCGATGCCGATGGCGATCAGTTCCACCGGCGAGCGCTGTTCGATGTCCTCGATCACCCAGCGCAGATGGCGCTCCAAATAGTTACCGGCATTGACCGATAGCGTGGAATCGTCGACCGGCGCGCCGTCCGAGATCATCATCAGAATCCTGCGCTGTTCGGTGCGCACCAGCAGACGCTTATGAGCCCAATCCAGCGCTTCACCGTCGATATTCTCCTTAAGCAGGCCCTCACGCATCATCAGCCCAAGGTTGCGTCGTGCCCGCCGCCACGGCGCGTCGGCGGACTTGTAGATGATGTGGCGCAGATCGTTGAGGCGGCCCGGATTGCCGGGCTTGTTTGCGGCCAGCCAAGCCTCGCGCGACTGGCCGCCCTTCCAGGCCCGGGTTGTGAAGCCGAGAATCTCGACCTTCACCCCGCAGCGCTCAAGCGTGCGCGCCAGAATGTCGGCACAGGTCGCCCCCACCGTGATCGGACGGCCGCGCATCGAACCGGAATTATCGAGCAGGAGGGTCACCACGGTGTCGCGGAAATTGGTGTCCTTCTCGCGCTTGAACGACAGGGGATGCATGGGGTCGACGATGATGCGGGAAAGCCGGGCCGGGTCGAGCAGCCCCTCCTCCAGGTCGAATTCCCACGAGCGGTTCTGCTGCGCCATGAGCCGGCGCTGCAGACGGTTGGCGAGCCGCGCCACGACGCCTTGCAGATGGGCAAGTTGCTTGTCGAGATATCCACGCAGGCGATCGAGTTCCTCGGGCTCACACAGATCTTCGGCCGCGATGATCTCGTCGAACCTGGTGACAAAAGGCTTGTAGTCAGGACCGCGCGGTTCGTTTCTGCCTCCTTGGCGCGGCCGCCACGGCTCGGCGGCGCTTTCCGAATCGCCCATGTCGGAGTCATCCGGCATGTCGGCGGTCGGCGCGTCGGTTGCCTCGGCAGCGCTGTCGGGGAGATCCTCGATCCCGTCCGCTTGTTCGAGGCTCATGCGCTGGCTGTCCTCGGACTGCGAGGATTCACCCTCCTCGCCCTTCTCGTCCTGACGCCCCTCCTCATTGTTTTCGTCGCTGTTGTCCTCGTCGTCTTCGTTGCTGCGGTCGTCGCCCATGTCGAGCGAATCCAGCAGATCGTGGATCGCACCGCCGAACCTGCGCTGGTCCTCGATCATGTCTTCGAGGCGGTCGAGGTCGCGACCGGCGCGACCTTCGATCCAACTTCGCCACAGCTCCACAATGCGCCGCCCAGCCGGCGGCGGCGGTTGGCCCGTAAGGCGCTCGCGCACCAGCATCGCGAGTGCCTCCTCGATCGGCGCGTCGGCGCGATCGGTGACCTCGTCGAACTTGCCGCGATGGAACTTGTCGTCCAGCATGGCCGCAAGATTCTGGGCCACGCCCTGCATCCGTCGCGCGCCGATCGCCTCGACCCTGGCTTGTTCGACGGCCTCGAAAACGGCGCGTCCCTGCTGACTCAGGGGCAGCAGGCGGCGATGGATCGCGTCGTCATGACAAGCCATACGCAATGCGACCGCATCGGCGTGACCGCGCACGATGGCGGCGTCGGCAGCTGTCAGCTTGCGCGGAGGTTCTGGCAGGCGGGCCTTACCGCCTGCCAGGCCGGGCCGCTCGGCCGCGAACGAAACCTCAAGCTCCGGCCGACGCGCGATGGCACGCAAGCACCCGGTCAAGGCGCGTTTGAACGGCTCGTTCGGGGCCTCCTTGGCCGGGGTCTTGGGTTTGATGTTCGAGGACATGACGCGTCTCTTATTGTGGCGCTTATGTTTGTTGTCCCGTTAGAGGGCCATCCTGTGGTAGAACTTAAGAACCATAGCCCACATTTGCCTGAGGAAATCCGTGGGCACCGTCTGCCCCCGGGGTTGCCCGCGTTGGAGGCAAAGTCGACCGCATCGACGCTATTCGCCAAGTCAAGCGAGGCAAAGGCATTCTCGGGCCGCTACGCGACCGCGGAATTCGACGAGCGCCTGTCTGCCCCCAAACTGCATGTTTCCGTGCTCAATAGCGGGCGATGATCTTGCCGCAGTCGCCTCAAAGCATCTCAACTCAACGCCACATTAACCGATGATTCGGGCAATTCCTGACCGAAGCACCGCTGGTAGAACTCCGCCACCAGGGGCCGCTCCAGTTCGTCGCATTTATTGAGGAATGTTAGCCGGAACGCAAACCCGACATCCTTGAAGATATCGGCGTTCTCAGCCCATGTGATGACCGTGCGCGGGCTCATCACAGTCGAGATGTCGCCATTCATGAAGGCATTGCGGGTGAGATCGGCGACCCGCACCATCCTGTTGACGACGTCGCGACCCGCATCGGTGCGATAGTGCCTCGCCTTGGCGAGGACGATCTCCACCTCGTTGTCGTGGGGCAGGTAATTGAGGGTGGTTACAATCGACCAGCGGTCCATCTGGGCCTGGTTGATCTGCTGGGTGCCGTGATAAAGGCCAGACGTGTCGCCGAGACCAACCGTATTGGCGGTCGCGAACAGGCGGAAGGCGGGGTGCGGCTTGATAACCCGGCTCTGGTCGAGCAACGTCAGCCGGCCAGAGGACTCTAGCACGCGCTGTATCACGAACATAACGTCGGGCCGGCCAGCATCGTATTCGTCAAAGACGAGCGCGACATTGTGCTGATACGCCCACGGCAGAATTCCATCACGGAATTCTGTGATCTGCTGGCCCTCCCGGATCACGATCGCATCCTTTCCGATGAGGTCGATGCGGCTGATATGACTGTCGAGATTGACCCGCACGCACGGCCAGTTGAGCCGCGCTGCCACCTGCTCGATGTGAGTCGATTTTCCGGTGCCGTGATATCCTGTCACGATGACGCGGCGATTGCGGGCAAAGCCGGCGAGAATCGCAAGCGTGGTCGGCCGATCAAACCGATAATCGGAATCGATATCCGGCACATGCTGATCCGGCTCCGCATAGGCAGGTACCTCCATCTCGATATCGAATCCGAACAACTGCCGGACAGATACCTTTATGTCAGGCAGCGGTGCAGCGAGTTCGGTTGCGGCAATCATCGGTCCTCCGTGTGAAGACCCAGGCGATCCCGGTCGAAGAACCAGGGATCCGCGGGCCCGGGGCGCGCATACCCCAGTACAAACGCCTGAAAAATCCACTAAATCGCGAATCTAGGCACCCGACACCCGGCTCCGGCGAGGCGCGGGCGGATCGGATCCGGCGGATCGCATCTCGGGATTTTACTTAGCAGAAACCCGACGCGGGGCGGAAGTCGTGATGACGGTTCGGGGTCGAACTTGTCAGACCCAATCGGGTCCACGCGATGCCGGCGATCCGTAGTATCCTACCTGCATATATTGTGTCATCATCATGAAACGCAATGCTATTTGGCAGGAGGCCGAAGCCGCGCGGCGGGCCTCGCTCGACTCGAAGCCATGCAGATTTGCAATGGGCTTGCGAACCACCTGGCTAGATCAGCACGATCCGGTCTTCTTGAGGTAATTATAGGCCTCGATGATCTCACGCAGCTTATCTTCGGAGGTACGATCGCCGCCATTGGCATCGGGGTGATGACGCTTCACCAATTCCTTGAACCGCGCCTTAATTTCCGGGCCCGACGCGCTATCCTCTAATCCGAGTGCATGGAGCGCCTTGCGCTCGGCGTTGCGCACCGTTCGCCGCTCGGCCTCCGCGCGAGATTGCGCCGCGCCGGTGCGGGGGGCGCCGAACTCACGCAGGATATCGAACGGATCGGCGGTGTGGAGACCCTCGTCAAAAAACCGACCGACCCGTCCCCGCGCTCGCTTCTTGCCACCGATCATTCCCATACGCCAGGTCGGAAGGTGACCGGTCAACGCATCCTTCTGAAATCGCGCCACCGCCTCATCGCTCATCCCGGCAAAAAAATTATATGACTGGTTGTATTCACGGACGTGATGAAGGCAGAACCGCCAGTATTCGTGCTCCCGGTTGCGACCCTTCGGCGCCCGGTGGCTCGCTGACTCGCTACAGTTTGGCCAGTCGCAGCACGGGCGCTCCGCCTGCAGCCGGCGATCCTCGCCGGGCTTGACCCGGATGCGATCATATAGGGGCGAGTCGAACTTCATTGTCTATTATTCGGAGGATTCTGCCCATCGCGCAAGCTTGACAGACTTGATCGGACATGCTTCGCGTCGACGCAAGGAGTTCGTTAACGAAGAAACAAGGCGTCGCCACCGCTTTAGCGCGGGCGACAGGTGCGCGCGAGCGCAGGCTCCAGATGCGTGTCCAGGAAACCATTGCCAGGAAACTGACTGAAACCTTCACTCCTCTGAGATTGAAGGTAGTTGACGAATCCGGTCAACATGAGGGCCACTCCGGACATCGGCCGGGTGGAGAAACGCATTTCAGAATTTATATCGTGTCTGACGCGTTCCGAGGGAAGAGCCGGATCGCCCGCCATCGTTTGATAAACGAGGCCCTCGCCCATGAACTGAAATCCGGTGTCCATGCGCTCGCCATACACGCGGCCGCACCGGAGGAAGGTTTGCGAGGAGTCTAAAAAAAGGCGCTCCGCGGGCTAAGCACCGTGCTCGATGGTTCCGTGCCGCTCCCGTCTGTTGCCAAACAACCAAGTCCCATAGACTCCGACGAGTACGCACGCGAGGCCCAGCCAGGTGAGGGCGTAGCCCAGGTGATTATTGGGAAGGGTCGGATGCAGCCGGCCGGCCCGAGGCAAGCCTCCGGGCGGATCAGGGCTTTCCAGTTCGAAATAAAAGGGCGCAACGCTGATGCCCATGGCCGTTGCGATCGCGGTGGAGTCGCGGGAAAACCAGGTGTTGCGGGTTGGATCGCCTGCGGGCGTGAACATGCCAGGGGACTCGGGCCAACGCAGCACGCCAACCATGTTGATCGGCCCCGCAACCGCACCGTCCGGACGGGCGGCCCGATCCCGCTTACCCTCTGGCACAAAGCCGCGATTGACCATCACGAGGGCGCCGCTTGCGAGCCGTGCGGGCATAAATACCCAATAGCCCGGGCCGCTGCTCCCTTCCCGGAGGGTCGACCCGCTTGTGAAGACAAGGGCTTCCCGGTCGTTAAGAAATTCTGCCGTCATGGCGACATGCAGGAACTCATCCTCGGTCGCCGTGAGCCGGGGCCATGTAGGGGGCGCCGGAAGTGAGACGGGGGGCGCTGACAGCCGCTGCTCGATGGTCGCGATCAGGCCCTCCTTCCATGCCTTGCGATCCAGTTGCCACAAACCGAGCGAAACCAGGACAGCAAACGCCGCCATGGCGCCGACGGTCGGAGCCAGCAAACCGCGCCGCAGTCTGGCAGACGCTGTCATACGCCTGGTTTGCGCTCAAGCCGCCCTTCCGCGGCCTTGTGATGGTACTGCAGCGCGATCAGCAGGCCCTTCATAGGGCGCAGCGGCCCCAGCGTGGTGAGAAGGATCAGCGGTCCCCATAATACGGCATGGAGCCAGAACGGCGGCTGATAGAGCGCCTCAACAATAAGGGCGCTGCCGACGACGATGAAGCCCGACAACAATATCACGAACACCGCCGGCCCATCGCCGGCGTCGACAAAGCCGTAGTCAAGCCCGCATACCTCGCAACGGGCCGGCAAACCGAGGAACCCATGGAACAGCTTGCCTCGGCCACAGCCCGGGCATCGGCACATCAACCCGGCAAACAGCGGCGACACCGCCGGAAAGGAGCGCTGTTCCGACATAGAGTTCCTCGCAAACGCAATTCCTCGCAAAAGCAGAAAGGGGGTAATCGCTGCCGCCCCCGTTACTTGGGCCCGTTTGCTCAAGCCTCCGACCTGATGAGCCAAGGGATGGCGAAACCCATCATAGGCGCACCACACCACATACTACAGATGGGTTTCGCGAGCGCTCAACCCATCCTGCAAGTTCGCA
>Ga0126371_10003806_pt1 | contig 13256 bp, 8 predicted proteins | sample PanSoiMetaPlot_4_FD_110145 | JGI IMG/M metagenome (GOLD analysis project Ga0126371, IMG submission 110145) | Tropical forest soil microbial communities from Panama - MetaG Plot_4 | ecosystem: Environmental > Terrestrial > Soil > Tropical forest > Bulk soil | place: Panama | collected 2016-02-17
CCCTCGCACGGATGGCGATCTCCTCGAGCGACGGCGTCTGCGCAAGTCGCTCCCTGGCGTAGCGGCGAACCTCCTCCAGCGTCGGCACCGCCGGCAGATCGACGTCGTTCCAGAACATCTCGGCCTGTGATCTGGCCGACGAGAGCCGGGCCTTCACCTCGGCCCAGCCAGGCGTATGCACCAACGCCTCGTGCACCTGCTCGGCGATCTGGTTGATCGGAAAGGACGCGGCAAGCTGGCAGGCCACCTTGTCGATGACCAGCCGCCCCAGCCGATGCTCCCCGCGGATGACCGCCTTCGGCGGCACGTGCAGGTCCCAGACCAGCCCGAGCCACGACAGGACCCGCAGCGCGTAGTACGTCGGGTCGTACTCCCACCAGCGAAACCCCTGCCGCACCGATGCCTGGTAGGCGTGATGATTGTTGTGCCAGCCTTCGCCCATCGTCAGCAGCGCCAGCAGCCAGTTGTTCCTGGACGCGTCGCCCGTCACGTAGCGCTGGCGGCCGACGACATGCGCGAGCGAGTTGATACTGAAGGTCGCATGCCACACCGCGACGGTGCTCCAGCAGAAGCCGACGGCGAGTCCCGGCCAGCCCGCGATCCACCACGCTCCCGCCGCGAGAAGGGCCGCCGGCAGGTAGGGATGCCGGTCGAGCCATACGAGCTCGGGAAAGCCGGCAAGGTCGCGCACCGCCGCAAGATCCGTCGCGTCGTTGCGCGGCACAAAGATCCACCCGACATGCGCGTACAGAAATCCGCGCTGCACCGGGGAGTGCACGTCGTCGGCCGTGTCCGAGCATCGGTGGTGCTGGCGGTGCTTCGCGGCCCACCACAGCACCCCGCGCTGGGCCGAGGTCTGCGCCAGGAAGGCCAGGCAGACCTGCAAGGCGCGGGTCGTGCGGAAGGCCCGATGAGCGAAATAGCGATGGTAGCCTGCGCCGATTGCGAAGATGCGGACCAGATACAGCAGCACCGCGAGGGCGAACGCCCGCCATGTCAGTCCCGTCCAGAAGGCGGCTAGGCATGCCACGTGGATCAGCAGGAACGCGATGCTGGACGGGTAGACGATATCGTCTGAGTCCTGCTTCGCACCCCATGCCATGCCGCAGATCCTTTGTTCAGCAGCCGATATCACGCCGCCGCGCGGCGTCCGGCAGACCCGTGTGTACGTCGCCGCCGACGAGGTGCACGACCCGCGGGTGCTGCCTGTCCGCGCACCGGTTCAACCGTGACCTGCCGACCGCCGGCGACACGGATGGCCGTGCCGGTCATGCGCTCGATGGCACGCAGCGTAGCATGCTCGGCGGCATCACAGAACGATATTGCAACGCCGCGGGCGCCCGCGCGAGCGGTACGACCGATGCGGTGGACATAATCCTCCGCCTGTGCCGGCAGATCAAAGTTGATGACATGCGAAATGCCGGTCACGTCGATGCCGCGCGCGGCGATGTCGGTTGCAACCAGCACGCGAGCGTGGCCGCTGCGGAACTGCTCCAGGGCCTTTTGTCGCGCCGGCTGGCTCTTGTTGCCGTGAAGTGCGCTCACCCGGATGCCGCCGGTGTCGAGCGAATCCGCGACCCGGTCGGCGCCGCGCTTCGTGCGGGTAAAGACGATCACGCGCGACAGGGCAGGATCCGCCAGGAGCTGATCCAGCAGCGCCCGCTTGCCGGCCGGCTCGACGAAATGCACCTGTTGCTCGATCGGCAAATTGGCCGGCGCCGTCCGGGCGACGTCCACCCGTACCGGCTCGCGCAGCATGGATTCCGCGAGTTTGCCGACCTCGACCGGCATGGTCGCCGAGAACAGTGCCGACTGGCGTTTCGCCGGCAGCGTCGCGGCGATGCGGCGGATGTCGCGAATGAACCCCAGGTCCAGCATGCGATCCGCCTCGTCGAGGACGAAGTGGCTGACCTCGTTCAGCTTCAGCTCGCCCGTGCCGATGAGGTCGCAGATGCGGCCAGGCGTGCCCACGACGATGTCCGCGCCGGCATGCATGCGCTGTACCTGGGCAAAGCGGCTCATGCCGCCAAGGATGGCAACGACGCGGGCCCTTTGCCCGTCGGCGAACTGACGAATGCTGTCTTCGATCTGCAACGCCAGCTCGCGCGTCGGTGCCAGAACGAGGGCGCGTGTGGCGCAGCGGTTCGGGCGCCGCGGGTCGGCCGCCAGGTGCTGCAGCATCGGCAGCGCGAACGCCGCGGTCTTCCCGGTGCCGGTCTGGGCGATGCCCAGAAGGTCATGACCGGCGAGCAGATGAGGGATGGCGGCTGACTGGATGGGCGTTGGCAGGCGGAAGCCGACCTTGTCGAGGGCGCGCAAAAGCGGCTCGGCAAGGCCGAGTGAGGTGAAGGAACTCGATGACACAGAAAATATGCTCCGGCACCCGCTGCCACGCCTTCATGCGGGCGGCAATGGCGGGTGCCTCTGATGTTCGCCGGCCGCGCGACAATTGGGCGAACGCGTTGCAACTGGGATCCGGGAGGGCACGTCGCCGAACGACACGCCAATCACGCATTCACGGATGCCGCTCTATATCGCCCCTGTGCCGCCGGGTGCAAGGCGTATCGGAGGGCAAATGTTCGCCAGCGGCTATGCCTTCACGCCGCCGGAGGTCAGCCCGGCGACGTAGTGCTCAACGAAGAACGAGTAAATGATGGCGACCGGGATCGAGCCGAGCAGCGCCGCGGCCATCAACTGGCCCCAGTAGAACACGTCGCCGCGCACCAGTTCGGCGATCGCGCCCACCGGCACCGTGCGCACGTCGGTCTTGGTGAGGAAGATCAGCGCGTAAAGGAACTCGTTCTGCGCCAGCGTAAAGGCGAAGATGCCGGCGGAGATGAAGCCCGGAATGCACAGCGGCAGGAAGATGCGGAACATGGTCTGCAGCCGCGTCGCGCCATCGATGCGCGCTGCATCCTCCAGCTCATGCGGCACCGACTTGAAGTAGCCCATCAGCAACCAGGCGCAGAACGGCACCAGCAAGGTGGGATACGTCAGGATCACCGAGGTCAGCGTGTCGCCGAGCCCGAGACGGTTGATGATGTCGGCGAGCGGGATGAACAGCAGCGGCTGCGGCACCAGATACGTCGCGGCGATGGCGAACGACACCAGGGCGGCGCCGGCGAAGCGCATGCGCGCCAGCGGATAGGCGAGCATGACGCCGAACACCAGCGAGATCGCGGTCGAGACCACCGCGATCAGCATCGTGTTGTAGGTCCAGGTAAGGAAGCTCGTCTCGGTCAGCAGGTTCACGAAGTGCTCGAGCGTCGGGTGGTAGACGATCAGCGGCATGATCTTGCGGCTGTACAACTCGCTGTTCGGCTTCAGCGAGGTGATCGTCATCCAGTAGAACGGGAACAGCGTGAAGACCAGGAAGAAGCCAAGCGGCAGCCAGAGCTTCAGCCCCCGCACCCGCCAGCCGCGGCGCTCGACGATCATGTTGGCCTGCCTGCGCAGGCCATGACGGAGACGTGCCTGGCGGCGATTCTCATGATGACTTTTCGCCCCGCATGTACCACGCCATGCCGGCGATCAGCAGCGCGAGCGGCGGCAGCATCGACAGCGCGATCGAGGCGCCGAGCCCGAACTGTCCGCCGCCCATCGCCACGTCGAACGCGTAGGTGGCGAACAGGTGCGTCGCATTCGCCGGGCCGCCGCGGGTCAGCACATACACAAGCTGGAAGTCCGAGAAGGTGAAGATCACCGAAAACATGGTGACGATGAAGATCACCGGCTTCAGCAACGGCAGCGTGACATAGCGGAAGCGGGCGAATGTGCTGGCGCCGTCGATGGTGGCGGCCTCGTAAAGTTCCGGCGAGATGGTCTGCAGGCCGGCGAGCAGCGTGATCGCGTAGAACGGCAGGCCGCGCCAGGTGTTCACCATGATGAGCGAGAACATCGCGAGGCTGGGGTTGCCCAGCCATGACGGTCCCGGGTTGGCGATGCCCCAGCGGATCAGGAACCAGTTCACCACGCTGAACGACGGGTCGAGGATCCACATCCAGGCGATGGTGGACAGCACCGTCGGCACGATGAACGGCAGAAGCATGATCGCGCGGATCAGGTTCTTGAACCGGAACTCCTGGTTCATCACCAATGCGAGCGCCAGCCCGCCGGCCATCTTCAGCGCGGTCGCCGCGAACGTATAGACGAACGTGTTCTGTGCCACCTGCCAGAACACCGGATCGTGGAAATTGGCGATGAAATTGCCGAGGCCGATGAATTCGCCGGGCTTGGCGACCGGGCGGTTCTCGAGGCTGAGCCAGATGCCGTAGACGAACGGGTAACCGACCAGCGCCAGCAGGAACAGCACCGGCGGCGTCACCATCAGCCAGCTGAACACGCCCTCGCGCTCGGTCCAGCGGCGCAGGCTCGGCCGCGCGCGCGGACGCAGCGCCGCCGATGCGATCGCCTGGCTGTGCGCCGACACGTCAGGAAGTCTTGAAGATCTGCTTCAGCTGCGCCGCGGCGTCGGCGATCACCTCCTTGGTGGGCTTGCCGGTGCACGCTTTGGCAAACATGTCCACAACCACGTATTTCGCGACGCTCTCCGACTGAGGCCGGCCGATGGGCGCGGGCCAGCCGGGCAGGTGGGAGGTCTTCAGCGAGTCGCGATAGGGCAGGTTGCGCTCCTCGACGTGCCACAGCGGCGCGTCGTCATAGGCGTGCAGATAGGGCGCGTAGTAGCTGTCGGCCGATGCGTACCAGCGCTCGACCTGCTTCGGATCCATCAGCCAGACCAGGAAATCCTTCGACGCCTGCTGGTTCGGGGAAAAACTGTAGATCGCGTGGCTCCACGGCGCGAGGATATGGAATCGTCCCTTCGGGCCCTGCGGGTTGAGCGACTGCTGGGTCACCTTGGCGATGTCGGGAAACTGCTTCTTGGCAAACCACAGGATGCTCTCTGCATTGTTGGTGCAGGAGATCTGCTCGCTCATCCAGGCCTTGTTGTTGCTGACATCCGTCCAGCCGAGGCAGTCCTCCAGCAGCGTCTGCTGGAAGAACTTCCGGCAAAAATCCACCGCACGCGCGGTTTCATCGGAATCGATCACGACGGTCTTGCCGTCCGGCTCCACCTCGCGTCCGCCGAACGACCACAGGAGCGGATAGAGCCAGCCATGGTTGTCGCCAAACCCGTGTCCAAGTTCGAAGCCGAACGGGTGGCCAGCCTTCTTGAGTTTTATGCCGGCCTCCAGCAGCTCGTCCCAGGTGTCGGGAAAATCCTTTATGCCCACCTCGGCGAACCAGTCGCTGCGCCAGTTCATGATCTGGCCGACATTGCCGAACGGGATCGCCTTCCACTTGCCGTTGACGATCACCGCCTCCCTCACCGAATCGTACCAGCCGCCGTTCTTCTGGCCGATGCCTTCGGCGATGTCGCTCACGTCGACCAGCTTGTCGTCGAACAGGAACGGCCAATTGAAGAAGCAGAGCGTCATGTCGGGGCCGGAGCCGGTCTCGGCGGCGGTCGCCATGCGCGTCTGCAGGCTGCCGACGCTGATCAACTGGTAGTCCACGGCGATGCCGGTGGCCTTCTGGTATTCCGGCACCAGCGTCTTTTTGAAGAAGTCGTCGTAGGTCTGGATGAACGAGCTCTCATGCATGAAGCTGAGGTTCGTCGCCGCGCGCCCCTGGCCCGCCCCGAGCAGGCTGCCGGCCGCCGCCAGCCCGCCAATCTTCAGCACGTCGCGGCGCGACGCGGAACGCACGATGTTGGCCACCACCCCTGCTCCCTGAATTCGTATGGCCGGACTGTTGTTGTCGCTGTCGGCGTCCCGGCCCGCCGTGCCGCGGACGTTATGGGGCGGCAATCGGGCGAGTCAACTTCGCTGCAAGATCGGCAACAAAATGCGCTGCCGACCGCATCGACGGTCGGCGCAGTCGGCTGTGCTGCAACCGCCGGTGATCACGACTGGGTGACTGCAACCCGATAAAGGTCGAAAAACCGCCCCACCCTCTTCACGGCGCTGTGATAAGAAGCTGCCGGCGATGACGACTGGCGCGATCGGTCGTCCAGACGAGCGAGGGAGTTCGATGCGCGCGACCGACACGGGCCGAAGCGGCACGGTCCAAATGCTTCGGTGGCTCACCTATGCGGGCCTGCTGGTGCCTGCGCTGCTGTTCACCGGCGCCGCTCTGCACGACCGGGCGGCCATCCTGAATGCTGCGGAGGACGATGGCACCAAGATGGTCGCGCTGGTGCACGAGCAGGCCGTCAACCTCTTCACCGGCCATGAGATCATCCTGAACATGATCGTGGACCGCATGCGCGATCGCGACTGGAGCACGGTGGCCGATCCAAAATCGATCCTGAAGGAGCTCGAGGATATCGATATCCGGCTGGACGGCACGTCGGAGATCGTGGTGGTGGATGCCGGGGGCGCCCTGCGCGCGACGACGGTTCAGCCGCGCGCCGACGAGCCGCCGCCCGCCGCCGACGAAGGCTGCTTTCGCGCACTGAGCCGGCACGAGCTGGACCTCTGCATCAGCCGGCCGCCCAGCAGCGCGGGGTCGGAGCACAACGTGTTCTCGGTCAGCCGGCGCCTGGAAAAGGACGGCGCCTTCAACGGGATTGCACAGGTCGGCATCTCGGCGGGCTACCTGGCCGGCCTCTGGACGACCGCGACCCCCAGCGTGTCCGACATCGTGGCGATGGTGACCTCGGGCGGCACCGTGCTCGCGCGGTCCCACCCGCAGATGCACGTCGAATCGGAGGCGACCGATCTGGGACAGGTGCTGATCGGTCAGCTCGGTCCCGGTGACACCGGCATCGTCCGGGCGCCGCTGTCACCGGGCGGCACCGATCGCATCACCATCTTCGCGAAGATCGCCGACCATCCGGTCTATGTCGCACTCAGCCTGGACCGGTCGGCGGTCCTCGCAACGTGGCATGCCAACCTGACCATCTATGGCCTGGTCGCCGGCACCGCCACCGCGGGCATCCTGCTGGCGCTCGGCGTCGCCCTGCGGCGCGCGCAGAAGGAACGGCAGGCGGTCAGCCTGTGGCAGGCCGAGATCGACGAACGGGAGCGGGCCCAGGAGCAGCTGCGCCAGAGTCAGAAGATGGAAAGCCTGGGCAAGCTCACCGGCGGCATCGCGCACGACTTCAACAACCTTCTCACGGCGATCATCGGCAACATCAGCCTGGCGCAGGACATCGCGCAGGACAGCAGGCAACAGAGATTCCTGGAGAATGCGCTGAAGACCAGCAACAGCGCGGCATCGTTGACGCAACGGCTGCTCGCCTTCGCGCGCAAGCAGATCCTGCAGCCCCGATCGGTCAATCTGCTGTCCCTCGTCGAGGGCATGCAGAACCTGCTCCAGCGCACGCTGGGGCCGGATGTGCGGCTGGCCGTCTCCGGCGATCGCTACCTCTGGCCCGCACTGGTCGATCCGAACCAGATCGAGATGATCATCCTCAACCTCGCGATCAACGCCAGGGACGCGATGCCGCGCGGTGGGACGCTGACCATCACCGCGTCGAACGCCGAGTTCGATCCGGTCGCGCCGCATGGGCTGGCGCCCGGCCAGTATGTCGTTTTGACCGTATCGGACACCGGGACCGGGATGGACGAGGCGACGCTGGCCCGGGCGGTGGAGCCGTTCTTCACCACCAAGGAGCCCGGCAAGGGTACCGGGCTCGGACTGTCGATGATGCAGGGCGTCGTCAGCCAGTCCGGCGGCGCCGCCCGGCTGCATAGCCGACCCGGGCAGGGCACACAGATCGAGATGTGGCTGCCGCGGGCCCACCTGCCGCCTGAGGAGACCGAGAGCCACGCCGCCCACAGAGACCGTCCGGAAGCCGGCGCCGTTCTCGTCTGCGACGACGATCCGGCGGTTCTCGAACTGCTTTGCGACACGCTGTCGAACAAGGGCTACACGGTCGTGCCGGCGACCAGCGGGAAGGCGGCATTGTCCATGCTTGCCCGCAATCGATCCATCCGCCTGCTGGTGGTTGACTTCACCATGCCCGGGATGGACGGCGGCGCCGTTGCGCGGGAGGCGCGCGCCGAGTTTCCGGAGATTCCGATTTTGATGATAACCGGCAATGCGGATCTCGAGGCCATCAAGAGCGGCCTGCCCGAGGTGGCCCTGCTCTGCAAGCCGTTCACGCCGAAGCAGCTGACGATGCGCATCGCGGACCTGCTGGACGCTGAATGAGCGCACACTGGACCAGGGTGCTCGCGCATTGGCGCGGCCATTCTGGTCGAGATCCCGACAAGCCGGTGCTAATCGCGGAAATCGCTGCATGGGGGAATAGCCGCCAGCAAGAAGCACACCAAGTCGGTACTCCGGAGGTTGGTCAGTGAGTGCGGCGGCGACGCGCACACGCATCGCCTTGCGGATGACCACGGCGGCGGGGCACTTCAGCCGCCCGCCATGATCTCCCTGATGCGGCCGGCCAGCGCGTCGAACTCGAACGGCTTGTTCAGCACGTGTATCCCCGCCGCGGGCTGGCCATCGCCGAGCAGGGCTTCCTCGTCATAGCCCGTAATGAAGAGCACCTTCAGGTCGGGCCGCGCGCGGCGTCCCGCATCGGCCAACTGCGTGCCGTTCGTGCCGCCCGGCAGGCCGACGTCGGTGATCATCAGGTCGATGCAGCGACCGGACCGCAGAACCTGCAGCCCGGCCGCGGCGTCCTCCACGTCGATCGCGATGTAGCCGAGGTCCTTCAGCACGTCGGTGATCAGCATCCGCACGGTCGGGTCGTCGTCGACGACGAGGACCGTCTCGCCGCCTTTGGCGCGCGGCATCTCCGCCGCTTCCGCCGGCGCTTCGGCGTCATCGGCCGCATCGGCATGACGCGGCAGCCAGAGGCACACCTTGGTACCCCGGCCAGGTTCCGAAGTGATGCGCGCCTGGCCACCGGACTGCTGCACGAAGCCGTAGATCATCGAAAGCCCGAGACCGGTGCCTTCGCCGACCGGCTTCGTCGTGAAGAACGGATCGAACGCTCGCGCGATGATCTCGTCCGTCATGCCCGTGCCGGTATCGGCCACGCAGAGCGAGACATAGTCGCCCGGCGGCAGATCGCGCTCGCGGGCTGCGCGTGCGTCGAAGACGTGGTTCCCGGTCTCGATCGTCAGCACGCCGCCGGCCGGCATCGCGTCGCGCGCATTGATGCACAGGTTCAGCAGGGCGCTTTCCAACTGGTTCCGATCGACCCGCGTGCTCCAGATCGGGTCTGACGCGACCACTTCGACCTTGATCTCCGGCCCGACCGTGCGGCGGACCAGCTCCTCCATGCTGGCGACCAGGTGATTGATGTCGGTCGCTTGCGCGTCCAGAACCTGCCGCCGCGAGAAGGCCAGCAGCCGGTGTGTCAGGGTTGCGGCCCGCCTGACAGCACCCTGGGCGGCTTCAAGATAGCGGTCGAGCTCCCCGATCCGGCCCTGGGCGAGCCGCATCGTCATCAATTCCAGACTACCGGTGATGCCGGCGAGCAGGTTGTTGAAGTCGTGCGCGATGCCACCGGTGAGCTGGCCCACCGCCTCCATCTTCTGCACCTGCCGGAGCTGTTCTTCGGCGGCCCGGCGTTCGGTCAGCTCGATGGCCTCGGGCACGATCGCGATGACCTCGCCGGCCACGTTGAGGACGGGACGCATCGCGAAGTCGAAGGCGCGCCGACCCGTGGGCAGGTTCGCCACGATCTCCTGGCGGACGGTCTGGCCTGACGCGACCACGGGGACGGCGGCCTGAATCTGCGACGACAGCCCGGGCGTGCCGGTGAACCAGGGCGTCTCCCAGAACGGTTTCCCGACGACGTCCTCCAGGCGCGCCCCGATCCCCGCGAGCGAGATCGGATTTGCGTCGAGCAGGATCCCCTCCGTCGTCATCAGCCCCTGATACTGGTAGCTCGTCTCGAAGATCGCGCGCATCCGTGCCACAGAGAGCTCGAGCGCCTCGGTCTTCGCCTTCTCCGCCGTGATGTCGCGCCCAACCGAGTTGATCACCCCATCGCCCGCGACCGCCGTCCAGGAGATCCAGCGCCAGCCGCCATCCTTGTGCCGGTAGCGGTTTTCGAATGCGTGCAGCGACGCACCCTGGATCAGCAGGGTCGCGGCGCGCGCGGTTGCCGCGTGATCGTCCGGGTGGATGAAATCGAACCTGCTCCGTCCGATGAGTTCGCGTTCCGTCCAGCCGAGCACCCTCGCCCATGCCGGGTTCACCGCCCTGATGATCCCATCGAACTCGACCGTGAGCATGAGATCGGTCGATAGCTGCCAGAGCCGGTCGCGATCCGCCGTGCGCTGTGCGACCAGCCGCTCGAGTTCCTCCTGTCGGCGCTGGTCCGATTGGCGGCTCGCCACGACCTCGGTCACATCGATGAATGCCCCCACCGCACCGCGTGTCCTGCCGGCGGCATCGAACAGCGGCCGGGCGTTGCCGTAGATGTGCTTGATGGTCCCGTCATCGAAGGCCAGCGTGTCTTCGACGCCGCGGACCTCCTGACCTGTCACCGCGGCGCGGTGAAGCGGCAGTTGCTCGGGCGGGAGTTCCGCGCCGTCCCGCAGCACCCGGAAATGCCCCACCGCGCTCGGATCATTTGTCATTCGCGAAATGTTGGATGCGCCGCGCGGAGTGCGCAGCATGTCGCGGCCGCTCCCGTTGGCGGTGATGTCGCGGCAGCCGGGATCATGCGCCAGCAAGACCATGGCGGGGACCGCGTCGAGCACCGCTTCCAGCTCTTCCGCCTTGTCCCGCAGCTCCCGTTCAATCTGTTTGCGCTCGGTCACATCCTCCGCGACGATGTTGATCCTGACGACCTTTCCGCCCGCGTCCTTCTGCGGGAACCACTGTCCGATCCAGATTCGGCGTTCACCCGGCCGCGTCGGCGATTCACCTTCGATCTCCACGTCGCGCACCGGTTCGCCGGTCTCCAGGACACGCCGCACGATCGGCTCGAGCAGGTCGGCGAAATCGGGCGCGATGTCGCGGATGGTCCTGCCGGGATGTGCGGCGACCGGGTGGCCGTCCATGTCCGCCATCCGCTCGTTGACCCGGATGATGCGCAGGTCCGGGCTGATGACGGCAAGGCCGACCGGTGCCGCGGCGTAGATCGATTCAAGCTCGGCGAGCTGTTGACGCAACAGCTCTTCGCGCTCCGGCAGCGCCGTCGCCTCGCAGCGGAAATCGTTCTCGCCCCCGCTGTTCGAGGTTTCGAGGCCGGTGCTGCACATCAGGGTCTCCTGCTCTGGCGAATGGCCGTTGGATTGGAGACGCAGCCCTGATCAGGCCTCTTCGAGCCACGCCTGACACTTCTTGGGGCTGGAACGATTACCGCCCTGCGTCAGTCAGGTGTCAAGCGATCGTTCATCCAGCCGATGCCGCGCGTCCGCCCAGGAACCAGTCGATGATCCGCGCACCCTCCTCGCGCGGCCAGACGTGGGACAGATCGGCGATCTCGCGGTACGTAACCTGCGCGCCAGCCGCGGTCAGCGCACGCTGCGCCGTGCGCGCGGTGGATACCGGGAACATCCAGTCCAGCGCACCGTGCACCAGATAAACCGGCAGTCCGGTCAAGCGCCGTGGATCGGCCATCGCCAGGAGCAACGGATGAAAGCTTGCGGCGGCCGGCGCCAGATGGGTGAATGGCGACCCGGCGTCGAGCCCGCTCAGCAGCGTGAACGTTCCGCCATCACTCATGCCGCTCAGCAGCAGGCGCGTCCGATCCACGTGCCACTGCCCTGCGATCGCCTCCAGGATACGGACCAGGTTCGCACTGTCGACCTCCGGCTCCATCAGCGACCATGTCGCGCCGATGGCGGTCGGTGCCACCAGGATCACGCCGCGGCCGCGCACCTCGCGCAGCCAGCTCCAAAGAAACAGCCGGCCATGGCCCGACCCGCCGTGCAGCGCCATCACCAGCGGATGCCCGCGGGCGGGATTGTAGTCCTCCGGCACATACAGCGAAAATCCGCCGCGCTGGCCGGTATCGTTCGCGACGTGCCGAACACCGGTTGCCACGCCGACCCGTGCCGCCGGGGAGACCGGCTCGGAGTCAACGCCAGGGGCGAGGAAGAAGCGGCTCAGCGTCGGCAGCGCGCCGGTGAGCGGATAGAGCGCCTCCAGCGCGCGACTTACCTCGCGCAGCGCTCGGTACGCCTGCCGCATGCCGTCCGCCGCACGCAGCCCGTCGCAAGCGCGCAGAGTTGCCTCGGTCGCGCGTTCGATCTGATCCCGCACTTGCGGCGGCCATGCCGCGTCGGCCATCACAGCACGGAGCGCGACATCGCGGTCGCCCAACGTCGCCGCAAGCTCCGCGAGCCGGGGCGGATGCAGATGGCGCGAGATGAATTCCAGCGCATCGAGCGTGTCCAGCAGGTGGGCGATCGCGGCTGCCTCGGTCATTGCCGCGACGATCCGCCCTCATGCGCCGGCGAACGCACGCGGCCTGCCTAGCTGTTGGAGCCACCGTTCTGGTTGGGGACGGACAGCCAGGTGCCGCGGCTCGCGCCGGTGGCGTAGGGCCGAAGCACCACCGCGCGCGCACGGTGGGGAACGGAGCCGCGCCCCATTCCTGCGGGGGCGTGATAGACCGGCGGTGTCAGCACCGCCACCGGGACCTGCGCTGGCGGCGCAGCGTCATCATCGACGAGGCGGCTCGCCGTCCCGCGGGCGCTGACGGCCGCATCGTCTTGCACCGGAAGGCTGGCAGCGGCTGGCTCGGTGCCGCCGATCAGCGGCGATTCACCCAGGAAGCTGCTCTTCACCGCTGGGGCGTCGCAGCCCGTCTCGCCTGCCCCCGGTTTGACCGCCGACTCGACGGGACCGGCCGACAGGGCTGAGGACGCCGGCGACTGCATCAGGTGCGCCTCCGCTATGGCCGCCCGTGCCACGGGGACCTGGGCAGCAGCGCCTGGGCTCGAAGCCAGGTCATGCCGCGCATGGCCCGAATCGTTCAGCGGGGCGACGAGCAGCAGAACCAGGACGCCGATGCCGACCAGTCCGGACAGGAGGTAAAGTCCGACGACACGTGGCCGGGCTGTCGTCACGCCGCCCGGCCGGTGCTCGGTCAGGCTGAACAGCCATGCGAGCATTGTCGCGGCAGCCATGCGGACGCCGTGCGCCGACTGGGTGGTCGAACTCATGGCGGGCGCCGCATGCCGAATGATCGCCGGTCCCTGCGTGGCCGATCGGGCGGACACGCCTCGGCTCAGCAGGCCGAGCAGCCACAGCAACGGGATCACCGCCCCGCTTGCGATCCAGACAACGATGAACCACCACAGCATCAGCGGCTTCCTTCAAATCGCGTC
>Ga0126371_10003808_pt1 | contig 13254 bp, 19 predicted proteins | sample PanSoiMetaPlot_4_FD_110145 | JGI IMG/M metagenome (GOLD analysis project Ga0126371, IMG submission 110145) | Tropical forest soil microbial communities from Panama - MetaG Plot_4 | ecosystem: Environmental > Terrestrial > Soil > Tropical forest > Bulk soil | place: Panama | collected 2016-02-17
GACGTCATTGGGCGCGCGTATGCGATGGAGCGGTCGATGGGTCGACGGATCGTTCACGCCGACCTGCTGGCGATGGAACAGGCAGACCGCGCTCTTGGCTGGAAACGTCGCACCGCGCCATTGGTGCTTGCCGTCAACCTCGAGCCCTGCCTGATGTGCCTCGGGACAGCGATGACGCTGGTCGTCGACGAGATCTGCTTCGGCCTGGAGGCGCCAAGCGACGGCGCGGCTGGAGTGGCCGACGTCTGGCAGCCGACCGCACCTGACGCCAGCTTCTGCAGGATCCCGCCGATCACCGGCGGCGTACTCCGACTTCGCTGCCGCGATCAGTTCAAGCGCTATGTCGAGTCAGCGCCGGAGTCTGGCTTCCGTAGCTGGGCGGAAGGGCTGGCCAGCCTGCCGGACTAGCGTCATGGGCAGACGCGCCCGTTACGTTCAAAAGCGGCATGTGTCAGCGGCATCAGCTTTGCCCACTGCGCTTCCATCTTCTCGGCCACCATCTCTATTTCGCGCTGCGGGAACGACGGGAACGCGGAATCATCGCTCTGCACGCGCAGCGACAGGAAGTTCATCAGCGCTCGTGCATTGCAGGTGGCATACATGGAGGAGTACAGCCCGACCGGGAGCACGGAGCGAGCGACTTCACGCGCTACGCCTGCCTCGAGCATCGACAGGTAGGCCGCGTACGCCTGGTGGCATGATTCCTCGATCGCGGCGGTGACGAGTTCGTGCTGCTCTTGTGTTCCGGGCTGGAACACGTAGGCACCCGGTTTCCCAGTCTGCACCAGCATGCGGTCTGGGCCTGGCCGGTAGAAGACCGGATTGAGCTTCCGGTACCGTCCGCTCTCCTCGTTGTAGCTGAACGTCCGATGCCGCATGAACTCACGGAACACAAAGATGGGCGCCTGCACATAGAACGTCATCGAGGAGTGCTCGAACGGCGTGCCGTGCCGGTCCCGCATGAGGAAGTTGATGAGGCCAGCCGAGCGCTCAGGGTCCGCATCGATCTCGGCTAGGGTCTGCTCGCCCTTGGTCGACACCCGCGCTGCCCAGATCACATCTGCGTCAGAGGCAGCCTGCTTGATCAGCTCGACGGTCATGTCGCTGCGGAAGGTGATGTCCGGCACGGTGGCCATTCTGCCCCGAGCCACTGTCAGTTCCATCGCGGTCCCCTTCCTGAGATCCAGCGCAATCATGCCGATTCCGGCGAGAGTTGGCTGCCATGACGCGCCGATGACGGCCAATCCTGATCTCGCCGGGAACGGGGTTCGCCCGCGCCGACTCATCCCCTGCCGAGAAACTGTGGCTCTCGCTCGTATGAACGAGAAACGTCGGCGGTGCTCGATAGAATCGATCACAGATTCGAACGGTCTCGAGTTGGCCGGGGAGGTGAGCCACGTGGCCAGCAACCCACGCGAGCTGGATCCTGGCACCGCTATCCCCGAGTTGTACGGGACCTCGGGCCCGCGGCAGCTGGGTCCTGGGCCAGGTAACTAAGAGGCGGCGCCGCGCCGCGCTACGCAAAAATTCGCCGCGATGTCAGCAGCCGCATGTGAGGATGGCCGGGTGTCGACTCCCGTGCCCGGTATCGATCCTGGTCGCCTTGCAGCGTGGTGCGTAGAGCATCTGGGCAGTCCGCCCGCTGCGGAGCTGTTTAGGTCCGGCAATATCTCCGCTGTGATTGGGCTGCGGCTAGCCGATGACCGCGAGGTCGTGGTTAAGGTACGGCCTCACTCGCCCCGGATAGCGGCCTGCGTCGAAGTCCAGCGCCGGATGTTCGATTCCGGCTATCCATGTCCCGAGCCGCTATCAGGCCCCGCCGCTTTGGGCGACGGCACGGCAACCGCGGAAGCCCACGTGCCCGGCGGTGCCATGCTCCCGGCCGCGGAGCGCGCTCCGCTGCTGTTTGCGGAGGCATTTGCGCGCCTGATCAAGCTAGCCCCGAGCCCAGCGGAGGTTCCGTCGCTGGATCCGGCACCGGCGTGGGCGGCGTGGAACTACTCCGGGGCCGGGCTGTGGCCTCGCCCCGATGACGTTGACGTCGACCTCAACTCGATCACCGGTCCGGACTGGATCGATCGGGCCGGGCAATGTGCCCGGGACCGGTTGCGAACAGGAGCGTCGGAGGCCGTAATCGCGCACTCCGACTGGCTGGCCGACAACTTGCGCTGGCGCGACGACGAGTTGCTAGTGGTGCACGACTGGGACAGCATGGCCGCCGACAGCGAGGATGTCCTCGTTGGCTTTGCCGCTGCGCTGTATTCGACCGTCGACCCCAGGAGGCTTGCCACCGTCGGGGAAACCGAGAGATTTCTCGATGCGTACTGCGATGCACGCGGCCAACCGCTGAGCCCAGATGAATTGCAGAGGTCATGGGCGGCTGGAGTCTGGACGCGGGTCTTTGACGCCAAGTGTCAGCATGCTGTCGGACAGCCAGTCGTCTCGCTCACCGAAGACGAAGCTCGTGAACGCCTTCGTCGCGCCGGGACCGGGTATTAGCCAAATCGGCTGGTAGGCGCAGCCTCGATCCGCAAGCCCACCCCAACTACGGCCAGCACGACAGGTATGCCGATGGCCCACTGATACGTGTCGTTGTTGATCAGGCCTATGACGATTGCTGCGATGATCAAGAAGGTGCCCAGGACCCTCGTCATGCTCTTCGTACGCTCGCTTGGTCCACCCGAGTCTCCTACTGACAGTTCGGCAGGCTAAAGCCTGGTTGGAAGGCTCATCTGTGTCAACATCGGGCGAGTTTGGCAAAAGGTGCTAAATCAGTTGTGAATGAGCTGGTTGGGTGCGGCGAGGGCGAATGGCTAATCCGAAGTCGCCGCGCATCCGTATCCCGGATTAGAGTCGGAAGCTAGGACACACCGGCTGGAGGAGTGGCCCAGATGAGTGCAGAGCATGATGAGGCACTGGAGGTGCTGCGGGCAGTCTGGCGTGGCCAGGGGCAGGCAGCGGCCGACCTTGAGGACGCGGCTGAGCACGGGAAGTCCTGTAAGCGGATGGCCGACGTCAGCTTCGACGGCTTCGCAGACGAGGATGCCGACCTGACGGCTGCCTGGAAGGCCAAGCTGGCCAGGGAGGGCAAGCTCAGGCCGACCTCAGGCAGCATCAAGGACGTTGTCCTAGGTTCGGCCGAGTCGCGCTGAGCTGACGAACCCGACGGCGAGGAGAAACGCATTCGTGGAGTACCCGCAGACCGTCGGTGAGCTGACCGAGAAGCTCCGCCAGGGCGGATACATCGCTGACCGTGGCCTGGCCACCTCGTTGCTTGTCTCACTGTCCTTGCACAGGCCAGTGCTGCTAGAAGGCGAGGTCGGCGTCGGCAAGACCGAGGTCGCCAAAGTTCTGGCCAACGTATTCGGCCGTCGACTCATTCGCTTGCAGTGCTATGAGGGCATCGATACCAACCAGGCCCTTTATGAGTGGGACTATGCCCGGCAGCTGCTGCAAATTCGTGCCTTGTCAGAGCAGCAAGTCGCGGACGAGGAATCAGTCGACAAGCTATTCGGCCCCAAGTTCTTGCTGGAGCGGCCGCTGCTCGCGGCAATCCGTGCGGGCGAGCAAGCGGTGTTGCTCATCGACGAGATCGACCGAGCCGACGACGAGTTCGAGGCCTTCCTGCTAGAGGTGTTGTCCGATTTCCAGATCAGCATCCCGGAGATCGGCACGATCAGCGCATTGGCGCCGCCGGCCGTGATTCTCACTTCGAACCGCACGCGAGAGTTGCACGACGCGCTCCGGCGGCGCTGTCTGTACCACTGGATCGGGTACCCGACAGCGGAGCGGGAGCTGGAAATCGTGATGATCCGCGAGCCGTATGCCGTCGAGGCGCTGGCCGAGAAAGTCGTCGCTGCGGTGCACCGGCTCAGAGAGCTGGACCTCGCTAAGCCTCCTGGTGTCGCAGAGACGATCGACTGGGTCCGGACGCTGGGGTTCCTGGGTGAGACCGCACTCACACCAGCTGCTGCGTCCGACACGGTCGGCGCTGTCATCAAGGATCGCGACGACCTAGACCTGGTCCGCGACCAGCTCGAGGACATTACCTCCGGTGCCTGACCAGCCCGCGTTTGCTGGCGTGCTCACCGGTTTCGGCAGGGCGCTGCGATCAGCTGGGGTTTCGGTCGGCACCGGCGACGTGATGAGTTACTGCTCCGCCGCCGGTCTCCTCGACCCGGCCGACCTTGTCGACTTGTACTGGGCCGGACGCACAACGCTCGTGAGCAGGAAGGACGACATTCCCGGCTACGACGCTACGTTCAGGCAGTACTTCCTGGACGAGGCAGCACCTGCTCCGGAGTTGCTGAAGCTTCGGGCAACAGCTGCAGCCCAAGTCCAGGCGGAGATGGTGATGCCGTCGACGGAACCGGGGACTGGCGCCGAAGAGGAGCAGGCCATGCTCGGCCTCATGGCCTCCGACGTGGATGCGCTGAAGCATCGGTCGTTCGCCGCATGCACGGCCAGCGAACTTGCCGCTCTACGCCGGATCATGGCGAGGATCAGGCTGACACCGCCCCAACGGCGCACGCGACGTACCAAGTCCGGCACTGATGGCCGTGCGCCGGACCTGCGCAGGACGATCCGTGAGTCGATGCGGATGCACGGCGACCCAGCGCAAATGTTCTGGCGGCAGCGCCGTGTCCGGCTGCGGCCCCTCATCCTCATCTTGGACATCTCCGGCTCGATGGCCGACTACTCCCGCCACCTGTTGCAGTTCGCCTACACGGCCAGGCATGCCGCGGCGAGGGTGGAAGTGTTCTGCTTCGGCACTCGCCTGACCCGGATTACGAAAGCGCTGGAGCATCGCCAACCAGACAGCGCGATCGAGCAGGCGGCCAGGACTGTCGTGGACTGGGATGGCGGAACGCGGATAGGGGCTTCACTCGACACCTTCGTCCGGAAGTGGGGCCGTGGCGGCCTTTGCCGCGGCGGGGTGGTGGTGATCTGCTCCGACGGCCTGGATCGCGGCGACCCGGAACTGCTCGAGGCGGCAATGGAACGGCTGTCCCGGCTATGCCATCGAGTCGTATGGCTCAATCCTCATAAGGGGACCAATCCGAACTTCCGTCCAAGCGCAGTGGGCATGATGATAGCTGCACCACATATTGACCTGCTGCTGTCCGGCCACGACCTCGCCAGCCTTGAGGAACTAGCCGCGCTGCTGCCAGTCCTGAACTGAGGAGCGACCCATGAAGTGGAGCGTGGGAATCGAAGCGGAGGGCAAGCGAGTCCTCAGTCGCGAGGAAATCGTGGAGCTGGCCGACGCAGTAGCCGCTTGTGACGGCATCGCGACCGGGATCGGCACGAGCCGCTACGGGGCGCAGCTGGTGGTCGATGCATGCAGCAGGGACGAGGCGATCAGCGCGGCGACGAAGATGTTCCTGCGCGCCGCCGCGGAAGCGGGACTACCGTCGGCACCTGTGGTGCGAACCGAGGCGATTAGCGAAGACGAGGACGACTCGCTGTGATCCGGCTTGGATCCCTCGCGGGTTACCCATTCGAGGGACCTCGCCTGCTCGGCGGCTGGACAGCTCCGTCCGTCGCGGCCGTCTATGCGATCGCCTACAAGCCGGATCCTGAGCGCAAGCCAGAGAGCTATGCGGTCATCTACGTCGGCCACAGCGACGACCTGTCCACAGAGCGCTTCCCGTTCCAGCATCCGCGAGCGGCGTGCTGGATCCGGCGTGCTGGGTCCAAATGGAAGGTCTACATCTGCCACTACGAGGTGCCAGGCGGAAACCGGCCGCATCGCGAGCAAATAGCGCGCGAACTCACGGCGATCTACCACCCGAGCTGTAACGACGAGCAATTCGAGCACACTTGGAAGGACGAGTGGATCGGCGAGTACTCCGCGCCGACGACCGCGCCCGTCACGCGCCGCGGCCCTGATCGCTCGGGGCATGGCCGAACCGCAAGCGGCGGCAACTGACTCGGCTCGCATAAATCGGTAACGGGCTCGGCCCGTGGTGGCACCGTCATGATGGGTGTCATGGACAGCGACAACGGTGCCGAAGTGACCGCACTCGCGATCAATGTGACCATCCCTGACGCGTTGCGCTGGAGCGACACCAGGCGCGGTGAAACGTTCATGCTGACGACGCTGAATGTGAGGCTGCTCGCCGACGGCCACCTTGCCGCCAAAGCGTATGGTCGCCCGGTTGGCGGCGGCCGCGGCACTTATGTTTCGTTCGCAGTACCCGACAACCCAGTATTGGCTGATCTGGTCGCCGATGCCGCTACCCGCGCCAGCTCACTCTGGGCTGCTCACCGCGGCCTTCGCTAACTCCTTGGGGCCGACCGGTGCGCGGGGCCGTCAGTAAGTCAGCGGGCGCGGTCTATCTGACAAGCTGCAGGTAGACGATGCTGCCCAGCCCCGCGATCAGGCAGTAGATGCCGAACGGAGTAAGGGTGCGGGTCTGGAAGTAGCGAACGAGGAACCGCACCGATATGTAAGCGCCAACGCCCGAGAGCACACTACCGAGCAGGACCTGGCCGCGGATCCCGCTGCCGAGCGGGCCGAGCAGATCGGGGATCTTGAGCACGCCGGCGGCCAGGATCACCGGCGTGGCGAGCAGGAATGCAAACCGGGCGGCATCTTCGTGTGACAGGCCCCGGAACATGCCCGCCACCATGGTTACCCCAGACCGGGAGATCCCGGCGAGCAGCGCGAGAATCTGCGCAGAGCCTATGAGCACCGCTGAGCCGTAGCTCAGCCCCGACAGGCGCTGGTCAGACTCAGCGGCCTGTGCGATCTCCTGGTTGCGTACGGCTTGATGGCCGGAAGCGTGGCGAGCCCGGCCCTGGCGTGTTGCGCCTGCGAGCACCAGTTCCCGTTCGGCCGCGACGACCTGGTCGGCCTCATGCGATGAGCTCCGTCGGAACCGCTCGCCGGTTAGCAGGATCAGGCCGTTAAGGGTCAGGAATACCGCGGCGTATATCGGCTTACCAAAGATCACGCGGAACGCATGCTCGAACGCCAGCCCGGCCAGACCCACGGGAATGGTGGCCACGACGATCATCCATGCCAGCTTCTCGTCAGCGGACCGGAGCTGCCACCGGCTGACGCCGGGCGCGGGCCGCGCGAGCCTGGCCAGCGAGGAGATGAGCCCGCCGATGATGCGAAGCCAGTCCCGCCAGAAGTAGATCATCAGCGCGATCGCGGTAGCGACATGCAACCCGACAATAAATGCGAGGTACGGCGACTCTGGCGTGGCGACGTTGAGGTCCTTCGCCCAGCTGCCGCCGATGAGGGCCGGGATTAGCACGTTGTGCCCGAGGCTCGACACCGGGAACAGCTCGCTGACGCCCTGGATCAGGCCGACGACCGCCGCTTCCAGGTAGCTCAGATGGATCATGTCACGCCTTCCGGGTGGCCGCGCGCGGCAGCGGGCCTGGATGAGTGGGACGCCCGACAGGCGTTGCAGTGGCATACTCGAAGCCGTCGGTTCTACAGAGACTGTAGAACATCTACACGAGCTGTAGATGCAATTTGCGGCCGGAGGTTCCGGACATGCTCGAGGACAGGTCCTCACAAGCGGCAGGCGGGGACACCGACGCAAGTCCACGGCGGCCCGCTGGAGCGCTGGAGGCTGAAGTACTGGCCCTGCTCCAGGCGGCTGAAGTCGGACTGAGTCCGGGCCAGGTGCAGCAGCTGATTGCGGCCCGCCAGCACACTGAGCTGTCCTACAGCACGATTGTGACGATCATGTCCCGGCTGCACGCCAAGGGTCTGCTGGCACGTCAGCGAGCTGGGCGCGCCTTCGTCTACACCCCTGTGGATGAAGCTTCGCTGGCTGCGAGCCGGATGGGCCGGGCGCTTGATGCCGGGCCGAGCCACGACGCCGTGCTGGCCAGGTTCGCCTCTGGCCTTTCTAGCAGAGATGCTCGGCTTCTACGCCAACTGCTCGCGCAGTCCGAAAGTGAGGGCTAGAGGCGCCGATGCAGTTCCTGGTCTTCATCCCGCTGCTGATACCTGCCGTCGCCGCGGCAGCAGCTCGTCCGCTGGCCGACCGGCTCAAACCCCGACAGGGCACCTGGCTGCTCGCGGCGAGCGCGATTGTCCTGGCCGGCTGTAGCACCGCAGCCCTCGCCCTGCTGGCTGCCTGGGCTGCTGCAGCTGCACCTCCGCTGGCCGCACTCGGCGATTACTCCGAAACTGTGGCCCGTCGCGGCGACCCCGCACCGATCCTGACTGGCATTGCGGCCACAGTGCTGTTGGTAGGCGCCGCTATGACCACTGCGATAGCCGTCCGCCGTCGCGGTCGTGCACTTGCCGAGTCATATCGTCGGGCTTCACGCCTTCGTCCGGGCCGCGGTCGCGTCGTCATTGTGCCGAGCCCCGCCATCGAGGCCTACGCACTACCTGGCTGGCCGGGCCGTATCGTCGTCTCGACGGGTGCCCTAGCCGCCCTTGACACCCGCGGCCGCTCCGCGTTGCTTGCCCACGAGCGCGCCCACCTGAGCGGGCAGCACCACATGTTCACCACCGTTGCGCGGTTGGCCGCGAGCCTCAACCCGCTGCTCTTGCCGCTTGCTCACGCGGTCGAGTACACCACCGAGCGCTGGGCCGATGAGCAGGCCGCACGGACGACAGGTGACCGCCGCTTGGTCGCCGCAACCATCGGTCAGATTGCACTGCTCGCCACAAGCCCGCCGGACACCACACTCGGTATCAGTGGGGCCCCGCCGCGCCGCATTTCGCTGGCCTGGGCCGGACCCGTGCCGCGCCGTGTTGCCGCTCTCCTAGCCCCACCTCCGCGACGGCACATCCTCCTCCTCGCGGCAACGGTAGCGATCTTGCTGCTGGCTGGTGCTTCTGCCTTGGAAGCAGCCAAAGACCTGCACGATCTGCTCGAGCTCGCGCGCGCCGCGGGATGACCGCAGCCAAGGCGCGACGACAAGTGCGCTGGTGCTGCTACCGCTGCGGGGCGTAACCCACGGCATCGTGAAGGCGGGAGCGACGAGTGCCGGACGCCGGTCGGGCCGGCGCTGGTATGACTGGAGCCTCCGGCCTTGGCGTCACATCGGTGACGATCTCCTCGGCCATGCCGTAGAGCAGCGGGAGCGCGCCCGCCACTACGCCGCCGGTCTCGTTGATGTGGCCTACCGCTGGTCCGATCACTTTGGCATTGCCGTTGATCTTGCGAACCAGTTCGTCGCACTCTTCGAGGTTGCCCGCGATACGGGTCAGCAGTGTGCCGACCCAGTACAGGTAGAACGCCAGCCCGGCGACGAGCAGCACGATATCCACGATCGTGAACACGACAAGGACCGTCACGACTTCACCTTTCCGAGGACGCGGCCGAGGAACAGGTGGTGCTTGAGGCCTTCGGCCAGCACCGCCTCTACGCCGCCGGCTACTTGCGGGATGAGCGCCGCATCCGCGGTATTCGCATCGGCGGCCTTAAGCGTATCCCTGACCTCGACAACGCGACGGTCAATGATTTTGACGTAGTAGATGAGCAGGCTCAGCAGCGCGGCGACTGCGAGGACGACGACGAAGCCGATGATGATCGCGATCGTCCAGCGGGTCTGCTCCGACGAGGAAATAGCCAGTAGGTGGTGCATCGCTAGCCTCCCAGCCGAGCGCGACCGCGCTGCAGCCCGCCGATGATGGTGGTGGCGTACTCGATGGTGGTTCGCAGCGCGCCAAGCGGCGCGGTGTTGTGGACGGCATCGGTCAATCCGGCCTTGATCTTAGGTGCCTCGTCCCCGATCGACCGGGCTAGCAGCAGGATCGGCACCACCAGTGCGACGACAGCGAGTACGACCACAATGCCGAGGACCCAACCTAGGGTCCAGCCAAAATTGCTGGGGCCGCTGGCGGCCGCGAGATGAGAGACAGCTGTCACGTGCTTTTCCATGGCTGATCAGACCGTCTCGCAGAAGTCCCTGACGGGCTTCAGGCTGGCGTTGACAGAGGTAAGCCGCTCCGGCACGGAGCTGGTGAGATCTGCCACCGCGCGTACCCCACCGGTGGTGGCGACGAGATTCGCGCGTATCGCTCTCAAGTGGAGGATGACCCGCAGCAAGGCGACGGCGGTTAGCGCGATGATCACCGCAGAGATGATCAGTGTTACCCAGGCAGCTCCTGGCATGTCTGCTTCCTTCCTTCGTCGCTTACCCGAGTAGCTTTGCGACCGAGCCGGCGTACCTCACAGCGCCGATCGACACTTGCTCGATCGTTTCGTCGGTTGTGGCCAGTGCGGCCGGGACGTCGGTCAGCTGGCCTACGAGCTCCACGCCGCCGCTGAGAATGTTGTCAGTTGCGTGACGAATCCGCTCGACCGCTGCAAGCACGCGATTGAGCAGGAAGATCACGACAGGAACGATGACGAGCAGCAGGATCGCGTTACCGATCCACCACAAGGCCATGGGCTAATCTCCTCAGCTCGCGTGCTGGTAAGGAAGGAAGAAGCGCCGGAAGACCCGGCTCAGAGCCATTCGGGCAGCGCGTAGTCCGAGCGTGAAGCCGCGCGCTGGGGTGGCTGATGCCGCGGCGATTTGCTCGGCCGACTCGCCACGTTCGATCCGGGTGATCCGGTCCTGCATGTTCGCGGCGAAGTCACGCATCAAAACCGACGTGACGTCGCTGATCATGCCCCGGCCATACTGTGCAGCCGCACCCGACAGCTGCAGGTCCTGGGTGACGTCGACCTTGGTGCCGCGACCCGAACGCGCCAGCGCGGCCGTCACCACCATGCTGGCCTGGCCGCGGCCACGCTCCTCAGCACCTGCCGCGTGGACGACGACCCTCTTGGCTTGCTCGTCCCGCTCGGTGATGTCCGCGGTGCCGGCGAACTGCAGCCGGACCGGACCCATACGGACTGCAACCTTGCCCTTGTACTTCTCGTCGCCGAGGTCCTCGGTCAGCTGGGCTCCCGGCAGGCAGCTGGCGACCTGTGGGATGTTCTGAAAAAACTGCCAGACCTTCTCGACCGGTTCGGCGACCTCGAAGTCACTAGTGATCAGCATGGGTCTCTCTCTTCGCGTAGGCAGCAGGGTCACTGTCGAACGCCTGCTGGCAGCCGGCGCCGCAAAAGTAATAGGTGTCGCCCTTGTACTCCGAGCGCCGGCTCGCCGGCCCGACGGCGACCGTCATCCCGCAGACAGGGTCAGTCGCTTGCTCGGGTCGGTCGGCAGGTCTGCCGACTGGTCGGACGGTGTGTAGCGCCGAGCTGGAACCTGCAAACTTGCCGATTGCGCGAAGCTGGACCAGCTCGGCCAGGATGGCGACGGCGATCTCAGTGTGCGTGGTGCGGCCGAGGTCCAGGCCCGCCGGAACGCGAACTCGGTCGAGAAGCTCGGCGTCGACGCCGCGATCAGCTAGGTAGCCCAAGATGGCAGCACCGCGCCGGCCGGAGCTCACGAGACCCAGGTAGGCCGGCCGGGCTGAGACTGCTCGCTCGAGAACGCCCTCGTCATCGTGACCCTGCGTTGCGATGACCACCAGTGACCGCCCGTCAGCGTCCGCTGCGGTGAAGTCCTGACCGGCGATCAGGCTGACCTGCCATCCCAGCGGTTTGGCCAGTTCGGCGAGAGTGCTGGCCATCGGCGAGTCGCCGACCACGACAAGGTGCGGAACTGGCAGCACGGGCTCGATGTAGACCTCGATTGCCCCCTCGCTCTGGCAGGCGATCGGAACGAACGTCATGCCGTCCGGGAGCTGACCCGAGTCGGCCGGATAGCCGAATTGCTCCGGACTGCCGAGCAGCAGCAAGCGCGCTGTCCCGGTCTCGATCACTTCGCGAGCCGCACGGATGACAGTCGGCTCGGCGCAGGCGCCGCCAATCCAGCCTCGCAACTCACCTTCCGCGGAGATGATCGCCCGTGCGCCCGCCTGGCTGGAGGACGGTCCCTGCCGCCAGACCACTGTTGCTAGCGCGAACGCTTCGCCGCGCTGGGCAAGCTCCGCAGCCCGCTGCAGGATCTCCCAGCCGTCCACTCGAGCCTCTAGTCTTCCGACCGCACAGGCGGTGCGCCCGAGACGTCACGCTGGTACTTGATGGCCTCCCAGACGCGGTCAGGCAGCAAGGGCATGTCGATATTCCTGACGCCGGTGCCGGACAGCGCATCCATGACCGCATTGACGAAGGCAGCGGGCCCGCCCACGGCAGCGCACTCGCCGATGCCCTTGGCTCCGATCGGGTGATGCGGACACGGCGTGACGACTTCGCTGTGCAGCTCGAACCCTGGCGTCTCCCAGGCTGTCGGGAGCAAGTAGTCCATGTAGTTCGCCCCGACGCAGTTGCCGTCTGCGTCGAACGTGATGAACTGCATGTTCGACATGGCGTAAGCCTCGGTCAGCCCGCCCATGATCTGACCCTCAACGATCATGGGGTTGATCCTGACCCCGCAGTCGTCAACCGCAACCATCTTGAGCACGTCCCAGACACCTGTTTCCGGGTCCACCTCGACGGTGACGATGTAGACGGCGAACGGCCAAGTCAGGTTCGGCGGGTCGTAATACGCGGTGTTCTCAAGGCCGGGCTCCATGCCGTCGGGCATGTTGCTGTAGGCGGCTATCGCGCATTCCTGAATGGTGACGCCGCGGTCGGGGGCACTCCGCACGTAGAACCGGCCAAGCTCCCACTCGATGTCCTCCTCCGATACCTCGAGCAGGTGTGCGGCCAGCTTCCGAGCCTTTGCCCGGATCTTGCGGGCGACCATCGCGACCGCGGCGCCGGCTACTGGGGTACTCCGCGACGCATAAGTGCCCATCCCGAACGGCGCGGTATCGGTGTCACCCTCTTCGACGACCACGTCTTCAGCCGGGATGCCCAGCTCGTGACTGACGATTTGTGCCCAGGTCGTTTCGTGCCCCTGGCCCTGGCCGCGTGCTCCGGTACGGACGATGGCCTTGCCGGTCATATGGACCTTGAGCTCGGCCGAATCGAACATCTTGATGCCGAGGATGTCGTACTCACGGCTGTTACCGGCGCCGAGCGGCTCGGTCATGGTGGAGATTCCGAGGCCGAGCAGCCTGCCCCGTTCGCGTGCCTCCTGCTGCTGGCGACGGAATTCCTCGTAGTCGATCGCCTTCAGTCCGACGTCGAGGCACTTGGCGTACTGGCCTGAGTCGGTGAGGAAGCCGAATGGCGTGCGGTGCGGGAACTGATCATCACGGACAAAGTTCATCCGGCGGAATGCGGCCTGGTCCATGCCCAGGTCGTCAGCGGCGGCCTGGACCATCCGCTCCTGGAAGAACATCGCCTCAGTGACCCGGAAGGAGCAACGGTATGCGACTCCTCC
>Ga0126371_10003810_pt1 | contig 13251 bp, 9 predicted proteins | sample PanSoiMetaPlot_4_FD_110145 | JGI IMG/M metagenome (GOLD analysis project Ga0126371, IMG submission 110145) | Tropical forest soil microbial communities from Panama - MetaG Plot_4 | ecosystem: Environmental > Terrestrial > Soil > Tropical forest > Bulk soil | place: Panama | collected 2016-02-17
AATGCTGCCGTGCGAAATGGGAGTTCGACCGTCACCTCGCAGCCACCAGTGTCCTGGGAACGCAGCGAGAACCGCTGGTTGTCTCCGTAGAGAGTCTTCAAACGCGTGGCAGTGTTGGCAAGGCCAATGCCCTTGGATGACTCTCCATTTTGCGGGACAGCTTGGCTGGTTCTTGGTCCGGAATTCCTGATTGTCATCGACAAGCGGTTGTCATGAATTTTGCTCTCGATGGCAATCGTTCCGCCCTCGATCAAAGGCGCCACTCCATGCCGAATCGCGTTTTCCACGAGGGGCTGGAGCAGCATACTCGGCACCACTGCAGCCCATGTCTCTTCGGAAATTGCCTTGACAATTCGAAGGCGATCACCTAATCGGGTTTGTTCAATCGCTAGGTATTGCTCGATGAAAGCGAGTTCCTGCGAAAGCGTGATCTCGGGAGAAGCATCGTTGTCCAGTGTGGTTCGCAGGAGCTCCCCAATCTGTGCGAGCATCTTCGTCGCAGCCGAAGTGCTCCCTTCCAAGACGAGAGTGGAAACAGCGTTCAATGAGTTAAACAGGAAATGAGGATTCAACTGATAGCGCAAGGCACTCAAACGGGCTTCACGCACCTGTGATTCCGCTTGCACAAGCCTCGCCCGTTCGCGTGCAGCCTCCTGCCATTGCTTGGTGCCAAAATACAGCGTGCACCACAGAAAGAAGACAACGGCGAACGTAAGCCAATTGTCCAGAAAGTTAGCCCAAACCAACCGGACGGAGTGTAGCTTCACCCACTCTGAAATGAAGGTCGCAACCGTACCGTACACTACGCACCAACCAAAGGCACGAAGTTCCAGGGAAATCCAGGGATACGAGGCCCGCAGAAGCGATCTACATATCGGTCGCAAAAAACAACTAATAGCGAACACTGTTGCGCAAAAGACTGTCTGGTGAATCAACTCCGCTGTATTGCGGTCAGGGAGCACCGATAGCAGAAGAAGTACGTAGAGACCCAAACATCCGGCGACTTGGAGAGTCCAGAACGAGGGGAATCCGAATTCGTCCCTTTGAAACACGATCTGTATTTTAGTCCACCCCTTCTCCGCTAGTCCCTCAGTTTGTCGCATGGAACTCTCGGTTCGCCGCATTGTGCCCCTAAACTATCGAGCAGTTCGAGCGCCTGAATCGTCTTTAGGTTAGACTTCGTGGAATTGAGAGGTGACCCGATGGCAGAGACAGCCCGGATAACGTTTCAATCTCCCGTAATCGTCGTGGAAGAGTCTTCGGTTCGAGCAACCGCAGTCCCTTGGTACATCTGGTCCTCTGTAGTGGCAGTGACCTCGACGACCTTTGGCTTGTACTGGGACATTTCCTGGCACATCGGAATCGGGCGGGACACGTTTTGGACACCGGCGCACGTAGCCATTCAGCTGGGCGCGGTGATCACAGGGCTTTCCTGCGCCTACCTGATTCTCCACACGACCTTCGGTGGCAGTGCCGCCAGCAAAGAAAACTCGGTCAGAATCTGGGGCTTGCGCGGGCCACTCGGCGCATTCATCGCTGCCTGGGGTGGATTCTGTATGCTCACTTCCGCGCCCTTCGACAATTGGTGGCATGAGTCTTTCGGTCTGGATGTGATGATACTGAGCCCGCCTCACGTCATCCTGATTTTGGGTATTTTCATGATGGGTTTCGGTGGGCTCGTTTTGACAACCAGTCAGTTGAACCTGTCGACCGGTGTAGCTCGAGAACGGCTCACACGTATCTTGTTGTACAACGGATGTCTTCTGCTGTGTCTGCTCTTCATGTTAGGGCTGGAATACATCGGGGACCAGACTCTGATGCACAGTGCGATTTACTACCGCGTCCTCGGGATGGCCGCACCCATACTGTTGGTCGGAATTGGTCGCGCCTCGGGGCGCCGCTGGGCTGCCACAATTCTGGCTGCAATCTACACGGGTCTGTGGCTGGCCGGGAATTGGATTTTTCCCTTGTTCCCTGCTCAAGCAAAGCTGGGCCCGGTATTCACGCCGATCACACACATGGTTCCTCTCGGGTTTCCAGTTCTTCTGCTCCCTGGAGCGATTGTGCTCGACATTGTTCTCGACCGATTTGCTGCTCGTGGCGACAACTGGAAGGCACTAGTTGCCGGCACTGGGTTCCTGGTAGCAACTGTCGCTGCCAATTGGCCATTTGCCTACTTCATGATGTCTCGCTATGCGCGAAACTGGATCTTCGCCATGAACGAATTCGGCTATGACATGCCGCCTTCTCAGTACCACTTGGCGTGGACTTTGCGCGCTTACGAGAAAACACACGTGGAGTTTTGGGTCGGAATGCTCATTGCACTGATAGCGACCGGCATATCGACTCGCATTGGCATGTTTTGGGGAGACTGGATGCGACGGATCCGACGTTAGCCCTGCTTGCATCAATTGAGCTATTTGAGTTCATGGATCGAAATGAGGCTTTATGCGAAATCTCTATTCGCAAGTCTGGACACTGGCGCTCATTTTTGTGACTACCACCGCGGCTTTTGCTCACGTTGGAAATCCTAACGTTTACTTCGAGAGCGATGCTGGCCCCTACCATCTCCTGGTCACTGTGAATCCGCCGCCGATGATTCCTGGCGTCGCTCAAGTGCAGGTACGCGTGACGTCTGGAACGGTTACGAACATCAGCATCGCACCTGTGTATGTAAATGGGAAGGATCAGGGCTTGGCGCCGACACCAGATCCGATGTTGCGATCTGTAAACGATCCGCAATGGTTCACCGGGAAAGTTTGGTTGATGCAGTCCGGCGCCTGGGAAATCCATGCCGAAGTTTCCGGGCCGCAAGGAGAGGGAAAACTTGCGGTGCCAGTTTCAGCATTTGCGAGAAGAACTCTGCCTATGCAACGTAGCCTTGGGGTCCTGCTGTTCATGCTGATGCTCTTTCTTGCGACCGGCATCGTATCCATAGCTGGCGCTGCTGCGCGCGAGGGCGTGTTATTGCCCGGAAGTGTTCCCTCACCCAGAAACCGGCGCATGGGCCGGATCGTAATGGCTGTAGCTACTGTGTTGGTAGTCGCCATTTTGGTGCTGGGAAATTGGTGGTGGAATGCACAGGCTGCGGATTTGAAGCACAACATGCTCTACAGCGCCCCGCCTCTCAGCGTCGCTTTTGATGGGAAGGGCCAGCTATCGCTGCGGATCGAAGAAGACTATTGGCACAAAACTCGCAAAGATCAGTGGTCGATGGGCCTCATTCCGGATCATGGGCACTTAATGCATGTGTTTCTTTTACGAATGCCATCGATGGATCGCTTCTATCATTTGCACCCGGCACAGACGAGTGACGATTCGTTTACTTTGAATCTGCCGGCGATTCCATCCGGTGAATACAAGATCTTCGCCGACATTGTTCGCAGTACCGGATTTCCCGAAACGCTGGTTGGTAAGGTACTTTTGCCTGACGTTAAAGGCGGGCCCTTCTCAGGCGACGATTCAGGAACAGCTGCTTTGACTCTCGGATCTTCAGCTTCTACGACGATGGTTTCGCCACTGCCAGATGGCGACAACATGGTTTGGGAACAGGCCGCCTCAACCTTGAAAACTGGTCAGACTACCTGGTTTCGATTCCGCGTGGAAGACCCTCAGCAGCACCCTCTAAACGACCTTGAACCGTACATGGGAATGGCTGGGCACGCAGAGTTCGTGAAATCGGATTTTTCTGTATTTGCCCATATTCATCCTGCTGGCTCAGTACCGATGGCGTCGCTCATGCTTGCAAAGGAAGATTCTGGATCTCCGATGAACCATGGCTCACTTCATACAGTCCCCGCAGAAGTTTCATTTCCCTACGGTTTTCCCCAACCCGGCGACTATCGCTTGTTTGTGCAGATTAAGCGGAATGGTCAAATCGAGACGGGCGTTTTCGACGCGCATGTTGCAAACTGAGGGTGAAACTTAACTTCACCTATTGGAGTTCCATTGTTCGCCACAGCGCAGAACCCTGCATGGTTGGTTTAACTTTTGGCATTCGTTGACGAATTCGGCTGGCGAGGCCGTATTGAATTCAAACATCTCGAAGTGACACGGTATAACCAGCTTTGCTTCCATGTCCTTTGCCAACTGGGCAGCTTCGGATCCTGACAAGTTGCCGGCCACACGCCGTTCGGGCGCCCGTCCGTTGATTGGAAGAAGGGCGACATCGACTCCGAACGGATGCAGTTTCTCCGACATTCCTGGATAGCGAAGAGTGTCGCCACTGTGGTAAACCGTCCAATCGCCGAACTGGAGAACGTATCCCAGAAATCTCGCGCGGCCATGCTCATCGCGTTCCAAGGTTTCATGGGCCGATGCCACACCGGAAAATCTGATCCCTGAGATTTCGACCGAGGTTGCGTCGTCAAGACCAGTCAGGACGCCAGCATCGATCTTCAGGCGATCGTCTACGAAAGAGCGATTCGCTTCGGCGACAATAAGCTTTACTTGCGGGTTTGTGGCAAGAATGGGACAAAGCGTCTCCGCATCGAGATGATCGGTGTGGTTATGCGTAGAAGTAATGACATCGGCAAATGAAAGTCTGGCAGGATCAATCACCAGTTCTGTCATGCGCACGTGGGGCTTATCGGTCTCGCTGTACTTCTTCGTCAGGGAATCGGACAAATAAGGATCGAGCAGAACATGGATGCCCTGCCATTGCAGCAGGAAGCCGCTTTGCCCAAGCCACCATAAACGAAAGCCTCCGTCGCGCCGATCAGAAGCCTGAATGTCAGCCAGCAGTACATCATGGGATTGGAGCGGACGGATCATGCCAGTCCAAGTTCTTTCCGAACGATGGCGACTCCGCTCACCATATTCGTCAATTTCTGACGCGCCGCCCACCGGGCGGTCTGACTGAGTCCACAGTCGGGGGCAAAGGAGAGTTTTTCCGCGGGCGCGTATTTCAGACACAGTCGCACACGTTCTGCAACGTCAGGGGGTGTCTCGATGTAATAACTCTTCACGTCGATTATCCCGACTGCCACGTCGATCCCGCTATCTGCGATCTCGCGAATCCTATCGATCTCCGAGAACTCGCGGCTCGCCATCTCCAGGTGCATCTCGTCGACCGGCAGTTCGAGGAACGCGGGAAATAGAGGCGCATACTGGCGCGGACCAACGGCGCGACCTTTGTAATTCCCAAAGCAAAGATGTGTAGAAAGGCGGCAGCGTCCGACGATTGGTTTGACCGTCTCAGCGAAAATCTCGACGAAACGGCGAGGATCTTCGCGATGGGCATAACAGCTCATCGAAGGCTCGTCCAGAGTGATCTCGTGGCAGCCACATTCCACTAATCCGATGAGTTCCTCTCGCACAATTGGAGTCAACGCTTCAGTTACCTGCCAACGGTCTTTGTAGATGCTGCCCGGATTGATCCGGCCACTCAGTGTGTACGGACCGGGCACACTTGCCTTCAAAACCGGACCTGGGGGAGCTATCTTTTGAAGACGTTTGAATTCGTCGACTGCTCCAAGACCGTGGTGGGAGCGCAGTTTGGCGATGACTTCATACTTTCCGCGTTGATCGTGGGCGGGGGGTCCGAAACGGCGAGTGGACGCGGGCCTTGGATCCAGGCCCTCCAGGCGGCCATAGAAGGAGAGATTAAAGTCATAGCGAGTTTGTTCACCGTCAGTAATGACGTCCAATCCGGCGGCGAGCTGATCGTGAACCGCAGCGATTACGGCATCGGTTCGGAGTTCCTCAAGATCAGGTTCGCCGAATTCTTCCAAGTGGGTCTCTGCGAACTCCAGCCATCCCGGGAATGGATAGCTGCCAATCACGGTGGTTTGCAGCGGGCGATGCTGCCGGCCCTGACGCCGGGGCACGATGTCGGGTTTCTTCTTTGCAGAGGAAGACGCTTTATTGCTTTTCATTCGCTGACCGTCCAACCGCCATCCACGGTAACAACCTGGCCAGTAATCGGGCTTGAGTCTCTGCGCAATAGAAAGCAAGCCGCCTTGGCCACGTCGTCCGGGCTCAGCATGCCCTTGGTCAGCGGCTGTTTGTGCGCTATATATTCGGTGATACTCGGATTTGCTTGAGCCCGGGCACTCATCGGCGTCCGAACCAAACCGAGGGCCAGCACATTGATTCGAATGCCTGCATGGGCATAGTAAGCTGCTGCCGACCTGCTCATCGCTTCGATTGCTCCTTTACTGGCAGCATAGGCGGCAGTTGCAAAGTGGTCGCGTTGCGGATGTTGCGCCAGCACACTCCCGCAATTAAGAATTACGCCGGCTTGTGCATTCTTTGTCCAGAGACCGAGGATCTCGCGGCACATCAGAAATGTCCCTTTTGCATTTACGTCCATGGCAAGGTCCCAGGCTGTAGGCTTACATTCGTGAAGCGGACCGTCACCGTCGGACCGGGCGCTGATTCCCGCGACATTAAAAAGGGCGTCGATTCTTCCAAATCGCTCCAGGCAGCCAACCACCGCAGTTCTGACCGTTTGTTCGTCACGTACATCCGCGGCAGCAAACGCTGCGTCATGAATGCCTGCCGCCACAGCTTCGCATTCGTCGCGGTTGATACCGACAACAAAAACTGGATTTTCGCTTCCCCACAGGCGTGCCGTGGCAGCCGCGATGCCTGACGACCCGGTAACCAGGAGGACTTCCTTCACGGTGTACTATTCAAACAGATGTTTCAGACTGAGCCGATAGGCTTCGTAAAAAGCGTCCAGTTGCTCGGCTGCACTGGTGTTACCAAGGAATTGATGGCTAGGCAAAATCATGGGCTTCACTCCCTTGGCCAGCAGTGCTTCGGCCACGCCGCAGCGGATCATATTAATGATCATGGCACCCGTGATTGTCGAGACAGGTCCGGTCTTCCACTCCAGACTGTCCATCTTGAGCACGCAATCTCCTGGCGGACAGAGATTATCGATCACAAGGTCGGCGCAATCGACGAGCTTCTTTCCGGAGGAATGCACGGCTTGTGCCTCTTCCGAGTGCGCCTTTGAGAGGATGGCGATAACCGGCAATCCCCTTGCTCGAGCGCCCATCGCCATTTCGACCACCACTGGGCGAATCCCGCTGGTGGAGATGATGATGAAGGCGTCGTGCGGGCCAAAGTGAAAGCTGCTCAAAATGTGTTCGGCGTAACCCTCATAATTCTCCAGAAAAAGCGAGGAGCGCAGGCCATTGGCTCCAATAATTGCGGCATGGTTTGAGAGCGCCGTCTCCACAAGAGCTACAAAGCCGGGGAAGCCGCCTTGGCGCGGAGTCATCTCCTCAACCATCATGCGGGAATGGCCGTTGCCAAAAAGGAAGACGAGACCGCCGCTAGCGATGCGCTCGGCGCAAAGCTCAGCCGCTTTCTGGATGACATCGGATTGCGTTTCTTTCAACCGATGCAGCAGGTGCATCGCCTGATCGTAAAATGCAAGTCCCGCTGGTTTGCTGACAGTGCTGTGGACGGCAGAGTCACTCACAAGTAGTTTCGGCTCCTTTGCCGCGAGGAGCAGTATTGCGAAGAGGTCGGAGTTGCCCGCGCGGCCGGCCTTCGGCCATGGTGATGTAGCCCAGTAGGATGGCACAAAGTCGGTATAATGCACAAACCATCGTGAGTGAAAACTTCAAGGGCGATGATTCGGAAGAGTTCTTCGCGATTGGCGTGGATATCGGCGGCACAGGAATCAAGGCCGCGATTGTGAACTGTCGCGGAGATCTGCTCGATAATTGCCATGCACCTTCGCCACGCACGGTATCGTCTGTGCGTGATTTCGTACACTCGGTGAAAGAACGTGCCAAGGTTCCGCTGCGAGGAATTGGGGTTGGTTGCAAAGGGATCATCGATGCCAGTTCCACTCGTGTGAAGAGTTCCCCAGGCGACCTGCGCTTCCTTGAAGGAGAGTCTCTGAGCGAAGTGATCGATGTCGGTGACCTCCCCGTCTGCGCTGAGAACGATGCGCGCGTTGCTCTTATCGGCGAAGTGCTTTGGGGATCGGCCCGTGGACGGCGCAATGTCGTGATGCTGACGCTGGGCACCGGTGTTGGCGGAGCTGTGATGGTCGATGGCGCCATGCTGCACGGAGCAAACGACGCCGCTGGCCACCTGGGTCACACGACGATTGATCCACGCGGTGGATTGTGTATTTGCGGCAACTATGGCTGTCTGGAAACCTACTTTTCTTCGCGTGCTATCGAGTCTGATTACTGGGCGCACATGCATCGGGCCGCGCCTACGAGATTGTCCATGCTCAATGGCGGTGAGTTGCCGAATACTGAGGCGATTTTTCGCGCTGCCGCCGAAGGGGACGAGTGTGCGCGTTATGTGGTGAATCGCGCGCTCGAATATCTGGGAGCAGCGCTGGTCAGCTTTCTGCACACTTTCGATCCTGAAATCTTCGTGCTGGGAGGAAACATCGTGGCGGCCGGGCCGCAACTGATCGCTCCCATTCAAGAAAGGATCGCGCGCCGGACAAGGATTTTGTTAGGGCGGGAGGTCCCCATTGTATTTCAAAAAATGGTCGGCTTCGGCGGTGTGGCCGGGGCGGCAGGTCTGGTCTTTGTGAAGGAGAAGCTGTTGTCGATCTGAAGGGAGTATGTGGCTTTTCAGCATGTGCAGTTAGCATCACCCCGATGAAGTTAATCGCAAGCATCGAGTCACAGCAAGGCTCACGCCGCTCCGTTTACTTGCCCGCCATGGTGGCGGCGATCGGTGGTCTACTATTCGGCTTTGACACGGCGGTCATTAATGGCGCGATTGTCTTCATCCGGCAGCAGTTTGGTCTCAGCGATGCTCAAACTGAGATTGCAGCCAGCAGCCTTCTTCTGGGCTGCGTCGTTGGCGCCAGCGTGGCTGCGTTCACCAGCGACCGCTTTGGAAGAAAACGTGTGTTACTGGCAGCTGCGGCGTTGTTCGCCCTGTCTTCGATCGGCGCCGCCCTTCCTCGGGACCTGACTGAGTTTGCAGTCGCGCGTCTCCTGGGTGGTGTCGCCATTGGCATCGCATCCACCTTGTCGCCGCTGTACATCGCAGAAATCTCGCCGGCACAACGACGCGGGTTGCTCATATGTCTGAATCAACTCGCGATTGTGGCCGGGATCCTGCTCTCCTACAGTGTGAACTATCTCCTCACGGGCTCGGGCCCGGCAAACTGGAGATGGATGTTCGCGTCGGCCGCGGTGCCCTCGGTTGCTTTCCTGTTCACACTGCTGTTCATTCCGGAGAGCCCGCGCTGGCTAGTACAGAAAGGACGCGTTCAGGAGGCGGAGCATTTCTTAGTGCAGAGTGTTGGTCCGCAAGCGGCCGCAACAGAGATCAATGCGATTCGCGATGCCATTGCCGAAGAGCGCGGAGACTTGCTCGATCCAACTTTTCGAAAACCGCTGGTTGTGGCCATCGTGATCGCACTGGCCAGTCAGTTCACCGGGATCAATACCATTATCTATTACGGGTCATTAGTCTTTCTGGAACACGTCCCGCATCAGACCGCCAGCACCGCCTTGTGGGCAAACGTGATCATTGGAGCGATCAATTTTGTGGCTACGATCGCGGGTATGCTGCTCATTGACCGTTCTGGAAGAAAGCGATTGTTGAGCTGTGCCTTCGGCGGGATGGCTCTCTCTTTATTAGCCGTTTCGGCAGCCATTCGTTTCCAGGCTCCCGGGATCGTCGTGCTTATTTTTGTCCTCACCTATGTTGCCTGCTTTGCGGTAGGAGTGGGAACTGGCACGTGGGTGCTGATGGCGGAAATCTGCCCTACGCGCGTGCGGGGAAGAGCCATGGCTCTCGCTACGGTCTGCCTGTGGTGTGGAACACTGCTGGTGACTCTCACTTTTCTTTCGCTTGTAAACCTGTTTACTGCGGCTGGCGTCTTTCTGCTGTATGCGGTGATCTCGATTGGGGCTTGTCTCTTCGTCTGGCGGGGAGTTCCTGAGACGAAAGGCAAGACGCTGGAAGAAATCGAAAGATACTGGCTAAGTCAACGATCTTAAATAAATTGGTGCGACATGGGTGCAGGCCTTCCCTTCAAGTTGTTGATCATCGTTGTTGCCATTGCAAACCAGTCTGTCTGCTTGCGGGCGGCCGATAGAACGACAATCTCTCTCAACGGCACGTGGCAGATCGAGGACTCGAAGGACCCTGCGGTGATTCCTGTTGCCTGGAATCACAAAACTCCTGTGCCGGGCCTGGCACATTCTGCCGAACCTGCGTTTCCTCACGTGGATGAATTCGACAGCAGGATGTTGATACAGAATAGAGTTAGCCAGGGCAACCTGCCAAAAGACGCTAACGTCAACAACGCAGGCTTGTCGCAGCAGGGACGAAACTGGTTTTGGTACCGGCGGGCATTTGATGTTACCGAACTGAAGAGTGTCGCGATTCTCCGCATCAATAAGGCCCAATTCGGCGCAGCCGTCTGGCTCAACGGCGTGAAGATCGGCGATCATCTGCCCTGTTTCACTACGGCGATCTTTGATGTCACCAAAGCGATTCGGCGTGGAACGAACGAACTGATCATACGCATCGGCGCTCACCCAGGTGTTCTGCCAGCCTACGTTTCGGGCGGAACCGACTTCGAGAAGATTCGTTGGACTCCTGGCATTTACGACAATGTCTCTTTGATGCTCAGCGAAAATCCGGTGATCGAGAGCATTCAGGTAGCGCCAAGAATTGCTGACTCCTCCATCGTAGTCCAGACCGTTTTGCACAACTTCAGTGAAGACGCCGCAACGTTTACCCTTACACAGCACGTGCACGCCTGGAAGCAGACCGCTATTGCCGCTGCATCTCTCCCGCAGAACCTCACGCTCGCGCCTGGAGAGAGCAGAAAGGTCCTCGAGACCATCGCACTGCCCAGGGCACAACTGTGGTCTCCCGAATCCCCGAATCTTTATGTGCTTGAAACAGGCTCGGGTGGCGACACGGCAGCTACCCGCTTCGGGATGCGTGAGTTCCGCTTCGATACAGCGACCAAGCGCGCATACCTCAATGGCCACGTTTACTTCATGCGCGGTTCGAACATCACTCTCCACAGGTTTTTTGAAGATCCCCAATCCGGAACTTTGCCGTGGGATGAGGCGTGGGTGCGCAAACTTCTTGTCGATATTCCGCACCAGATGCACTGGAACAGTTTTCGCTTCTGCATCGGCCCTGTACCTGACCAATGGCTTGACATCGCCGACGAGGCTGGCCTGTTGATTCAGAACGAATATTTCGTCTGGACCGGGCACGACTGGCACGGACCCGAAAGTCAGACACATTTCGACACCAACGAGATGATTCTGGAATATTCGGAATGGATGCGGGATAACTGGAACCATCCCAGCGTCGCGATCTGGGATGCAAACAACGAAACCTGGGACCCATCGTTCGGCGAGAAAATCATTCCTGTCGTGCGCGGTCTTGACCTGTCAAACCGGCCGTGGGAGAACAGTTACAACCCTCCGGCAGGGGCGGACGATCCTGTCGAAGATCATCCCTACGAACACCAGGTCATGGCAGACGGTGGACCGCCATTCAGCATGACAAATCTTGAAAATCCAGGCAGCGTGGCTCCGGGTGCGCCGAGCGGCCACGCACTCATTTTGAATGAGTACGGCTGGTTGTGGTTGAATCGCGACGGAAGTCCCACCCAGCTCACGAAGAAGCTCTATCCTGCTCTGCTCGGCAAGGACTCGACTCCGGAACAGCGCTTGGAGCTCAACGCTTATCTGCTCGCCGGACTGACTGAGTATTGGCGGGCGTACCGCCGATATGCCGGCGTACTTCATTTCGTGTATCTGACGAGCAGTGATCCCGCAGGTTACACATCAGATCATTTCCTCGACGTGAGGAAGCTTGAACTCCACTCGGAATTCCGCGACTACATGAGTAATGCATTTGCGCCGGTAGGGGTCTACCTCAGCTTTTGGCAGCCATCCGTGGAGGCTGCAAGCACTCGCTCGTTGCAGATCATGCTCGTGAATGATGAAGACCGTGAAGTCAAAGGCATCCTCACTCTGGCGCTGGAGAATTCGAGTGCTGAACGAGTCGCAAGTCAAACCAAGGAGTTCACAATCGGGCCGCTTGGTCAGAACACGATCTACGACGATTTCAAGTTTCCCAGTGCGATAGGGGATTTCCTGTTGCGGGCCGTCATCGAATACTCAGAGAACGGTACCAACGTTTCCACGCAAAGCCGCCGCCGGGTCAAGTTCGTTACTACTCCCACGGGAGAACACCGAACTCAGTGAGTGGACAATAGTTCGGCACTCAAACCCATGAGGCACTGGCCCCACAACTACGACAAGTTTCCTTCCATTCGAGTGCCGAGTTGTCCGGAGCCGGTCTGGCAGGGATGGCGCGAGATTGTTGCTCGTATCCGCGGCGAGGTCGCACGTGGCGCGCGAAAGATCTCCCTGGAAATCTACCCCGGGGTTTTCGAGGAACAAGTGCTCGACGCTCTAGTCGAGGGCTTGCGTCCCGCGCAGGTGTTTCGCACCAACAATTGCTGGAAGACCCGCGCGGAAATCGATGCGATAGTCCGGGGCGACTTGACTGATGATCCCGTGTTCGGCCGCATCGGTCAGTTAACCATCGGAGACTTCGCAGACCCGCAGCGCACGTTGCAACTTCAGGAGGCTTGCCGCTTGGCGAGCGGAGTGACGCTTGTTATCGGCACCGGAACCGCCCTCCTGGATCCTGAACCCGAACTGTTGATTCTGGCGGACCTTGCGCGCTGGGAGATCCAGCGTCGTCAGCGCGCCAACCAGATAGGGAGTTTTCCTACCGGTGATCTCCGCGAGTCCGCTGCCTTAAAGTACAAACGCGCTTACTTCGTCGACTGGCGTGTGGCGGACCGGATCAAGCGTCCTCTACTTGACCGGATCGACTATCTGCTGGACACCAACGATCCAGGCGCTCCGAAGATGTGCACAGGTGAAGCTTTTCGCGCAGGTTTACGGTGCGCGCTGAACCGGCCGTTTCGGGTCGTTCCATTTTTCGATCCCGGTCCCTGGGGCGGACAGTGGATGCGCGAAGTGTGCGACTTGCCCGATGGTCCTCCGAATTACGCATGGTGTTTCGACTGTGTTCCCGAGGAGAACAGCCTTCTTCTGGACATGGGTGGAGTGAATGTTGAAATTCCGGCAATGGATTTGGTGCTCCAGCATCCTCGCGAGCTACTCGGAGAGTCCGTATACGCCAGGTTTGGTGCCGAGTTTCCCATTCGTTTCGATTTCCTCGATACCATGCAAGGTGGCAATCTGTCCTTACAAGTGCATCCCCTCAACCAGTACATCATCGACAACTTCGGGATGA
>Ga0126371_10003811_pt1 | contig 13250 bp, 10 predicted proteins | sample PanSoiMetaPlot_4_FD_110145 | JGI IMG/M metagenome (GOLD analysis project Ga0126371, IMG submission 110145) | Tropical forest soil microbial communities from Panama - MetaG Plot_4 | ecosystem: Environmental > Terrestrial > Soil > Tropical forest > Bulk soil | place: Panama | collected 2016-02-17
CCACACCAACTTGGTTTGATCCCTCAACCATCGGACAAATAACGATCTCGCAATTGGCAGCAAACAACGAACCTGGCATGTTCGGTGATATGAGAAAGAATCCGATCACCGGCCCCGGCCGCAATAATTGGGACATGGGACTCACGAAGAATTTCCAGGTTCCGTGGTTCAATAACGAGCACTCGACATTACAGCTCCGGTGGGAAACCTTCAACACGTTCAACCACCCCCAGTGGAGTGCTGTCAATCTTTTTTGCAGTTCGCTCACCGCTCCCGGGCAACCGTGTAATGGACCGAACAATATCGGCAACGGAGAAGTTAGCAATGACTTCGGGCCTCGTGTCATGCAACTTGGACTTAAGTTTGCTTTCTAGCTCAATTTTCCGGAATGAGATCTTGCTCCGCTCTAGGGTTGCGTCGGAATGAAAACAGAAACTAACGCAACTCCAAGTGACAGCCTCGCAGAACAAGTGCAGCCTTACCCCATCGTCGGGAGTAAAACACATGAAGTGTGTCTTACGGAAAAGATTGGACTCAGGACGAAGATAGCGGATATCCCCACGCCATCTCTGTTGATGGACCTCGATGGGATGGAGAGTAATCTTCTACGGATGGCCGAATTCTTTAACGGAAACGGTCCGAAGCTACGTCCGCACTTTAAAGCGCACCAGGTTTTTGCCTTGGCCAAAAGGCAGATGGAGCACGGCGCGATCGGGTTGACTTGTGCCAGGCTTGATCAGGCCGAAGCGCTGATTGATCAGGGAATCGGCAGCATTCTGGTCGCCAATGAGATCGCGGGACAGAGCAAGATCCGGCATTTTGTGGAACTCGCCAGGCGGGCACCCATTATCGTCGCCGTTGACAATCCCAAAGTAGTCGCTGACATGGCGCGACTTGCCGGCCAATGGAAAGAACACCTTAACGTCCTGGTAGATGTGGACGTGCGCCTCGGTCGCTGTGGCGTTAAGCCAGGAGAGGCAGCCCTCTCTCTCACGAAGCTCGTCCTGGAAAAGGGCTTAAGGTTCCGCGGCTTAATGGGATACGAAGGGCAAGTGGCACTGCCCCCTGGCTTCGAGAAGGATCGTGTTGTCCATAACGGCCTGAAACCGCTAATCGATACCAAAGCGATGATCGAGAGTGCCGGGATCGCCGTGGAGATCGTCAGCTGTGGGGGCAGCAGTGATTTTTCAATCGCCGCGAAGCACGCGCAGGTCACGGAAATTCAAGCCGGCTCGTACCTGCTGATGGACAGCTCCTACGTGCCCTTTGCTCCCGAGTTCAAGCCTACGCTGACGATTCTAACCACTGTCATAAGCAAAACTCCCGGCGAGAGGATTGTGGTAGACGCGGGATTCCGGGCCATGAGCGGCGAGAACGGGCTGCCGTCCCTTAAGGGAGCGCCTGGACTTCGGCCCAAAGCGTTGCACATTGAACATACGATTATCGAAATTACAGATTCTTCCGTCTCGATCGAGGTCGGGGACAAGATCGAGATATGGGTCCGTTTTCTTGATCAGACACTGGGGTTGCACGATCATGTTTATGGAATCCGAGAGGGCGAGGTCAAGGACATTCTGAAGATCGAGCACTAGATGGGTGGGACCTAACGTCCATCATCGATGAAGCGCACCAAAACTAGTCCGCGTTTGGTCTCGGCCACGGAATTCGATCAACTCTTTGACCGTGTTTGCAACTGGGGACGTTGGGGGCCGGATGATGAGAAAGGTACGTTGAACTATTTAACACCCGATCACGTTCGCGCCAGCGCCGCGCTAATAAAGTCAGGTCGAACCGTATCCCTCGCCTTGCCCATCAACACGGTTGCCGGACCCGATAATCCGCGCCCCTCCGTGCACTATATGGTCAAAACCCACGACATCCGCCCGGGGCATGGCGAGCCGCGGTTTGCCGGAGACTATCTCGGTACGGAACTTCACGGTGATTGCAGAACCCACCTCGACGCGCTGTGTCACGTCGCTTATAAAGGAAAACTTTATAACGGAAAATCACTGGACACAGTCACGTCTCGTGGCGCAACCTCTCTGGATATTACCGCTTACGCACAGGGCATAGCCGGACGTGGGGTTCTGCTCGACATCGCCCGGTTTCGTAAGGTCAAGTGGCTTGAACCAGGGGAGGCTGTTTCGTCCGAAGAAATCGAAGCTGTCGAGAATTCTCAGGGCGTGCGCTTGGGCGAAGGAGACATCTTTCTCTTTCGCACCGGCCACCACCGTAGACGCCTCGAGTTGGGTCCATGGAATAACAATTTCGACGGCGAAGGCGAGGCTGGATTGCACGTGAACGCAATGCCTTTGCTGCACGTGCGCAAAGTAGCGGCCTTTCTCCCTGATGGCGACGGAGAGACGGTCCCCAGTAACGTTGAGGGTGTTCCATACCCGGTGCATGCGCTGCAGATCGCCGCGATGGGCATGGCATGTGCCGATTGTCTTCAGTTCGAGGATCTCGCCAAGGTGTGCGAAGAAGAAAATCGTTGGACATTCATGGTTGTTGCTGCTCCTCTGCGCCTTCCGCGAGGAACAGGATCGCTCTTCAACCCGATTGCGATTTTATAAAGGCCTACAGCTGACTGCTTTTGCATTATTGTGAGTGACGACCAGGAGAGCTGAGTTGGGCAGATTGGACCAAAAGATAGCGATGGTCACTGGGGGGGGAAGTGGTATTGGAAAGGCCATTGCGTGCGCGCTCTCAGGGGAGGGGGCCAAGCTCGTTATCGCGGGAAGGAACGTTGAAAAATTGACCCGCTCGGCTGAAGAGATCGGGATCGCGGGTGCCACAGTTCTGTCGGTCCCAACCGATGTCACCGACGAGGCTCAGGTGAACTCTTTGTTTCAGCGCACGCTCAATCAGTTTCATCGCCTCGACATTTTGGTGAACAACGCCGGCGCAACTGACGGAGGGCCTCTGAGCGAGATGTCGCTAGAAACTTGGAACAAGGTAATCGAGACGAATTTACGAGGTCCCTTTCTTTGCACGCGATCTGCCATGCAGATCATGAAAGCGCAAAGGAGCGGAAGAATCCTCAACATCGGCAGCATTTCCGCTCAGCGGCCACGTCTTAATTCCGCTCCCTATGCCACAAGCAAGTTCGGTCTTTGGGGGCTGACGATTGTGACCGCTCTGGAGGGACGCGAACATGGCATCTCCGCATGCTGCCTGCACCCGGGGAACGTTCGCGTCGAGACCTCTGTGGAGGAGGTTGGGGCTACTTGTGGGATTCCGGACTATTCCTCCGAGCCCATGATGAAAGTCGAAGAGATCGCTGAAGTGGCAACGCTGATGGCGAGCCTCCCGCCGCACATGAATATGTTGGAAGCGATTGTCCTTCCCGTAAAACAAGCTTATCTCGGTAGGGGCTGAGGACAACCGTTTCATGCTTTTCTGTCCTCATTATGTTCGGTGGTCTCAGCTTGATGTCTGGCCGCAAAGCGGAAACAGTCAGGAGATGGAATGGCCCGTCTGAAACTTCGCAGTGATGAGTGGTTCGATCGCCGCGACGAGGTAGGAATCAGGCACCGGAGCGCCCTGGCTACACTTGGCTTAGATCCACGATTTGCCGCCGGCCGACCCATGATCGGAATTTGCAATCCTGTAAGCGAGTTCAATAACTGCGAGATAGGACTCGACGACCTTATAGAGCCAATCAAGCGTGGCGTGGCTCAGGCCGGCGGAGTGGCTTTGCAGTTCGGGACTATGGGGCTTGGGGCAGAATTCCTGAAACCCTCGGACCTGCCTTATCGCAATCTGGTCTCGATGGACATCGAAGAAACCGTCCGCGGGAACCCGATCGACGGTTTGATTCTTCTGTCGGGCTGCGACAAAACTACTCCTGCGCAACTAATGGCTGCAGCCAGTTGCAATATACCGGCAATCCAACTATCCGCCGGTCCCAAGGCTGCTGGGTACTGGCGTGGAGAAGAGATTAGCGCCGCAACCGATTTGTGGAAACACTGGGACGACTATCGCGCCGGCCGTCTTCGCGAGAAAGACTTGCAGGAGCTCGAGCAATGTATTTCCTGCTCGTATGGCACCTGCAACGAGATGGGAACAGCTTCCACGATGGCGGCTTTATCGGAAGCGCTCGGCATGATGCCGTCGGGGACAAGCAGCATTCCGGCAAACCATTCGCGCCGCAGAGTGGCTGCGGAGATGGCGGGACGCCGCATCGTCGAAATGGTGAATGAGGATCTCCGTCCCTGCCAGATCATGACCGAGCAAGCCTTTCGCAATGCCATCTGCGTCCTCAGCGCCATTGGAGGATCAACCAATGCAGTCATTCATCTTGTGGCCATTGCCGGGCGCCTCGGCATCCCGCTGCCTCTGAGCCTTTTCGACGAGATCTCGCAGAAGACGCCCATGGTCGTCAACCTGAAGCCTTCAGGCCGTTTTCTTATGGATCATTTCTACCGTGCCGGAGGCTTACCCGCCGTGATGCGCGCGATAGCCCCGTTTCTCCATCAGGATTGCCTGACAGTATCGGGGAAATCTCTCGGGGAGCACATCAAAACGGCCGAATGTTTTGATCGCAACGTTATCGGTTCGTTGAACAAACCTTTCTTTCCCTCGGGCGCCTTAGTCGTTCTGAAGGGAAATCTCGCGCCCTCCGGCGCAATTCTGAAAGCATCCGCCGCAAACAACCGGTTGATGAACCACACGGGACCTGCCGTTGTTTTTGAGGACTATCAAGACATGCTGGCAAGAGTGGATTCCGACGAATTGAACGTCACTCCGGACAGTGTCCTAGTCATGCGCAACACCGGGCCTCGAGGCGTCCCTGGGATGCCGGAATGGGGAGAGATCCCTGTCCCGGTCAAGTTGCTAAGACAGGGTGTCCGCGACGTTGTCCGGATTAGTGACTCCCGAATGAGTGGCACGAGTTTTGGCACTGTGGTTCTCCATGCGGCGCCCGAAGCCGCCATTGGGGGACCTTTGGCGATTGTGCAAGACGGGGACAAGATCAAACTCAATGTCGCGGAAAGGCGCCTGGAGTTATCGATCTCAGATCAAGAGATGCGTGAGCGGCTGGCGCGATGGTCACCACGAAAAAGCGAACACTTGCGTGGGTTTCCGCGGCTTTATATCGATCACGTGCTTCAGGCGCATCAGGGCTGTGATTTCGATTTTCTCCGCGCGGATTCGAAGGAAGCAGCCCGATTCGTTCCGCCCATAGTCGGCCGGACATAAAACTGACTTGGATTCTGATCGCGTGCAGTCCTCGGCTACACAAATGCTTGTCAAAAGGAACATTCCAATGCGACACGGCAAGCCGAATGAGTTGGGAGGGGCAGTTCCGATTATTCCGACGCCGTTCGACAAAGGCGAGAATATCGATGAGCAAGAACTACGTCGACTGGTGGAATTTGCTGTGGAGAACCAGTTTGCCGGAATCTGCCTTCCAGCCTACGGAAGTGAATTTTATAAGCTCTCAGACGAAGAAAGGCTTTTTGTGGTGAAAGTAGCGGTCAATCAAGCGGCCGGGCGCTTGTTGGTAATTGCTCAAAGCAATCACGGCTCGTCACGGGTCGCTCTGCGCATGGCTCAAAAGTATGTGGAGAATGGTGCCGATGTGATTTCTGTCGCGGTGCCGCGCACTTTTGCCCTGAATGATGACGACCTGCTGCGATTCTTTGAGCCAATCCTGAATGGGGTGGATGTTCCGACGCTGGTACAAGACTTCTATCCAACGGGTAGTACAATCGGGCCAACCTTCGCATCCCGTCTCTCTGCCGAGTGTCCAGGATTTCGGTACCTGAAGCTCGAAGAGCCTCAACTCTCCGCAAAAATAGTCGCGATTCGCTCGGCTGTAAACGAGAAGGTGAAGGTACTCGAGGGCATGGCGGGTCTTTATATGATGGAACTGATTCCAGCAGGAATTGTCGGGGTCATGTCGGGACTGGCAATTGCCGACGCTTTGAATGCTGTCTTCCAGCTTCGTGCTGCAGGCAGATCTGACGAAGCCTTCGAAATTTACGAAAAACTTTTGCCCTTTATCGTGTTTGGTCTGCAAAACCTTGAATTGTGGCTCTATTGCGAGAAGCGCGTTCTACAGGTTCGAGGATTGATTTCGAATCCACTCTGCCGCAACGCGAGTATCACCCCCGATCCCAACAGTACGCGCTACGTCGACGAACTCGCTGAGCGGGTGGTTCATGCATTCGAAATAGCGGGACTATCGGCAAAGGCCGCGTGATTTTTGTGACATCTAGGTGTACTTTGCGCACTAGATATAACTGGCACTAACGAGGACTTGTGGAATCATGAAAAGAAGACTGCTTTCGTTCCCCTTTGTAGTTATCTGCACTGGAGCAATTTTGACCGGAACAAAGCCGGTCGTCGGTGCTGATCAGGTGCCTGGTAAGCCGCTGGCACGCGTTCGTGCCGCAACCGCCACTGGCCCTCTTCGCAGCAATCCTGCCAACCCTCGATACTTCACGGACGGTTCCGGAAAAGCAATCTATCTCACCGGCTCCCATACCTGGGCCAACCTTATGGATCGTGGGCAATTGAATCCGCCGGGTATCGCCTTTGACTACGCCGCCTACATGAAGTGGATGGTAGATCACAACTTTAATTTCATGCGGCTCTGGACCGCTGAGTTGCCCGATGCTGGTCCTGGCCCTGACTATTCCGAGGGGAACTTCGTTGCTGTTCCTTGGAAATGGCTGAGAACCGGTCCTGGCGTCGCTGACGATGGTGGTTTGAAATTCGATTTGAGCAGACTCGACCAGAAGTACTTTGCCAAGATGCGGAGCCGTACCATCACTGCCGGCCAAAACGGGATCTATGTTTCCGTCATGCTGTTCAATGGCTACGAATGGCAATTTGATACCAACTCGAAAGATGGCGATCCTTTCGTCGCCACGAACAACATTAATGGGATCGATTGTCCCGGGACTTGCCCGACTAGTAGCTGGAAAATGTCCGACGCGGTTTGGGAGATCGAAACTGCTTATGTTCGCAAGGTCGTCGACACGGTAAACGACCTCGACAACGTCCTCTATGAAGTATCCAACGAGGCGGGATCGCCGTATTCCGATTCCTGGCAAGTTCGCGTTATCAATTATGTAAAACAGTATGAATCCTCCAAACCCAAACAACATCCCGTTGGTATGACATTTCAATGGCAGGGTGGGTCGGACCTGACTCTGTACAACAGCCCAGCCGATTGGATCTCAGCCGGGAGCCACGTGCCTAGCTCGGACGGCCACAAAGTCATCATCAACGACACGGATCATGCATTCGGCTACCCCGAGTTCAAGCGCGAGGGCCCGATTGCACAGCGTGCATGGGTCTGGGAAAATTTCACCTCCGGGAACAATGTCGCTTTCATGGACCCCTATCTGACCAAGTGGCCGAACCGCAACTATCCCATCGGCACAACGGCCGACCCGAACCTCGGGGTGCACCCAGACCCATATTGGAATGTCATCCGGAATGCCATGGGTCCAACTCTGACCTACGCCAACCGAATGAATCTGGTGGCGACTAAGCCTGAGCCTTCGCTCTCGAGTACAGGCTTTTGTCTGGCGAACCCAGCCACCGAATATTTGGTCTATCAGCCTTTTGCAAGGCCGTTTACCGTACAACTCGCGCAAGGAACATACGAGTACGAGTGGTTCAATCCCGCCTCGAATTTAATCGTTTCGACCGGTTCGCTAACTGCCTCTGCCACAGAACAATTATTTAAGCCACCTTTCGACGGGGACGCAGTCTTATACCTTCGTGTAGCTGTGAAGTGAGGATCGACGAGTTTCGTTTGGACTCAAAAGAACGCTACTTTTTCTTGATTGTGAGGAATAGCACTTGAAAAGAATTATTTTCCGGATCAAGGCAGCCCTGGTTGTAACCATGTTGCTTTCCACAATCCTGAATTACCTGGACCGGCAAACAATCAGTATCCTTGCCCCCACGCTGCAGCACCAAATGGGCATAGACAACGAACATCTGGGATGGCTCTTCGCCATTTTCTACTATTCATACACGTTGTTTCAGTTTGGAGTCGGCCCTATGCTGGACCGCTTCAATCTGCGATGGTGTTTCGCTATTGCCGTAACCGCATGGTCTCTCGTCTCAGGCTTCACGGGATTGGCGGTTGGCTTCGTCAGCTTGCTCGGATTTCGTTTCCTGCTCGGTGTGACTGAGGCTGCCAACTGGCCTGCAGGTCTGCGAGTCCTGGAGCGCACACTCCCGCCGAAGGAGCGAACCCTGGGCTGCGGAATATTCGAAAGCGGCGCAGCCGTGGGTGCACTCATCGCCCCCGCAGCCATCTTCGCGCTACTCGCTGCATTCGGTTGGCGAGCCGTTTTTTTCTGCGTAGGCGCCGTGGGACTTTTGTGGGCCCCGATCTGGCTGTTCGTCACTCGGAAACGGGAACTTTCCCAAGTATGGGTGCCTGCACCGGCAGAGGGCGGAAGATTCGACGGACTTCTTAACGTCTATCGCGACTTCATTCGCAGCCCGAAGTTCTGGTGTGTCTTCGTTGTCTCCATCACTGTTAACCCCTCCTTCTATTTCACCATGAACTGGTTGCCGACTTACTTCGTACAGGCTCGACATCTCGTTCCTGGGGCCAGGCTGGGTGGAATGCTCAGTCTCATCTACCTAGCGCTCGACATCGGAAATATCGGTGGTGGCGCTTGCACGTTATGGCTCGCGCGGCGCCACTCCATTGACACGGCGCGCCGGATCGTCTTTTCTGCGGCAACCGGCTTGGTCGCGGTCTGCGCCTTCGTTCCGTTCGTGGCTACTCCGTGGGCCGCGGTGGCGGCTTTGGTGACCGTAAACATGGGCCTTGGGACCTGGAATTCCATGTACCTGACGTTGGCCCAGGAAGTTTCCAGCGCTAACGTCGCGAGCGCTGCGGGGACGCTGAGCGCATTCGGGTCATTATTTGGCGCATTCACCATGTGGGCCGTAGGCCGGATCACAAATTCCGCAGCTGATTTCACGATTCCGATGATAGGAGTGACATTTGCCATTTTGTTCGCAGCGATTGCAAGCTGGGTTTCGAGCTGGGTGCCCAGCGGGATCACAGTGGAAGATCGCGTCGGGGTAACTTCATGAATATGTTAAAACCAAAACACGTGCTCACGGGTGATGGTGCGGAGGTCGCTCCACTAGCTCCAAACAAATCTACAGAGCCAACCACAAAAATCGTCGAAGCTCCCCTTGCTTATCCAAGGTCTGCGGAAGTTTTCCGTCATAATCGGCGTTTTATCCCTGGCGGAGTCGCCTCTGTCAACCGCGCCGTACAACCGGAGATCGTCTTTACCAAAGCGCAGGGCGCTTATATCTGGGATCTCGATGGCAACCGATACATTGACTATCATGCAGCCTTCGCCCCTCATGTGCTCGGACACAATGATCCCTACGTGACTGATGCGGTCTTTTCCGTACTCAAGAAAGAAAGCAGTCTTTACGGATCAGGTACAACCGAGCTGGAAGGACAGCTCGCGGAAGTCATATGTCGTCACGTGCCCGCAGCAGAATCGGTTCAATTTTTAAACAGCGGCAGCGAAGCAACGTGCCAGGCGATTCGTTTAGCTCGCGCGATCACCCAACGCGATCACATTATCGTTATGCAAGCCGGATACAACGGCTGGCATAACGACGTTGCCTGTAATTTGATGACTCCTCTCGATGTCATTGGCCCCAGGCTTTCACCTGGCGAATATCCTTACATCCCCATTAGCGCAGGAATACCACTTGAACATCAGAAGCTCGTTCACGCCGTCAATTTCAACGATCTTCAGTCCGTCGAATACGTCTGCCAGAAATACCCGATTGCTGCTCTCATCACGGAACCGATTCTGCAAAATGTCGGAATCATCAAACCGAAAGCCGGTTACCTGCAGGGGTTGCGTAAGTTGGCGGACCGGTACAGCTTTGTACTCATCTTCGATGAGGTGAAAACCGGCTTCCGTCATGGAATCGGAGGCTATGGGAGGATTGCGGGCGTGATGCCGGATTTGGTTGTTTTCGGCAAGGCTGTCGCTAATGGCTACCCCATCGCGGTACTCGGCGGTAAAAAGGACATGATGGATTGGTTCGTTCATCCTGACTCTTCGAAGCGAGTGCTGTTGGCGGGCACCTACAATGCTCATCCTGTCCCGACGGCCGCTGCGATCGCCACTATCGACCGCCTGCTGATGAATGGCGGAGAGGTTTATCAAAAACTCGAACAATTGGCGACAAGCATGCAGAATGGATTAGAAAAAATCCTTGCGGCACTCAACTTGTAGGCAGTTATTGCGCGCCAAGGTTCTGCTTTCTGTATCTATTTTATGGAGCATTGCCCGATGGACTGGCATGACCTTGCCGGCCATCATGACTTCATGCGGGATCAGAAATTACGCCTGGCTTTGATTGGCGGCGGTGTCTATTTCTTCCCTATGGCGACAAAGCAATGCTCCATATCCTTCGCCCACACCCAAGAAGACATCGATTTCACATTGGAGCAAATCGAGAGTCGCCTGACTCAGATGATCCATTGAAATATAGTGTTCGCAGGCTTCTAATGAGTTCTGTGCTCATAGGCAACGGTCTGCAGTCGCGTTTTGAGCATTCCAGACGTGTTGACAGGAACTACCCCAGATCGGCGCCTCCATCGACAAAGTACACGCCTCCGATGCAAAAGCTCGCATCGTCTGTCGCGAGGAATGTGGCCATCCCCGCAATATCGTTGGCAATACCAAGCCTGCGAGCCGGAATTCTGGGAATATATCTATCGCGAGCTCCAGGTTCAGAAAACTCCTCTGCATTCATCGGCGTGTCCATGGTTCCGGGAACGATCGCGTTCGCGCGAATGCCGTCGGGAGCGTATTCCGCAGCCACCGATCGCATCAATGCCAAAGTGCCTCCTTTACTTGCGCCATACGCCGAAAATCCTGCAAATCCTCGTAATCCGGTTCGTGAGGCAATAAATAGGATGTTGCCCGATTTTTGGGACAGCATCGTAGGAACCACATACTTTGCACACAACCAATACCCACGCAAGTTGACATTGATCGTACGGTCCCATTCTTCGTTTGACATCTCGTGTGCTCGATGTTGACCGTAGGACATCAGGACAGCAGCATTGTTGACGAGTATGTCGATACGACCGAAAGTCTTTAGTGTACTTTCTACCATCGCCTGAACCTGAGCCTCGGAAGCTACATCGGTCTCCATAAAAATAGCTTCGCCACCCACCTTTCGAATTGCCTCAAGAGACGATTCTCCCCGGGAGCGACTTACCTCAGCCAGCGCGACGCTCGCCCCTTCCTGTGCGAAACGCCTGGCGATGGCCTCCCCGATTCCCGCTCCTGCTCCGGTCACAATCGCGACCTTGTCTTTCAGCCGCATCGATCCTCCTGTGGCAGCGAATTCCGTCAGACGATCAGTTCACGGCAACCCGGGTCTCGAATCCGGATTCGATGGCTGCTCGATTCCTGCGGAGTGCGCTACAAACATAGCAGTATGCGGAACTATCATCTATCGCGTAAACATTTATTTTTGACACAAGTCTATCGCTCGAGACTAAAACAGAAGCCGATATCCCCCCGACAGACAATGCGGCACTCTTGATTGATCGAGGTCGTGTTAGGATCCCGACTCAGGCGAGGCCGGACCACGTGGGGGGGTAAGGAATGGTTTGCAAAACCTTGCTGAGGGGCTGCCATTGCATGTCCGTTAGTGGAAACTAGATCAATCCAAATGGCATACGAGATCAGTGCCGGCAAACACCTTCTGGTTAGCAATATTGAGACTACTATCGTTTAACACGCAAACAGCCCACGAACTGCAGCGCGGCTATTCATCACTTGTTTGGAGAAAACGAGGCTAATCGGCCGTCACTCGTCCATCCTCGTTGATCCTTTGTTCGAATTGCACCACCAATGTGGCTTGTGTTCGCGGGATGATCGTCGTAGAAAGCGCCGCCAATGCCTTTCGGAGTTTTGTGGTCGCGGACCACTTCGTTGCGTGAATTCGAAATGGCAAATCGCACAAATCCTGCCCGGCTCGACAATCTTGCGATTTAGCAGTTTTCGCATCTCCGCCGGTGACCGCAATTCGCGGTAGCCTCTCGGATGGTGTGGATCTTCAATACGGCGAATACCAACCTGCAGATCTTTTCTTTCCGGATTGGCTCTCGGCCGCAGCAGGACCGGGATCTGTGGATTGGGCACAACTGATTGGGTCGTATTTTCATGAGGAACCTTCAGGCAACAGCATCGGGTCGACCATCTACAACGGACGCGTTTTTAGGACGTAACTAGAGGGGTAACTATCGCTTACCTAGACAACGCGCTCCAGCAGCTACGAAAGGTATCCGCTAGGGGCAGTCGCGTTGAAGCCGCCGCTGATAATTCTTTGGAGCGCGCCAGGCAGGCGATGAAAAGAAATAGTGAGATAAGCGCTCAATGATCGGCTTCAATCAGCGGCTTCAAGGATCGGCGCCCTTCGCATGTCGGTGCAGCGTGACTTGTTCCAAAACACCTGCCGTCTTGAGCCGACAGACAATTGCCGACACTATTTGTGCTGCGGCACTGAAGTGGAATTGCGTTCCTTTCGATCGGTTCTATCCGCTTCGTGACCGAATCCACCACGGCTGGATTGCTGTCCCACAAAATAGCGACACGATCTCTTGTGCCCAATCCTCTGGCGATGTCATCCACTTTACACGTCACCTTCGAGGGCAGACTGAATGTACCACGCGCCTTGCTTGGAAGGGCGTGACCGCATCCGTGCGTCGAGACGTAATGCTTGAGTTTTAGCCTATCCCTTTGCTTGACTTCCAGTCTGCGCTTTCGTGCGGATGAAGGCGTAGTTCAATTGCGGCAGAGGATTGAAGCTGGCTGCCTGAGAGCGGTACTCCTGGGCCTTGGCACTGTTTCCCGTTCCTTGATAAGCCTCATACAGGCGGTATAGGTTACGGGGATCTTGCAAGTTTGCCTGCTCCAGTTCCCGAACTGCGTCATCATAATTCTTTGTAGCCAATCGGATCACGCCGGCCAATTCATGTGCCTGTTTGGTCTGCGCGGGATTTTTCGAAGCATCGACGCCGTTGCGGAATTCTTCCGCCTCTGCCTTCGCCGTGGTGTAGTCCTTCCTGCCTACCGCGATCAAAGTAAGATTGAAGTGATGAAGTCGCCTGGCGTTCTCCTTGATTTCCTGTGACAGACCGGAACCTTCCGTCAACTGCAGAGAATGATCAAAGGCCTTCTGCGAATCAGCGTACTTGCGGGCCTCTA
>Ga0126371_10003812_pt1 | contig 13248 bp, 11 predicted proteins | sample PanSoiMetaPlot_4_FD_110145 | JGI IMG/M metagenome (GOLD analysis project Ga0126371, IMG submission 110145) | Tropical forest soil microbial communities from Panama - MetaG Plot_4 | ecosystem: Environmental > Terrestrial > Soil > Tropical forest > Bulk soil | place: Panama | collected 2016-02-17
CGCCGGCGCGAAGGAGAGCTTCCTCTTGGAAGTGCCGATCGCACACTTGAAGACATTGTCCGCGACATGTTGCGCCCCTTGCTGCAATCCTGGCTCGATCAACATCTTCCGGGCGTCGTAGAGAGGCTCGTTCGCGAAGAAATCGCTCGTGTCGTCGATGAGGCGGGGCTGCGCTGGCTTCGCCACTCTTTGCCGCCGTAGACCTCACTGCTGCTCCAAGTGAGCGGCCGGGAGCTCGCTAACCCGCTTAATCGAGGACGTTCAGCGATGCTGGACCACAGGTACGACCCGGCCGCGATGGAAGCACGGCGCTATGTGCTCTGGGAGCAGTCGGGAGCCTTCGCCGCCGACCCTGACAGCAACAAGCTGCCTTACGCGATCATGATGCCGCCCCCGAATGTGACGGGGAGCCTCCATATGGGCCATGCGCTTACCTTCACGCTGCAGGACGTATTAGTGCGCTATCAGCGCATGCGCGACCGCGACGCGTTGTGGCAGCCGGGCACCGATCATGCCGGCATCGCTACCGAAATCGTCGTCGGGGACCAACTGATCGCTAAAGGCCAAAGCAAGCGCGATCTGGGCCGTGAGCGCTTCGTCGAGTGCGTCTGGGAATGGAAGGAGCAATCGGGCGGGACGATCACGCGTCAGCTGCGGCGGTTGGGCGCCTCACCCGATTGGCGCCGCGAGCGCTTCACGATGGAGCCGAAACTCGCGGCCGCGGTTCGCCGCGTCTTTGTCCAACTCTATCGCGAAGGGCTCATCTACCGCGATCAGCGTCTGGTCAATTGGGATCCGGTGATGCACACCGTGATCTCGGATCTCGAGGTTGACAACCGCGAGACCAAAGGCTCCCTGTGGCATATCCGCTATCCGGTGGACCGGATGCCCGGCCGGTTCATTACCGTCGCGACGACGCGGCCGGAGACAATGCTCGGCGACACCGGGGTCGCCGTGCACCCCGATGACGGACGCTTTGCCGATCTCGTCGGGAGGTCAGTGCGTCTGCCGCTCGCCAATCGTCTGATCCCGATCGTTGCCGACGAATATGCCGATCCCGAGAAGGGCAGCGGCGCGGTCAAGATCACCCCGGCGCACGATTTCAACGATTTTGAGGTCGGCCGGCGGCACGGGCTTAAGGTGATCAACATCTTTGACCGCGACGCCAAGATTAAATCGAGCGATTTCGACGATTTTACATGGGGACATAAGGCGCCCATCGGAAACATCACTCATGCGGATGACGATGGCCCCGTCGGAGAGCCGACCTTCCAACAAATTCCGGAGCCTTACCGAGGTTTGGATCGCTTCGAAGCCCGTAAGCGAATTGTCGCCGATCTAGAGGCCAAGGGCCTGATCGAGAAGGTCGAGGGGCAAGTGCTGATGGTGCCGCACCACGACCGCTCGGGTGTCGTCGTCGAGCCCTGGCTCACTGATCAGTGGTATTGCAACGCCCGAGCTTTGGCAGCACCGGCGATTGCGGCAGTCGAAGAGGCCCGCACGCAATTCGTGCCGCGCCAGTGGGAGAACACGTTTTTCGAGTGGATGCGCAACATCCAGCCGTGGTGCATCTCGCGGCAGCTGTGGTGGGGCCACCGAATTCCGGCCTGGTACGACAGGTTCGGCAATGTGTTCGTCGCGGAGAGTGAAATGGAGGCGGCGCATGCCGCCGCCGGACATCACGGTCATGCGGTCGAACTGCAGCAGGATGAGGACGTCCTCGACACCTGGTTTTCGTCGGGACTGTGGCCGCTCACCACGTTGGGCTGGCCCGAACCGACGCGAGAGCTCGCACGCTATTACCCGACTGACGTGCTGGTCACCGGCTTCGACATCATCTTTTTCTGGGTCGCGCGGATGATGATGCTGGGTTTGCATTTCATGGGCGATGTGCCGTTCCGCACGGTCTACATCCATGCTTTGGTGCGCGATGCGCACGGCCAGAAAATGTCGAAATCCCGTGGAAACATCATCGATCCACTGGACCTGATCGACCGCTACGGCTGCGACGCACTGCGGTTCACGTTGACGGCGCTGGCGGCGCCCGGCCGCGATATAAAGCTTGCGGAAAGCCGGATCGAGGGCTACCGCAATTTCGCAACGAAGCTGTGGAATGCGGCGCGGTACGCGCAGATGAACGACTGCACGCTAACCGACGGCTTTTCCCCGGCTGATTGCGGGCTCACCGTCAACCGCTGGATCATCGCCGCGACAGCCGATTGCGCCGCAGCGGTCACGACCGCTCTCGATAGCTACCGTTTCGACGATGCGGCGAACCGGCTTTATCATTTCGTATGGGGCACCTTCTGCGACTGGTATGTCGAGTTCACGAAGCCGATCCTGCAGGGTGATGACGCCGCGGCGCGCGTCGAGACACAGGCCACGACGGGGTGGGTGTTATGTCAGATCCTGCACCTGCTGCACCCGATCATGCCGTTCGTCACCGAGGAGATTTGGGAGCACTTGGCAGGCGACGTCCGAGGCATGCTGATAACGGCTCGCTGGCCCGATTTGCCATACAATGCGATCGACCCCAACGCTTCGGCCGAAATGGACTGGGTCGTCCAAGCGATCTCGGCGATCCGGGCGCTGCGGGCAGAAATGAATGTGCCGCCCGTTGCGCGGGTACCGTTGCTATTCAAAGACATGGAAACGTGCACGGTGAGGCGCATCGAACGCCATCGCGAACACTTTATTCGCCTTGCCCGAGTGGATCGGTTCGAATCGGTTGAAGCCCTTCCGCCCGGAAGTGTTCAGGCTGTCGTCGACGGTGCGACATTGGTGCTCGCACTGGGTGACGTAGTGGACCTCGCGCGGGAAAAGGGGCGGCTGGATAAGGAAATCGGCAGACTTGACGCCGAGTTGGCCAAAATAGCCGCAAAGCTCGCCAACCCCAATTTTATCGCTAAAGCGAAAGCCGAGGTCGTCGAGGAGCAACGCGAGCGCGAGGCGGAAGCGATCCGAGATCGCGACCGGTTAAAGGCGGCTTATGACCGGCTGGTGATGTTGGATCCTCGTCCCGACTAATCCTCACCCATCTTCGTGAATTTCTGGGACCGGTAATGAAACTCGATCAAACAATGGAGATGGCGTATCCCCAGAAGATTGCGAGAGACATTATCATCCGGATGGCGCGTCCAATAAATCAACATCTGGTGAAGTTGGTGGGCTTTTATTTTCCGGATGAATTACGTACGCATTTTAGACGAGAGCTGAGAAACTGGTTGGACGAAATCCAGCGAATTCGACTCAAGCCGAGCACAGGCACTGGATCATTCAAATTCTATTTCAATCCGCTGTTCGATTACCCGTTCGGCGGTGTCGAGGTACAAAACATGCGCGCTTTGATCGATTTCATCTCTGGCGAATACGATGGGATCCGGCCGGTGAAAACGCCGGAGCAATTGCTAGAGTGGCTTAAAGGATTCGACACCGAGTTGGCGCGTCTCCAAGACGGGGAGGCTGTGCTCGATTTGATACCGCAATAATTAAGCTTAGCGAGCCGATATCATGCCCGACGGTACAAGGCGGGCGATTGTCAGCGCTGACGGTCTCGTCCGCGCCGGATTGGTCGAACCTGAGCGACTCGAAGAGGTAAGGCGGGTCGCCGCAGAGTTCGCCGTCGCGGTGACCGACGACGTCGCCGAGCTGATCAACCCGCGCGACTCCAATGACCCGATCGCGGCGCAATTTGTGCCGAACGTCGCGGAGCTTGCCGCATCGCCGGAGGAACGTGGCGACCCCATCGGTGACGAGCGTTGGTCGCCCGTTCCCGGCATCGTTCACCGTTATCCGGACCGAGTACTGTTGAAACCAATTCTGTTGTGCCCGGTCTATTGCCGCTTTTGCTTCCGTCGGGAAGTCGTCGGCAAGAAAGCCGCCGTACTCGATCAGGCGTCGTTCGATCGTGCCCTCGACTACATACGCGAGCGCGCGCAGATCTGGGAGGTGATTGTCACCGGCGGCGACCCGCTGCTTTTGTCGCCACGTCGGCTTGGGCAGATCGTGCACGCCCTCGATCAGGTGCCGCATCTCGGCGTCATCCGGTTTCACACGCGGGTGCCGGTAGTCGATCCTGCTCGCGTCGATGCCGCGCTCGTCGCGGCACTCGCCGCAGAGAAAGCGGTCTATGTCGTGATCCATGCGAACCATCCGCGCGAGCTGACGCCTAGCGTGCGCGAGGCGCTACAGAAGCTCAACCGGGCTGGTATTCCGCTGCTGTCGCAAACCGTTCTGCTTCGCGGGATCAATGACGATCCGCCGGTGCTCGAAGCACTGTTCCGGAGGCTCGTCGCGATGCGGGTCAAGCCTTACTATCTTCACCACGCCGATCTCGCGCGCGGCACCTCGCACTTCCGCACCGGTATCGCGGCCGGGCAGAACCTTGTTGGTTCACTCAAAGGCCGGATATCCGGGCTTTGCCAGCCGACCTACGTGCTGGACATTCCCGGCGGCTACGGCAAAGTACCAATTGCGCGATGCGCTATCCGCCTCGATAGCTCGTCTGGCGGGTGGATTGTCGAAGATGGTGCGGGCGTCCAGCACCCTTATCCGGCCGATCTCGACGAAACGGAGGGGTGAAGGAGTCGAAAAGTGACGGAGCCGGGCGATCCGGTGATGATCGTCGTTGGCGGCGGCGCGATCGCGCTGAGCACTGCGCAAGAGCTCTGTTCTTTGCGAGACCACCGCGTTGTCGTGCTGTGGCTGAGGGATCCGGATTTCAGCCGCACGGTGGAAGGCGTCGGCGCGGTCTACATCGCTGCTGGGCGTCCGGACAGCAGCGAAGCGCTCGAACGCGCCGGGGTGCGCCATGCGATCACGATCCTCGCGCTGTCACCCGACGATCAGCTCAACCTTCATGCAGCACTGCTGGCGCGCGACGCCAATCCGCGCATCCGCATCGTGTTGCGGCAGTTCAACCGCACACTCGCCCACAAGATCGAGCAGAACCTGCCGAACTGTTCGGTCCTGTCACTAGCCTGGCACTCGGCGGCAACCTACGCCGCTACGGCAATCGACCCGCTCTGCTTTCGCGGTCTGCAGTTTCCGGAGCCGGATGGTCCGCTGACCGGGTTCGCTATTCGGAATGCAGACGATTGCCGAGTCGTTGGCAGCACCGTCGCGCAAGCCGAGCAGATGCTGGCAGCGCGCATCATTGCCGTCGATGGCTCAACCGCGGTCAGCCTCGACGCTGTGCTGCCGGACGGCGCTGAGCTCGTCGTATACAGCGACATCGCTACCCTTCAGGGTAGCGCTCCCAGGCGATCGCCGTCCGCCGGAAAACCGGAGATCAGCCGGAGGGTACGGACGCTGTTGCGTCGACGACGGGATCATCCGCCCCAGCTGAACCCGATTCTCGCCCGGCTCGCGATTGCTACATTTCTCGTGTTCGTGATCGGCACTTGGTATTTCCACACCGTCCTCGGAGGTGCCTGGCTCGACGCCATCTATTTCGTCGTCACGACGATGACGACCACCGGGTATGTCGACGTGACACCCGACCGCAGTGATCCCGTCGAGATCGTCGCGGCGATGCTGCTGATGCTCGCGGGCATCACGTTAACCGGCCTTTTCATTGCATTTGGCGCCTCGTTATTGACGCGGGTGCACTGGGTTACGATGCAAGGCCTGCGTCCCGTGCATCGCCGCGGGCATATCGTCGTCTGCGGGGCGGGCAGCATTGGATCAGGGGTCATCGACTTGTTGCTCGCTCTCGACAAGCGCCTGGTCGTGATCGAGCGCACCCCGGATACGAGTGTCGTCGAAAGGGCGCGCGAGCAGCGCTTTGACCTGCTGACCGGAGATGCGAGCCGCGACACGACGCTTGATCTCTGCAATCTTGGAGCGGCGCACAGCCTCATCGCACTGACCAATGTCGATACATTGAACCTCGAGATTGCACTCGGCGCGCGAGCGCGAAACCCGACGATGCCGATCGTGCTGCGCATTGCCGAGGCGAGCTTCGCCGAATCGATCGCCCGGCACTTCGAGTTCGAAACGACATATTCCGCGGCGGGCCTGGCGGCTCCAGCGTTTGTGGGGCTATCGCGGTTCAGCGGATCACGCGGACGTGTCAGCTTTGGCGGTCAGGAGTTCGCGATTGGGGAGATAGGCGACGAAGACCTTTCACGCACCCCGCCGGACGCCATCCCGATCGCGCTATCGCGCAGCAGTGGTTTCGAAATCATCCACGATTTCGACGCCTCACCCCGGGCAAACGCATTCTCGTCCTGATACCGGTCGCGCCATTCAGGCCAGGAAAGGATACGTTTGCTGCCGCCGCAGAGCGGTTCTTGCAACGCAGCTAGTCTAGGCCGCGAGCTCGCACCAAATCGGGGTGTGGTCCGAGGAGCGGTCCTTGGCCCGCGGTCGTTTGTCTATCTCACAAACCGCCACTCGGTCCGCCGCGTGCGGCGATAGCAGCAGATGGTCGATGCGCAGCCCTTCGTCCCGGTGCCAACGCCCGGCCTGATAGTCCCAGAACGTGTATTTATGCGGCTCGCGGTGGAAGACCCGGTAGGCGTCGGTCAATCCGAGGTAAAGGAGCGCGCGAAAACGTGAGCGCGCTTCGAGCCGGCACAGCGCGTCGTCCCGGAACGCCACCGGATCGTACACATCGTCGTCGGTCGGGCAGATATTATAGTCGCCGGCAAGAACAAACGGGATCTCGCGGCGCAGCAATTCACGCGTGTGATCGACGAGCCGCTCCATCCAGGCCAGCTTATACGTGAACTTATCGGTGCCGACCGGGTTGCCGTTCGGCAGATAGACGGACGCTACACGGACTCCACCAAACGAAGCTTCGATATAGCGCGGCTGCTCGTCTTCGCTGTTGCCAGGCAACCCGCATACGAGATTTTCCGCGGGTCGCTTTGAGAGAATCGCGACCCCGTTATACGAGCGCTGGCCGATCGTCTCGACGTGATAGCCGACACCCTTCACTTCCAGTGTTGGGAAATCGGCGGCGGGGCACTTGGTTTCTTGCAGGCAGATGACATCGGGTTGCGACTCCCCGAGGTAAGCAAGGAGATGCGGCAACCGCACCTTGACGGAGTTGACGTTCCAGCTGGCGATCTTCACGGTGACCCGTCCGGCCGGTCCTCAGCCGATCGAGAACGAATTTCCGCAACCACAGGACGACGCGGCGTTTGGGTTTTTGATCTGGAACGAGGCGCCCATCAAATCCTCGACGAAGTCAACTTCCGCGCCGTTCAGCAGCCCGAGCGAGACGTCATCGATGATGACACCGACACCATCGCGCTCGAACACAGAGTCGTCTTCGTTGCGCTGGTCGTCGAAAGAGAGGCCGTATTGAAACCCCGAACACCCGCCGCCAGAAACGGCGATCCGCAGGAACGCGTTCTCGGCATTTTCCTGAGCCTTCAAGACCGCGATCCGGCGGGCCGCACTCTCGGTGACGACGATCCCGCGCTCCTCAGTCTCGTACATCTTTCCGCCGCTCCACTCTCGCCAGTACCCCAATTTTCCCGCACGTTATTTAAGCATCCGGCAGCCCCGAATCAAACCGTTGCCCCGAGACCGCGGACGGCGGCCGAAAGACTCAGAACTCCGCCCCAGATCGGCTAAGCTGCGTGCGCGAGGCAGGAGCTGGACATGCTGCAAACCCTGGAAGGTGACATTACCCCGGGAAGAGATGCAGAGCTGCGGGACAAGATCGCTTACCTGGAGGCGCTCGAACGCAAGGTGTTGTGGCTTTCGACATGGATGATCCACAACGCCAACCATCTCCGCCCGAATCGTGACGGGCTCAAAGTCGGCGGGCACCAGGCTTCGAGCGCGTCGGTAGCGACATTGATGACGGCGCTCTATTTCGACGTGCTGCGCCCGCAGGATCGCGTCGCGGTCAAGCCGCATGCCTCCCCGGTCTTCCACGCGATTCAATACTTGCTCGGCCATCAGACGCGAGAAAAGCTGGAGCGCTTTCGCGGCTACGGCGGGGCGCAATCCTACCCGTCGCGCACCAAAGACGGCGAGACGATCGATTTTTCCACGGGGTCCGTCGGTCTCGGCGTCGGAATGACGTTATTCACATCGATTACCCAGGATTACCTCCGCCTTAAGGGGCTGGTGCCGACCGACGGCCCGCCTGGGCGGATGATCGCACTCGCCGGCGACGCCGAACTCGACGAGGGCAACATCTTCGAGGCCCTACTCGAAGGTTGGAAGCACGATGTCCGCAACCTCTGGTGGATCATCGACTACAACCGCCAGAGCCTCGACGCTGTCGTTTCGGATCGTCTGTTCGGGCGCATCGACGCGATGTTCGAAATGATGGGCTGGCGCGTCGTCACCCTGAAATATGGGCGCCTTCTCGAGGCCGCGTTCGCGAAGCCGGACGGCCACCATCTGCGGGAGTGGATCGACGCGTGCCCCAATTCGCTTTACTCGGCACTCGTCTATAAGGGCGGCGAGGGCTGGCGCGAACATCTGCTCCGCGACCTCAACCGGCATCCCGGGATCCGCGCGATCCTCGACGACCATGACGATGCCGCATTGCATCGGCTGATGACCAACCTTGCCGGGCACGACATGGAGTCGATCCTCGGCGCCTTTCACACGATCGAGGACGACCGGCCGACCTGCTTCATTGCGTATACGATAAAAGGTTTCGGGCTGCCTTTTGCCGGGCACAAGGACAACCATGCCGGCCTGATGAACCTGGACCAGATGGTAGCATTTCAGAGGAGCATGGGGGTCGGGGAAGGCGCCGAATGGGATTTGTTCGCCGGCCTCGACCTGCCGGCCGCCGAGATTTCGGCTTTCCTCGAGCAAGTACCGCTCGCCGCGTCCGGCCCGCGCTCGTACAAAGTGCCCGAGATTCCAGTGCCGCCCAGTCTCCCGACGCCCCGCGGCGCAAGGCTTTCGACACAGGAAGCCTTCGGCCGGCTACTGGGCGAGCTCGCCGGCGGCGACACGGCGCTCGCGGAGCGCATCGTGACGACATCGCCCGACGTGACCGTCTCAACCAACCTCGGACCGTGGGTCAATCGCCGCGGGATCTTCGACCGGGCCGAGCGGGCCGATACATTTCGCGAGGAGAAAGTCGTCTCGGCGCAGCGCTGGGCGATGTCACCGCAAGGTCAGCACATCGAGCTCGGGATCGCCGAGAGCAATCTGTTTCTACAGCTCGCTGCATTCGGTCTTGCTGCGCCGCTCTTTGGCGCTCGGCTGCTGCCGATCGGCACGCTTTATGATCCGTTCATCAAGCGCGGGCTCGACGTCTTGAATTACGCTTGCTACCAAGACGCCCGCTTCATCCTCGTAGCGACCCCCTCGGGCATCACGCTCGCGCCGGAAGGCGGCGCGCACCAATCGGTCGGCGAGCCGCTGATCGGGCTCGCGCAGCCAGGGCTCATCAGCTTCGAACCGGCCTATGCCGACGAGTTGGCGATCCTGCTACGTTGGGCCTTTACTGAAATCCAGCGGGACGACGGTCAATCGGTTTATTTCCGGCTGTCGACGCGGCCGGTCGAGCAGCCGGCGCGGACAATCGAACCCGGTCTCGAGGACGCGATAGTTGCAGGGGCCTATTGGCTGCGCGAGCCAGGCGAAGGAAGCGAGCTGGCGCTCGCCTATTGCGGCGCCGTCGCACCCGAGGCGCTGGCGGCCCATCGTGAGCTGACGGAAGATGTCCCCGCTGCGGGGCTGTTGGCGATCACCTCACCCGATCGTTTGCACCGCGATTGGCTCGCCGCCCGTACGCATGGAGCAACAAGCATTGCCGAGCACTTGCTCGCGCGCCTGCGACCGCGCGCGCCGCTCGTTACGGTCGGCGACTTCCACCCGGCGACATTGTCATGGCTCGGCGCCGTTGCCGGCAATCCGATCGTGCCGCTGGGCGTCGAGCGCTTTGGGCAATCCGGCGATATCCCTGACCTTTACCAAGCCTACCACATCGACGCCGATGCGATCCTCGACGCCGCGGCGCGCGCTTGCCTCCTCGCCCTGCACTGACCGAAACAGGTGCGTCCCCCGACTCCTCACCCCAACCCTCTCCCCGCGCGCGGGGAGAGGGGGACTCGCGGATCCCCGGATCAAGTCCGGGGAGGAGGGTGAGGGCATTGCGAGCGGCGGGATACGGCTATTCAACGCCCGGTGGAAGGATTTCCTTTTCGCCCAACACCTCCGAGCGATAGAGCTCCGAGATCGAGGCCCAGCGCAGCTGGCATATCTCCTCGGCGACCTGCTCGGCGCGCGCCTCGAGCTCCGGGGTCCCGAGGTGTCGGCCGCACAACTGGATCTGGCGGCGGCTGTGCTCGACATCGGCGGCGTCGTGCTCGGTAAAGAACTCGATTTCGGGTGAATTGCGCGTGAAGCCATAATGCTTCTCGAACGCGGGCAGGAGGACCTCACCGATGAGGCCTGGCATCTGCCCCTCCTGTGTCGTCTGCATCGCCAGGATGACGCCGATCGGCTCATTGGCCGTTGTGTGGTGCATATAGAGCGAACGCGCCCACCAGGCGGGCGGCATTTTCGTATTCCGCACTTCATCATCCGTGAAGCCGGCGGCCCGACAAAAGCGAAGGATCAGCTCGTTGTGATCGTGCGGCTCATGACCGGGCTCGGGGATCGCCTTCAGGCCCTCCTCCTCGGCGATGTTCTCCGCGATCATCTTGCGCACGTCTTCGTAATGGTAGCCGCGCGCATAAAGCATCCCAAAGCTCGCCAATGCGCGCGACACAAAGTGGTAGTGCAGCGCCTGATAGCGCCCCAGCGCCTTCAGCGGCAATTCGCCTTCGCCAAAAGCGAGAAAAAACGGATGCCGCTTCGTATGCCAGCGCTCGCGTATCGCCAGGATCCGATCGGTGATCGGAAGATTGCCGTTGCGTGCCATTGCTCCTTACCTCCCATGACGAGATGTACTGTCGAGGGCTTTTGACGAGAAGGAGACCCCCGTAACTCCTCAAAATCGTAATGCCCAACGCCGTAGCGGCCGACCGCAGATCACGATCGAGCGTCGCCGAGCGGCTGCCGGTGGCGCTGCGCAAGCTCCAGATAGGCGGCATCATACGCCGAGAGCGGCCAAACGCGCACTCGCGTGCCCTCCTCGTCCCTCCTCAGCCGCGAATAGCCCGCCACATCGGCCGCGAGGATCGCCGCAAGCCGGCGTTCGACGCGAGCTGGCCCTTTGGGCTCCATGGCGCCTCCCTGCTGGGTTAATTTTATACCAGCAGTTCCTGACCTGCATTAAGGAATCCAATTCCCGCATGTAAACAAAAGGGGCGTCCGGAGGCGTCCCTTTTTGCCCCCTTTCCTTCCTCCCCCGCAAGCGGGGGAGGGCCAGGGCAAAAAACTCAAGAATATTGTTCAATAAATTTCGCGCTTGTTGTGTAGCACTTTAAGGATTTCGCAACATAATTTGGCAGATCTCTCAAGAGTTCCATTTGCCGATAAATGGCTTTGAGAGGATGCGAGGTCGCCTGTCGACCTGCTGAATTGATTAGTGAAGGTGTAAATGGCCACGAAACCGCGATCTGACGACCCGCAACATAAGGATTTCGTCAACGCCGCGGCGGACATGACACGAAAGGAGCGGCTCGAGCGCGACGGCTATATCGTCGTCGACCCCAGCAGAGGTTGTTCGGTTGCGCGCCGCCCTTGTCGACCATTTCTCGCGTCAATGGATCGCGGACATGCTTGGCAAACATCAACCGGGAGCTGCGTACGAAATTCCAGCAATCGGATGGATCTTTGCCCATCCGCCGCTTCTCGCGATATTCCGAGATATTCTCGGTTCCGGGAATCTGAAATTTACCGGTAATTGCGATGTCCATTCGAATATGTTGAATTTGTGGCACAAAGATTTGAATGACACACATAAAGATTCGTTTCGTGAGGGATATTTCACGAGCCCGGACTTCCGGCTCTATCGCGCCGGCATATACTTGCAGGATCATGTGCACAATCGACAAGGATTGCATGTCCGTGTTGGCTCGCACCGGACACCCTCGCTATCCGCGGGTGACCTTCGCTACCTGCCGACGCGGGCGGGAGACGTCGTCTTTTTCGACATCAGGCTGACACATGGTGGCGCTTTGCCAGACCCCCTCGAATTGCTCCTCTGGCGGATTGCCCAGCGGCTGCGCACTCACACCGTGCCTTCCCTGATAAAAGATCTCTATTGGCGGGCAGCCGGCAAGCGCACCAAGCATTCGATCTTTTTCACGGTCGGTTCAAATGACACTCATACGAGCGATTTTTGCCGCTTCGAAGCGAAGAACCTGCAGCAGCGGGTCGGGGCCGTAAAGGATCTTCCGGAGAATTTGCTGACAGCTCTATCCGCAGCGGGGGTCCGCGGGCCCGGCGTCGCCACTGCCTCGGATAATTAGCATGAAGCTCCCCGCAGCATCGTCAAATGCGCCGGTTCGACAAGATTCGCGAAAACTGCTCGGCCTGACGTTGCGTGCTGGTTTCCCAAGTAAACTCCTCCGCTCGCCGGCGAAGCGCGGAACGATCCGACGGGAAGCGTAAAAGCTCGTTGACGGCTTCCGCTAGCGCTTGCGGCGTTCGACTGGCGAGCAGCCGGCCGTGGAAGGGCGGCGAAATGATCTCTGGTATTCCGCCGACCGCCCCTGCTACGACCGGCGTACCGCACGCCATCGCCTCCAGCACGACATTGGGCATCCCTTCGCGCGAGGACATGTGCACGAGGACATCCGCCGCCGCATAGAAGTCGCTCAGCTCGTGATGCGCCACCTGTCCCAAGAAGCGGACACGCGCCGTCACCCCGCAGTCTTGGGCGAGCCTCATCAATCGCCGGTAATCGGGTCCCGGATCCGGCGATCAATAGCGTCGCGCCGGGGAGCAGCGGCAGGGTCGACACTGCAATGTCGTGCCCCTTAAAAGGCAGGAGGTTTCCGACCGAGAGAAGCACCGTCCCGGAAAGCCGATGGCGAGTTCGGATGCTTGCCCTATCAGCCGGCCGGAACATCTCGAGATCGACCCCGTTTGTGATCACCGCGATGCGCTCCGGCGCCACCCCGAGCGCCGTCAGTTGATGCTTTAACGCCAGCGACACGGTGACCAAGCCCGCAGCCCGGCCTGCGGCATAGCGAATCCAGCGACGCGGCACAGCATAGCGGGGCAAGACATTGAGATCGGTGCCCAACGCCGTGATGACGACTGGCCGCGAAAACTCCCGACCGAGCAAAGCCGCCGCCACCCCATCGGGACAAAAATAATGCGCATCGATCAGATCGAAGTCGAAGCCGGCGACGAGCAACCGGC